>Ga0123337_10004505_pt1 | contig 14148 bp, 16 predicted proteins | sample frozenSSSSmetaG_FD_89792 | JGI IMG/M metagenome (GOLD analysis project Ga0123337, IMG submission 89792) | Glacier valley bacterial and archeal communities from Borup Fiord, Nunavut, Canada, to study Microbial Dark Matter (Phase II) -... | ecosystem: Environmental > Aquatic > Freshwater > Ice >... | reverse complement strand
TCGCGGCCGCCCTGCGCGTCGTCTTCTGTTACAAACACCGTCATCTCTTTCCACCAGGTTGTGTGCGAAAGGTACTCCACAATTCGTCCCAAAGCGTAATCGTTGTCCGCCACATAAGAAGCAGGATAAGGATATCCATCGGCCGGGCGATTCGCCGCAATGTGATCGTTCGGTAAGTGTACAAAAATGAATTGCGGCAGATCCACACCCGTTCCCTCATCCTTCTGTTTCAGTTCCGCAATCAATTGCGTCGCGCGAAACTGGTCTGGAATGTTCATGTTGAATCCCGGGTAGGTGCGCGAGGTATTCCGGTAGAGCGGGTCCGGCATGGGCACATTCGTCAGATAGCGGGCCCCGGTAGGCTTTTCACCTTCGGCCTCCTCGACCCCCGCAAGTTCGAAACCTTCGCCGAAGTTCCAGAACGTGATCCGGTTTCGTTCCAGGTGATGCCACAGGGTGCCTGCTTGCTGAATTTCTTCCGGGTGCACGGAGGAATTGCTTTGCGCGAATTGAAGCCGGCCCGGTGCCGCTGTCGGAAAACGAAAATCTTTTTGTCCCGCGTAAGCCGCCATTAGGGAACTCTCAGTCCAGGCGTCGGGATAATTACCCACCAGCCAATGGTGGCCATCCACGCTCACTTCGGAGTCGGAATAAAAGTTGTCGCTCATGGCCCAGCGCTGCGCAAGGTCATGATGGTTGGGCGTCACTTCCACGTGCTGTAGACTAAGCCGCTCGCGTGACCCGCCAACAGTTCCAGATAGCCCGAACCGCGCAAGCTGCGGAGCGCTGGCAACAGGTCCGTTGGATGCCGCGCTCACATCGCCGAACACTTCATCGAAGGTTCTGTTCTCTTTCACAATAACAACCACGTGCTTCAGCGCCGTTGAAACTGCGGGCGCTGCGCCCGGTACCGGTACAAAGCCATTCACGCTCATCACTGTCTCGGTCAGCTTCGGCAGTTCCGCGTCTGAAGGGCTCGGAAATACCGACACCGTACCGCGGCGCAGCACATCCACCAAACCGCTGCCGTCCTGGTAAAACTCGCGGCCAGGGAGATTCGGGCCAACCCCCGCGCCCTTCGCGTTCGCGACATAAACAGTGCCCTCTGAAATTGCCACGCGCGTCGGGAACCAACCTACCGGGATGTGACCCAGAAATCTCCGGCTCTTCAAATCGATTACCCCAACCGCGTTAATCCCGGCTTCGGCCACCAGCAGACGGCCCGCATCCGAATCGATAGTCATACCTAAAGGCATCACTCCCCGCAAGGTGGGAAACGCGGGAATCCGCAACTCAATCTGGCCCACAATCAGGCGTGTAGCCGCGTCTATCACCGTCACATTGTCATCGTGGGCGTTCGAAACGTATATCAGACTTCCCGATACGACCACTCCGGAGGGGCTGCTGCCCCCTGCAATCTCCGAACTGAAGGGTCTGCCCGTCCGCACGTAGCCCGTGACGGTCATCTTTGTGGGATCGGTCACGTTTATAAACGCGACTGAATTCGATTCTGCGCGATCCGGATCGCCCAACCCGGGGACAGTCACCTTGCCGCCACCGGCCCGATCCTGTTCCGACCCGTTTATAGCCTCGGCGGAAGGGAATCCGAATGCTGGAAAGGAAAGCCCGTTCTGCGCCGCGGTCGCTTTGGAAACTCCCGGAATCGCCTCATATCGGAACACGCCCACATGCGTCACGAAAGCAGTCTTCCCGTCATCTGCAATAGCAATTGCAAACGGTAGACGCCCCACATTGACGCTTCCAATTACCCTCCCTTTTCGCATGTCCACAGCACATACACGGAAGTTGGCCTGATCGGTAACGTAAAGAATTCCGCGTGCCACATCCAGAACCAAATCGCCAGAGAAGCTGTCTTGAAATCCGCCTGTATTTAGGTCGACCAGTTTGCGACGTTCCCCGGTGCCGGGATCGAGAGAACGCACTCTCCCTGAATTTCCCTCCGCGATCCAGAGTTGCTTATCAGGGGCAAACGCCAAACCCATGAACGTGCTTCGCCATTCTTTCTCGTCTTTCGGTGAATCAGGTAAATCGCCAGGTTTAGCTTGCTTCGCCGTCAGAAAATTATGTGAATTCCACTCTCCCTTCATGTCCCTGTCCCACACTGTTAAGGAAAGACGTTCCGGGCCTAAATTAGCCGTTGCAACCTTGCCTCCCAAGCCGATCCCTAAACCGAATGGCCCCGGACCGGTCACTAATTGTTTGCCTACTGGAGCAAGAAGACGACCGCCCGGCAGTATCCCGGGCCCGTTCAATCGCCGCACTGCGGGTCGATTTTGGCCTGGCGTTTCAAACCGATTCACCTGTAAACCGAGGCAAATTAATGGGAAAGCTATGCTTAGGAAGAACTTGAGAGTCATACGCACGATTCAAACTGTTTCTTATTTGGCAATCCGCTTGCACTACGCGTAACGTACTACGCAATACTTATTCACTTAAAATTATGACGAACGCATTTGCCTTGAGCTTAAATTCCGTCAGCCAGAGGATCCTATGACCAGCAGCATGAGCATCGCTCCCCCCTCTCCTCAACCTCGCGTCTTAGAGGATCCTTTAGCTCATCTCCCCTGCTCCACTATTCTGGACTACAAGAAGAGCCAGACAATCTACGATCACGACCAGCCTTCTAGTAGCGTTTATTTGGTGATCGGCGGAAAGGTTAAAGTTTGTCGGATCACCGATGACGGAAGACAAGTCGTGGTGGACATTTATCAACCCGACGAATTCTTTGGAGAGTCCGCTTTTCTGGGCAACGCGAATCGCGCCGAGTTGGCCGTCGCCCTGGAACACACCAAGGTGATGACCTGGACCACGACCGATATCGAAGATATTTCCATGAAGCGTCCGAAACTCGCAATCGCCATGATGCAATTGTTAGTGCAGCGCTCTGTCGATTTCGCTGATCGCATTGAGAGCTTTTCGGTCGACAACATCGCCAGAAGATTGGCCCGTACGTTAATTCGCTTCTCTGAACGATTGGGGGTAAAGCAGGACGACGGGTCGATTCAAATGATCCCGTTCACGCATGAACTGCTCTCGCAATACGTGGGCACCTCACGCGAGATTGTCACTCATTACATGAATCAGTTTCGCCGTCAAGGCTATCTGCGGTATTCGCGGAAAGGCATTCTGCTGCACCGGGATGCAATGAGGGATTGGTTGCGTCAGAATGTCTAGGTGTCCGAACTCACTGGCAAGACAGTTTTCATAACAGGCGCGTCGCGGGGAATAGGTGCCGCCACGGCGCTGCGTTTCGCCCAAGCGGGGGTCCGCAGATTCATCCTTCACTACAATTCCTATCAGCCGGGGGCGGAGGAAGCAGCCCGGGCAGTAAGAGAACTGGGTGCGGAGACCCATTTAATTCGAGCTAACTTCGCGTCGGCCGAAGGGATTGAAGAAGGGATTGCCGCTTATCGTCAGCTTGGCTGGAGCGCGGATATCCTGATCAACAACGCGGGTTCGCTGGTTCAGCGTGCCAAACTCCCGGAATTTACTGTCGACTTGTTCGATCACGTCTTCAATCTGAACGTGAAGAGCGCGTATTTCCTGGCGCAAGCAGTGGCACCGGCCATGATTTCCAAACGGTCCGGCCATATCGTCAATCTCAGCTCAATCGCCGCGCGCAACGGGGGTGGCAACGGTGCCACCGTTTATGCTGCTGCAAAAGCAGCCGTAGCGGCTATCACCAAGGGTCTTGCGAAAGAACTTGCCCCGGACGGAGTCCGGGTGAACGCAGTCTCTCCCGGCACGGTGGACAACTATTTCCACGAACAGTTTTCAAACAGGCAAATCCTTGATTCCGTGATCGCACAGACCCCCGCGGGCAAGTTGGGCGATAACGAAGAAGTGGCCGACACCATTCTGTTCTTGTGTACAGAGCCCTCCCGCTACATCTATGGGCAAACCATAGAAATAAACGGCGGCATGTACATGGTGTAAAACACCATCCTTACTCCGCTTCGAAAATTACCGCGGTGATGTTATCGGTCCCACCTTTTTGCCGGGCGGCTTCGATCAGTTCAGCACAGCGCTGATTTAGGTCGAGACTTCCTTGGTTCACAATTCCCGCCATTTCTTTGTCGGGGATCAATCCGTGCAAGCCATCGCTGCAAAGTAAAACACCGGTTCCACTCTTCAGGACCGTTCCGTAGTAGCGGGATTCCAGGTCAGCATCTATTCCCACGGCCATTGTAAGGCGGTGGCGCATCGGGTGCGTGCGCAAAGCAGCTTCACTCAATCCGAGAGGAATACCGACTTCCTGAACCCACGTCTGGTCTTCCGTGATCAGCTCGAAGACCCCTGCGCCGAACCGGTACGCCCGGCTGTCACCCACGCTTACGATAGCCACGTCCTTGCCGTCGATCAGTGCGGCTATCAGGGTGGTGCCCATGCCGTTCAGTTCCGGATCCCTCAAAGCCTGGGCACGCACTTTTTGATGCGCGGCTTCGACTGCCGCCATCAGGGAAGACGCATCCGGTTTTGCGATGGCCAACATCTCTTCCGCAACAGTTTCCGCCGCCAGCCTGGAAGCAGTGCCGCCGCCCCGGGCGCCACCCATGCCGTCGGCCACAATAAATAGTCCGATTTCCGGAAGCAACCGGTAATAATCTTCGTTGGCAGTGCGAACCAAGCCCAGGTCAGTGCAGGCGCTATGAGCGATCGTCATCGTTGGAACACTTCACTATAAACGTAAATTGGACGGTCGAGTGGAAGGTTGAGTGCACCTATTCGCGCCGGATGAGGAAATTTTGGGCTCTGCTGAAGAAAACAGGCGTTCGCTGGATAGATCACAACACGCCGCGGCTCGGTGCGGCACTCGCCTATTACACCGTCCTTTCCATGGCACCTCTGCTGGTTGTCGCGATTGGCATCGCGGGTCTGGTATTTGGCGAAAAAGCGGCTCGCGGGGAAATTGTGACCCAGGTTTCAGACCTGGTGGGCGGCGAAATCGGCAAAATTGTTCAGGATCTGCTCAAATCCGCCCATCAGCAAGATCACGGAGTGGCTGCGTCGGTGTTCGGTGGCTTGACTCTATTGATTGGGGCGTCCGCTGTCTTCGGAGAATTGCGCGATAGTCTGAACTTGATCTGGAATCACAATTACGATTCCTCGGGGTGGAAAGGCTTTCTACGCTACCGGTTATTTACATTCGCTGTTGTTATGGCCGTCGGCTTTCTCTTATTGGTCAGCTTGGTGGTGAATACGATGCTTGCGTTCCTGAGCACCTATGTGGGTTCTCGCTTGCCCATTCCGCCCGCAATCGCAATGGTGATGGACACGCTGATCTCAGTCTTCGTAACAGCGTTGCTCTTCGCTTTGATCTATAAGTACATTCCCGATGTGCCCGTGAAATGGCGCGACGTGCAAATCGGTGCCGTGTTCACGGCGATCCTGTTTAGTATCGGTAAATTGCTGATCGGTCTTTATCTTGGAAAGGCCAGCGTAGGGTCCGCTTATGGGGCTGCGGGCTCGCTTGTCGTACTGCTGGTTTGGGTTTATTACTCGTCACAGGTTTTCTTTTTCGGAGCTGAATTTACAAAAGTGTACTCCGAAAGGTACGACCCCCCGCCCGCTTCCGGTACTGGAATTGCTAGCTAAACGTGGCAAGGAGTAAAAACGATGCTTGGAACCATCCTATTGATTATTTTAGTTTTAGCACTGATCGGTGCGCTACCCACGTGGGGGTATAGCGGTTCATGGGGCTATATGCCGAGCGGCGGCCTGGGGTTGGTAGTACTCATTTTAGTTGTTCTGTTATTGATGGGCCGGCTCTAACAAGGTCCTCGCGCTGGGTGTCACTGGCCGACCGCCAGCCGGTCGGCTAGCACGGACGGCAATCCTGCCGCCCTGATTTTCTTCTGCGTGGCGGCTATGCGGTAACCCGCTCTTCCGTACGTCAGGTATCCCTCACCGGGAGTATAGAGTGCAAAGGCGGCCAGCGGATCGCGGTCTCGCGGCTGGCCGACGGACCCCGGATTGATCAGGTAATCGGTATCGGGCTGAAAATCTAACTCCGCGGGCGTTGCCTGGATCTTCAATCCGGTGACTCTCCCCTTCCGTGCTTGAAACCCACCTTGCAGATGGGTATGACCGAAAAACGTGATTCGGCTTTCAGCGAACGCGAATGCCTCCGTCGCATCTTCCACTTCCACAAGATATTCGTCCTCGTCCCGTGGTGATCCATGAGCTATCCCGAAATCTTCGATCGACAAAGGTCCTTGCGGAAGATTCCTCAGGTATAGCGAATTCTGTTCGGTAAGCGTGCGGTTGGTCCAGAGTGCGGAATCTATTGCGATGTCTCGGAACTTGTCCAATCCAATCAGATCTACGCAAGCGCGGTCATGATTCCCACGCACGGCAAAAGAAACATTCTCTCTTGCCCACTCCACCACCCGGTTCGGGTCAGGGCCGTAACCCACCAGGTCCCCTAGACAGGCAACCCGGTCATAGACGCCTTTTGCGGCATGGAGTACAGCTTCCAGCGCTTCCCAATTTGCGTGAACATCGCTGATCACCAGATATCGCATCAGGCCCTTCGCAAACGCATCAGCGTAATCTCCGGTGTAGCGCCCACACGCGCCGGTATCCCAATGGTCCCGATGCCTCTGGTCACATAACAGGTCGCGCCGCGCTCCACGTACAGGCCCGAGACATAGCGCGTCAGGAAACGTGCCGGGTTCACCGTCTGCTTCAGGATTTCCAGAGTCACCTGCCCTCCATGGGTATGACCGGCCACCATCGCTTGCCAGCCTTGTTCCGGTGCCTCTGTGAACACATCGGGATTGTGCGAAAGGAGCAGGTTCGTGGCGTCTGGAAGAATTAAGTAGCGAGCACCGTCCAAGTATCGGCCCCTCAAAGTGAATGGCTGGTAATCGATGCCGGCCACATTCAACACTCCCTTCCCGAACTTCAATTCGCGCCTGCCATGCCGCAGGAACGTGATTCCTTTTCGGGCTGATTGCAACTCCGTATACCGCTCCACCTGGGCGTAAATTTCATGATTGCCCAGGCATCCCAGCATCGGAGAATCCGCCTTGATGCGGCTCAGTTGAGCGATGCAATCATCGAGCGGATCACCCCAACTGGAAATCAGGTCCCCGGTCATCAAAGCCACCTGGGGCCGAAGCTCGTTGGATGCATCGATTACACGCGCCAACTCGCGCACGCTCAGAAATCGGCTCAGATGAATGTCGCTAAGCTGCAGAATCCTGAGCCCTTCTAAATCCGGGTGCAGTCCCACAACGGGCAGGTTTACTTCCTCAACTTTGTAGTCGAAACGCGTCACGAACGCGCCCCACCCTTCCACGGCGAACGGTGCTGCTACAGCCGCCGCCCCCGCCAGTTGCAATATTCTGCGGCGCTTCCGGTCGACTGGCAATCGAGCCGTCACAAAATGGTACACAACGTAAAACAGGAAAGCCGGTGTTGATGCTATGAGCCAAAGGTAGGCTGCGGTGCGAAGATTCAGGAAGTATGGCGCAAACTCCCGGATGACGCCAAGAAAGATTCCCGCCAACCCAAGCAACGCGATGACAAAAATCAGAGCCCAAAAGAGCACGGCACTCACCGCCGATAACCTGGCCCGCAGCCGCAGCCAGATCGCGACGACAATTCCCACCTGCGCCGCCAGCAGCGGAGCCAGCATCGCAAGTTCAGTCGGCTGCATAACGGTGCGCATTGCGAATCAGTCCCCGTTCGCGCTTGCGCGCTGGCCTGCAATCGCTAGCGTCGCGATCGCGGCGGTCTCGGCCCTCAGTATCAAAGGTCCCAGTGACGCGCGCAACCAGCCAGCCCCGTCCAGTAGGGAACGTTCACTTTCTGTCCATCCGCCTTCAGGGCCAACCAGAATGCTGAGAGCGGAATGAGCGGGCACACCGTTTAAGAGCTGGGCGAAGGCTATCGCGCCGTGCTGTTCTTCCATGCGGCAACGCACGCCCTCGGCCTGCAATGACGTTAGCCGAACGGAGTCTTGAATAATGGGGCAAGCCACTCGGCGCGCTTGCTGGCTGCTCTCCCGGGCAATTTTTCGCCAACGTTCCGATCGTTTGACGGACGCCGCCATTAAGCCTGCCTCCGACCGGGCGCATTCCACCGGGACAATCGAAGTGGCACCCAGTTCCGTTGCTTTTTCTACAACCCACTCGAACCGATCGAATTTGATCAGCGCCATGTACAGAGTGAGTGAGGGTAGGGCTGCCGGCGCAGGGAGTTGTTCCAGTATTTGAAACCGCACGACGGATTTCCCGGCTTCCCGAATTTCCGCCAGGTAAACGCCGTTACCGTCCGAAATTTCATACTGCTGACCCGTCTCCGCCCGCAGGACGCGCCCCAGGTGGTGGGCCTCGTCGCCCCGCAACTCAGCTTGCCCATCCCGCACAAAGTCGACAAAAAATCGGCGGCGCGCCATTTAGCGAAGCCTGCACCTTACAATTGTTGCGGAACCCACCAACACTATATTTGCAAAATGATCGCACTGCTGCGCGGTACCTTACTCGAGAAGCACCCCAACCAAGCCATCGTGGAAGCGGGCGGTGTCGGTTACGACCTGACTATTCCGGTGTCCACGTACACCGCACTTCCCGACATAGGGCAGGAAATTCGCCTTCGCGTTCACACCCATGTCCGCGAAGACGCGCTGGCCCTGTTTGGGTTCGTTTCGCAGGAAGAGAAGACCCTGTTTGAAAAACTTACCAGCGTCAGTGGAATCGGGCCCACTCTCGCCATCAAAATTCTGTCCGGCTTGAACGCGCCAGATTTGACCGCCGCGATTCGCAATGGCTCGCTCGAGCTACTGGTGCGAATCCCGGGCGTGGGCAAGAAGACCGCGGAGCGCATGGTGCTGGAACTTCGTGACAAGCTGGTCATGGTTCCGCCATCGCCAGGCACCCCCGCTCACCCGGCCTTCGACTCTGTCGAAACAGATGTGCTCTCCGCGCTCCTGAATTTAGGCTGTGCACGTCCCGCCGCGGAAATCGCAGTCCGTAAAGCAAAGGCCGCCGGGGCGGAGCCAAAGTTCGAACCTCTGTTCCGGCGCAGCCTGGAATTTGTTCGGTAGGCTGAAAGGATGTCCGAGCAGCGAATGGTTTCCGGTGCCCCGGATGCGGAAGATGCCCAGTTCGAAGTGGGTCTTCGCCCCCGCAAGCTGAAAGATTTCACCGGGCAAACCAAGCTAAAAGAAAACCTGGCAATTGCCATCGAAGCGGCGCGCCACCGCGGGGAAGCCATGGATCATGTCCTGCTTTATGGTCCTCCCGGCCTGGGGAAAACCACGCTTGCTTCCATCATCGCCGCGGAATTGGACGTGGCTTTCGATCAGACCTCCGGCCCCGTACTGCAGAAAAAGCTCGACCTTTCCGGGGTCTTGACGAACCTTCAGGAGCGTCAGGTTTTCTTCATTGATGAGATCCATCGCCTTTTGCCCGATGTGGAAGAAATGCTGTATTCGGCGCTCGAAGATTTTCAACTGGATCTGCTGATCGGCTCCGGTCCGGGCGCCCGCACCATGCGAATTCCCATCCAGAAGTTTACTGCTGTGGGCGCTACAACGCGGCAAGGCCTGCTCAGCGGACCGTTGCGGGGCCGCTTCGGGCTTCATTTGCATCTGAATCATTATTCCGTGGAAGAGTTGACGCTGATTGTCACGCGCTCCGCCCGCCTACTGGACGTAAGCGTGGATGCCGAAGGGGCAGCCGAGATCGCGCGCCGTAGCCGGGGTACGCCCCGCATCGCGAATCGCCTTCTACGTAGAGTGAGAGATTATGCTCAAGTCCGCGCTAACGGGCACATCTCCATGGAAAACGCCGGCGTAGCGCTCGATCTCCTGGAAGTGGATCGCCATGGCCTGGACGAAATCGATCAGAAAATTATGCGCGCGGTCCTTGAAAAGTATCGCGGCGGACCCGTGGGCATCAACACCATCGCGGCTTCCGTAAACGAAGAGCCTGAGACCATCGAAGAAGTCTACGAGCCGTACCTGATTCAACTTGGATTCCTGCACCGAACCCCCCGTGGCCGCGTAGCCACCGAACGCGCTTTCGATTATTTCCACGTCGAACGCCGCTGGCAACCCGGAGCGCAGCCGGACCTGTTTTGAAACGGATTTTCTTGGGACTCGGAACCAACTTAGGGGACCGCGAAGAGCAAATCCGCACTGCAATTATTCACTTGAACGCCAACCTTGTTCCTGTGGTGAAGCTTTCGCCGATTTACGAAACGGAGCCCGAGGGGTTCCTGGAGCAGGGCTTGTTCTTAAATGCCGTCGTGGAAGCAAATACCGAACTGCTGCCAATACAATTGCTGGCCTGCATCAAGAAAATAGAACTGGCGATGCACCGGAAAGTGACACGCAAAAATGGCCCGCGCACCATCGATATCGACATTCTGTTTTACGGATCGGACATCATTCGCATGCCCGGTCTGGAAATTCCTCATCCCCGTTTGCGCGAACGCCGTTTCGTACTCGCTCCGTTAGTTGATCTGGCTCCGGACTGGCGAGACCCGGTTACCCAGCGCACCGTAGCCGATCTATCGGCGGCCGCCCCGCAGGCGGGATACCGGCGCCTCTAAAGGCGTAAGGGCTCTGAGCGAGAATTCGAGCGGCTCTACGTCAATAGGACGAACGCGGCGACGGCAATCTGAGATACCTGCTGCTTAAGGCCAAATGTATTCCCGCCGCCAATATCGAGCTTCTCTTCTCTTAAACGGATTAAACAGTCGCTACTTTACTTGTATTTCTGAGCAGCGGCGATAGCCTGTCGCATCAGACCGAAAGTTTTTTCAAGCCCATCCCGGTCCAGACTTACTTGGAGAGACTCCGCCGCCAGCGCGGAGTCCGTCCGCGGTTTACGAGAGAGTTCCGCGGCGATTTCGCGCCTCATCACCGACTCTGCTTCCGGCGCGGTTTTGTTGGCAACACTATCCTCGATGTGACGATAAAAAGCGGTCCACCGTGTGCGCTAAGATTTCCGGCTACTGCCGAATTTGGTGGTCTGCGAGTCATAGATGCTTCCGTCTAGCAGTTCGTAGTAGGTTAGTTCCGCAGTCGCCCGTTCCATCTGAAATCCTTTGAAGATCATGCATGAACCACCCGCTGGTGGCATGTACACCTGGTTTGGCTCGATGATCGCGGTAGGCACGGCTGTCTCGCTTGTGGATGAAAAAGCAACTTGTTCTCCTTTGGCATTGAAGAGCGTCCACCTCACTTCGTAAGCCGCAAGACCCAGTAATGCGGAATTCAAAATCCTAAAAGTGTATCTCGGTCTGCCATCGGCCATTATGTCGACAGATGCGCCAAGTAAGCGTGCTTCGGTCTTAGCTCGCCCGAGTGTCACCGGAATACTCGCCGTGGCATCGTTCGCGGGGGACCCGCTTGACGTGGTCTGTTCCTGGGCATCGAGAAAGCTCATCCGCCCATTCGTGGATCTGGACATTGGGTGCAGTACTTCGACAAATCTGGCAAACGTCTTTCTGGGGCGCTGCACCGACGCACAGGCGCTGTTTTGGCACGAGCCGTTTGAACACGAAGTCACCGGATTGGAGTTCGGATTAGTATACGTAGTGCGACACTTTGCGCAACCAGTGCAACCCGGGTTTGAGTTACAACTACTGCTACTTGCGTTTGGGATTGGTGGCGCACAGCAAATTGCGGGATAGGCGTAACCAGAGCAAGCGCAGGTAACTGAAGCCTGACACGGACCGTTTGCCGGGCAGTTTTGACCTAAAATACATGCAGGTATCGCGATGATCAAAAACAAATAGTTGGTTAAACGAATTCTCACTTTCAACCTGCAATAAAAATTAATTTTTATTGATCAGATACTACTCCTGCCGTTTTCGGTGTCAAGGATCTTCTCGCTTTTTAATAATATTAAGAAAATTTCTGTCAGGTCTATGAAAAAGCCTCGTCGTTACCCACAGATTTCCCCGACGCTTTGCGGATCGACGGATGCCCGGACCCCGCCAATTGTAACTTCGTCGGATTCCCGGGGGAGAGCCAGCGTAGACAGCTTAAGGTTTTTTCTGCCTCTGATATTCAGCTTCAAACGCCTTCTGGCGCTCCTCCACGTATCGTTTGTAGCCCTCCGGATCCCGGAATACCTCATCTCCCCGCGTGGCCATCTGCTTGTATTTTTCAGCCATCCCGTAGTAAGCGCCGTGAGCTCCTAGAAAAATATCGCAAGGCAGCGCTTTCAAAGTGACAAAAGTGCGGGCGAAATCTTCGGCAATCTGAGGGTAGAGCGTATTACCTACCAACCGGTATCCGGCGTTTACATTCGGGCTACCGACAATCACTGCATTCCAGGTCCGGCCCTGCGAGGTAACCGGGAAGGTCCAGGTCGTGCATCCCTTGGTATGGCCGGCGGTCAGGTGCGCGGTCAACGTAGTTTTCCCCAGCAGAACCGTGTCGCCATCGTGCAATGTGCGATCGATGGTTGTGACAGGCCAGCGCATGGCTGGGTAATGAAAATCGCCCTTCCCGCCCGCTAGTACTTCGGGAACATCGCCTTCCATCACCATGAACTTCGCACCCGTAAGTTGTTTCACCAGCGCCGCGCCGGCAGCATGATCGTCATGAGAATGGCTGATCAAGAGGATCTTGATATCTGCGAAACGAAAGCCCAGCTTCTCGATACTTGCGCGAATCAACGGAACGGAGTCTTCAAAGCTCGGGTTGATCAGAATCAGGCCCTGGTCCGTATGAATCAGGTAGGAAGCCAGATCCGCTGTGCCCACGTAATAAAGGTCATCAGCGATCTTGTGCGGCGGGAACGCCTTGTTTTGGTGGGTCTGACTGAACAGGGAGAAGGCGAAAACAAACGTGAGAAGGAAGCGCATAAATTTATTGAAACTGGGAATCCGTCTCTATACGATATCCGTTCGCCAACCGGTTCGTTTCGTTCGCCATGCCCACTACCGCCATCAATTCCCCAAACATCGTTTCCGTCATGCCCGCTTTTCGAGCGGCCGCTCCGTGCGACGCAATGCAATACGGGCACCCGTTCGTCACGCTCACCGCCAGATAGATCATCTCTTTGGTGACTACCGTTAGCGATCCGTCACCCGCCGGTATTCCCATAATCTGCTTTACGCTGTCCCAGGTACGCCGAAGAGTTGCGGGATCATGAGCCAGCGCCTTCCAGAAGTTATTCACCCAGTTCGTTCCACGCGTCTGCATGATGTCGTCATAGACCGCGCGCACTTCTGCGGACGCTTCCCCGTATTCGATCATCGCCGCCGGTCCCATAGCAGGAAGCCGACCAGCGTTTTGCCGTCTTCAATCTCACCTGCATCGATCAGATCGCTCAACTCCCGCCGTCCGAACCAGCGTGTCTCAATACGCTCATCGTCCATCGGGGTTGCCGTCCCCTGGTGCAGTTCAGTGGCGAGAAACACATGCATCTTCTCCTCAACGAAACCCGGGGTGGGAAAATAAGAAACAAGCGGTTGCCACCGGTCTGCCGTGTAACCGGTCTCCTCTATCAATTCGCGCTTGGCGGCTTCCAGCGGAACTTCTCCTTCATCCACCTTGCCCGCCGGCAGTTCCCATAATTCCTTGCCGGCCGGAAGCCGGAATTGACGCACCAGCAGAACTCGTTCTTCCTCCACGGGCATCATCACTGCCGAACCGGGATGTCTAACAATCGATCGCTTGATTACGAAGCCTGCATCGTCGGTCGCCTCATCTTCAGTCACCCGGAAGATCTTCGACGTGTAAACCTCTTTTGACTTCACAATCTTCATTCCTCACTTTAAACCGGTGGAACTCAGCGTGCTTCAATGCAGCTGGAGGAATTTCACGATGGGTTGGCTAAATCAGATTGGCGGTTTGTTGCAGCAGTACGCGGGCGGCAACCCGCAATCAGGAAATGTCGAGCAGGATTATGAACAGGTGGCGCAACACGCTCCTCCGTCGGCGATTGCACCCGGCCTGTCGGATGCGTTCCGCTCAGACAAGACCCCGCCTTTCGGAGAAATGGTTTCCAGCATGTTCGGCCAATCGAATGGCACTCAGCGCGCGGGCATTTTGAACCAGCTCATTCAAGCAGCGGGTCCAGGCGCTTTGGCCGGCGGATTACTGAGCCGCCTGGGTGGTGGCGGTACCGTCACACCGGAACAGGCCCAGCAGGTCTC
>Ga0123337_10004500_pt1 | contig 14164 bp, 10 predicted proteins | sample frozenSSSSmetaG_FD_89792 | JGI IMG/M metagenome (GOLD analysis project Ga0123337, IMG submission 89792) | Glacier valley bacterial and archeal communities from Borup Fiord, Nunavut, Canada, to study Microbial Dark Matter (Phase II) -... | ecosystem: Environmental > Aquatic > Freshwater > Ice >... | reverse complement strand
TTCGACGTGAAAACAATGACAGTACCCTTTATTCCGGAGTCTTTGCTGACAGACCTGTTTGGGAAATCCGCCGATAAGATTGGGAAAACGTTCCTGCATAAAATGGAAAACGGCCTCTACGAGTTGATTCCGGACCTGAATACCCAGCAAAAAATCAGCACCCATTTCCAGGAAAAAAAAGGAGATAAAAAGATCACTGAAGGATTAATGGCATTGTGCAACGAAGTTTTGTTTATCAGAGACAGAAAATATCCGGAATTGTATCATCCTCGCATAACAGGATTTGAAACAGCAAGTTATAAGTCTCTGGAAGCAGACCAAAAAACCGCATTCGATCATCTCTACAACGACTTCTTCTATGTTCGCAACGTAAATTACTGGAAAAACAAAGCCTATGAAATACTTCCTTCGCTTGTAGAATCGACCAAAATGATGGTCTGCGGCGAAGATTTGGGTATGATTCCATCCTGCGTCCCGGAAGTGATGAGCCAACTGGGCATTCTGAGCCTGGAAATTCAGCGCATGCCCAAAACGATGGGCTTCCTGTTTGAAAATCTGAACTCCATCCCCTACCAGTCTGTCTGTACCACCTCCACCCACGACATGAATCCCATCCGTGCCTGGTGGCTTGAAAACCCTAAAAACACGCAGCAGTATTATCAGCAAGTCCTTTGGAAAAAAGGCAAAGCACCCGAAGATTGCACCCCCGAAATCGCCGAACAAATCATCCGCCTTCACCTCGAATCTCCTGCCCTCTGGGTGATACTTCCCTGGCAAGACTGGATGGCTTTTGACGCAAAACTCAGGAATCCCGACCCTCTATCGGAACGCATTAACGATCCATCCAATCCCAATCAAAATTGGAAATACAGAATGCATCTGACTCTGGAGCAATTGCTGACGGAAAAAGAGTTTAATGAAAAATTGAAGATGATGGTAGAAAGGGCGGGGAGGTAAGAAAAATACCTTTATTTGCCTTTTGAATGAAGGTTTTTATATTTACAATCCACACCATTTAATAACGATGAAGAACGACTGGAATATTTGTTTAAAATGTACGAAAAGATGACAAAATAACTGACCTATGAAAAACGGAATAAAGATATTCGAAGAATATAAAGTTCGCACTGTTTGGGATGAAGAAACCGAAGAGTGGTATTTCTCTATTGTAGATGTCGTTGGGATATTGACAGATAGCCCAAATCCAAACAATTATTGGAAAGTATTGAAGAATCGATTAAAAAAAGAGGGTAGTGAGTTGGTTACAAACTGTAACCAACTGAAAATGCAATCAGTCGATGGAAAATATTATAAAACGGATGTAGCAGATACACAGCAACTTTTCCGCTTGATAATCCATTCCATCCCCAAAGGCAGAACCATTTAAGCAATGGATTGCCCAAGTAGCAAAAGAACGCTTAGATCAAATTCAAGATCCGGAGTTATCCATAGAGCAAGCCATGATGGACTATAAACGTTTGGGTTATTCCGACAGTTGGATCAATCAGCGAATAAAGAGTTTAGAAATCCGGAAAGATTTGACCGACGAATGGAAATCCAGAGGATTGGAAGAAGGTGTTCAGTTTGCAACGCTCACCGATATTATTTATAAAACGTGGGCAGATAAAACGGCTAAGGAATACAAACAATTCAAAGGTTTGAAAAAAGAAAATCTCCGTGACAACATGACCAATACAGAGTTGGTATTAAACATGCTGGCTGAACTTTCCACCAAACGAATTTCAGAGACAACGAACCCCGATTCGATGAACGAACATGAACAGGTGGCCAAAGAGGGTGGAGAAATTGCCCGGAATGCCCGTCTGGAGCTCGAAGCAAAAACTGGCGAGAAAGTCATTTCACCTATGAATGCCAGACAGGGAATTTTGAAGAAAAATGAAGATTGAATTTACCGCATTTTCAGTTTGCGGTTTGTTTAAAAAACTTCCGTTCTATAGAGCTTTTTGAACTTGTGCAAAAAGTGCACAAGTTCAAAAGCTATCGAAATACCAGCCCTACTCAATCACCACCTTGTGCGCCGCAATTTCCGCAATCCTTCTAGCCTCATCGGTCGTCTCAGCCGTAGCCAAAACCACACCCATTCGACGCCCAGGCTTGCAAAGCGGTTTGCCAAACAAACGAATCTTGGTGTCAGGCACTTGAATAGCCTCTGTCAAATCAAACACCGGATTCCATTTTTCCTCCGTAGCCTTGATCACATGGGTAGCACCGGTCTGCAACAACCTCGTATCAACTGGTAAGCCGAGAATGGCACGAACATGCAGTTCAAATTCAGACATGATCTGAGTGACCATGGTCACCATACCGGTATCGTGTGGACGAGGAGAAACTTCAGAGAAAATGACTTTCCCATCCTTGACAAACAATTCTACTCCGAAAAGCCCAAATCCACCCAATGCCTCCGTGACTTTTCCAGCCATTTCTTCTGCCTGCTTTAAGGTTTCAGGAGCCATGGCACAGGGTTGCCAGCTTTCATGGTAATCACCGCTTATTTGAATATGACCTATCGGTGCACAAAATTTAGTGCCAAAAGCCGTACGGACAGTAAGCAGGGTTATTTCATAATCAAAACGGACAAATTCTTCCACAATAATACTGGAACCAATGCCGCGGGCAGCATCTTTGGCGTAATGGAACGCTTTATCAACATCCTCCTCACACTTGATTGTGCTCTGACCTTTGCCAGAAGAAGACATAATAGGCTTCGTCACACAAGGGATACCGATTTCCTTCACGGCAGCCTGGAATTCTTCCAAAGTTTCTGCAAATTTATAGTTGGCAGTAGGAAGTTGTAACGTTTCAGCAGCCAGGCGACGAATGCCTTCACGGTTCATGGTGAGGCTGGTGGCATTGGCTGTTGGAATGACATGATAGCCTTCCTTTTCCATTTCCACCAACGTGTCCGTGTTGATCGCTTCAATTTCCGGTACAATCAGATCGGGTTTTTCCCGTTCAATGACAGCCCGAAGCGCCTTGCTGTTTTTCATATCAATGATGTGACAACGATGGGCTACCTGCATGGCTGGCGCATTTTCATAGGAGTCAACTGCAATGGTTTCCACACCCAGTCTTTGGGCTTCGATCACCATTTCCTTACATAGCTCCCCGCTTCCGAGAAACAGTATTTTTGTGGCACTTTGCTGGAGGGCCGTTCCAATTTTATTGGCTTTCATATAGTATTTTTAAAAGATTGCAAAAATTCAAAAAGACCGTCCTTGGGAGACAGTCTTATTTTGGATATTATAGAATCATGTGATTCAGCTGCTCCACCACTACCCCTTTACGGGCAAAATAGTCCTCCGCCTGCTCTGATGAGATTTTACTGATATCAAAGTACTTGGCATGATCACTGGCAAATATCAGACCACAAGTCGAAGAAGCAGGCATCATCATGTAACTTTCAGTCAGTCTGGTGCCAATGCGGCTTTCCACTTCCAATAAATTCATGACATTCAACTTTTCACTGTGATCTGGACAGGTGGGATAGCCTATTGCTGGGCGAATGCCTTTGTATTTAACTGCCAGAATTTCTTCCATGTTGTAGTTTTTATCCGATTCAAATCCCCAGTAATCCTGACGGATATCCTGGTAAAGAAGTTCCGTCAAAGCTTCTGCCAAGCGGTCTGTCAAGGTTTCAATGATCAAAGCGGTGTAATCATCGCCGTTTGAGCGGTAATCGGCAGAAAGCGTAGAAGGCACTTGGGAAATGGAAACAGCAAAAGCTCCCAGATAATCTTTAACTTGTGACTCTTTGGATGCAATAAAATCGGCCAGCGAAAGATTGGGCTGGTTCTTCTCATGCTTTTTCTGATCCCGAAGCTGAGGAAGGCGGATATCCTGACCTGCTTTTTCTACAAAAATATCGTCACCGCTTGAATAGGCTGGGAATAAACCAATCACCGCTTTGGCTCTGATTTTTTTGCCCACTACCAAATCATTCAGGATAGCTTTTGCATCATCAAACAATTTCGTAGCTTCCACTCCTTTCTGGGGATGATTTAAAATTTCAGGGTAACGGCCGCGAATGCCCCAGGCATAAAAATAGAACGTCCAGTCTATATAAGGTATGATCTTTTCCAAAGGATAATCCGTCCAATCCATCAGACCCAACTGCGCTGGAGCAACAATTTTCTCAGCTTTCCAGTCTATATTCAGAGCATTCTTTCTAGCCTCTTCCAGTTTGAGGTACTCGTTTTTCTTATTGGCCCCTTCGTGCAGAATACGCAATTTTGTATATTGATCCTGTGTTTTTTGTCTGAACGCATCACGAAGAGTAGGGTCTGTAATACTACGCAACACCGCTGCAGCACGTGAAGCATCACGTACATGATATACTTTTCCGGAATACGTAGGATCAAGTTTTATAGCTGTATGCAATTCGCTGGTCGTAGCACCACCCAACATCACGGGTATATCAAGTCCTTCCTGTGCCAAAGCCTGACAGACTTTTTTCATTTCTTCCAGAGAAGGCGTAATGAGTCCGCTCAGCCCAATAACATCCACTTTTTGAGCAATCGCTTCCTGTAAGATTTTCTCACATGGCACCATAACACCAAGATCTACAATTTCATAGCCATTGCAGGAAAGAACGACACTGACTATGTTCTTGCCAATATCATGTACATCTCCCTTGACTGTGGCCAAAAGAAGTTTGATCGGTTTAGCTGCTCCTACCTTCTTTTGAGCGGTAATAGTCGGTTCCAAAATAGCTACAGCAGCTTTCATGACCCTGGCGCTTTTTACAACCTGAGGTAAGAACATTTGTCCGTCGCCAAAAAGGTCACCCACTTTATTCATGCCATTCATCAAGGGTTGCTCAATGATATCAATGGCAGCAGGATATTTTTGCAGACATTCTGCCATATCCATTTCCAGATATTCCGAAATGCCCCTGACCAGAGAATGTTCAATACGTTCTTCAATGGAAAGCTTTCTCCAGGCATCTTTTTCCGAATCTTGTATTTCAATCACATCGCCCTCTAACGCTTTCAACTTTTCAGCATAGGCCAGCATCTCTTCCGTGGCATCGCTGCGACGATTGAGCACAACATCTTCTGTTAGTTTCAACAAAGTGGGATCAATCTCGGAATAAGGAATCAACTGACCAGCATTGACAATACCCATATCCAATCCAGCTTTTATGGCATGGAAAAGGAAAACGGAATGAATGGCACCACGCACCGTTTCATTTCCCCTGAAGGAAAAAGAGAGGTTGCTGATACCACCGCTAATTTTGGCGTAAGGTAGATTTGCCTTGATCCAGGCACAAGCCTTTATAAAATGGACTGCGTAATCATCGTGTTCGCTGATGCCTGTAGCAATGGCCAACACGTTGGGGTCGAATATAATATCTTCAGCTGGGAAACCGTCGCTGACCAAAAGGTCGTACGAGCGTTTGGCCAACTCTATTTTTCGTTCGTAGGTATCGGCTTGACCTTTTTCGTCAAAAAGCATCACCACCATGGCTGCACCATAGCGATGCACCAGACGGGCTTTGTGCAGAAATTCAGCTTCACCTTCTTTCAGACTCACTGAATTGACCACCGATTTACCTTGTGTACATTTAAGACCAGCTTCCAGCACATCCCAGGTAGATGAATCTATCATCAGTGGCACCTTTGAAATGTCTGGCTCGGATGCAATCAGGTTCAGGAATTGAACCATAGCAACCTTGGCATCCAACATGGCATCATCCATGCAGACATCAATGACCTGTGCACCGTTTTCCACTTGGTTACGCGCTACAGACAAGGCTTCATCGTATTTTTCCTCCCGCATCAAACGGGCAAATTTCTTGGAACCAGACACATTGGTCCGTTCCCCTATATTGATAAAATTACTTTCAGGGTTTATCGTCAATTGCTCCAAACCACTTAGCACTGTTTCATGTTTGGAAACAGGGACAACTCTTGGTGGATACTTTTGCGCAATTTCAGCGATGGCAGCAATATGTCCGGGATTGGTTCCACAACAACCTCCAATAATGTTGATCCATCCATTTTGTAGATAGCCTTCCACTGTTTTGGCCATTGTTTCAGGAAGTTCATCGTATTCACCGAACTGATTGGGTAGACCGGCATTTGGATGTGCACTTACAAAAAACGGTGCGTTGGTTGCCAGTTCTTCTACAAACGAGCGCATCTGCTTGGCACCAAATCCACAGTTCAAACCGCAACTCAATAAATCGACGTGTGAAACGGAAGTCAGGAAAGCCATCAAGGTTTGTCCGGACAAGGTGCGACCACTCAAATCGGCAACCGTCACAGAAATCATCACCGGAAGGCTGACTCCTGAGGCAGATGCTTCTTCTTCTATGGCAAAAAGGGCTGCTTTTGCATTCAGAGTGTCAAAAACCGTTTCGACCAGGAGTACATCAACCCCTCCGTTACGAAGTCCCCGAACCTGTTCGCGGTATGCTGAAACGAGTTCGTCAAAGGTTACATCCCTTGCCGCAGGATTAGACACATCGCCCGACATGGAAGCCGTTTTATTGGTGGGTCCCATGGAACCGGCCACAAATCTGGGTTTCTCCGGTGTGAGCAACGTCTGCTTGTCAGCAGCTTCACGAGCCAGTTTGGCAGCAGAAACATTTATTTCATAGGCCAGCTCTTTCATATCGTAATCAGCCAGGGAAACTGCATTCGCATTGAAGGAATTTGTTTCGATGATATCGGCTCCTGCCTTCAAATATTTCCCATGAATTTCAGAGATCATATCGGGCCTGGTCAGGCTCAGAAGATCATTGTGACCACGCAGGTTCCTTGTGGAGTCGGCAAACCGAGTACCACGATAATCATTTTCAGTAAGACCATAAGTTTGTATCATGGTACCAGTGGCACCATCCAAAACCAGGATTTTTTCGGACAGGACTTTCTTTATATTTGTACGCATAAAATGAATATAAGGAATTTACGACTACAAAGGTAAGTTTTTTCCGTGAAGAAAAGGTATCTTTGCATCCTAAACAGTCCACCAAAGGACACTGACCTGCACAGCGTCAGTAATAAAACAAACGACTATGCAAAACCTCAAAATCGTACGCGTTGCTCAACGTTTTGATATTGGCGGGAATAATAGGTTCGCCCTTTTGGCAGGACCTTGCGCCATTGAAAGTGAGTCTATGACGATGATGGTAGCCGAAGAGCTCAAGAAAATTTGCGAAGAACTTGGCATCAATCTGATATTCAAATCTTCTTACGACAAAGCAAATCGCACCTCCATCAAATCTCCGCGCGGCGTGGGAATTGAAAAGGGCTTGCAAATATTACAGAAAGTAAAGTCCGAACTGGATTTGCCTATAGTCACCGATGTGCATGAATGCTGGCAATGTGCTCCAGTAGGAGAAGTTGTCGATATGATTCAGATACCTGCTTTTCTTTCACGTCAGACCGATTTGCTGGTAGCAGCTGCTCAAACCGGTAAAATTGTCAATGTCAAAAAAGGACAATTTATGGCTCCCTGGGACATGAAAAATGTCATAACCAAACTGGAAGAAGCTGGAAACGACCAAATCATGGTTTGCGAACGCGGAAGTTCCTTTGGTTACAACAACCTGGTCGTTGACATGACAGGACTGGTAGAAATGCGCTCCTACGGCTATCCGGTTGTCTTCGATGCCACGCATTCCGTTCAAAAACCGGGTGGACAGGGTGCTTCAACCGGAGGCAACCGCGAAATGGTGCCACCCCTGATGCGTGCCGCTTTGGCTGTTGGCGTAGATGCCATTTTTGCCGAAGTACACCCCGATCCCGATCACGCCTTTTCAGACGGCCCGAACCAACTTCGTCTGGATGGTATTCGAGAAATTTTAAAGAAAGCGATTGAGATTGATACAATTATAAAAAGATTCTAATGGATTTTATAGAAATAAGCCGTTCGGTATTTGACCAGGAAATTTCAGAATTAAAAAAGGTCAGTGCAAACATCGGTAACGAAATAAACGAAGTGGTTGAAGTTGTTTTCAATTGCAAAGGAAAAGTGGTGGTCACAGGTATCGGAAAAACAGGTCTGATCGGCAAAAAAATTGCAGCCTCCCTTGCCTCAACAGGTACACTGGCCATCTTTATGAATTCCACCGATGCCCTTCACGGCGATCTGGGTATGGTCCGTAAAGAAGATATTGTCATTGCCATATCCAATAGCGGAAGTTCACAGGAAATCATGAACATCCTTTCCCCGCTTCGCAAAATTGGTGTTACCCTTGTGGCTATGACTGGCAAGCTCGAATCACCTTTGGCCAAAGAAGCCGATTATATACTCAATATTGCAGTTACCAAAGAAGCCTGTCCACTTGGCCTTGCCCCAACCACCTCTACAACAGCAACACTAGTCATGGGTGATGCCCTGACTGTTTGCCTGATGGAAAGGAGAAACTTCAAAACCGATAGTTACGCCATGTTCCACCCTGGTGGTGCACTCGGCCGTAGGCTTTTGACCCGCGTTGAAGATCTGATGTGTCCAGAAATCCCCATTGTCCGCGAAAGTGACTCTTTTAAGGATGTCATTTACGTCATCAGTGACCGCAGGAAAGGCATGACCATGGTTGTGAACAGCGAAAACAAGATGACAGGCATTATCACCGATGGTGACATCCGTCGCGCCATCCAGAAATACGACGATGTTCTCGACAAACGCGCCATCGACTTCATGACCAAGGGCTATAAAAAGATCGCTAAAAATGCCCAAATCAACGACGCCCTGGATATGATGACAGCCAGCAAGATTACATCCATTGCAGTCAGCGACCCCAAAGATAAATCGGAAATCGTCGGTTTAATCACGATTCACGATATCATTGATTTCGACAAATAGACTATGAAAAAAAGCGGATTGACCTTTTTTCTGTTTTGCCTGACCCTTTTTGTCCTGTCATGCAAAAGCAATGCTTCCAACCCGGAATCCGTTTTGTCCCTTGCCGACCCCACCATCTTTCAGCACAAAGGCACCTACTATTTATACGGTACCAGCTCCAATCAGGGGTTTCAGGTCTGCACGTCCAAAGACCTGAAATCATGGGAAGGTCCCTGCGGCGCAAGTGATGGATTTGCTCTGAAAAAGGGAGACTCCTACGGAACGAAGGGTTTTTGGGCACCTCAGGTTTTCGAGCATGACAACCTTTTCTACATGGCCTACACCGCCGACGAACACATTGCCATCGCCACCAGCAAAAGTCCCTTGGGACCCTTCGTACAAAAGACACCAACATGCCTATCGGGAACAACCAAACAGATAGACCCTTTCGTCTTCTTTGACACCGATGGTAAGATTTACTTGTATTATGTGCGTCTTCTGAACGGGAACAACATCTATGTTTCACCCCTCAAGGAAGACCTCTCAGACATCGACACCACCAGCATCACCTTGTGCATCAAGGCAGAAAGACAATGGGAAAACACCCAGAACGTCTCCTGGCCTGTCACCGAAGGACCCACCATCCTCAAAAAGGACAAAAAATATTACCTCTTTTATTCCGCCAACGATTACCGAAACATTGATTACGCTGTAGGTTTTGCCACCTCAGACTCACCCCTTGGCCCCTGGAAAAAAACAGAGAAAGGCCCCTTTATCCACCGAAAACTCATGGGCAGAAACGGTACAGGTCACGGCGATTTCTTTACGGACAAAAAAGGCCAGCTTCAATACGTGTTTCATCTGCATCGCTCTGATAAAGTAGCTGACCCGCGTGTGACGGGAATTGTAGAATGCGATTTTGTTAAGAATGCTGACGGGACATGGGGAATGGAAGCAAACAGCAAATCGTTCCGATATTTGGAGAAATCGGCAAAAAAGAATCCCAAAAAATAGTAGAAGTATTCTGAAGCTAAAAAAACGCACGTAAGATTTTTCAAAAGGGCGATAAGGTCAAGGCGCTGATTATTAGGTATACCGGAACGTACTTTTCGTACTTGAGGATTGCCGAATGAGCGGCAACGCAGAGATTTGCGGCAATTTGAAAAATATTTTTTAGCAGAACCCCTTTTCGTTTTCCAGATTCTCCCTTACTCTAAACTCCACCATCCTCTGTATCAAATCCCAAGGTAGTTCCTGACCGATCGGGAACTGCACAGTCCCTTTAGACATCACATAGTCCGAAAGTTCCTCCCTAAAGTAATCAATAGCCGATGGTGTTGGGTAAAAGCCAATATGGAACTTGTAGGCCGCAAAATGGACCAGATTTCCGTTCAGTACATAAGTTGGTATCCCGTATTTGATGGTCTGAGTGGCAGAAGGTACGATTTGCCGGATTAGTGCGTCCAGTTTCTTCAGAATGGCCTGTGTTTCATTGGGATATTCCTGTATGTAGGCTTCAATGGTGGTGATTTTGCTCATAAACGGGATTTTACATAACTTTTCAAAGATAGAAACAATTTGAATATTCTTTTGGTCAACAAAAAAGGAGAAATCTTTATAGTTGGAGCACTACTTAGTTAAATGGTTTACTCTCTGTAGAAAATAGATCAGCACTCTCCTTAAATATCTGCGACAGCGTCGCCGATATTACAAACAAAGGAAAATATAAAGTATCATTTAGCTGAAATTCAACAGCCAGAAGTGGAGCCTATTCAGCCATAAACTCTCTGATGACCAATGCGTATTGGTTTATCGGAAAACGCATTGTGGAGGAATAACAAAACGAAGCAAACAGGGCTGAGTATGGGATTGGAGAAATTATACATTGAATTGACAAAAGAATATGGCAAAGGGGGTTCTTTAAGATCTTTGCACAATTTTCGACAGTTTTACCTAGAATTTCCTGAATTTAAGAAAAGCCAAACGCGTTCGGCCAATTTGAACTGGTCGCACTAATTTCAGGTAATTCGCCTCGAATACAAAGCCGCACGCGACTGGTATCTCCATTAAACGAAGTGATGTCTCAAATTAAAATATTGAGACATTTTTCTGTCCTCTACCAGATAGTAACTATATTATAAATTAAACAATCAAAATTGGTTGACATTTGTATTATATTTACTACCTTTGTCAACACAAACAAAAATATTTTTATGGAAAAAAACTTTGCAACCAGACTTATTTCGGCCCGAAAAATGGCAGGACTGTCGCTACAAAGCTTATCCGATAGATTGGGCAATGTAGTTACCAAGCAATCGCTCAGCAAGTATGAACAAGGTAAAATGAAACCTGATAGCGATTTAGTTATTGCTTTATCAAATATCCTAAATATTCCGGTTAATTATTTTTATACCGAACCTTCTGTTGAAATACAATTTAAGAACATTGATTTTCGGAAGTATTCCTCCAAACTTTCCGGAGCAGAAGAAGAATCAATACAAGAAAAAGCTAAAGAAGTGTTCGAGCGATACTTCGAATTGGAAAATTTACTGAATATGTCTGAGCAAACGGCCATCTTGAGTTTTTCCAAACCTATTTTATCAACAACCGATGCAGAGGATGCTGCAAATGCTTTGAGAAAAGAATGGGACCTTGGTTACGACCCTATCCCTGACGTTGTCGAAATGCTAGAGGATAAAGGATACAAGGTTGTGGAAATTGAAACAGCTATCTCTTTCGATGGTTTTAAAGCGAATGTCGGTCAGAATAAAGTTATTGTGCTCCGTAAAACCAATGAAGAGGATGACATCGTCAGAAAACGATTTACGGCCTTGCATGAATTGGCTCACCATGTCCTTATTTTTCCAATTGATATTCCTCAAAAAGAAGAAGAGAAACTATGTCATGCCTTTGCCAGTGCATTATTATATCCGGCTGAAATGGCCAGAAAAGAATTGCAAAAAGAGCGCTTTCATTTTTATGAAAAGGAGCTAATGATGATTAAGGAAAGGTGGGGTATCTCTTTTTCAGCTATATTTAGTAGGGCTTTGCTACTGGACATCATTAATGCCGGGGTTTATAAACGTTTTAATATCGGCTATCGTTCCCGAAAATATCATCTTCCTAACATAGAGCCAGGTCGATTCAGAAGCAAAGAAAAACCCATAAGAATGGAACGTCTGGTCTATATTGGATTAGGAAAAGAGATGCTAAGCATTAATGAGGCTGCATACTTTGCCGGTATTTCTTCCTGGAAACTCAGATCACAATTAGATCAATTGGTATGATAGTTGTTTTTACAGATGTGAGCGTGTTGTAATAAGGACTAATTCATCCGACACTTTACCTCCATGTCCTCAATGTCATAATCCAACTTGGATAAAAATCTAAACAAGAATGGACTGTCTTTTTAAAAAGACAGTCCATTCTTGTTTAGAATATATTATCGCTATCTACGCATCAATCCTCGCATACGTTGCATTTGCTTCAATAAATGCACGTCTGGGAGGTACATCATCGCCCATCAGCATAGAGAAAACGTGATCTGCATCGGCAGCATTCTCAATGGTGATCTGACGCAGTGTACGGAAATCAGGATCCAGGGTGGTATGCCAGAGTTGTTCGGCATTCATTTCTCCCAAACCTTTGTAGCGTTGAGTATGAACAGCATTTTCATTACCACCACTGTATTTTTCGATGAATTGCTGACGTTGCGTATCATTCCAGCAATATTCTTCAGCCTTACCTTTTTTGCAAAGGTAGAGCGGTGGAGTAGCAATATAGATATAACCCATTTCAATCAAGACTTTCATCTGACGGAAAAAGAAGGTCAGCAATAAGGTGTCGATGTGGCTACCATCGACGTCAGCATCGGTCATGATGATAATCTTGTGATATCTGAGCTTACTGATGTTCAAAGCCTTTGAGTCTTCTTCTGTACCGATAGAAACGCCAAGAGCAGTATAGATGTTGCGGATTTCCTCGTTTTCGAGGATCCTGTGTGGCATTGCCTTCTCTACATTCAGGATCTTACCACGGATTGGCATGATGGCCTGAAATTTACGCGAACGGCCCTGTTTAGCCGTACCACCTGCAGAGTCCCCTTCGACAATGAAAAACTCACATTTTACAGGGTCACGATCCGAACAGTCAGCCAGTTTGCCAGGTAAGCCTCCACCAGAAAGTGGATTCTTGCGCTGTACCATTTCACGGGCATGACGAGCTGCATGACGGGCGGTAGCGGCCAAAATAACCTTATCAACAATGATTCTGGCTTCTTTGGGATGTTCTTCCAGATAATTACCCAAAGCTTCACTGACAGCCATATCAACAGCACCAATCACTTCGTTGTTTCCAAGTTTCGTTTTGGTTTGTCCTTCAAATTGAGGTTCAGCCACTTTTATGGAGAGAACTGCAGTCAGACCTTCACGAAAGTCATCACCGGTCACTTCAATTTTTACCTTATCCAGCATTTTGGAGTCTTCGGCATATTTTTTCAACGTACGGGTCAAACCACGTCGGAAACCAGCAAGGTGCGTTCCACCTTCGATGGTGTTGATGTTGTTTACGTACGAGAATATATTTTCGTTGTAGGATTGGTTGTACATCATAGCCACTTCGACTGGTATACCACCAAACTTATCTGTTGAGATGTGAATCACATCCTCAATCAGTGGTTCTCGGGATTGATCCAGGAAGCGAACGAATTCTTTCAGACCATCGGTTGATGCGAAAACTTCCGTTTTGAATCCACCATCTTCCAATACAGTGCGACGGTCGGTCAAGGTTAACTTGATACCTGTATTCAGATAGGCAAGTTCGCGAAGACGACCCGACAGTACATCGGATTTATATTCCAGCACAGAGAAAATTTCATCGTCTGGTTTAAATGTGATTGTTGTACCGGATTTTTCGGCAGTACCGATTTCCCGGACACTATACATGGGTTTACCACGTTCGTAATCCTGTTCGAAAAGTTGTCCATTACGGTGGACTTCCACATGAAGCTTGCTTGAGAGCGCATTCACACAAGAAACACCCACACCATGCAAACCACCGGACACTTTGTAAGATCCTTTGTCGAATTTACCACCGGCATGCAAAACGGTTAATACAACCTCTAATGCAGAGCGTTGTTCTTTTTCATGAAAATCCACAGGAATACCGCGACCGTCGTCTATTACTGTAACGGAATTGTCCTCGTTGATGATCACTTGTATATCCGTACAAAAACCGGCCATAGCCTCATCAATCGAGTTGTCAACAACTTCGTAGACTAAATGGTGCAAGCCTTTCAGCCCGGTATCGCCAATATACATGGAAGGGCGCTTGCGCACAGCTTCCAATCCTTCGA
>Ga0123337_10004499_pt1 | contig 14166 bp, 13 predicted proteins | sample frozenSSSSmetaG_FD_89792 | JGI IMG/M metagenome (GOLD analysis project Ga0123337, IMG submission 89792) | Glacier valley bacterial and archeal communities from Borup Fiord, Nunavut, Canada, to study Microbial Dark Matter (Phase II) -... | ecosystem: Environmental > Aquatic > Freshwater > Ice >... | reverse complement strand
AATGAGTTATTTGAAAGAATTCCAAAGCTTGAAAGTTATTTTCGTATTATTTTAGAAAAAGCTTATTCAGCAGCTATAATGCGAATTCATTTTCAACTTGATTATTCGGGAGAGGAGAGATTTATGCATTTTAATAGGCTATTTCCTGATTTTGTTCAACGTGTGCCTCAATATATGCTGGCTTCCTATTTAGGATTTACACCTGAATTTTTAAGTAAAGTAAGAGGTAAGAAACATTAACGAATTTCTTAATCATTATTAAGTTTTTTTTATTATTCATATTCCACTTTCGTTAAAACAAAAACAAAAAATATGGAAACCCGATTAAAAATCAATGAACAAGATCCTGAAGGATATACAGCATTAGTTGCCTTTGATAAGTATTTAAAAAGTACTTCAATATCACCAATACAAAAAGAATTAATTAAAATTAGAGCTTCACAAATTAATGGTTGTTCCTTTTGTATTGATAGTCATACAACTGATGCCCGCAAAATGGGTGAAAGTGAAAGAAGGATTTACTCCATAAGTACTTGGAGAGATACACCATTTTTTACTGAAGAAGAAAGAGCAATTTTAGCTTTAACAGAAGAAATAACTTTAATAAGTCAACGCGTTTCTGATAAAACTTTTAACAATGCTGTAAATATTTTAGGCGAAAAATATGTTGCACAGGTGATAATGGCTATTATTATAATTAACTCATGGAATAGATTAGCCATCTCAACCAATATAGAACCTGTAATATAAAATTGAATTTAATTTATATTTCTTAAAAATTATTAACAGATTTGGTATTTTATCAAAAATTAAATCATAATAAAAGCTCTTAAAAATTAATTTAAGAGCTTTTATTTATGATAAATGTTAAATTATCTAAAAAATATTTTTTTTATTATTAAAAAAATAATAGCTGCTAAAAACATTAAAATTGATATTTTATTGATACCATGCATCATTTTTAAATTAAAATTGCTTGGCCTTGTAGGATCATGTTTTCTAAAAAAATAACCAAAAACAGGACCGAAATTTAAAAATTCTTTTATACCATGTCTTTTAAAATTTTTTCCTTCTTGATTTTCCATAATATTAATCTTAAAATATTAAACGAATTAAATATCAATTAAATTCTTGTAAGCCAGCTTCAAACCATTTTCCATCTTCTTTTATCAATAAAATCAATTCATCAACAGCATTAATAGCAGGTACAAATTTTTTAACAACCTCTTGTCCTCTATATAAAGCAATTTTATCTTTTCCTACTCCAACATATCCGTAATCAGCATCTGCCATTTCTCCAGGACCATTTACAATACAACCCATTATGCCAATTTTAACACCTTTCAAATGATCTGTTCTTTTTCGAATTGTTGCAGTAGTTTCTTGTAAATCAAATAATGTTCTTCCACAACTAGGGCAAGAAATATATTCTGTCTTACTCATCCTCGTTCTTGCCGCCTGTAAAATTCCAAAAGCAGAATTATTAGAAATTTTTAATTTTTGTATAATTTTACTTTTATCATTTTCATTTTCAGGAATAAAATCAAGCATTATCCCATCACCCAATCCATCAATTAACAAACCACCCACATCTGTTGAAGAGAAAAGTAATTGTTCTTCATCCGAATTATTTTTATACGATCTACAAATAATAACCGGAGCTTTTACATTGTTACCAATCAAACAAAAAAACATCCTTCTTATTTCTGCAAGTGCATGTTCATTAGAAGTTGTAAAAATTAAAACGAGTGTATTATTATTTAAAATTTTATCGATTAATAAACCTCCATTTTCAAATAAATCATTTATGGTGATGGAAAGAAAATTTAATTGGGGATGATGCAAAGTTTCATTTTCAAACTCTTCAACACTCATTAAAGGAAAAACATGATTTTTATTTTCATTTAAAACCCATGCCTTAAACAGTTGAACGGCTTTTAAACCATTCGGCATCATAAAAGGGACAGGATTGTTTCCTAAAAAAACATAATCAGCACCTAAATCATTCATCGTCCATTTATCTGGCAATGGAAGATAAAAATGACCAATACTTTTAAAATCATTAATTTCTAAATTTTTAATTTTAGAATAATCTGCAATAACTCTTGGTACATTTCCACCACCAAAATTTAATACTTCATTCGTTTGTCTCTTTGAATATTTAAAAGGATTAAAAGCAGAAAGTTCTCGTTCTGAATTCGAAGGAATTAGTAATGATTTTTCTTTTCTCTTAGTATATCTATTTATTAATTGGTATGCAACAGGTATTTCAAATTCCGGATCTTCTGTAAGTGATACTCGAACTGTATCACCTAAGCCATCTTCCAATAAAGTACCAATACCCACAGCTGATTTTATTCTTCCATCTTCAGCTTCTCCTGCTTCTGTAACTCCTAGATGCAATGGATATGGTTTTAATTTCTCTTGATTTAATTTTTCCACTAACATTCTATATGCTTGCACCATCACCTGTGTGTTGCTTGCTTTCATAGAAATTACGATATTAAAGTAATTAAATTCTTCGCATATCCTTAAAAACTCTAAAGCAGATTCAACCATCCCTAATGGAGTATCTCCATATCGACTTAAAATTCTATCTGACAACGATCCATGATTAGTGCCTATTCGCATGGCGGTTCCATATTCCTTACAAATTTTTATTAATGGAATGAATCTTTCACGAATTCTTTCAAGTTCATTATGATAAGAACTTTCAGAATACTCTATAGTTTCAAATCTTTTTTTATCTGCATAATTACCAGGATTTATTCTTACTTTTTCAACAATCCTTGCAGCAAGTTCTGCAGCATTTGGTGTAAAATGAATATCTGCAATTAAAGGAGTAGAGTATCCTTTTTTTCGTAATTCATTTTTTATGTTTTCTAAATTTTGAGCTTCCTTTATACTTGGTGCTGTAATACGAACGTATTCACAACCAGCATCAATCATTCTTATGCATTGATCAACAGAACCTTTTGTGTCCATTGTATCAACTGTAGTCATTGATTGAACACGAATAGGGTAATCGCTACCCATAGGTAATGATCCTATATTTACTGTTATCGTTTTTCGTCGTGAATATTCAATTAACGAATCACAATAAAGCGAATTTGAAATTTTAATTTCATCCGAAATTAACATAATGCGTATCTTTTATTTTTTAACAGATTTTTTATAAAATATGTTTAATTATTTTTAAACTACAAGTCACCCAATTGGGGACGAATTAAAATTTCTTCTACTACAGTTCTATCAGAAAGTTTATAAGCAGATAAAATAGATTCAGCAATATCCTCAGGTTTAATAAATCTTTCTACTGGCAAATCTACTCCTACCCAACTTTCGGTAAGTGTTGCTCCCGGCAATACAGATGTTACTCTTATATTAAATGGCTTTAATTCTTCCCTTAAAACTTTTGTCATCCCATACAAAGCAAATTTTGAAATACAATACGAGCCTCCATTTGTATAAGCAGTAATGCTTGCGGTGGAGCAAATATTAAAAATATATCCTTTTTTCTCTTTAATCATATGAGGCAAAACACCTCTACTTAAGTTGTAAGCAGAGTATAAATTTGTTTCAATCATTTTTTCTAATGTCCCTTCAGTTTCGTTCGCAATTTGACCAGGAATAAAAAAACCTGTATTATTAACTAAAATATCAACATGTAAAACTGATTTATTTATAAAATCAATAAATTTTAAAACTTCATTTTTTTGGGAGAGGTCGGCTGGTTGAACAAAAACTTTAATTTCGGGATGTAAACTTTCCAGTTCCTTTTTAAGCTTTAGTAAATCTTCATTACTTCTACTGCAGGTGATAATATTAAAACCTTCATTTGCAAAAGAATTAATAATTGCCCTTCCAATCCCTTTTGTACCTCCAGTAACAATTATATTTTTTTCCATTAAAAAACTTAGTTTTAATTATATTTTCCGAAAGTTAAAAAATTAAACTTAAGTGAAAGTTATAAAAAACTGTTTTTTTATAAGAGGGGTAGAAAAATTAAAATCATAAAAATGGAGGATAAAAATATTATCTGCAGGATTTAAAAAAAATATTACTTTTTTTGTATAATTAATTTTAGGATCATTTCAAATTATTAACCGACATTAGTGCCTACATGAAAAATTTTGGGCTTTATTTTATTTTTTTAAGTAAACTTTTTACTAGTCGTGAAAAATTTAAAGTTTATGTTCAGCGTACAATCGACGAAGCAATTTTAATTGGAGTTGATTCTATTTTTATTGTATCTATCGTCTCTTCTTTCATTGGTGCGGTAACCTGCGTTCAAACTGCCTATAATCTTATTAGCCCTGTATTACCAAAATATGTAATTAGTTTAATTGTGCGAGACATGACATTGCTTGAACTTGCTCCTACAATTACTTGTATTGTGCTTGCAGGGAAAGTGGGGTCAAGTATTGCAGGTGAAATTGGCACAATGAAAATAAAAGAGCAAGTGGATGCTCTGGAAGTAATGGGAATAAATTCCGCTTCGTATTTAGTATTACCTAAAATTATTGCTTCTATGATAGTTTTTCCAATGCTTATTGTGCTGGCAGGCTTTCTTTCAATACTAGGCGGATACATTGTTGGCACTCTCACAGGTATTATAACTCCCGAAGATTATATAAGAGGTTTAAGGCAAGATAATAAACCTTTTAATGTTCCCTTCGCTTTAATTAAAAGTATTGTTTTTGCTTTTTTAATCGCTTCAATTTCTGCATTTAAAGGTTATTATACAAGAGGAGGGGCATTAGAAGTTGGACAGGCAAGTACAAGTGCCGTTACAAGTGATTGTATAGCCATTCTTTTAGCAGATTATTTATTAGCACAATTACTTTTGTAAAATGAGACAAGAGACATGAGAAAAAAGAAAAAAGAAAAAATAATCTGATGTAACTTTATTTATTTCTCTTGTCCCTTGTCTAATTTCTATTGTCTTAGAATATAATAAATAAAAATTATGATTGAAATTAAAAATATAAGTAAAGCTTTTGGTGAAAAAAAAGTTTTAATTAATATAAACGGAAAGTTTCAACCTGGCACAAACAGTTTGATAATTGGTGGAAGCGGAACTGGTAAAAGTGTTTTATTGAAATGCATGATAGGTTTGGTTGACCCTGATAATGGAACTGTATTATATGATGATAGGGATTTTTATGAAAGTAATAAAAATACAAGGAAAATAATCCGAAGAGAAACAGGAGTTTTATTTCAAGGAAGTGCATTGTTTGATTCTAAAACTGTACAACAAAATGTAATGTTCCCTTTGGATATGCTTACTGAAATGGGTGTTGAAGAAAAAATAGAAAGAGTAAATTTTTGTTTAAATCGAGTAGGACTTGAAAATGTTAATGATCGAATGCCATCAGAAATTAGTGGTGGAATGCAAAAACGTGTTGGCATAGCACGTGCAATTGTAATGAACCCAAAATATTTATTTTGTGATGAACCTAATTCGGGTCTTGATCCGCTTACTTCAATAAAAATTGATGAATTAATAGAAGATATTACTGACGAATACAATATCACTACTGTTATAATTACCCATGATATGAATTCTGTGATGGGTATTGGCGAACATATTATGTTCTTATATCAAGGGAATAAACTTTGGGAAGGAAATAATAATGAAATTTTACATAATCAAATACCAGAACTACAAGATTTTATTTTTGCGAGTAAACTGGTAAGAGAAATGAAAGAACATTATTCAAAATAGAAAAAGGTGAACATACATTCACCTTTTTCTATTTTGAATAAGAAATTTTTAAGCTTCTAAATTTTTTGCAAATTCTGCTTTAACAGCTTCAATATCTACATTTTTAATTTTTGGTCTTTTCATTAATTGCTTAATTACTATTTGTCTGTTATTAGCAACTGCTCTGTTTCTTCTTTCTTTTCTTTTAAGTCTTGTAACACCCATGATTGTAAATTTTTAATGTATAAATAATTTTTATTGAATCGTATCAAAAAAGAGTTGCAAAACTAGATTTTTATTTCGGTTTTAACAAATAAATTTGCAGTAAAATTTATTACCCTCAATTTAAAATTTATTAATTTAAAAAATGCAAAAGCCATCAATACCAAAAGGCACACGCGATTTTTCGCCAGATATGATGATAAAAAGAAATTTTATTTTTGATACCATCAAAAATGTATTTAAGAAATATAATTTTCAACCTTTGGAAACACCCGCCATGGAAAATTTATCTGTTTTGATGGGCAAATATGGAGAGGAAGGTGATCAGTTATTATTTAAAGTACTTAACTCAGGAGATTTTTTAGATGGTGTTTCTTCTGAAATAATTTCTGAAGGATATAAAAAAACTACATCCAAAATTTCTGAAAAAGGATTAAAGTATGATTTAACCGTTCCATTTGCAAGGTATGTAGTAATGAACAGAAATGACATCACTTTTCCATTTAAAAGGTATCAAATTCAACCCGTTTGGCGCGGAGATAGACCTCAAAAAGGCCGTTATAGAGAATTTTACCAATGCGATGCTGATGTGGTAGGAACAGATTCTTTGCTTTGTGAAGCCGAAATCATTTTAATGATCAATGAAGTTTTTGAAAAATTAAAAATAAATAATTATTCAATAAAAATAAATAATAGAAAAGTTTTATCGGGTATAGCAGAAGTATGTGGTGCAATTGGTAAAGAAGCAGACTTAGCAGTGGCTATTGATAAATTAGATAAGATTGGTAGAGAAAAAGTAGAACAAGAATTACTCGAAAGGGGGTTCACTCAAGAAAATTTATTAAAACTTTCTCCCATTTTTGAAATTACAGGCGATTTTCAAAAAAAAATATCTGAGTTAGAAATCATTTTTATTAATTCTGAAATTGGTAAAACTGGTTTGGAAGAAATAAAATTGGTTTTGGAATATGTTAATGCTTTTGGAAATAAAAACAATCACATTGAATTCGATGCTAGCCTTGCACGGGGTTTATCATATTATACAGGAGCAATATTTGAAGTAAAAGCTCTTGATGTTCAAATAGGAAGTATTTCTGGTGGAGGTAGATATGATAATCTTACTGGTGCATTTGGTTTATCAGGTGTTTCGGGTGTGGGAATTTCTTTTGGGGTGGATAGAATTTATGATGTAATGGATGAGTTAAATCTTTTTCCACCAAGTTCTACACATTCAAGTAAAATTATGATCGCTTCTTTTGATAAGGAAACATTTTTATATAGTATTTCAGTTTTAAAAACTTTACGTGAAAATAATATTAGTGCGGAATTATATCCTGATGTTGTAAAAATGAAAAAGCAATTGGACTATGCAAATGCAAAAAAAATTCCATTTGTTGTAGTTATCGGAACAGACGAAATAAAATCCGGCAAACTCACGATAAAAAATATGGAAACAGGTGAGCAGGAAAAATTAAATTTAAAAGAAATAATAGAAAAGTTTTAATATAAAAATATGTAAATAGGGAATTCTAAAATTATTCCCGGTTTACATATTTAAAAGCCGGTTTTCTGCCCGCTATAACATCAATAAAGTCACCTAAAAATAATTTAGCTTTAATAATAAAAATAGGATTATTAAAGATTGAATTTAATCTATGATCGGCACCAATTAATTGCCTATATCCTACTCCAGTACCTACACCAATCCAATTAAAAACTTTATAATAACCTGTTATTGATGGTTCAACAATAAAAACTGTTTTGTTTAAGTCACCTTGATTGATATATTCCCGATATTTAATACCAAGACTATCATTAGGACTTGCATCAATTTTTGTTTTCCCTATTCCAAATTGAATAGGAATACTTAACTCCCATCTTTTTCTATGAATGATAACGTATTCACCATATATTGCTCCATACCACAGTTTAGTATTTGAATGAAATGGAACAATTGTACCATTTGCACCAATTGGTATTCTGGCAGTTGAATTATAATCTGCTGGTTTTAACAAACCATAAAAACCAATCCCAACTCTCCATTTATTATTAAAATCAACACCAAGTTTTAAACCTGCAATGTTTACAGCATCATATTTAACAAAAGAATATCTGCCATCGAAACTAAAAACCAATTTTGGTTTTCCCTCTGCTATCCTAATGGAATCATTTTGAGCATAGGAAGTACAAAAAAAGAAGGAAAGAAAAAAAAGTAAAATTAAATTTTTCATTTTTTCTAAGTAAAAAACAGTGGATCAGGGAATTTAAATTGAAATCCTAAATTTTGAATTTTATCACTATTTACAATTTTAAAAGTTTGCTGTTCTTTACTATTTTTAAAAATAGGTAAATTTATATTTAAATCAATTGCATTTTTATTATAAATGTCTCTCCGGAAAGGATGTATAGGACTAACAATATTAAATGTTTCATTCCAAACATTGCTAGTGATAATAAAATTTATTGCTGAAATCACATCATCTCTATGAATAAAATTCACAGGAGTATCTGCATTAAAAATCTCTTTGTTAGCAAAATATTTCCCAGGTATTCTATCATATCCCATTAAACCTCCGCATCTTAATATGGTAATTGATAAACTTAAGCTTTTTAATTGAAATTCGGCCTTTACCATTGCATTTTCATCAATTACCTCTCCTCTTTCCACTACTAATGAATTAGAATCAGGATATACTGATGTTGAACTAATATAAATTATTTTTTTTACTGTTGACAGTTTAATTTTTTCAATTAAAAAATTTATTTGATTTAAATGAAAACTATTTCCTTTGGAGGCAATTTTAGGAGGGATATTGATAATTAAAATTTCGTTATTCAAAAAATCATCCCAACTCTCACCAATAGGTTTAGGATCTAACGATAATAAATATGGACTTATACCTTCATCTATTAAAGTTTGTATTTTTTCAATTTTGGTTGTTGAACCCTTGATAAGAATATTTTTTTTAATAAAATATTTCGCCAATGGCATTCCTAACCATCCACAGCCAAGTATTGAAATCATTTAATAATATTTAGAATAATAAATTAGATACAAAATAAATCTCAATGCGACGCTATTTTATTTTATACTTTTTTTGCAGGATTTCCGAAATAGGTAGCATTAGCCGGAACATTTTCAACCACTACTGATCCCGCACCAATTCTTGCATTTTTACCAATTGATATTCCACTTACAATTGTTACACCTGATCCTATAAAAACTTTATCTCCTATTTTTGATCCCGCGCCAACAATACTTCCAGAACCAACTTGTACAAAATCTCCAATTTCAGAATCAAATTCAACTAAAGATTTTGTATGAAATACACAATGACTACCAAGCTTTGCATCAACATTAATTATAACATCTGCACAAAACATATTACCATGCCCTAATTCTACGGAAGAAGATAAATACGATCTTTTATGAAAAGCATTTATTGGAATTACACTTCTACGTTCGTATAACATTTCTACAATATTTTCACGATATTTTGTTTCATCAAGCGCAACAAAAGACTCACATTTTTTACCTATTAATTTTAAAAAACCATCATCATCTGTATTACCTAAAACCGAAATACCATTTATCTGCTTTCCTTGCATTTCTTTGCTATCATCTAAGAAACCATACACAACAATTCCATTGCTTTCAAAAATTTCTAAGGCCACTTTTCCTAAACCACCAGCACCAAATATTATTATTGGGTTTTCCATAATTTAATTTTTATTTTTTCTGCAAAGGTAAATGAAATGAAGAAAAATATTTATTGGGTTTTATTTATGTTCGATTTAATAAAAAAAGATCTTAAGCTAATCCTTAAGATCTTTTTTTTCTAGTATAATAATTTTTCTAAGTATTAATTGGCAACTTCTGATAAGAATTTAATTCTCATTAATCTAAGTTCATCCAAAGTAAATTCAGAACCTAATTCTTCCAAGGCTACATGCATATTATCAGTTTCTGATTGCATAAAGTATTCAAAAATTTCTTCCTGTCTGCTTTCTTCTAAAATTTGATTTATATAATAATCAAGGTTTAACCTTGTTCCACTATAGCAAATGTGTTCAATTTCTTCAATAATTTCTGCTAAAAGCATATCCTTACTCTCTGCAATATCATCCAAATCTATTTTTCTATCTATTTGTGAAATTAAATAAATTTTAATTTTTGATTTATTGACTGCTGATTTTACAACAACTTCTGCTGCGGTTTCAATTTCATTTTCCTCAACATATTTAGTTATAGCATCAATAAATGGCTGACCAAATTTTTGAACTTTGCCCATTCCTACGCCATTAATTTGCGCAAGTTCATCTTTCGTGACAGGATATGTTGTTGCCATTTCTTCCAAAGAAGGATCTTGAAACAACACATAAGGGGGAAGATTTTTTTCTTTGGCAAGTTTTCTACGTAACCCTTTTAATAAATCAAATAAAACCTGATCATGTGCTTTAACAGGTGCATCGGAGTTATCTTTTTCTTCTTCATCTTCCTCGGATAAATTAGAATAATCATGATCTTTTGATAATTGAACAGGGTATGGACCTTCTAAAAATTTAAGACCTTTCTCAGCTATTTTTAAAACTCCAAAATTATCTATATCCTTCTCTAAAAACTGATAAATGGTAATTTGCCTGAAAATAGAATGCCAATATTTATCATCTTTTTCAATTTCTTTCGTTACATCTTCACCATTTTCTTCAACTTCAATGGTTTTGAATTTTCCTTTTCCAAATAATTCTAACTGGTCATGACTATAACTCTTCACATACTCATTTGCAACTCCTCTTAATACATCCGAAAGATGTGGAATTCCAAAGCGTTGATCTGTTTGTAAAACTGATTGTATTGCTAAAAGAATATCATCTTCTGCCTGAAATTTTTCTGTTGGTTTTAAATCATTATCGCAAAACATACAATCTTTATCGTAATGCTCTCCGAAATAATGTAATAATTGTCTTCTTCTGCAAACTCCAGATTCAGCATAAGCAACCATTTCTTGTAAAAGATATCTTGCGTTTTCTCTCTCAGTTACCGGTTTATCTTTATTAAATTTTTCTAATTTTTCTATGTCAGTATGGCTGTAGAACATTACACAGTTGCCTTCCAATCCATCCCTACCACCTCTACCCGTTTCTTGATAATAACCTTCCAAAGATTTTGGTGCATCATAATGTATTACAAAACGAACATCCGGTTTATCTATCCCCATTCCAAATGCAATTGTAGCAACAATAACATCTACTTCTTCATTCAAAAAAGCATCCTGGTTATCCATCCTTACTTGCGAATCTAATCCGGCATGATAAGGACGCGTTTTAATACCATTTACATTAAGTAATTCGGCAATTTCTTCAACTTTTTTTCTGCTTAAACAATAAATAATACCAGCTTTTCCCTGATGCTGTTTAACATATTTTATAAGTTGCTTTTTAGCATCTATTTTAGGTCTTACTTCGTAATAAAGATTTTTTCTATTGAAAGATGATTTATAAACTGCAGCTTCTTCCATTTGAAGATTGCGCTGAATATCGATTTGCACTTTCGGAGTTGCTGTTGCAGTGAGTGCAATAATACCTAAATTGCCAAGGCTTTCAATAATTCCTTTAATTTTTCTATATTCAGGTCTGAAATCATGACCCCATTCCGAAATACAATGTGCTTCGTCAATAGCAATAAAAGAAATATCAGCTTTTTGAAGAAATAGTAAATTTTCTTCTTTTGTTAAGGATTCTGGTGCAACGTACAAAAGTTTTACGTGTCCGTTTATAACTTCTTTTTTAACATTATTCATTTCAGATTTTGAAAGTGTTGAATTCAAAACCTTTGCATTAACTCCAACTGCATTCAATTGATCGACCTGATTCTTCATCAAAGCAATCAAAGGCGAAATAACAATTGCTGTTCCTTTACTAACTATTGCGGGTAATTGATAACATAACGATTTACCTGCACCTGTTGGCATTAGAACAAATGTATTTTTCCCTGCTAAAATACTATTTATTATCTCTTCCTGGTTTCCCCTGAACTGACTAAAACCAAATACTTCCTTTAGTTTATCTTTTAATTTTATACCAGGTTCTTCTACTAACATATCTTCCACTAATGAAACTCTTTTAAATTAATAAAACATAAAATTTTTAATTCGCTAGGTTAATATTTAAATTATTAAGTAAAAATAGTACAATTTCGTTGCCATTTTTATTGTACGTAATAAAATTTAGAATATTGTTTTTAAAAACTGAATAAAAAATAAAATTAAGGATAAATAATTATTCATAATATATAAATTAAAGCAACATTAATTTATTTTTTAATTAAAAATTTATTAAAAAAACCTTATTTAGTACTTTAATATTCCTAAAATCATCCTATTTTATTATACTTATAAATTTATATTTTTCATCTGACAATTAAATGTAATTAAAATCGTATACAAAAAATAAAAAAAATAATTTAAAAAAAAATAATTTTAGTAGTAATAAAATTGTTTAAAATTTAAAAAAAAATTATTTTAAAATCAAAAAAATAAATCTTAAAAGAAATAATTTTTTATTAAGACCAAGATTTATAATATTTAAACTTTCTAAGATCAAAAAGTAAAATACAAACTCAAAAAATAAATAAAATTAAGAATTTTTACATGAATCAAAATAACAATTTTGTAATAATAATGGCAGGTGGAGTAGGCACCCGTTTCTGGCCATTTAGCCGTACTAATAATCCTAAACAATTCCATGATGTATTAGGAACAGGAAAAACCCTTCTTCAACAAACAGCTGAACGATTTGAAGGTATCATGCCTCATGAAAATATTTTTATAGTCACAAATTCAGATTATAAAAATTTGGTTAAAGAACAATTGCCATTTTTAAAAGATGAACAAATTTTATGCGAACCTGTTAGGAGGAATACAGCCCCTTGTATTGCATACGCATGTTATAAAATTGCTTTAAAAAATCCGGATGCTAACATAATTGTAGCGCCCGCTGATCATATAATATTAAAAGAAGAAACTTTTAAAAATGTAATTAAAACCGCACTTGATGCAACGGCCAAAAGTGACATTTTGGTTACACTTGGCATTACGCCTAGTAGACCAGATACAGGTTATGGCTATATACAGTTTATCCCAGAAACAAATAAAGATGTTAAAAAAGTAAAAACTTTTACGGAAAAACCTCAACTTGAATTAGCAAAAAAGTTTTTAGAGAGTGGGGATTTTGTATGGAATGCGGGAATTTTTGTTTGGAATGTTAATGCTATAATTAAAAATTTCTTCGAGCACTTACCAGAAATGGATGAAATATTTAGAGAAGGTCAAAACTTTTATTATCAAGATGGTGAGTTGGCTTTTATTGAAAAAGCATATTCACAATGCAAAAATATTTCTATTGATAATGGGGTAATGGAAAAAGCTGCTGAAGTATATGTGATTTTAAGTGACTTCGGCTGGTCGGATTTGGGCACTTGGAAATCTTTATATGAAGTATCGGATAAAGATGAAAATAGTAATGTAATTGATGGAAATGTGTTGCTTTATAATAGTTCAGGTTGCATTATTAAAACTCCAAAAGAACGCCTGGTAGCCATAAATGGGGTAAAAGATTTAATAATAGCTGAATTCGACAATGTATTATTAATATGCAACAGGGATGATGAGCAAAAAGTAAAAGATTTTGTCGCCGATGCTAAAACAAAAGGTATCGAATTTGTTTAATATAGAAAGGCGTTAGATAAAGACTAATAATTTAATTTTTTTTGTCTAACTACTTAAACAATTTATAATGAGAAAGAAAGATCTATTATTGGAAGAGTATGGAGAAAGTCATTTAGACCATACCAACAAAACCATCCATTGGTTTTGCATTCCTTTGATCGTTTTTAGTTTAATGGGTTTACTTTCCTCAATTCCTGCAGATATTATTAATCAATTCTTTCCTGATTTTATTAAAAGTTATATTAGCTGGGCAAGTATTTTCTTATTCTTTACCTTTTTATATTATTTACGCCTTTCTATTTCTTTGGCTTTAGGAATGTTAATATTTTCTTTATTGTGCATAATCGGCAATTTATGGCTAAGTAATAATATTACATTACCTCTTTGGGAAACATCACTAATCATTTTTACTATAGCATGGATAGGACAGTTTGTGGGTCATAAGATTGAAGGTAAAAAACCTTCATTTCTAAAGGATATTCAATTTTTAATGATAGGCCCTTCTTGGTT
>Ga0123337_10004497_pt1 | contig 14170 bp, 13 predicted proteins | sample frozenSSSSmetaG_FD_89792 | JGI IMG/M metagenome (GOLD analysis project Ga0123337, IMG submission 89792) | Glacier valley bacterial and archeal communities from Borup Fiord, Nunavut, Canada, to study Microbial Dark Matter (Phase II) -... | ecosystem: Environmental > Aquatic > Freshwater > Ice >... | reverse complement strand
GCGCTTGTAACTTGAAGGCTCGACTATACGTTCGTTTTGTTGCCATGTCCCCTTGCTCCTCTGCGAGTGTACTCTACCTTTTCGGTATGTCCGTCTCAGAGGTGCAAGGTCATCGCCTTTGCACGCCAGCGTGCCATACAGCTTGATAAGGTGGCTCGCGCCGACCATGCCTGTATCGACTTTCACCTGCTCGTCGCTGAACATAGAGTCGAGCAACACCAAAAACGCCTTGATGAGCACTGTCGCGGCCCCGTCGTTCGGCCAGTCAATTGGAATGAGCAGATGCACTCCGTTGCCGGAGTCGGCAAGGAGTGCATGAATGCCATGCTGCGCCAGCCACTCGCGGCAGGCTTTCGCGCGTTCGATGGCTGCCTGATGCTCTTCCTCGGACGATGAAATACCCGCCGGACGGACAGGGTCAAAGTCGATGAAGAGCCAGCGTCGGCGCGGTACGTCCTTGTCTGCTGAGGTCTGTTTGGCGTACTCCCTGATGCGGTTCACGCTTCGGGCGAGCAGCGCGGGCTGTACAGGGTTGACGGTGATGTAAATCCCTTCGGCGCGACCGTCGTAACTTGCGGCAGCTTTGGCAAGCGCATCAAAGTCGTTGAAATAGCCGCTATCGGTCCGCTTGCCCTGAATGCCGGGGATTCGCAATTCGAGCGTGTCACCCGGTTGGAACACGACCGACAGGGTACGGCGCATCAGCGCAATAGCTTCCTCGCGTGAGGCGGCTTGCGTTTTATGAATAGTCGATCCGATAGGGGTCACATCCGCCTCCGGGCAACACAAAGCTGGGCCGAGACAAACTTGTTCTCAACAAGGCTGGAAACATTCTGTTGTGAGCAAACGCGAGGCTGTGTGTCTCGCGTTCGCCTGCTCATGGGATAAGCAGCTTCGCTAAGGCGGTCCGCGCGGTTGCGACATGGTGTTCATCACTACTCCCCTCATCTAAAAGCCGAACATCTCAGCGGATTGTTCAACGATGCGGCTGGTTGTTTTAAAATCAGTGGGCTTGCTGTCGCTCTGAAGGTCAGACGGGCGTTTGGCTTGTTTCGGCGTGCTGCTGTCCAAACGCATGGATATTGGGTGCGTATCAGTGAAAAGGTAGGCTGAAAGCGCCTGCCGGATGACTTCACCCGCGCGGCGATGACGTAGCAGGGAGGCTAGCGCGTCATAGAGTGCCGCTTCCTGCGGGTTGTCCATGTTCAGTGAGAACTCCACCCGGCGGTTCATGATGCAGACGCGGACTCGCGCTCCCGACGAACCAGAAATCCGAATGCCCCTTCTACATTCCCGCGCCGGGTGTCGGCGGAAAGCACCCAGTGGCTCGCCTTGCCGTTGTTCAGATAGGGATGCAGCAGCGCTGCGCCACCCCCGCCGAGGATGACCGTCCGAATGTTCTTGCCGCGCAGTGTGCTGTTCACGAAGTTCAGGATGCGCTCGGCGAGCACGGAGAGTTCCAGATGAACGCTTTGTGTCAGGTCATAGTTTTGGTTGTTGACGATAATCTGCTCGCTGCCCAGCGCCTCATCAACCTGCCACACATCCAGGCCGTACGCGCCCTGCCGCCGTAGGTCTTCAAGGACTGCTTCCGCGACTGTCCCCATGCCGATGTCCGCTGACTGCGCACCACCAACCACATACACACCGTCCTGCATCAGCACCACGTCGGTCGTGTAGTAGCCGATGTCTACTATCGCGGTGCTGCCCCGTGTGTAGCGCTCGTCCATCGTGCCGTCCTCCAGGAACGCAGCCAACCAGAACGTGCCGAGTCCTTCCGGGATGATGATCAGGTCGGCGGGTTGAACCTGGGCATACAGTGACGCCCCGTTCAGCCCGTGTATCTGATACTCCCCTTGCAGCAGGTCACGGACTTCCTTGTCTTTCTGGACATTGAACTCGCCGACCGGGATGGAAATCACCCCACGCGGGTACAACACGCCGTCGCCTGCCTTGTGGCCGAAGGTGCGCCACAACGCGCTCGCAAAGAGCAGCCGATAACGGTCCGAGGTGTATCGAATGCGGCTGGTCGGCGCGGTTGGCTCGGTATCGCAGAGCAGGCGCACGTCGTCACCAAAGACGTACTTTGTATTATCGATCTGGATGACCAGCCGATCTGAGACGCTAACGAGCGTATTGCGACGGGTGAGGACGCCGTAGATAGAGCGATACTCGGCAGATACATCATAGCTGCGCAGCTTGCAGAAGCCGTTACCCAGGTCGAACGAGTACAGCGGCTTGCAGTTTTCGTCAGGGTTCACGATACACGCATCCTGTTGTACCACTTTGGCTTTCTTTGGCGTGACCTAACGCTCCTTTTTGTGCTTCGGGACCTTGCTGGAACCGGGCTGAACCCGGTTAGTGCGTGTCTGTCCGGGTTGTGGCCGGGTAGTCCTCAAGCGAGATCGTGTTGCGGTCGAGCGAGTCGGCCAGCTTCGCGTTCGAGAGCAAGTACGTTCGACACGCTGCTTTGAACTTCTCATCCAGCCGCACGCATGTTTGCAAGCGGAAGCCTGCATCGTGGATCGCGGGTGCAGTTCGGCTGACGTACTCTTTCAGCTTGCCACCGTTCTTGAAGCACGCAACCCGCAACCGACCGATACTCGGCAGTATGACCGTTTCACCCGTTGCGGCTTCTTCTGCAACACTTTCGAGATAGAGTTCAACTGCTTGGCGGGCGTGTTCGTGCGTTAGACCGCGCACCTGCCGCGCAATGTGAATAATGCGCTCTGTGTGGTTCATTTCTGCTCCGTGGGTGGTTCGACAAACGCCTGCCTGATGGCGTCCTCAAGTGTTTTGAGATACGGCATTCCTGAGCGGTGCGCGAACAGTTTGACGACTGAGGTGGAGTTGTTTGGCGATTTGGAGAATATTCAGCCCTTGCCCTTGTAAGGTTTTGACCTGCGCGGAGCGCTCATAGCGCCGCGCACGGCTGGCTTGTTGTTGCGCCTGGTCTTTGGTACCGCGTCGGCGTGCGCGGTCATAGATGGTGATAGGCAATATACCTGATGCACTGCATGCCGCCAGTTGCGGGGCGTAAACGGTCCAGCAGTCGCTCGAAGGCTTCGCGGAAGTTAACCAACAAATACCAGCGGTCCGCCACCTGAATCGCCGTCGGCGCTCCCTGACTTGCCCCTCGTGCATATTCGGTGGAACGGTCTCGCGTAATGACTTGAATGCCGGGATGCGTCTGAAGCCAACCCGCTAACATCTCAGCGGTTCGGTCAGTCAACAACCCGACTGGCCGATGCGTTTCGCCATCGACCAGCAAGGTGCCATAGCTGGGTCCGCGACGCAAGGCGAAATCATCGACGCCCAGCACCCGTGGCGTGGGCATCCCTGGAAAAGGGCAACGTCGGAGGTAACGCAACAAGGTACTCGCTGAAACCACCATCCCTTGCCGTTTACTTTGACGAGAACCTGCTTTCCCGCCTAATGCGAAGCCCACATCATTCAGTGTTTCTGTTAGGCGCACTGTACGTTGGGCAGAACGCGCTACTACGGCTGGCAGGCGCTCGCAAAACACCTCCACTAGACAGGCGCTGTTTCGGCAACGGAACCGCCTTACCCACAACACCAGTCGCACACTTTTTCCACTGCTTGGCAAATCCAGTGGGTGACGCTCATAATGACTATGTACATGTGTTGATACTTCTTGGCAGCCCGGACAACGGCTCCCTGTACTTTCTGCTTCTGCGGTGATGGTCAGTCGTTGCGCGTCGTTTTCGACTACACGGATTCGAAATCCAGGCAATTCAAACGGTATACAATTCACGCTTGTTTGTACGGTTCTTCCATTCGAGGAATTACTTACAATACCCTCGCCAATTAAGCGGCATTTCGGAAGTTATCGAGTGGGCGAATAGCGCCGAGTGCAGAGAAACGCTGCCAGATGCCGGAAATAATATTAGGTGGAAGCGGTTCAGGCAGAGCAAGAATAGTTTCGTGCACGCCGCTACTTGCACGAAACAAGGCTTTCAAGTCGAGGATGCTGAGGTCGGGTGAGTCAGCGCGATGCGCGACCAGCAGAACGGCGGACAGGTTGACCATCAGGAAGGCCAAACCAACCGCGTTGGTGACAGCAGGTTGGGAAACATTCATGAAATCTTCGAGGCCAAAATATTGCCTGGCATCGCGGAAGTTGAACTCAATCTGGAAGCGCAAGGCATAATAGTCGGCCAATTGTGCTGGGGACAGGGACAAGTCGGTCGAGAATAGGACAACATGCGAGCGCCTGCGCGAACGGGTGTCGGTTTTAGCGATAATGAGAACGTTGAGCGGGTCGGGGAAGTCTTTGTGCAGGAGCGTGAGGGCATACGTCTCGGTCACAAAGCGACCTTCGCTGACCACCGAGGTACGCGCGTCAAGCGCAGCGTAGTCGAGCCGCTCGCCGTAACGCGGGGTCGGACCGCGACGTGGTTTGCAACCGCTGTAGGACAAGTACAAGGCAGCGTTGTGACGCAGCTTGCTTTATCAGGTGCAGCCCATGCTGGGGGGCCAGCCAGGTGGTCGCATAATTTCCGAAGAAGCCGTCCATGACCAGATGCCTGACCTGCAACCCGCCAGGCCGCTTGAGCAGACTACCCAACAGCCCATCGAGTACGCTCAATTCGGCATTCAACAGCGGTGCGCTTTTGGCATGATTCTTGCTCCCTTGTGGACGGCCCCGCCCGCGCTTGACCGACTCGCTCGCCACTTTTGCTACTTTCGGCGTGGGCAGGCGCTGTTCGACCTGCACCGGATACGACCGCCGTTGCCCGACGTCCACCAGCGCCGCTGCCACAAACGACAAGCCGCCAATCGGTCGTCCCGCGATGCTCGAATAGAAGCGTCCCACCCCGTGCGTCATTTTGCCCGCTTTGCTCACCACCACCTCATCCACCGCCAGCAGGTACGTCCCACCCGCCGTTATCAGGTGTGCCTCGATCCACTGCCCATAACAGCGCTCCCCATTCGACTTTGCTTGCAAACCAACGCTGTAGCGTCCGATAACTGCCCCCAGCCTCGCTCCAGCGCGACAGTCCGACCATCGTCACGCGCCCCGTCATGCACAGCATCGCCAGGCACTATCTGTCTCAGCCGCTTCAGGTCGGTCTTTGTCACCAGCCGCGCAAAACAGGCTGTTATCGGTATAATCTCGGACATCGGTACTCAGATTTTGTGTCGTTGTGAGAGACATCACTTTACCTGTTTACCCTGCTTTTTTCCTCACCCCTTTTTTGGCGAGGGTATTGATGCCTTGATACGCATAAGGCTTTTCCAAATGGTCATACTGGATAAACGGCACGTTATCGAGGGCACGCAGTGGAATTTCGGATAGGGATGCGAGTGGATGATCAAGGGGCAGACAAACGACTACTGACTCGATGCATAGCAGAAGCGAGTCAAGCGAGGGTTCTTCCAAAGGCATGCCTGTGAGAGCGCAGTCAAGTGACCCACGCACAACCTGTTGATCAAGCTCCGGTGGGCAGAGTTCACGCATGATGAGTTCAACTTCTGGATAGGCTGCGTGAAAGGCGCGCAGGATGCGCGGCATCAGGTTGTAGAGCGTTGTACTAACATACCCGACTATGAGTTTGCCACGCGCACTACGTGCCGCTTCACGCACGGCAATGACGGCTTGCTCTGCCTGCCAAATCGTCTTACGCGCCTGTTCAAGGAAAATGCAGCCTGCTTCCGTCAGTTCGACGCGCCGTGTCGTGCGCCGGAAGAGCATCACGCCGAGCAGGTCTTCGAGCCGCCGAATTTGCAAACTGAGCGGCTGCTGCGCGATGTGCAGGCGGTGGGCTGCCCGCACGAAGTGCGGTTCTTCCGCAACCGCAATGAAATAGCGCAGGTGTCGTAATTCAAGATTATGGTCTGAATTCATGTCAATGGCCCTTATAAAAAGTGTTGGACATTCATAATCGGTGGGCATGGCATAGCACTATCTTTTGTTGAAAGGCAGAGTCCACATGAATTACAAAGGCAAAACGGCGCTCGTTACGGGGGCTTCTTCGGGCATTGGCGCGGAATTCGCGAAGGTGCTGGTCGCGCGCGGTGCGAATGTGATATTGGTTGCGCGCACGGAAGCGCCCATGGCTGCACTTGCGCGGGAACTGGCCGCCCGCCATCACATTCGTACAGAGGTGATTACCGCTGACCTGAGCAAGCCTGGCGCAGTGGATGCGCTCATCACCGAGACTGAGCGGCGCGGATTGCAAATCGATATTCTAGTGAATAGCGCGGGTTTCGCGACGCATGGCCTATTTGATGCGATCCCAAAAGATCGACAGCGCGATGAAATTCAAGTCAATGTGATGGCACTGGTCGAACTCGCGCACGCCGTCCTGCCGGGGATGAAAGCGCGCGGCGCGGGTATCGTCGTCAATGTCGCGTCGATGGCGGCTTTCCAGCCCGATCTATTTATGGCGATTTATGGCGCGACAAAGGCATTCGTGCTGTCGTTCAGCGAGGCGCTCTGGGCAGAATATCGACTGCTCAGTGTGCAAATTCTCGCGCTCTGCCCCGGCGCAACCGAAACACCTTTCTTTGATGTTGTGGGCGCGGCGGAAGCCTCCGTTGGACGGCGCGACGACGTTCTGCACCGTGTCGCGCCGTCCTTCCGCGCGCTTGAGCGCAGACGCGGCTTCGTCATACTCGGTCGGCAGAACAATGCGCTCGCGTTATTGACTCGGCTGCTCCCGCGTGAACGGGCAGCACTGATCGTGGGGAATATGATCAAACCACGTTCTATCTGAAATTGGATACACTAGGCCGCAAGGTTTAGGTGGAATATGCGGTCTCTATTCGTTCTCCTGCTGATCCTGACTGCCTGCACGTCCGCAACAGCAGCGCCACCACTGGCCGCGTCGTTGCTCGTGAATGGCACGGCAGGGCTGACGCTCTACCGTGCGGGTGCGCCACCGCTGCGCGTGAGTAGCGCACCGCAGCCGAACGGTGCGCTTTGCCTGCATACAAGCACTCTGATCGATGTATATAGCGGCAGCCTTTCTGGTTCCGCGTATACCTTCGCGGAGACGCTCACGGGGACGCCTGCCGAACGTCCGTCATCCGCGCTTGGCTGCGACCTCGACCGGGGGACGCAAATCAGCGCCGACGGCAAATGGCTCGCCGCGCTCACCTACGCGGATGAGGCCGGGTTGGGCACGGAATATGCTGTGGGAACTCTGACGCTTCACGACCGCACGAGCGGGGCAGCAGGTGCAGCGAGTGCGGATGTCCTCGCCTTCGACCTTTCCAATGAAAATACGGTCATGCTCACCTTGCAGGCCGATGGCAAGGCGCGCGTTTTCTTCCAGCCGAACGGAGCGGGCGAGCGCCGCACCCTGGTCGATCCGCTGTTGACACCTTGCCCGGTCGTCAGTGCGCGTGTCCTGCGTGCCGCCGGGACAGTCTACCTCTCGGTTGGAGAGCGCTGCGCGTCGCCACTCGGCTACTTCATCACGATCTTTCAAATCGATCCGGTCGTCGGGATGGTCAAGATACTGGCGGATCGGCGCGCGATGGACGGCGGTTTCTATCCACGCGCGGGCGTGAATGGCCTCTACGCGCTTCCATTGAATAACACAGACGGCGCAGCGCTGTTATGGCTCTACCCGGATGGCAAGACGACCGAAACCGCCGATGCGTATCTGGTCCGGCTTGCGGATGGTAGCGCGGTAAAGGTAGCATCCGGTATTCTGACAAACCCCTCGCCCGCGCCGTTCGGTCGCCGTTTTCAGTTCAACCCGGCTGGGACGCGGCTGGCTTTCGTGGCGCGCAATGGGCAGGGTGGCGATACGCTCTACCTGTGGGATGCGAGCAGGCCGGATAGCAGTCCGGGGCAAATCACGGATTTGATACGCGGCGCGCGGATTGGCGGCCTCGCGTGGAGCGCCGACGACAACCGCCTCGCCTATGTGATCAGCGGCGAAAAATCCGTATTGGGCTATCTGGATGAGCGCGGCGAGAAGCGCGACGCGGCGACGGGCGAATTTCAAGGCTTGACGCTGAACGCAGATGGCGCATTCGCCTACACGGTTGTGAATGAGGGCGGCAAATACGCGCTCTTGCAGGTCCGCCTCAGCGACGGCGCGCGGACCGTCATCGCCAGTGGGCTGGATAGTGCGCCTGTGCCGCTCGTTGCGCGCTGAATTCAAGATGGGTCGGTCAAAGCTCCTGCACCAGAACACGATATAGGGACGGGACTTGACCTGCCCGGCAGTAGCTGTCTTATCTGTGAATCTACATGCAACATCATTCAAATTTATTATAATTGAGGCTAGAGGGCGCGACTGCCATGCTCGAAATGTCATTACAGTTATTTCAGAATATCGTCGTACTCTGTACGATGGCCTACCTTTACGCAGTCGTGCGCCACCGCCTGATGCGCTTACCATCGGTTCAACAATCGCTGCTCGAAGGGGTGATTTTTGGCGCGATTGCCAGCTTGGGAATGCTGCTTCCACCCACACAAATCGCCCTCGGTGTGACGCTTGACGGACGTGCGGTCATCATCGGTGTGGCGGGCGCATTCCTGCGTGGCTGGGCAGTCTGGCTGGCGGCGCTGATTGCGATTATATGCCGCGTCTTTCTCGGCGGAGTTGGTACAATTCCCGGCAGTGCTGTGATTGTGATGTCTGCGCTCGCAGGCTTTGCGTTGCACTTGCTTTCACTCTCACGCAAGTTCAAATATTCTACCCTGACGTTTGTTGTGTTTGGTCTGCTACTGGCCGCGATCCAGCTTCTCTGGTATGCCGTCCTGCCTGCCGATGCCAGACCCGGTTTTGCAGAGTTTTCACTGCCAATCATTGTGTTGTTTCCGTTCGGAACCCTGCTCATTGGAAAGCTGTTGCAGCGTGAAAATGATCAATTTGAACTTCACGAATCGCTGCAACTGAGTGACATCGTGGTGAAACAGTGTGCCGAGGGGATGCTCGTCATCGATGAGGATGGCATCGTCTGCATGTCGAACGTGACCGCCGCATGTATGTTCGTCGATGCGGAAGAATGCACGGACGTATCGGAGCAAACGCTCATCGGCAAACCAATTGCTGCACTTGTGACGCCAGATAGTATGGCGACCTTCGCCGCCGCCACACCCCCGGAACGCATCACCAGCCAGTACATCGATTTGCAAGGGCTGCGCGCCGATGGCTCCACGTTCCCGATGCGCGTCACGCTCTCGCGAATGCAGGCAGCGGATTTACAGGGAGTCATCATCGTTGCACGGGACCTGACGCGCGAGCAGCAAGCGGCGCAGCACGCACGCGAACTCAGCACCGAGCAGGCGAAGGTCGGCGCATTGCACGGATTGATTGGAGAAGCCTCGCATGACCTGAAAACCCCGATTTCGGCGCTACGCGCGCGGCTCTACCTGATTGATAGCGCGGTGACACAGCAGGAAACACTCATCGAGCGCCTCACGCAAGGCACACTCCCGGCGGCAACGCTGCAAGCCTCGACTGAGGCGCTAAAAAAACAAACACAGTATATTCACAATGCGACCGAGCAACTGGCAACGCTTGTGACGGATATGCTTGATCTGGTACGCATTGAAGGACGTGGCGCGCCGACACTGCGGCAGGATAATATTGTACCGTTCGTGCGGCGCTGCACCGACGCACTGACCGCACAGGTATCCACAGCTAGGCTGACCTTGAGCGTCGAGGCTCCCGCGCCAGTTACCGCAATCTTCAACGCCATCGATTTCGCCCGCGCACTCGATAACCTGCTGATGAACGCGATTGTCTATACGCCGACAGGCGGCGCGATAACGGTGCGTGTCACGGGTGCGCCTGGTGAGGCACTAATCGCAGTTGAGGATACAGGGATTGGTATAGAACAAGCAGACCTCACGCGCGTCTTCGAGCGCTTCTACCGCACCAATACTGCGCGCACGCATCAGAACGGCGGTAGCGGACTCGGCCTCGCGATTTCGCGCCGCCTGATCGAAGAAATGGGCGGCACGGTTGAGGTGACGAGTACGCCCGACGTGGGCAGCACCTTCACGATTCGGCTGATCGGCAGCCGTACTCCGTAGGCTATCCGGTGTAGGTGTCGTGGCTTGCCCGACCCACCGCACCTACAGCGTGCGCAGCATCGAATACGAACCGGGCATCGGGCAATAGCCCAATTTGCGGTTGATTGCCAGCATCCCGGCGTTAGCCTCGTCGTTATCGGTCATGATGCGCTTCTTGCCAATCTGTCGCGCATAGTCGATGCTCAACAGCTTCAAAGCGAGCGCGATCTTGCGCCCGCGATAGGCGCGCTCCACGCCCGTCGTATAGTTCGATATGAGTTCATCGTTGTCGTAGGTCAAGACGACGAAGCCTGCCCACTGCTCACCACCCAGCGCGATCAAGGTTCCATCAGGCAGCGCGTGCGCCTGGTCGTACAAACTGTTTTGAAAATCCTCGAATTGCGGATGGCCGACGTTATCACCGGGAATATCGCGGTTCGTGCTGACCAGCAAAGCGTGTACCTTGTGGCGGTTAGCGAGTGTGTCACCGAGCGCTTGCAAGGTAGTGAAGCGGATGCCACTTGCTTCGACAGATCGGATAATTCCATCGAAGGGGGTCGCGTCGAAAGTCGTGACATCCAGCACCGAGTCGAAAATATGGCGGTCAACCACGAAGTCGCGCGCCTCTGCGAAACGGCGGGCATGTGGGAAGTCGTCGCGCACATTGCAGAACAGGCGGTGCGCGCCCTTCTCTGTGGCAAATTGCAACCCGTGTTCGTACAAGGCTGTCCCGATCCGCTGCCTGTAATACGCCGGATCGACCGTCGCGCCTATCCAGAAGTCGCCCGCAGAATGCCAGCGTGATTGCGCGCAGCTCCCGTAGGCAATCACGCGCCCGGCCTGATCCACCGCCACACCACGCCAGCGCGGAAGGTCGGACGGGTACTGGCTTGCATTACGCTCCAGCAGCTCGACCGTGATCGGCTCCGTCTCTATCGTGTTGAATATCTCCGCAAGACGCGGGAAATCGGTTGCGGGGTTGAACGCGCGCATTTCAAACAAAGAAATCCACCTCCGGGAGTGCATATCGCAACAAGTATAGGGTGATTGCTGCGCGACGCAAGCGGGCAGCGGTACAGCAGCGTCCGCTTTGTTCAACTGCGTCACAGCTCATCCTACTGCAAATTCAGATATGCTAAAGCAGAATGCAACCCGCTTGCCATTTTTGCAGTACAATGAAGCGTATACAGCATAGTCGAGGTGCGTCATGAAAGACCCGTTTAGCAAACTCAGCGACCTTGAACGGAATATGCGGAATGTCGGCAATCAGGCCAGCAACCCGCAGGCCAAAGCCAAACAGCGTGCGGAGCAGATCAAACGCCAGATCAACCAGGGGACTGCTAACCTTGTCGGAGCGTTGTGCTACGTGTTAGGGTTCCCGCTGCTGATTATCCCGTTTCGCGACGACTGGAAGAAAAATCCGGTGATCCGCTATCATTCCGCACACGCGCGCGTGATCTGGTTCGCGACGATCATCAGCGCTTGTACGATCATCGGCCTGATCATCGCGGTTCCGCTCTATCTGAGCGGCTTCTATCTGGCCTCGCAAGCCATCTCCGGGCGGCGCGTGCATGTCCCCTTCCTGACGCAATTCGTGATGAGTCGCGGCTGGGCTTAAACCCACTCGCGCTGTTCAAAATCTCATGAACTTAACGCCAAAGCGCTGGCGCGTTGCTCCGGCACTTTCCGACTCTCAATTACGCGCTTTTCGCGGGCTGAATCCGATTCTCGCGACGCTCCTCTACCAGCGCGGACTGACCGACCATGCGGCGGCACTGCGCTTTCTACACGGCGAATGCACACTCGCCAATCCGTTCACCATGCTTGGCGTGACGAAGGCTGTGCCGCGCCTGCGTACCGCGATCAACAAGGGTGAACTTATCGTCGTTTACGGCGACTTCGACGCGGACGGTGTGACGAGTACCGCGTTGCTCGTGACGGCGCTGCGAGCGCTCGGCGCGAACGTGCGCCACTACATTCCCCACCGCGTCGATGAAGGCTACGGTCTGAACTCGGAAGCGCTCGCGAAAATCGCGAAGGCCGGGGCGCGCGTCGTCGTCACGGTCGATTGCGGTATTCGTTCGCTGCGCGAGGTCGAGGACGGGCAACGCTTCGGGCTGGATATGATCGTCACTGATCACCATTCCGTCGGACCGGATGTTCCGGAAGGTTTCGCGGTCATTAACCCGAAGCAGCCCGGCTGCAAATATGGCGAAAACATGCTCGCGGGCGTGGGCATCGCCTATCGCCTCGCGGATGCGCTGTTCATGGCGCAGACCAACACGCGCGGCAGCAAACCGCCCTTCCCGGTCGAGGACCTGCTCGATCTGGTCGCGATTGGTACGGTCGCGGACCTCGCGCCGCTGGATCGTGCCGAGAATCGCGCAATGGTTATTCGCGGATTGGACCGCATTCGCAGCCAGCCGCGCCCCGGCATCCGCGCGCTATTGCAAGTCTCCGGGACCGAGCCGGAACTGGCGGGCAGCGATACGATTGGCTTCCGGTTGGGTCCACGCATCAACGCCGCCGGACGATTGGAAAGCGCGAAACTGGCCTATGACCTGCTGATGGCCGAGCGCATCGAGGACGCACTCCCGCTCGCTGAAGACCTGAATACGCTCAATGTGCAGCGGCAGGAATTGACGCGCGAAATGCAGGCACGCGCCGCCGAACTGGTCGGGGAGCCGAGCGCGCTCCCGCTCATCTTTGCGGATAGTCCCGATTTTCAACAGGGGATCGTCGGGCTGGTCGCGGGGCGGCTGGTCGAGCAGTTCTACCGTCCGGCGGTGGTCTTGCATCGCGGCGCAAGCGAGTCGCATGGCTCCTGCCGCAGTATCGACGGCTTCAATATCACCGAAGCGCTGGATGAATGCGCCGACTTGCTGATCAGGCATGGCGGCCACGCGCAAGCCGCCGGATTCGCGCTGCTCAACGAGAATATCCCGCTGCTCAAAGCGCGGTTGATCGAGATTGCGGGTGCGCGGCTGGATGAGGAAACGCTCGTCCCGGCGCTGCGCATTGATGCCGAAACGCGCCTGCACGAACTCAGCGAGGATTTATTCTACGACCTCAAGCAGCTCGAACCGACCGGCAACAGCAACCCGGCTCCGCTGCTCTGCGCGCGACGGCTGCGTGTCGCGCGGCGTTATCCGATGGGTGCGGATAAACAACATCTCAAGTTGATCGTCTCCGAATACAACTGCGAAATGGAAGCCGTCGCGTTCCGCATGGGCGGCCTGCTCGACGCGATCCCGGAGACGGTGGACCTCGCCTTCCGGCTGGACATCAACGAATATCAGGGGCAAAAGCGGTTGCAATTGCTGGTCGAAGACATCCAGCCTGCGAGCGTGCTATAATCCCGCGCACCTTTGCGGAGATGCGTTTTTGACGGTTTTGATCACAGGCGGCGCGGGCTTCATCGGCAGCAACCTCGCGCGGGCGCTGCGTGCGCGCGGTGAGCGGTTGGTGCTGCTGGATAATTTCGATCCCTACTATGATCCGGCACTCAAGCGCGCGAACGTCGCCGCCTTCCGTGACGACCCGGCGGTGACATTGATCGACGGTGATGTACGCGACGGTGCGCTCATGGAGCGGATCGTCGTTGAACATGGCATCCAGCGGATCGCGCATCTCGCGGCGCTGGCGGGCGTGCGCAACAGCGTCGAAGAGGGACCGCGCTACCTCCAGGTGAACGTGAACGGGAGCGTCAACCTGTTCGAGGCGGCGCGCAGGCATGGGGTCGCGATGTTCGTGCAGGCGTCCACCTCCTCGGTCTATGGCGAGACGCCGCGCATTCCGTTCAGCGAGGACGACTCGGCAGATCATCCGCTCGCGCCCTACCCGGCCAGCAAGCGTGCGGCGGAGATTTTCGCGCATTCGTATCACCACCTGTTCGGGTTGAATGTGACCTGTTTGCGCTTCTTCAATGTTTACGGTCCGAATGGCCGCCCGGATATGATGCCGCTCAAGGTCATGCGCGCAGTCATGGCCGGGCAGCCGATTACGCTCTATGCTGGCGGGGCGCTCAAGCGCGACTGGACCTACATCGAGGATATTATCGCGGGGGTGGTCGCGGCGCTCTATCAGCCGATGGGCTACAGCGTGATCAATCTGGGCTACGGCGCGCCGCTCGCGATGACCGATTTCGTGGACATCGTAGAAGAACTG
>Ga0123337_10004496_pt1 | contig 14172 bp, 11 predicted proteins | sample frozenSSSSmetaG_FD_89792 | JGI IMG/M metagenome (GOLD analysis project Ga0123337, IMG submission 89792) | Glacier valley bacterial and archeal communities from Borup Fiord, Nunavut, Canada, to study Microbial Dark Matter (Phase II) -... | ecosystem: Environmental > Aquatic > Freshwater > Ice >... | reverse complement strand
TCATCATCTGCCTGACTTTATTTGGCACTGGTCATCTTGGCGAAGACGTAAGCAGTGGCTTGCCAAAGCCGCCCACTTCAAAAAACGCGGCTTGATTTTGGCTAATCATCTGCGGTTGTAGTACTAAGTGGGAGTTGACGAAGGGGTAAAACGGTAAAAGGCAAAAGCATGAGCAAATGATAAACCAATCGACGTAACGATGCGTGCAATTTGAGGGACTTCAAGACGCGCGTCTGGAGCGCAGCAAAGACCCTGCGCTCATCGTGCTTGCGGTGTGCCGTCAGTTGTGGGGCTGTGTCCCTACACCAGAGTTACGGGGTTTGATTACAGCCCGCGTCAGTGATTGGTCACAGCGTTATTGGATAGCGGCCGTGTATTGATTGGTGTAGTCTCCGGCAGCGTAGACCACATTGCCATCGAAGACGCTGCTGCGTAGAGAGAGCGTACTCGACAGCGTGACCCCGCTGCCAGACCAACCCGATAGCAGGACCCACCAATCGGTACAGGTCAGGTTGTTGGCCGTATACGGTGCTGTCTGCGTGATTGCGCTGGCGTTGATGGCGTTGCTATTGACACGGAACGCCGCAGTGATGTTGCGCAGGTTGGATTGCAACGTCGTCGCGTTGGCTGCGCACCAAGTCATGCCCCAACGATAGGACTGAGCGCGATTGACAGTTGCCGCTCTCGATTGCGTACCGGGCGCGATGCTCTGCTCGAAAGGACTGGCGAGCGTCGTATCGAGGTTGGTTAGCTGCTGGTTCGAGTTCCCCCGACTGACATTGACATTGCCGTTTTGCGCGGACCCACCCGGCTGCGCGAAGGGCGTAGGCTGCTGACCCGCAACCGGCTGATCATTATAGGAAATAGTCAGCGTGTAGTTCCCGGTGGTGAAGCCCTGCGCCTGTTCGTAGCGCGTCGCCGCGACGGTATACGTGCCGCGCCCCGGCAAGCGAATACTGCGCAGAGTGGCATCACGGTTGCCCGCCCCGTCGTCGTCGTAAGCGAGGATGTTGTTATTCGCGTCGAGCAGGACCAGCACGCCATCAAGGTTGCCGGAATTTCTGCGCATCGTGATCGTGACGGTATCACCCGCTTCGACACCGAAATCCCAGAACTGGGTGAAATGGTTGTTGTCGAGGGTCCCCTGCACGGTCGGACGTGTCGGGTCTTGCGGCGCACCGGGGATCGACGTGGGCGAACTCGCGGAGCGCCCGGCAGCAGGACCATACAGGCGCTGCACCCCCGCCACATCGTCGGGTCCCGGCTTGAGATTGTAGGGGCTGTAGGCATAGTACATCAACGCATTTGGGCTGTTGCTGTGCAGCAGGCCGACCGCATGGCCGAATTCATGCGAAGCGACCGCGAGGAACGAGATGTCACGCTGGTTTTGCGGCGGTCCCATCACCCAGTCTTCCTCGTAGTCGAAATTGATCTGACCCGCGCACGGGCTGGACGGCGGGCAGGTCTCGCCGAGAATATTGGAAGGCCCGTCGATTTTGCTGAACTGGATGACAAAATCGGAGCGCCCGCCCGTCACCTCGCGGAAGGTCAGGTCGGTTGCATTTGCCCACGATTGGAAGGCCTGCGCGATCACACTGCGCACAAGCTGCGCATCGAAACCGGGCTGCGTGTTGACGATGCGATAGGTTGCGTCCTTGTGATTGAGAGGCTGCGAAAGCTGGTAGAACTCGCGGCCATTCGGTTTTGCATCGTAATAGATCGCGCCGCTGGCGGTTTCCTGCAAAATGATCAGGCCATATTGTCCGCTGCCCTGCGTATTCGCGTTGCGGACAATGACCTGATACGTACCGGGCGCTGACAGTACAATTCCTTCAAGGCGCGCGACGTATTTCTCCTCGTTGGTGTTCTCCCCGATCAGCTTTCCCTGTGGATCGTACAGACTGAGGACCGGAGCCAGTTCGCCGCCCGTAATCGCCATGCTGATCGTGAGTTTGTCACCCGCGACCGCGTTGAATGTATACGCCGTCGATTGATTTGCGTCGAGTGTGCCGCTGGCAGGCTGCCCATAGGCGAGCAGCGTTGCGTTTTGCGCTGCCGCGTGTGTCAGGCCGAGGACCGCCAGCGCAAAGACGACGAGCACGCCGACCGCGTAGTGTTTGAATGTTTTCATCAGTACGTAATCCTCAGCTAAAGCTCGCGCCGCCGCCAGAGTCCTTGTCGTCGCCGACCTTGCCGATGTTGCGGTCCTGATCCGCGCTGGGGCGGAAGCCGCGCTCTACGGGAGGTTCGGCAGGCGGGGGGCTTGATTGATTAAAGGGTCCGGGTGCGCTGTTGTTGCGCGAGTTCCCGAACAGGCCACCCAACCCGCCAAGACCAGAGGAGCGGCCACCGCCCAGCCCCCCTAATCCGCCACCCGAAAGGCCGCTACGCACTACGCCGCCGAGGAGCGAGCGCAGCAGACCGCCGCCACCAACCACAAGCAGCAACAGCAGCAGGCCACCGCCGATACAAACAATTGCCGCAAGCCCACCCAGCCCCGGTAGCTGGAAGGAACCATCCGTTGGCTGTGCGACGCCGGGATCGCTGACCGGGGGAACGATGCCGGGGTTCGTATTGCCGCCAGTATTGTTGTTCGACCCCGCGCCAACTCCGCTGCCGAACGGAATTTGGATGCTGAACGACTCGCGTGGGGCGAGGGGGCTGCCAGATGTAATGGTGATGTCGTTACCGTTGACCTGTACTTTTGCGTTTGCTTGCGTGGAGCGAATCAGGCTCGCGTCGGGGACCTGACCCGCAGGCAGCGTGATCCGTACCGTGCTGCTCCTGACGGTGAAATCATGTTCTGCGGGAACCACGCGCCAATCGACCATGCCGCTTGTCGGGCTTGTCGTCAGATAGTTGATCTGAACCACGAAGGTCGCGCCGCTGTTCTGCGGTGTCGGGAGCGTGTAGCTCAAGGTCGTCTGATCGCCGGATTGCGACAGCGCATACGCGCCGCGCTGCGCGCTATTTCCCGCCGTCAGTTCGGTTGTGGCGTTGTCGCTGCCCGTTACTATAAAGACGTTTTGAATTTGAACGGGGCGCGTCCAGAAGCGATTACCCCGGCTGAGGGTTCCCCCAATTACGCGGATTTCCTGCGTCTCAGCAATCTGGAGTTGATCACTACCGGAGCGCGCGATAATGCGCGCATCCCAACGGTTGAATTCAATGGTTGTTCCCTGCGCATGAATTGCACCTGGGAACAGAGACATCGCCAGCATCAGCAGCAACGCGAATTTTATACGCACCATGCACCTCGTTGAGCCACGCTTGAAAGTAAAGTTTTGCGCGCAGATCGCTGTGTAGTGTAGAGCGCTGGTATCAACACGTCCTAAACAGGATGAGACGATTCAAAGTTCGTGTCATAGAACGAGTCGATCTACCCTACAATTTAAGAACAAGTTAACAGGTCGGTAGCCGATGGATCGCTTCGCACCCTTTCTCGTGGTCGTCATCTGCTATCTGCTCGGTTCGGTCCCCTCCGGCTATGTGATTTGCCGCTTGCATGGCGTGAACATTTTCAAAATCGGCAGCGGCAATATGGGCGCGACCAACGCCACACGTGCTATTGGCCTGCGTTGGGGCGGGGTGGTGCTGCTGCTGGACCTTGGGAAGGGCATCCTCGCGGTTGCGGCCTCGCGCTGGTTGATGCCATTGGATGCGCTGGCGGCCAGCATCCTCGGCGCGGTCGCGGTCGTGATCGGTCACAACTGGTCGCTGCTCGCCTCGCTGATCACGGGGACGTTGCGCGGGGGCAAGGGCGCGGCAACCGCTGCCGGAACGTGGCTGATGCTCATCCCGCCACAGATTATCTTGCTCATGCTCGCGCTGTGGGGGCTGCTCATCCTCGGCACGCGCTATATGTCACTGGCGGTGCTGATCGCGTTCGGGGTCGGGACGCTGTGGGTCGTCGGGTTAAGCATCGGGCGCATGATCGACCCGATCTATTCAACTTATGCCGTGCTAGTTTCGGCGCTGGTCTATTACCGCCATAAAGAGAATATTGTGGCGCTGCTGCATGGTCGCGAGCGGCGGTTTATGGACTCTGCTTGATACCAGGCGAACTTGATAAACTGAGCGTATCGATAAAGAAATATTCGATATGAATGCGCAAGGCGCGAAATTTGTAGAGCCGTCGGTAGAGGCCGCCCGGTATACAAAACGAAATACCTTTCGGTTACACTGGTCGGAAAGTGCGTCCAGTTGAAGTGACATCACTTTTCGTCTATTTGTTAGCGTCAACTTACTGTCAAGAGGAAGCGCATGAACCGCACCGACAGGTTGCTCGCAATCGTGCTTGAAATACAGGCCAGAAAGCAGGTGCGTGCCGAAGACCTCGCGGTGATGTTCGAGGTCACAAAGCGTACTATCTATCGCGATATGCTCGCGCTGGCCGAATCGGGCGTACCCATCGTCTCGCTACCAGGACGGGGCTATACATTGGTTGAAGGCTATTTCCTGCCACCGCTGACCTTTAACACCGACGAAGCGATCATGCTGCTCCTGGGTACGGATTTGGCCGGGCAGAACTTTGACGCGCAATATAGAAAGGCAGCACAATCGGCAAGCAGCAAGATCACAGCGGTGCTGCCAGAGCGATTACGCCACGAAATCGAATATCTGGAGAGTAGTATTCAATTCATCGCGCTGAATGGCTCATTGGCATTGGAAACGCTCCAACAGTTGCGGCGGGCGATCATCCAGCGCAAAACGATACGCTTTCGCTACCACGCGCGCTACCCTGACGTGAAGCCGGACACAACCAACTTGCGAGATGCCGATCCCTACGCGCTGATCCATATCAGTGATACGTGGCTGCTGGTCGCCTACTGCCATTTGCGGTGCGATAGGCGTCATTTTCGACTGGATCGAATGGAAGAGATCATTGTTCTGGATCAGGAATTTACGCGCCCACCGGACTTCACAATCGAGCGAACTGCGGAAAATAATCGAACAATCGTGGTGAATGCGCTCTTCGATCATGAAACCGCGCGCTGGGTGCGGGAGTCATCATCGTTTTATAGAGTAGCACAGGAGGATCGACCGGAGGGCTTACTCGTCACATTCATGGTAGAGCAGCCCCGCGACGTTTTGAACTGGCTTTTGAGTTGGGGGTCGCATGTTCGCGTACTGGAGCCGCAAGCGCTGCGTGAGATGTTAGCACAAGAGGCTGAACGAGTTTTGGAAAATCATCGGTAGTCTCGAATGAAGCTGACATAATGCTGTCACTCGGTTCGCCTATAATGAAGACGTGAAGGTAAACAAGAGGCGAACAAACATGGCGAACAAACAGACACTCCGGGGCATGGCAACGCTCAATTTTTATGCGGTAGATGTTGCAGCGGCGAGCAAGTGGTACGGGGAACTGTTGGGTATTGAACCGTACTTTCAGCGCGCGGACGCTGAAAACTTGGCCTATGTCGAGTTCCGCATCGGCGACTATCAGGACGAATTGGGCATCATCAATGCCAGATATGCTCCGAAAAACGCGGCGACCCCATTCGGTGGCGCTGTCACCTACTGGCATGTCGACGATCTGGAAGGAATGCTCGAAAAACTGAAGGCGATGGGCGCGAAGGAATACGAACCAATAACAAAGCGCGGCGAGGGCTTCGTCACTGCGTCGGTGATCGATCCCTTCGGGAACGTCCTCGGCATCATGTATAACTCTCATTATCTGGAGGTGTTTGGCGCGTCATAAACAACTCCAAATAATGTCGCTCTACTAGCCGGGTTTCACTACAATGTCCAACTAGGGGTATCATCGACCGCTCCTACGCAATTCCATTTCGCTTGTGAGTGGGCATCGGTGACACATTCCTGGCTGGCCTTATTCAGCGTTACCAGTCCGCGCCAAATCCGCGAAAATTGGTTCCAACGCGGCATACGAGCGGTCGAAGATGCGTACCATCCGATTATACAATTCGCGATTGGCGGGTTCCGGCACAACCGTCTCCGCAATCGGGTTCATCGTCAGCGCGACCTCGAAGCCGGGGTACATCCCGCAGCCCACCCCGCCAATCACCGCCGCGCCCATGCTCGTCGCCTCTTCAAGCCGGACCAGCCGTTGCAGCGGGATGCCATAGACATCGGCCATGATTTGCGCCCAGAGCCGCGCGCTGCTCCCACCGCCGATCACGCGGATCGAGTCGATAGCGCCGGATTGCGCGTTCAGAATATCCAGAATGAGGCGCATGTTGTAGGCGACACCTTCCAGTACCGCGCGCAGCATATCCGCCCGCGTGTGGCGGATCGTCAAGCCGATGAAATTGGCACGCGCATCCGGGTTCCAGCGCGGCGCGCGTTCCCCGGCAAGGTAGGGCAGGAAAAGCAGATCGTTCGCGCCAGGCGGGGCGGCTTCCGCGAGAATATTCATCAGCTCGAATGCCTTGCCGTCCTGTAGTATTTGTGGATCGGCAAGCTGATCGCGCGCCCACTGGTACGCCGCGCCCGCCGTCTGCATGGTCCCCATCGGGATCACTAAATCCGGGACGACATGCCCGAAGGTGAAAACGCGCATCGTCGCATCGATCACAGGCTCGCGCGCGGCGGTCGCGATCCATGCCGATGTGCCGACATAGCTATATGCGACTCCTTCACGTACCGACCCCGCGCCGACCGACGCGCACGCCCCATCGCCACCGCCGAGGACAACGGGCGTCCCGGCCAGTAGCCCAAGCTGCGCCGCCACATCGTCGCGGATGCCGCCGACATTGAAGATCGAGTAGAGAATTTGCGGGAGTTTCGCGCGGTCAAGCCCGGCGGCTTCGAGGATTGGTGCGGACCATTCGCCTGTTTTCAGATCGTACAGGTTCATCCCGCTCGCGTCGGAAGGATCGGTCACGAATTCGCCCGTCAGACGCGCGATAATTGCATCCTTGGCGCACACGAATTTGTGCGTTCTCGCGAAGAGTTCCGGCTCGTTGTCGCGAATCCACAGGATTTTCGCGAGCGAATAGGCCGCGCTGAGGCGGTGTCCGGTGATGCGATACACATCCTGTACGCTGATGCGCGCTTCCAATTCGCGAACCTGTACGGTAGCGCGGCTGTCCATCCAGATAATCGCGGGGCGCAGCGGGCGCGCGTTCGCACCGAGAGCGACGACGCCTTGCATCTGCCCGCTGAATGTGATGCACGCGATCTGCGCGCCAGTAACGCCCGTGGTTGCCAGCAGGTCGCGTGTGGCGGTGCAGACGACGCCCCACCATTCTTCAGCCGATTGCTCCGCCCATCCAGTGCGCGGGAAGTCCGTCGCATAGGTATAGGAGAGACTTGCCGCGAGCCGCCCCGCTTCGTCGTACAGCGTCGCCTTATCGCCCGTCGTGCCGAGATCGTGCGCGAGAATATACGGCATCTAGCCCTTCACCGCCCCGACCAGCAGCCCGCGCACAATGAAACGCTCCAGAATGAGCGCAATCGCCACAATCGGACCAACCATCAGCGTCACCAGTACCGAAATATTATCCCACTGCGGTCCGCGCGTGGCGTTCTGCCCGGCGACGAGCAACGGCATTGTCTGCGTATCACCGCCCGTCAGGAACAGCGCGACGGTGTATTCATTCCAGGCGAAGACCAGCACGATCAGAAACACCGCGACCAGCCCCGGTATAGCGAGCGGCAGCACGACGCGGATCAAGGTCTGGTAGCGGTTCGCGCCGTCGATGAACGCGCATTCTTCTAATTCAATCGGCAGGCTCGTGAAGTAGTCGCGCATGAACCAGATCACCAACGGCAGATTGGTCGCGGTATAGACGAGGATCAAGCCCGGCAGCGTGTTCAGCAGGCGCAATTGCTGGAACATGATGTAAATCGGCAGGATCACGGCAATTGGTGGGAGCATCCGCTGCGAGACCAGCCAGAAGCCGATGTCGTTGTTGGTCATGCGGCCTTTGAAGCGCTTACCGATGGTCAGGACGAGCATCAGGTACACTGCGCCCATAATCAGGGTCGCGATATACCAGGGCAACCCAAGCACCATCAGCGCCAGAATGCCCGCCACGCACAGGATGAACAGCCCGACCAATGCAGGCTTGGGGCGGTACTCGAAGCGGGTGAGCGCGTAGGAGGCCATCGAGCCGAGCGTGAGCGCCAGCAGCGCGCTCAGGATCGCAACGATGACCGTATTTCCGTAGGGTCGGATGACCTGCAATTCGACTTGCCCAAGGATGCGGTTCCAGGCATCCAGCGTCGGCTTGAAATCGACGAACGGGACATATTTCGGGTTGCCGTCGATGTCGCCGCGCGTCTTGAAGCCAGTGATGATCAGCCAGTAGAACGGGAACAGCGCAACGAACGTCCACGCCGCGAGCAGGATGTAGGAGATTAGCTTGCGGAAGGGTGATGGCTCGAAGGCGGTGCGGGTTTGGAAAAAGCGGCGCATCGCGTCAAATCCTTTCCAGCAGGCGGCGGCGAATATGCGTGAAGAAGACGAGCGAGAAGAAGGTCACGACGAAGAGCAGCAGGTAGGCAAGCGCCGAACTGGTGTGCAGCTCCGGCGCACGGAAGGCTTTATAGGCCGACAGCGTGATCGATTCGGAGGCCGTGCCGGGACCGCCACCAAGCAGTGAATTCGGCAAATCGACCAGCTTGAACGCCTCGATCATGCGGATCAGAATAAGCGTCGTGCTGACGGGCAATATCTCTGGCAGAATGATATTGCGGAACATCTGCCAGCGCGTCGTGCCATCGACCAGCGCGGCTTCCATTACCTCGCGGCTGACGCCTTCCAGCGCAGCGAGCAGGATCACGAACATGAACGGCGTCCATTGCCACGTATCGGAGAGGATGATTACTGTCCGCACGATGTTCGGGTCGGTCGCCCACGAGAATTTTTCAAGACCAAGCGCGACCCACAGCGGTTTGACCGGACCCTGCACGGTATCGACCAGCATTCGGAACAGGAACCCGACGCCAACCGGCGTGACCATCATCGGCAGCAGGAACGCCACGCGGAAGAAGCGCCGCCCGGCTAGTTTCTGTGTGAGCAGCATCGCGAGGCCGAGGCCGAGCAGATATTGCAGCGCAACGCCGCCAAACACGAAAATGAGCGTAACCGTCAGCGTACCGGGCAGCCCATTCCCGCTGAACGCGACGACGAATTGCCATGTAAAGAACATCAACAGCGAGAGCGTGATCAACCGGAAAACGACCCCGACAGGCCGAAAGCGCGGGCTGCGGATATATTGATAGAGCATGTAGAGCAGAAAGACGAGCGCCACGCCGAGGATCAGGTAGCCGAACGGACCGACTTCGCCGAACCTGCCGAGGAAATGCCGCTGTTCGGAGCCGAAAAGCTGCTTGATATAGTTGCCTAAGCCGATAAATTGAACATCAATCGGGTTCGTCGTGACGTTGATGCGCGATAGCGATAGGTAGACCGAGACGATCAGCGGAAAGATCGAGAAGGCAAGCACCAGCAGGACGGCGGGCAGCAGCAGGACCAAGCGCGAAGAGTCGGTCCGTTTGGCGCGTTCGAGGCTGGCGGATGCGGTTATTTTTGGGAGTGTTTGAGCGTTGGCGGCGGCCATTTTTGAAAATTTCCAATAAAGTAGATGTTTCGTAGTTGCTATTCCCCCACCCTAAATCCCTCCCCCACAAGGAGGGAGGGACTTCCAGAGGGCAGACTCCCCTTCCCTCGTTCTGGGGAAGGGGACGGGGGATGGGGGAAACTGTGTAACGTCGAAAAACGTGTTGTGGAAAAAGTGGCGCGGCAGCCGGAGCCACCGCGCCATGTTGCGATACCGTTAGCGGCCTACTGCCCGCCCTTGATACCGAGCGTGGACTTATACGCGGCAAGCTGCTTGTCGCGGCCAAGTTCCTCGGTGATTTCTTCCCACTTGTCGCTGATCTGCTTGACCGTTTCCTGCGCCGTCAATTCGCCCGCGAGGTATTGGCTCACTGCCGCATCGAGGACGATCTGCTGATAGCGCTGGTTCTGCGGCACGCGCAGGTCGAGCATCATATTCGGGCTGTTCAGGCTGGCCTGAATCGCGCCGAGATAATCCTTCGCGGCAGCTTCACTGAAGCCACCCTTGATCCAGTTGTCCAGCTTGCTGAAGTGGCTCGTGCGGTACGGGTTGAAGCCCGTCTTGCCGATGGTCACATCCACGCCGGAAACTTCGGGTGAGCTGACGTAAGCGTAGTAATCGAAGAGCGCATCTTTGGTCTTCGCATCCGCGCCCGCGCTGATGCCGCCCGACCAGCCGCCGAACGCCGCGAAGGGCGCATGGTTGACGCCATCGGTCGCATTCGGACAAATCTTCGCATCGCAGGCAACCAGCTTGCCCGTCGCACGGTCCAGCACCTTCGTGTAACCGGGATTGATCACGGAGCCGACTTTATCCTTGACTTTGGATTCCGGCGCGACCGAGAGCGCACCAATATCACCCCAGTCGAGCGTGAGGCCGCACTGCCCGGCGGTCATCAGGCCGCGCGTGTCGCCGACGCCGATAGCCAGTTCGTTCGGCGGACCGTACTTGTTGGTTTCCTTGTAGATTTCAAGCGCGCGGATGAACGCATCGTTGTTGATCAACGGCTTGAAGGTTGTCGTATCGAAGAAACCGCCCTGCGAAGTTCCCTGCGCTTGCAGCATCCCCGAAGCGATGGACGTAATGAACCAGTAGCCCTGTTCGCCGCGCTTCTTGGCGATGCACGAGCCGTAAATCTTCTGGCCGTCGATTTCCATACCGTTGATCTTGGCTGCCGCGGCGAGGTAATCATCCCACGTCTTCGGCGCGCTCAAACCAGCCTTCTGGAACGCATCCTGCCGATAGTAGACCATCTGGAAGTCGCCATCGAAGGGGACCGTCAGCGTCTTGCCCGCATAGCCGGAGCTGAACGTGCGGAAGAACTGGCCGACATCATCCCATTGCAGGGTCTTGTTCGGACCGACGCGCGGCGTCAGGTCTTCGAGGAAGCTGGCATAATCGACCAGCCATTGCGGGGCGAAGACGAAGCCCTGATAGCTGTTCGTCTTATTCACCTGATCGGTCAGGATGGTTTGATAAAGGTCCGAGAACGGCACGGTGATCACGTTGATCTCCGCGCCCGTCTTGGCCTTGAATTCCGGCGCGTGGCGGGTCAGCGGCTCCGCGATCTGCGGTCCGGTGAAGGTCACGAGGTTGATTTTAACGCCCTGATATTTGAGCGGGGCGGCTTGCGACGGGTGAGCCACGCTCAACGAGACGAGCAACAGCGCGAGGATGAGCGCTATGGCATTGAACTTTTTCATTGTTGAAGACTCTCCAAAGTAAACTTAATCGGGAAGTGAAAGGTTGCGACAGTTCAAGAACCGGGCAGCGCACACTCCTTTCGGGAAGTTTTTGGTCTTGTAATCGTTTTCAGGGAGACACTTACGAGTCTAAACAAACCCGCGCCGAATGTCAACCATCCCGCGATTCGCCAATCCGACGCGCGCCGCTATACTCTCCCCGCACATTCGGCGGCACAACCAATGAGAGCGCCATGCTTCGATTTATCGCCCGGCGGCTGGTGCAATCCACGCTGCTGCTGGTTTTTGTCAGCTTCGTCATATTTATTCTGATGCAAAATATTGGCGATCCGGTCGCGACGATGGGCGGTCGCCAACCGCTCGATGGCGCGGATCAACTGCGGCTGCGCTGTCAGCTTGGGTTGAACGACCCGATCCTCGTGCAATATGCGTATTGGCTGGTCGGCAACGATTTCACGACGCGCGAATGCGACGGCGAGCCGCCCCGTCCCGGTACGCGGCGCGGCATCCTGCGCGGCGACTTCGGAACTTCGCTCAGTGACCGTCGCCCGGTGACGCAGGTGATCGGGGAGCGCGTGCCGAATACACTGTTGCTGATGATCCCCGCGCAAATTCTAATTATCGTCTTCGGCGTCGCCATCGGGATATTCTCCGCGCTGCGACAGTATTCGTTTTACGACAATCTGTTTACGGGCTTGTCTTACATCTTTCAGTCGATGCCAATTTTCCTGATCGCGCTGCTGCTGATCTACCTGTTCAGCGTGAATTTCAAACAATGGGGGCTGCCCTCGCTACCGCCGAATGGGATGTACGACCCGCTTGGCGACCGCTCCGCAGGCGATGTGCTGGCGCATATGATCCTGCCCGTGTTGAGTATCACGCTGATCAGCGTAGCGGGCTATGCGCGCTTCACGCGGGCGAGCATGTTAGAGACGATGAACGCCGATTATGTGCGTACCGCGCGCGCGAAAGGCATGTCGGAGCGGCGCGTGAACCTCGTCCATGTCCTGAAAAATGCGTGCCTGCCGCTTGTCACGCTGATTGGGTTGGACCTCGGCGCGCTGATCACGGGCGCGACCGTCACCGAGTCGCTTTTCGCGTGGCCGGGGTTGGGGTCGCTCTTTCTGGATAAACTCGGCTTCGCGGATTTCCCTGTGCTGATGGGAATGCTCGTGCTATTCACGCTGTCGATCATCGCCTTTCAACTGCTGACTGACATCGCCTACACCTGGTTCGATCCGCGCATTCGTTATTAGGCAGGATTAACCCCGCATGGCCGCGACCACCCTTCCCACGCCTGCATTACCCGCCGCACTCGGCGCGGAAGTCCCATCCGTAAAATCAGGTAGCCGCGTCTTGCGGCGTTTCCTGCGCCACCGTGCGGCAGTGCTGGGCATGATCATCCTGATTGGGCTGGCGCTATTCGTGGTCGGCGGTTCGCTGCTGCTGCCCTATGCGCTCGCGGTTGACCCTGCGCCGCGCTTCAAATTGCAAGCACCAGGCGCGGAACATACTTTCGGCACGGATCAAATCGGGCGGGACATCCTCGCGCGGCTGGTCTACGGCGGGCAAATTTCACTGCTGATCGGCATCACGGCGATGCTCCTCTCGCTGCTCGTCGGGACGCTGATCGGCGCGCTTGCCGGATATTACGGCGGCCTGCTCGACTCGATCCTGATGCGCCTGACGGAAGCCGTCCTGACCATCCCGCGTCTGTTCCTGCTGCTCACCATGAGCAAGTTTTTCGGCGGGCGCGTGCCGCCGCTGGTCATTGGGGGACGCGAATTCAGCGGCAGCGTGATTGTGATCATCGTGATTCTGGGTATAACAAGCTGGCCGGGGCTGGCGCGCATCGTCCGCGCGCAAATCCTCTCGCTTCGGCAAATGGAATACGTCCTCGCAGCGGAGTCGCTCGGTGTGCGGCGCGGACGTATCCTGTTTCGCCATATTTTGCCGAACGCGACGGCCACGATTATCGTCTCCGCGACACTCGGCATTGCGAGCGCAATCCAGAGCGAGGCGTATATCAGCTTCCTCGGCCTCGGTGTGGATAGCAAAACGCCGACGTGGGGGAATATGTTGCAGCTTGCGCCGCGCTATCTCGGCTCTGCGCCCTGGATGTGGCTGTTCCCCGGCGCGCTGTTGTTGTTGACGGTGTTGGGCGTGAATTTCGTCGGGGATGGCCTGCGCGACGCGCTGGACCCGAAAAGCCAGAAGGGATAGCGCTGCGGTATATGGAACGGGCGGGTCAAGCCCGACCCCATAGGCAGCAAGTTAAGGGTCAGGGAGATCGAAGGCGCACCAGAGTTGGTAGGCGAAGGGTGATTTGCGACGGGTGGAACGGCGTGGGGCAAAGCGTAGGTCAAGCATGAGGAATTAAAAGAAATCATCGAAAGTGCTGGGATAGGTGAGCGCGTGCAGCAGGCGGACAGCATCGAGCGCGCCGAGACGGTCCTGCGGCCAGCCGGAGATGAGCAGGGTCCACTGCGCCACGAGGAGACCGCGCAGTTTGGCATCACCTTCGCATTGCTGGCGGATCGGGTTGGCCGAGCGGGAACGCAGGACATGGCCGTGCGACTTCCAGAGTTTGAAGAGGCGTTCAATCTGCCAGCGGGCGCGGGCGAGGGTGTGCGCGTGGTCAAAGGACAAGTCGGGAACATTGGTCAGGTAGAGGGTCCAGTGCGCCAGGTCAGCTTGCCGTTTGGACAGCAGGCGCTGGTCGTGGCGGGCTTGCTCGTCCAGCCGTGCCTGACGCTTGAGGAGCGCCTCGCCGGGCAGTGGAGCGGCGACCAGCAGGGCATCGAAGCTGGCACTGCCGTTGCCCAGACGCACCGCGAGTGTGAGCGGTCGGTCGGTAGTGAGCAGCGCAGGCAGGTCGAGCACCTGACCGTCGGGGGTATACAGGCGCGTGCCGACCTTGTAGCGGGTCAGCCAAAACACAC
>Ga0123337_10004495_pt1 | contig 14177 bp, 14 predicted proteins | sample frozenSSSSmetaG_FD_89792 | JGI IMG/M metagenome (GOLD analysis project Ga0123337, IMG submission 89792) | Glacier valley bacterial and archeal communities from Borup Fiord, Nunavut, Canada, to study Microbial Dark Matter (Phase II) -... | ecosystem: Environmental > Aquatic > Freshwater > Ice >... | reverse complement strand
GATCATCCAGCCGACGTCTTCCTTGGCAAAGAGGGTGTGCATGCCGGCCAAAAATTCGCGGCAGACCGTTTCACTCTTGTTCCAATGCGTGGCGCCGAACTCGGTGCACATGACCGGGACTTGGTGGGTGTCGCGAAAACGGGTGATATGACCTTGGACGATCCACGGATGGTTGTCCTCGGGGTAATCGTGAAAGGCGAAAACGATGTTGTTGTAAGGCGCATCCACGGTGGAGGCAACCGGCCCCCACGTCGCTTCCATGGAGCGGGCGTGAGACCAGCCGTGATTGCCGACTATGAGGATGTGGCGCTGGTCCACTTCGCGAATGGCGCGGATGCAACGGATGTAGTTTTTGCGGGCGTCTTCGGGAGCGATGTCATGAGGCTCGTTCAGCAGTTCGTAACCCAGCACGTGGGGATCGTCCTTGTAGTGCTTGGCCACGGCCACCCAGGACTGGATCCATTGCTGGATAGTTTCCTCGTCCCAGCCTTTGCCTGTCTGTTTTTCGCGGGCGGTGGCCTCATCGATCTCCGCGCTCATGTATTCATGGTCGTCGAAGATCACATACAGCCCGTGTTTCCGGGCCGCCGCCATCACGGGCTCGATATGATCCTTGATGTGTTGTTCGATGTCGATGGGGCGGTCTTTCTTGCCGTTGAAATAACGAGTGTAGAAGGCCAGGCGAACGGTGTTGAGGCTGTGTTTCTTGCAAAACTTCATCACGGCATCGTCCTGTGCGCGGATGATGACGTCGCGTCCATAGCCGATCCCGACGGGAATAAACGGACGCTCGCCGCCTTCACTGGAAGCGGACGTGACAATCCGGGGCCCGTCGACCTTCAGCCAGAGGTAATCATCCGGCGATGCCGCCCCGGCGTTCCGGGCGCAAAACAGGAATGCGATCATGCCGAACGTGGCGAGTGTCCGGAAATGGCGAGTGGCGGAAATGGAGAGGAGGGGAGGGTAATTCATCGGAGGCCGGGTATTGCGAGGAGGGGCACCAACGAGAGGGGCAACGGTTTTTTCGAGCGAGCGTCAGTTCGGTTTGTGGAGGAGTTGGTTTAGGAGGACGAGCTTCCGTATGACGTCCAAACCAAAGGGGCGGTCCGGGTATTGTTATATTTTTACTCTGAGTATCGAACGGCGTGCTGGCTTTCTTCGTGTCGGCGCTTTGCGGCTTTGCGTTCACAACCCGCGCTGTTAATCCGGTTTCACCATGAGCACCCAGTTCCCCGTCAGCGATCACGTCAAAACCCGCGGCGTCGTTTACTTCGCGCGCCTCGTGGACAAAATCCGCCTCCACGCCGCCGGCAAACTCCCCGCCGACTACGTCACCCATCTCGGCTTCGCTGACTCCACCAGTTTCGACGCGCGTTTTTCCCGTTTCTGGGGACTCGACTACGAGGCCATCAAGACCCGCACGCTCAAGGGCGGCACCGCCGAAGAAATCTTCGACGATCTCTTCGCCGGACGCCAGCCCCTCAACGTCGAGCAGGTCTTCGTGTGGAATCTCTTCCTCCTCAAGCGCGGCTGGCGCGACAGCGGCACGCCCGGAGTGGTCGAAGGCAAGCAGGCCGCCGGTTTCGCGACTCGCGCCGACATCCACACCTACGTGGATCTCCACGATGCCGAAGAAGGCCGCCAGCCCCTCTCTACTCTCGGTTGAACTGGCTGCGGCGAGCCGAAGCCCCAAGCCAAAGTGTCTGACCACTGAATGCTAGTTTGCCGGTGGCTGCACGGGGGCTACAGCCGATGCTCCCGCCATGAAGTCGTCAGCCAAATCTTCCGCCACCGCGTTGATGGCCGCCCGGTATTCTTTGGCGAGGAGCTCCGGCTGAGCATCATACTCTTTCAAGGTGTGCCGCTTGGTTTTCGAGCTCAGGTTCCCGCACGAGGCATGGTTCTGGAAGATCACTTTACCGGAAGAATCCTTGAGAATGGCCACTACCACCAAGACGGGCCTCAAGCCGGAATAGAAGCCGTTGGGCACGGCCAACCCGATCATCCGCACCTGCAATTCGAATTGGTTTTCCGAGGGATGTTCGCTCACCACGACTCCCTTTTGTTTCAACTGGGCCGCGAACGATGAGAGCAACTCCTTCGGCATATCCAGACCGCTGCGTCCGAGGATGGCCGTGAAAGCCTTTTGGTTTTCCGATTCGCCCGCCGCGCCAATCGCACCTCCAGCCGCACCGCCAAGGCCGCCAGCCAGAGCTTGCGACTGGCTAAGGTAATAAACCCACGTCGGCATTGGCACCGTGGGATTCAGGGAAACGGATTTCACCGTGGCTCGTTCAGCCGAGCTAAGACTTTTCGTCGTGGCGCACCCCGAGAACAGTAATGCAAGGCTCAACACTGTGGTTATGCAGGCGATTTTCATCGCGGGGCATAAACCGCCAAGCACGCGAAAATATCAAGCAACTCCTTCTGGTGCACAGTGGGCGCCAGGGAGGGAAGGACTATCGGGTGCCGGTTTTAGCGGCGACGAACAGGCGTCCGGGTGACAGGGTCACGCGTATGACTTCCATGATGCGCTTTCTTCCTCTTTTGCTGCCGCTCCTCTTCGTCGGTTGCGCGTCCACGCCCAAGGCTCCGCCGCTGCGTACGGTCGAGCATGTGGACATGGATCGCTACCTCGGGCGCTGGTATGTCATCGCGAACATTCCCTACTTCCTGGAGAAGGGAAAAGTCGCCAGCTACGACACCTACGCCCGCAAGCCGGACGGCATGCTCGTCAACAACTTCACCTTTCGCAAAGGCGGTCTCGACGCGCCCGAAACCACCTGGCACGGCTCGGGGTGGGTGGTGAACACGCAGACCAACGCCGAGTGGAAGGTCCGTTTCATCTGGCCGTTTACCTCGACTTACCTCGTGCTTGAACTCGACCCGGACTACCGCTGGGCCGTCGTGGGCACTCCGGGCCGCGGACTGCTCTGGATTCTCGCCCGCGACCGGCAGATGCCCGCCGCGACCTACGCCGCCATTCTGGAGCGCATCCGCGCGCAAGGTTACGATCCGGCCCAACTCGCCAAAGTCCCGCAGCCCGCGGAGTGAGTTTTGGGGAGGGACACAAAAAAGCGGCCAATCCTGCGAAGGATTGGCCGCTTGGGCTAAATGAATCGCGGCGATGCGCGGATCGGGTTAGAGACGTCCTTCGATCAGGCCGAGGGGGAGCGCCGAGGGCTGCTCAGGGCGGGACTTGATCTCGATGCTCTTGCCGGTCGTGGACGACTTTTCGAAGGAGTGCATGACTTCGAGTGCGTGGTAGGCGAGGGCGCCGCTGGCGCGGTGCTTGCGCTTGCCGCCACTGAGAATCGCGTAGGCGAGATCGGCGGCGCCGATGCTGCGCGAGTTCATCAGGTAACGGTGGCTGAAGGCCTGCGGCTGCCATTCCTTGGTGGCGGGCGTCCACAGCTGGATCGGGCCGCCAAAGGTGTTCGGATCGGGGGCCTTGAGCGAACCCTCGGTGCCGTAGATCTCGATGGGGCTGTGCCCGTGCGCATACACGTCGAAGGAGATGGTCACGGTGATGACCGCGCCGGAGTGGAACTCCAGCGAGCCCGAGTAGTGCGTGGGGATATCGACCGGCAGCAGTTTGCCGAACTGTTCCTTGCAGGTGGCGATGCGCTGCTTGAACGCCTTGGTCGTGATCGCGCTCACGCGCTTCACGGGGCCGAGCAGGTGCACGAGCGCGGTGATGTAATACGGTCCCATGTCGAACATGGGGCCAGCGCCAGTCTCGTAGAAGAAGGCGGGATTGGGATGCCAGCTCTCGGGGCCGCGGCTCATCATGAAGGCGGTGCCGCCCACAACCTTGCCGAGCCAGCCGTCGTCGATGAGCTTGCGCGTGGTCTGGAAGCCGCCGCCCATGAAGGTGTCGGGTGCGCAGCCGACCAGCAGGCCCTTGGACGTGGCGAGATCCATGATCTTTTTGCCGTCCTCAAGGCTCACCGCGAGGGGCTTTTCGCTGTGGACGTGCTTGCCGGCTTTGAGCGCGGCGAGGCTGACCTTCGCGTGCACGGCGGGGATGGTCAGGTTGATGACCAGCTGCACATCCGGGTTGGCGAGGAGTTCGTCAACGGTCTGGGCCTTGCAGCCGTTCTCCAAGGCCTTGGCCTCGGCGAGCTCGGTCTTGAGGTCCGCGCAGGACACGACCTTGAGCACCTCGAAGAGTTTGGCGCCGTTGAAGTAGGCCTGCGAGATGTTGCCGCAGCCGATGATGCCGATTCCGATTTGTTTAGACATGGTGGGGAATTATTTGGTGCCCTGGGCGATCTTGTTGGAGGTGAGGTAGCGGTAGCTGTCTTTGACGGCCTGCATCATGTCACCTTCAAAGCTGTCGAGCTCGACCGCGATATATTCGGCGTAACGGACGGCCTTCGAGGCGGCGATGAGGTCAACCTGACCCGTGCCGGCGGCGCGGAAGGGGATGGAGTCGCTGACCATGATCTTGCCGCTCTCGGTCGTCGCTTCCTTGAAGGTGGCTTTGTTGGAAACGATGCCGTCCTTGAAGTGGAGAGCCTTGCCGCGGGCGCCGATCTCTTTGATGAACGAGGCCGGATCGAGCCCGGCGCGGGAGACCCAGAAGATGTCGGCTTCGTAGAGAACCGTCTCGGGCGTGTTTTCAAGGAAGACTTGGTAGGAGCGGCGGCCGTCGACCTCGACGAGATCCCAGTCGTGGTTGTGGTAGCCGACCTGCAGACCGTGCGGCGCGAGATTGGCGGCGGCTTCGCAATAGAGCTCGGCCATGGCCTTCACGCCGTCGAGCGAGGTGTAGTGCTCGCGGAATTTGGGCGGGCAGCCGGTGATAAGATATTTGTGACCCATCATGAGGGCTTCTTCGATGATGGCGTTTTTGTTGTCACCGATCGCGAGACCGATGTGGGCGGTGGGTGCCTTGAGGCCGAGCTCCTTGAAGAGCTTGGCGGCTTCCTTGGCGGAGTAGCCGGGATATCCGGCTGTCTCGACGCAGCCGAAGCCGGTATCGGCGATGGTGCGGATGGTGCCGGCGTAATCCTTGCTCGCGAGGTCGCGGACGCTGTATAACTGGACGGTGATTTGCGGTATCATGGGAGGTTCTGTGGGGGTTGGCTTGTCAAAAGCTACGTGAGGAGTTGACCGGATCTACCTTAGCAGAAGATATTCCGGATGCGAATTGACTAAAACTATGAACAGCTGGCGAAACCTACCCCTGCGACTGGTGCGAGTTGGCACGTATACCAGTCCGATGGGCGGGTCGCGAAAACCGGCCTCGGTGGAACGGAATGAAGTGCTGTTTGAGATCATCCAGGAGGGTTCCGTCTACGGCCTTGAAGAGACGCCGGTTCTGCACGGGGAAGGCAGTGTGTTTTGTCATCCCGGCGTGCAGGTATCGGTTTCCGACTCACCCCCTGAAAGCTATTACAGCTGTCTCGTGGTGTGGTTCGAGTGCGAACGGGAAGACTTCCAGTTGGACTGGCCGCGGTGTTTTCAATGGAAGGACCGCAAGTCCATGCACGCCTTCGTGGAGGAGATGCTGCAGGCGTTCCACTATGCCGCGATGGATCGGGACGTGATCGGCAACCTGCTCCTGTCGCGTCTCTCATTCGAGTTGGAGCGATCCCGGTCACTGGCGCGGACGCAGGCCGTCCTTCCGCAGCTGAGCCTCGCGACCGACTTCATCAACTTGAACTACGCGAAGCCGCTTTCGCTGGACGACGTGGCGAAGGCGGCGGACGTGAGCGTTTCGCATCTGCACATGTTGTTTCGCGCGCATCTCGGCGAGAGCCCGCACCAATACCTGATCCAGAAACGCATGCGCATCGCCGGACACGCCCTGGCCACGGGCAACCTGTCGGTCAAGGTGGTGGCCGCCGAGGTCGGCTACCCGAACGCAGAGAACTTTTGCCGGGCCTTCCGGAAATTCTTCGGGCGTTCGGCCTCGGAATACCGGCAGGCGTATTTCCGATAACGCCGAAGAACCGGCGGGAGCTGGTCGCGCGGATCGCGCCCACGCGGGGCTGGCCGCCGGGTATTGGTTACTCTTCGCCGAGCAGTCGTCGGGTCAGGTGGGTATGAAAGGCTGGCAAGTCGCGCCAGCGCAGCGCCACCCGGGCCGTGAGCTGACTGGTCTCGTCGCGCACCGTGAAGCCGTCGTCGGTGATGGCGAAGCGCACGGTTTCCGTCTCCACGTAATCCTCCGCGTAGGCGAGGTAGATCGCCACGCAGTCGAACAGGATCGTCGAGCGCAGGGCGAAATAATCGCAATGCATCCAAGTGACCCGCGGAGCGAACAGGCAGTAGTTCTCAATCAAGGCGCGCATCATCGGGTCGCCGGTGGCGCTCCAGATGCGATGGTAGTTTTCCCCGTCGAGGATGGCGAAGTTGCAGGTGTCGAGTGGCGTCAACAGCACGTCGATCCACGGTGCGGCCATCACGGTGCGGAACGCGGCCGGGATGAGGCGGACGTTGGTCTCGGCGCTTTCAGGGAGGCCGCCGGTGTAGCCGACGTCGAAGCTGCCGAACATGCCCACGAAGCGACATTTTTGAGCAATGTGCGGGGCGCGCTCGACCGCCGCAGCGAGATTAACCGCCGGCCCGATGGCGATGATCGTCACTGGCACGGGCGATTCCTCGATGATGCGGATCATGCGTCCCACACCATCCTCGACGATTTCCCCGGGGTAGGCGGCGATGTCGTATTTTTTGATCCAAGGCTCCTGGTTGCGATGGCTGGACTCGGTCTCCCAAACCTGAAGGCCGCGACCGATGGGGACATCGGTGCGTCCGCATACCTCAAGAAAACGCGCCGTGATCGCCGTGCGAAAATCGATGCCGCCGGAGCAGGTCAGGATGAGTTTGGGCGCGAGCTCCGGACTGCGGAGCAATTGGGCGAGCGCCCAAGTATCGTCGATGTCGGTGCCGATGTCCGTGTCGAGAATGACCGGAATGGGGGAGCGGGAAGTCATGCGATGAGGGGAAGGGAAAGCTTGTGGAGAGAAAGACGTCTTATGAATCACCGTCGTTCCTCTTCGGCCAGCTGAAAGGTATCCAGCCACTTGTGTTCCTCGATGCAACGGATGCGCAGGCTGACCGGGCAGGTGGGCGCGATTTCAAAAATGGCCGAGTGATTGCCCGGCGAGCTGTTCAAGCGCGGATTCGTCAGGACCGCGCAACGCGTCGGTGGGTGCGCTCTGTTGGATGTCCGAAATCACCCAAATCCGAGCGGACAGTTCGTGGCCGGGGAGTTGGGTGGCTGCCTTCAAATCGAAGTCCGACATGCGCCGACGTTGTTAAGGCGGGGACGTCGATACGCAATCGGTGGTTTGGAGCTGGGAATGCCATCTCCCCCGTGTTGCGGTTGCACGGAAATATCGCCACGGTCTTGCCAGCCTCCACCCATGCCAATCCCCGAAACCACCTCGGCCGAAGCCTTCGGGCGCTATGTTGGCGGGAAACCGTTGAAGACCGGTCGCGGCAAGGCGTGGCGGGAGCTCCAGGCGACGATCATCGCCCCGCTGCGCGACGTCGCGATGGTGCCGCTGCCGGCCGTCAGCGAGCCGTTTCTCGCGTTGACGGTGTCGGGCGAGGCCGAATTTCAGGAACGGGAAAACGGCGGGCCGTGGGTGACCCATCGCATCACGAAGGGCTCGATGTTCCTCACGTCTGGCGGAGCGCCCTACGATTGCCGTTGGAAGGCGGTAGGACCCGACCCGTTTCAGACCATGGCGGTGTTCATCGCGCTGCCGCTGCAGCAGCGCGCCATGGAGGAAGTTTATGGCGACGAGGCGGCGCACGCCAAGTTGCGCGATGTTTCCGCATTCAAGGATGAGACGCTGGATTGCTACCTGCAGCAGGTGCGCGACGAGTTGATGCGCAAGCAGGCGAGTCCGCTGCTCGTGCAAGGCCTCGCGCAGTCCATCGCCGTCCATCTGGCCCGGAACTATTCGGAAACTCCGAATGAGCAGAGCAGCGGCAGTCCGTCGCTACCGGGCTTCAAGCTGAAACAGATCACGGACTGGATGGCCGGGCATCTGGCCGATGAGTGCAACCTCGACGGGCTCGCGGCGCAGGTGAAGGTGAGCAAGTTTCACTTCCAGCGCCTCTTCAAAAAAGCGACGGGCGAGTCGCCTTCACGCTACCATCTGAATCTGCGGATGGATGCCGCGCGGCGGTTGCTCCGCGAGACGGACAAGGGTGTGGTGGATGTTGGTCTTGAGGTGGGTTACGCGAATCCCAGTCACTTCGCGCAGCTCTTCCGCCGTGAAACCGGGCTTTCCCCGAGCGACTACCGCCGGCAGCGCTGACGCCGGTTCGCAGCAAGATTATAACAGGTGGAGCAACATCCGGTGCGACGGCCGGGCGGATGCGTGATAAGCTCGTTCCAATCCAAAACGAACCCACCCATGAAAATACGCACTCTCGGTAACAGCGGCCTTCAAGTCTCGGAAATCGGTCTCGGCTGCATGCGCATGAGCTATGGCGATGCCCCCATCGGTGACCGCGCGGAGATGATCTCGTTTCTCCACCGGGCGGTCGCCCGCGGCGTCACCTTCTTCGACACTGCCGAGGTCTACGGTCCGTTCACCAACGAGGATCTTCTCGGCGAGGCGCTCGCGCCGTTCAAAGGCCAGGTGGTGATCGCCACCAAGTTTGGCTTCCAAATCAACCCTGCCAGCTCCGGGCGCACTGCCGCCAATCCGGCTCTTTCCAATCTCAACAGCCGCCCGGAGCGCATCAAACAAGTCGCCGAGGAATCCCTCAAACGCCTCCGCGTCGATGCCATTGATCTTTTCTACCAACACCGCCCCGATCCCGCCGTGCCCATCGAGGACGTGGCCGGCGCCGTCAAGGAGCTGATCCAGGCCGGCAAGGTGAAACACTTCGGCCTCTCCGAGTCCGACGCCGCGACGATCCGCCGCGCCCACGCCGTGCAGCCCGTCGCCGCTGTGCAAAGCGAATACTCCCTTTGGTGGCGCACCGTTGAAGAAGACGTGCTGCCGACGTGCGAGGAACTAGGCATCGGCTTCGTTCCTTACAGTCCGCTGGGCCGTGGCTACCTCACCGGAAAGATCGACGAAACCGCGACCTTCGACAGCTCCGACATCCGCAGCAAAAATCCGCGCTTTACCCCCGAGGCGATCAAGGCCAACCGTGGTGTCATCGATCTGCTCACCCGCATCGGCACGCAAAAGAAAGCCACTCCCGCGCAAGTCGCGCTCGCCTGGCTGCTCGCGCAGAAACCCTGGATCGTGCCCATCCCCGGCAGCCGTAAACTCGAGCGCCTCGACGAAAACCTCGGGGCCTCCGCGCTCACCCTCACCACCGACGACCTGCGTGAAATCCGCACCGCCGTTTCGCAGCTCACCATTCAGGGCAATCGCTATTAAGCTGGCTGCGCTTCAAAATTTTACCATGGAAATCAAACGAGCAGGGTCACAACCATCCAACAAAGGCCCCGAAGCTTGGTTCACCGGCACGGTGCGCATTGATCCGCTGTTTCCGGCGAACGATCCGGCGCGCGCCGCCGGCAACGCGGTCACGTTTGAGCCCGGCGCACGCACCGCGTGGCATACGCATCCGCTCGGCCAGACTCTGATCGTGACCGCCGGCTGCGGACGTGTGCAGCGCGAGGGCGGTCCCATCGAAGAAATCCGTCCCGGCGACGTCGTCTGGTTTCCGCCGGGCGAAAAACACTGGCACGGTGCCGCGCCCACCACCGCGATGACGCACATCGCCATCCAGGAAGCGCTCAACGGCAAGCCCGTGGACTGGCTGGAAAAAGTGACCGACGAACAATACCTCGCTTGAACTGGCGAAAAACAAAAACCCACCCACCTTCCGCAAAACCCCAATCTCCCATGTCCACACCACGCGCCTATTCCGTCAAAGCCTACTCCACCGCCAGCGCGACCTCGACGCTCGCCGCCAGCACCATCCCGCGCCGCGAGCCGACCGACCGCGACGTGCAGATCGAGATTCTCTTTTGCGGCGTCTGCCACTCTGACCTCCACTTCGCCCGCAACGAGTGGCACTTCACGCAATATCCCGCCGTGCCCGGCCACGAGATCGTCGGCCGCGTGACGAAGGTCGGCCCCAAGGTCACCAAGTTCAAACCCGGCGACATCGCCGGCGTCGGTTGCATGGTGGATGCGGACCTGAGCTGCCCGCATTGCCGAAAAAACCTCGAGCAATTCTCGCCCACGATGGTCGGCACCTACGGCGGGATGGACAAACACCTCAACCTTCCCACCTACGGCGGCTACTCCGAGGGCATCGTGGTGGACGAACACTTCGTCTTGCGCGTTCCCGCCAACCTCAATCTCGCCGCCGTCGCGCCGCTGCTTTGCGCGGGCATCACCACTTATTCGCCCATGCGCCATTGGAAAGTCGGCCCGGGTAAGAAAGTCGGCATCGTCGGCCTTGGCGGCCTCGGCCACATGGGCGTTAAGTTTGCCCGCGCGTTCGGCGCGCATGTGGTCGTCTTCACCACGTCGGAGAGCAAAAAAGCCGACGCGCTGCGTCTCGGTGCGCACGAAGTCGTTGTCTCGCGCAACGTTGACGAGATGGCGAAGCACGCGGGCACGTTCGATTTCATCCTCGATTGCGTGTCGGCCGACCACGACATCAACGCCTACCTCGGCATGCTCGCCACCGACGGAAACATTACCCTCGTCGGCGCGCCCGAGAAGCCGCTCCCCGTCGCGGCGTTTGGCCTGATCATGGGCCGCAAGAGCCTGTCCGGTTCGCTCATCGGCGGCATCGCGGAAACGCAGGAGATGCTCGATTTCTGCGGCGAGCACAACATCACCTCCGATATCGAGATGATCCGCATGGACCAGATCAACGACGCCTACGAGCGCATGCTGAAGAGCGACGTGAAATACCGCTTCGTGATCGACATGGCCTCGCTCAAGAATTCGTAAGGGCGACGTCTCCTGCCATCTGGACTCTCATGGTAGGGACGGACCGCTGGGCCGTCAGGTCCGGATGTGGGAGCGAGCTTGCTCGCGATGTTCGATCCTCGCGAGCAAGCTCGCTCCCACGTCTAACATCTAATCACGGCGGGCGCGGTTTCACACTGGCAACAGGTGAGGCCGCTTTGGGTTCCGCCCCTGAGAAGACGAATGCCCCGTGGCTCCCTGCCAAACCCACGGCAGCAGGTGGTGCCGCATCCAGCGCAATTCAGCGGTGCACCGTTGCCGGCGAGTTTGCGCCAGCGCCACAGGGAACGGCTGTTCCCAGTCATCGTTGCTATCCGGCAGATGCAGGGCCTGCGCAAGCGCCTCGGCGATGCGGGCGTGGCCGGCGGCATTGGCGTGGATGCGGTCCTCGCTCCACAGCCGCCGGTCGGTGGCCACGGGATACGCCGCGAAGTCCACGAGGATCGCTCCGGTGTTTCGTGAAGCCTCGGCGAGTGCGTGGTTGAGGGCGGCGATGCGAGGCGCGATCAACCGCGCCAGCGGCATTAGTGGAGTCAGGTCGGGCAGCGTGAAACTCAGGACCGTCGCACCGCCGTCGCGCAGCGCGCGTTGCATGTACTCGATGTCGGCCGCCACTGCGCGGGCGTCGAATCGCAGCGCGGTCACATCGTTCGTGCCGCAAAAGAGCGTGGCGATGTCGGGGCGCATCGCGAGAGTAGCATCGAGCTGGCGCGCGCGGATCTCCGCCGTGGTCAAGCCCCGCACGGCGAGGTTCGCATAGTGCAAGCCGCCGCCTTGGGCGGTGTTAATTCGCTCGGCCAGCCGCTGCGACCAGCCGTGATAGCCGCCGGCGCCATCGGGATCGTCTATGCCTTCCGTGGAGCTGTCGCCTAGGGCGACATAGCGTGAGAAGGAGACGGGCCGGACCGGATGCATGCTCCACATCCTACGGACGGAGCAAAAGTGTCACGCCCTTACTTGCACGTCCAAGCGGCGTATCTCTCAATTCTGGATGTCGGGTTCGACGAGTGCGGCGAGTTGAGCGAAGGATTCCTGCCAGCCAAGGTAACACATCTCGGCGGGTATCATCGCGGGAATGCCGGACTGTTCGATGTTCACCTCCGTGCCGCACATGACCGCCTTCAGCGTGACCGTTACGCGCATTTCACCCGGCAGGTTGGGATCGTCGAATTTGTCCGTGTAGAGAATGCGTTCGTGTGGCACGAGTTCGAGGTATTCGCCGCCGAAGGAGTGGCCGTTGCCGGTCGTGAAGTTGGTGAACGACATCTTGAAGGTGCCGCCGACTTTGGCCTCCAGGTGGTGGATCTTGGCGGTGAAGCCGTGAGGCGGAAGCCACTTGGCCAAGGCATCGGCTTCGAGGAACGCGCGGTAGATTTTCGCGGGGGTGGAACGAAGCACGCGGTGGAGGCGAATGGTGTGGATGGACATGGCCGAATTTACCGGTCAGCGGAGCCAATGCTTGCCTCCAAGTCAACGGGGCGGCTGCTAGATGTTGGCTTGAGATGAGAATGCTATTTGAGTCCGCGCTCAAGCCGGCCACGCTCGGTCTCACTTAGATGAAAAATCTGTTCCTTTGTTTTTTCGCCTGTCTGACCCTGATCCAAGGTGGCTGTTTCACCAACGCCGTCATCACGGAATCCAAGAAATACAAGAGCGCCGATTTCTATCCCGATGCGATTTGGTGGAATGCATCGACGTCCACATTCGCGATCCTTGGCAAACGCACCGCCTCCCAGTCCACGATCCGGTGCCATGTGCTCATCCCGGATGCGGACCTCGCGAAGGTGAAAAATGCCCAAGGCGAAGTCCACCTAAGCGACTTGCGCAATCTGCCACACGACGAGGTTCAGCGCCTCAAGCTCGTGGACGGCCCGCCGCCCGCAGGCTTTGTCAAACTCTCCGCAGACCCCTCTTCGCAGGTGGTCCTTGATCGGGGCAAGAATGTCATTCGCCCGGGCAGGCTGCTGCTCCTTCCTTTCGCCATTGTCATCGATGTGGTGACTCTGCCCATTGCCATCCCCTTGGCGGTTTCCTTGTCGGGAATAAATTGAGTTCACCTCGCACGGCATATGCCATTGGAAGCTGTTGAGACCATGTATAAACAGTTCGGCATGCGGGTGCTGATCGCGGCGGACAAATTCAAGGACTCTCTCTCAGCCGGGCAGGCCTGCGATGCGATTACGGCAGGATTGAAACGAATGCATCCCGAGTGGGTCGCCGATCGGTGTCCGCTCACGGATGGGGGCGAGGGGTTTGCGCACATCCTCACGGACGCGGTGCAAGGTGAGTGGGTGCGGATGGAAGTTTGCGGGCCGCGCGGGAAACCAGTAGAGGCCGGATTTGGCGTGGTCGAGATGACGCGTTTGCCCGCGGCGGTGCTACAGCGACTCGGCTCCGCGGGCAGCGGACGTCTGGCGGTGATTGAAATGGCGGCGGCCAGCGGGCTGGCGCTGTTGCGTCACGACGAGCGCGATGTTTGGCAGACGCATACCGGCGGAACCGGCGAGCTGATGGCTGCCGCGGCCGAGATGGGTATTGGAGGAATTCTTTTGGGCGTGGGCGGAAGCGCGACGCATGATCTGGGGTTGGGGGCGCTGGCCGCACTCGGACTGGAGTTGCTCGATGCGGATGGTCGGCGCGTGGCGGGCGCGGCGCCGGATTTTTGGAAACAGGTGGTGCGGGTGGAGGCGGGGCGGTTGCGGAAATTGCCGCTGATCTGGATCGCGTGCGACGTGACGAATCCGTTGCTAGGACCGCGCGGCGCGGCGACGGTTTACGGACCGCAAAAGGGACTGAAGGCGGAGGCGTTGCCGCGCTTGGAAGCGGAGAGTGCGCGGCTGGCGGCGTTGATGTGCGCGAGCGGTGGTGGCGCGGTAGAGTTGGCGCAGACTCCGGGTGCGGGGGCGGCCGGCGGAATTTCGTTTGGCCTGATGGCGGTTGCGGGGGCGCGGCTGGTTCCAGGTTTCGAGTTGGTGGTCGATTGGCTGCGAATTGAGCAACGTCTGGCGGCGGCCGACCTGGTGATCACGGGCGAGGGGCGCTTCGACGAAAGTTCGGTGCAGGGCAAGGGGCCGGGCTCGCTCGTGCGCGCGGCACTCGCCTTGGGTAAACCCGTTCATGTTTTTGCGGGGCGGGTGGATGGCGTGGAGACGCCCGGCATGCGACTGCATGAAATCACGCCGCGCGGAGTTCCGTTGGAGCAGGCGCTGGCGAAAGCCGGCCCGTGGTTGGAGGAAAGCGCGGCGGCGGCGTTTG
>Ga0123337_10004494_pt1 | contig 14179 bp, 12 predicted proteins | sample frozenSSSSmetaG_FD_89792 | JGI IMG/M metagenome (GOLD analysis project Ga0123337, IMG submission 89792) | Glacier valley bacterial and archeal communities from Borup Fiord, Nunavut, Canada, to study Microbial Dark Matter (Phase II) -... | ecosystem: Environmental > Aquatic > Freshwater > Ice >... | reverse complement strand
GAAAGCGTTGCCGAACTCTTCGGCTCTGACTCGACTGCGGCAAATACCGCCTCACTGGCTCGAACCGGGCGATTGCACTGCGACTCCCCGCCGGCGAGATCGATGCGGCGGTTATTGCTGGGACTACGTAGTTCCTCACCGACGAACAACGGCTGCTCGCTGCCATTGGTCAGGTCGACGCTCAACAGGTCCAGCAGATCATAACTCATAACCGGTGGCCAGGATCTGGCGGACATGCTCTCCAATCCGACCTCTGAGCATCTGGCCTCGCTGTTCAGCCGGATAGTCGTGTCCAGCCAATCGGTGGGACTGGTGCTCAACACAGCACGTCTGCGGGAGCTGCTCGGTCTTCCAGCTGCCACCCCAACCATCAACGATTCTCGGATCGATGTGCCGCTGACATTCCGGCGGCGCGGGCGGCAGATGAAGATCACGATGGGTGGGCGATCCGCCAGCACCGCAGCGACCGTCGACTCGACATTGGTGACCGTTGTCGCCCGCGCGTTTGACTGGTTCGAGCGGCTATCGACCGGAGCGGCGAACTCGGTAACCGATATCGCCGAAGCCGATGGATTCGATGCGGGGTATGTCAGCCATGTGTTGCCTCTCGCGTTCATGGCGCCGATCGAGATCGAGGACATTCTCGCGGGCAAGCAGCCGGCTGATCTGACAGCGGATCGATTGATCTGGCGGCAGGAGATTTCGATACACTGGCCGTCTCTGGAAGATTGTCGCGCTGCTACGGGACGTAGCAGCATCTCGGCCTGTGCTAAATGAGGTGGACATGGCGGAGAGGGAGTCAGGACACCAGTGGCTGTTCCTCGGCCTCTGCCGGCACGCTGGTCCGCGGACAGACAGGCGGACACACGGTTGCGCGAGACCGGCAGCCTAGCACGCGCCTTGCCGGCTGCCACCCTATCAACCATCTTACCATCTTATATTACAGTTCTGTATGGATGCTGTAATGACGACCACGATAGCGCCACACACTTGCCGGTGAAGCAGTCATTTGCTCGCGTACGCTTGTTTGGCGCCGACCCATCTGGGCTGTCGCGCGTTCGAAGGTGGGCCGATCTCCACAGTCCTGTCACTTTTTGCCCTTTCTCGACCAAGAATAGGCTTCGCTTGATGTGCAACTTTGGGCATCGTCAATTGGAGAATAAAACGATGTTCAAGACTGTAATCGCCGTCACTGCCAGCGTTGCGCTGCTCGCCCTTGCTCCGACAGTTGGACTTGCTAAGTCCTTCGCGCCGACAATCGCAAAAAGCGATCTGGCCTCTATCTGCCAGCAGTCCAACGGCGGCGGGGATCAGGACGTAATGCTCAATCTCGGCCAGGGCAATTCGGTGTCGATCACCGTCCACTGCGACCAGACGGACACGACAAGCGTCGGTACAGCTACCGATACCGGCGAGTCCGAAAAAGGTGCGACTGAGGCTGCTGAGGGCGGCGTCGAAGACTAAAGCCACTGATAGCCGCCATACGGGGTTCCCAAGGCGGTTAGTGGGTCATCCTGACTGTTCCCAGCAGCTAGGCGAAAAACGCGCGGCCGACATCATCTAGGATGATTGTCGCAGGTACTGCTCGTCAATAGGCGGCTTCTGTTGAAGCCGCCTACTTGCGCATTTCTTCTGAGGCTCGTCGCGCGAGGTCGCCATCCTGTAGTCCTTGAATATCAAGGTGTGTATGCGTGGTCTCATCCCTTGGCCCTATCGGTTGCCGAGGTTTCAACGCCTCTCGCGTGAAAGCTCACGAGATCCCACATGCGCTCAAAGGTTCACGACCAACCCACTCGCTTGCCTCCGAAGCTCCAAAGCGCATCCTGGCACCGTGCCGCTCTCTATCCAGGCAGAAAAATCAGTATGTTTTGCGAAGTTAGATTCGTTCAGAAGGCACGGCAGGCCGTACATATTTTAGCCATGCAATAGTCGAAACGATTGCCAGTCCGAGCGCCAAGCTGACCCACCCGGTGCCCCAATCAAGCCCCCCGCGAGCCTTTGATACGCCCATCCAGTCGGCAAACGAGGCGCCTAGCGGCCGGGTGAGGATGTACGACGTCCAGAAGGCGCCAACTTCGCCTATCCCGCCTGCCCTTCTGGCAATGAAGGGGATCGCAAACATTGCGACGAACAAAATGCCCGATAGAAGGTAGCCGAATCCAAGTGTGGCCGCCGTCAGATCTCCCACTGCCGTACCTAGGGCGAAGGTAAGTAGGATCGTTGCCCAGTAGTAGAGTTCGCGGCGACGTGTCGAAACGCTATGGATCGACAACGTACTTTCACTGCGCTTCCACAGGAAAAGTATGGCGCCCAGAGATAACGCAAACGCCACCGTCGAGATAGCATAGGGAACGCCGAGGAATACATGGATGACATCGGCTACCATCGTTCCGAAGATGCTTACTAGGACGACGGCCATCCAATATAGCCAACTGGAATACCGCGGCGACAGAATTTGTGCGGCAAGTGCAGCCAACAACAGCCCTCCCGCCGCCGCGACAGTTGGCGGCGGGTCAAGCGTTCGAACCAGAAAGTCAGACGTCGTTTCGCCCATTCCAGTGGTGAGGATCTTGATGACCCAGAACGCGATCGTGATCTGAGGAACCTTGATGATAGCTCGCTTAGCGAAAACCGTTTCGGGATTCGGATGCACGTTGCTTACTCGTGTTGCCAAGTTCTGGCGTTCCTAGTCGGCGGGCCGCCTTGGTAAAATATACAAATCTGTAATCTGGCCGACAGCAGGCGGTGAGATTGCACGATCAGGTTTGCAAAAGTGCGTCGACTAAGGCGCAGAAAGCTCAGGATGGAACGATGAAACAGATACTGCTCGCGATCGCGTTGATCGCACTCCCGGTCGCGATGTTCAGTGGCTACGAAGTTTATTCAACCAGCAATGCACAAGCGGCGCAGTCTGGACTGGGCGACCTTTCCAGTTTCAAGACCATCATCGCCGACGTGCAGGCCTTGGTTGCAAAGGGCGATATGGCGGGAGCGGCAAAGCGTATGACCGACTGGGAGTCGGCTTGGGACCAGGCCGAAACCGCAGTCCGCCCGATGAACCAGGCACAGTGGGGCAATATCGATCAGGCGTCCGATGGGGCCCTTCACGCGGTCCGTGACGCTAAGCCTGTGACAGACAAGGTTAAGGCTGCGGTCGATACACTCATGGCCGAGTTGAACGACCCAAGCAAAGCCCCCTGACCCTGGAGCACTATGATGGCAAAGACGATCTACGCCTCGCAGCCTGTCTACAACCGAGTGCCTCGTGTCACTTGGGATTTCTGGCTGATCAAGCTGATGGCCGTGACGATGGGCGAAACGGCAGCTGACTACCTTAACGTACAGATGGGGTTAGGCCTCACAGCAACGTCGTTGCTGATGAGTGCCGTTCTGCTAGGCGCTTTGGTTTGGCAGTTCAGCAGGAAGCGATACGTACCGGCGCCCTACTGGCTTTCCGTTGTCCTGATCAGCGTGGTCGGTACACTCATTACAGACAACCTAGTCGACAATTTCCACGTTCCGCTGCAGGTCACCGCGATAGCCTTCGCTGTGGCCCTGGGAGTCACCTTTGCCGTCTGGTTTTTCAGGGAGAGGACTCTTTCAATCCACTCTATCTATAGCAATCGACGCGAAGCATTCTACTGGCTGGCCATTCTCTTCACCTTTGCGCTCGGCACGGCTGCCGGCGATTTGGTGGCAGAGCAGTTTGCCCTCGGCTACCTGGCTACAGGCATCCTATTCGGCATGATCATCCTGTCATTGACCTTAGGCTACTTCTTTTTGGGTCTTGATAGTATTTTGGCTTTTTGGCTGGTCTACATTCTGACCAGGCCACTCGGCGCCTCGTTTGGTGACTTGCTGTCGCAGCAACACCAGTATGGCGGCTTGGGACTTGGGACGGTGATCACGAGCATGGTGTTCTTGGTCGTTATCGCAGGTGTGGTAGCGTTTATGACTATTCAGAACCGCGCGGGTGAACTCGCCCCGACTAGCTCCGCTATCGACGCCTAGCGTCCCTCCTGTTCGGCAGAAGCTCAAACTTTCCCAACCGAGCGATGCAGCGTGGATGCCTCTACGCCTGCATCGTCAGGCCTCTGCCGAGGTGGCGGCCCCCCCGGGCCGCCACCACTGGTCTAACACCAAGGATACACACGACATGAGAGTTTTGGTTGTTGAGGACGACAAACGAACCTCGGACTACGTGCGACAGGGACTGGTAGAGGCCGGCCACATTGTCGATGCGCTTGCCGACGGGCGGGAGGCGCTCGCGCATGCGGGCAAAGTTAGCTTTGATGTCATAGTTGTCGACCGCATGTTGCCGGGCCTGGACGGCCTCTCCCTGGTAAAGGGCTTGAGAGCCTCGGGAACGACGACGCCTATTCTTTTCTTGACGGCCATCAATGGTGTCGACGACCGCGTCGAAGGTTTAGAGTCAGGAGGCGACGACTATCTTGTCAAACCGTTCGCATTCTCCGAGCTTTTGGCGCGTCTAAACGCCCTCGGTCGGCGGCCGCCAGCGCAAGTCGAGAAGACAACACTCGTGGTTGCGGACCTCGAACTTGATCTAGTCCGCCGCTCCTGCAGGCGCGCCGACCTTTCGATCGATCTCTTGCCTCGTGAGTTCGCCCTGCTTGAGTATCTGATGCGCAACCAAAGTCGGGTTGTCACCCGGACAATGCTCCTTGAGCAGGTATGGGATTTCCACTTCGACCCCCAGACAAGCGTAGTAGAAACCCATATCAGTCGACTTCGGGCTAAGATTGACAAGCCATTCACAGCAGCCCTCATCCACACTGTGCGGCACATTGGCTACTCGATGCATGCGTAGTGAAATTCTTCGAAGCACGCCATTTCGGCTCACGGTTATTTTCGGCGTGACGTTTTTCGCGGCGCTCGCGATAGCCGGACTGATCGCTTTTGGGTTGATCGAACGTGAGCTCAGTCAGCGGATGGACCGCTCAATCACCGACGCTTTCAACGTAATTTCGCAGTCTTTTGGCGACAGCGACCTCACGGACCTGACGGACACTGTCCGAAGCCATGCGACAGCAACTCTCGACCATGACCGTGTTTACGCCTTGATCGACGCAAGCGGCGCGGTGCTCGCGGGGAACGTCGCTCGTGCCCCGCTTGCGACTGGCTGGATGACTCTCAGCTCCCCTGCACTGGGCCTCATCGCGAAGAATGACGAGGGTCAATACCGCGTCTTTCTTGGTGACGTCGGCGGCACGCGACTGCTTATCGGAGCGAGCTTTGCTGAAACTACCGAGATCGCTCGCCTTACGCTGACGAGTGTCGGCTGGGCCAGCGCAGCGATCTTGATCCTTCTTCTCGCGACCGGTGCGATCATCGCGATCCGCGCGCAACGGCGGATTGACGGCATCGCTGTGACTATGGCCCGGGTCGGACATGGCGAACTGGGCGCGCGAATTCCTGTGGGCGCGCGAGGCGACGACATCGATATGCTGGCCCGCCAGGTAAACGTCGCTCTTGATCGGCTCGCAAGCCTAGTCGAGGGCATGCGCCAGGTTAGCGTCAACATCGCCCATGATCTCAAGACCCCCCTAAACAGGCTGGCGATCACGGTTGAGGCTGCGGTTGAGGCTGACCTGAAGCGAGGACCGGTTGCACCGCTTCTCGAACAGGCGGAGGTCGAAATTAAACAACTTAACTCGACCTTCGATGCGCTGCTCCGAATCGCCCAGATCGAAGCCGGGGCACGACGCGCGCGCTTTGTTCAGGTCCAGTTGGCGGATGTTCTCGACAAGATCGCCGACGTCTATTCCGATGTCGCTGAGGAAAGTGAGCAGACGCTCACTGTGTCCCATGAAGACGACCTGCCACCGATTGAGGGCGATCGCGATCTGCTGGTTCAGCTTTGCGCCAACCTCGTTGAGAATTCGATCCGCTACTCGCCCGCCGAGACACAGATTGAATTGCTGGCCGTGCGATCCGGCGATAGCGTTCTGGTTACGTTTGATGACAACGGCCCTGGCATTCCGATCGAGGAGCGGAGCAAAGTCTTCCAGCGGCTTTATCGTATCGATCAAAGCCGCACCCGTCCGGGAAATGGCCTCGGCCTGAGCCTCGTCAAGGCCGTGGCGGAATTGCATGGGGCTCATATAGACCTTGGCGACAATGACCCCGGACTACGGGTTTCGATTTGGTTCCCGATATCCGCTAACAAATAGCAATACAAATCTGTAAGTCGAGCGACAGCGGGCTGTAATTTCAGATGCGCATGATCCAATATTGATCGAGGACGTCCCGCGATCGCCGATTGGAGAGTCCTATGGTTTACCGCTTGAGAATTTTGTCTCATCTCGCTCTCGTTGCGAGCCTTGCTGTGCTGAACTTTTCGACTACGCCCGTGTTTGCGGAAACCGCAGTCGCCGTTGAGAAGAACCCGCCAGGCGATATCCCTGACACCCAGGTGTTCGTTGCCTACAATGGTTCGGGCTTTTCGATGAAGGTTCCTGAGGGTTGGTCGCGCACCGATCAACCAACCGGCGCTCGTTTCACCGACAAATACAACATCATCATCGCCACGGTGGGCGACGCCGCGACTGCACCAACCATCAGCAGCGCAGCCGCGACTGAAGTCGCGTCCCTAAAGGCTGGCGGGCGAGCGGTAAAGATTGCCGATGTCAAGCAAGCCAAGCTGGACGGTGGTGAGGCAATTCGCATCGACTACTCGGCGAACTCCGAACCCAATGCGGTGACCGGCAAGCAGATCAGGCTTGAAGGCATACGCTTCCTCCTGTTCAAGGCGGGGAAGCTTGTCACGCTTGACATGGCCGCGCCGTACGGCGCCGACAACGTCGATCAGTGGAACCTGATGTCGAACTCGGTTCGTATCCCGTGACCGATGCGATTGACGCCACGAACCTATTTCGGTTCTTTCATGTCGGTGACGACGAAATAGTCGCCCTACGCGGGGTCGATCTCGCGGTCGCCCCCGGCGAGTTTGTGGCGGTGATGGGCCCTTCGGGCAGCGGCAAGTCGACACTTCTAAGTTGCCTTGCCGGTCTCGACAATCCCGACGGGGGCAGCGTTGAGATCGCCGGGGAACGGATTACCAGGCGAACTGAAGTGGATCGCTGCCGCATCCGGGCTCGCTCGATCGGCATCATGATGCAGGCGGGCAACCTCTTCGCCCATTTGAGCGTCATCGACAACCTGCGCCTGCAGCGGAACTTGGCGCGATTGCCGGCGACCAAGCTTCCGGAGACGTTGCTGACCGAACTCGGGCTGGGCGGCAGGATGAACGCCCTACCGTCAACGCTTTCCGGCGGCGAGAGCGCCAGAGCGGGCCTGGCGGTGGCGATGGCGGCAGAGCCGGCCGTTCTCATTTGTGACGAACCAACCGCGGAAGTCGACGGCGCCACGGAAGCCGTCGTTATTGCCACCATAAAGCGACTGCAGACGCGAGGCAGCGCGATCCTCGTTGCGACGCACAGTCAGGCGCTTTCCGGACGCGCCGACCGCGTACTCAAGATTGTGGACGGGCAGTTAGAATGACCGAGCCTCTTGTGGAGTTTCGCAACGTCACCCGCCAATTCAGCCAAGATGCCCCGCCCGCGCTGAATGCGATCACCATAACGATCGGGCAGGGAGCCCGAATTGCTTTAATGGGGCCTTCCGGAAGCGGCAAGTCTACGCTGCTTAACCTCATCGCCGGCCTTGACCAACCTTCGTCGGGCCAGATCGACTGGAGGGGACTAGACGGACCCGAAGGGCTGCTTCCTACTAAAATTGGAGTAATGTTCCAGAGTCGCAGCCTCATTCCTTGGCTCGACGTTGCTGAAAATGTCGTGCTGCCGCTGCAGATTGCTGGACAACCCGCCGGGGCCCGAGACCGAGCAATGGCGGCGCTGGCAGAGTTTGGACTTGAACAATTAGCCGAAAAGCTTCCCGAAGAGCTCTCAGGGGGCCAGGCCCAGCGCGTGTCGCTGGTGCGCGCCACTATTACCAATCCACCGCTCCTGTTGGCAGACGAGCCCACAGGCCAACTCGATCATTCGACAGCATCACACGTGCTGTCCGTCCTCCTCAAATGGGCCAAGGAGACTAGGGCGGCATTGTTGATTGCGAGCCACGACCCGTTCGTCGCGGAAGTGATGGGGACTGTCTGGCGGCTCGACCACGGTCAGATTACGGAGACCACGAAATGATCGCGAATTGGACCCTTGGCTTGTTGAAGACGCGGTTCGGCCGGCTGCTCGGGACGATCGCGGGGATCGCTGTGGCCGTCGCCTTGCTCGCCGACCTCGGTCTGTTTCTGGAGCAGAGCTCAGCATCCATGACAGCGCGGTCATTGCGGGCAGTGACCATGGATTGGCAGGTCGAACTCAGGCCAGGAACGGACGTTGTCGCCGTCTCGGACCAGATCCGCTCAGCCGCAAAAGTGGCAACGATTGACGCGGTCGGGTATGCGGACATCAACGCCTTTGAGCTAAAAACCGGGGACAGCGTGCAGACCACTGGCGCCGGAAAAGCGGTGGGGGTGCCCATCGATTATTTCACACGTCACGCCGGCGACGTCCGGCTGCTTTCGGGCGACCTGACGGGAGCTGTCCTGATGCAGCAAACGGCGGCAAACCTTCACGCGCAGGCAGGCGACGTCATCGCGCTGAAACGCCCCGGTGCACCTGACGCGAACGTCACGGTCACCGGCATAATTGACCTCAAATCCGCCGACTCATTCTTCCAGGCGATCGGAGTACCAGCGGGGGCCGCGCCTCAGGCGCCGCCCGACAATGCCGTCTTAATGCCCGACACGCAGTGGTCACAGCTATTTGGCCCTCAAGCGCTAGCCAGGCCGGACAGCGTTCACCAGCAACTCCATGTCGCAATCGATCGTGCGTCTCTGCCGACCGATCCGAACGAGGCCTATGCCTTCACAGCCTCGGAGGGTCGGAACTTTGAGGCACGGGCAGCTGGTTCGGCGACGCTTTCCAACAACCTCGCTGCACAGCTTGATGCCGCTCGTGGCGATGCACTCTATGCCAAGGTCCTTTTCCTTTTCCTCGGTCTCCCTGGAGCAATTCTTGCGACCCTCCTTACTTTTGCCATTGCGCTCTCAGGGATGCAGGCCCGGCGGCAAGATCAGGCTCTACTGAAGTTGCGAGGCGCGTCTCCAGCGAAAGCAATGACATACACCGCGGCGGAAGCTGGACTGGTGGGCGCAAGCGGCTCGGTCGTCGGGTTGGTGGTTGGCGTCGTCGCAGCGGTGATCGTCGGCGGATTGATGGTTACGATGGCTTCTGCGTCTTGGCTCATCGGTTGCGCGCTGCTCGGGCTTGTGTTGGGTGGCTTGACCATTCTGCTTCCTGCCTTCTGGTCAACATCGACGCAGTCGTTCGCCGCCGCGAGGATCCCCAGCGTCCGTCGAGGGCCGCCCTTGTGGGAGCGGCTCTACGTTGATGTACTCTGTCTCGCGCTTGCCGGACTTGTGTTTTGGAAGACCGCCGCAACTGGATACCAGGTGGTGCTCGCGACTGAGGGCGTCACGGCAACCTCAGTCGACTACACGGCCTTTCTCGCCCCGGTCCTTGTTTGGATTGGTGCGGGGCTGCTGATCGTCCGTCTTTCGCGGCTGTTTCTGCGGGTAGGCCGCCCGATAGTCTTGCGCAGCGTCGTCCCACTCGCCGGAGCGCTTGCGCCAGCCGTCGCTGCGGCGTTATCCAGGCAACGGGCCAGAATAGCGATTGGTGTTGCGCTCACCGCTCTCGCTGTTGCCTTTCTGACGTCAACGGCCCTCTTCAATGCAACTTATGAAGCCCAGGCGCGTGTTGACGCGGAGCTCACGAACGGCGCCGACGTCACGGTCACCGGCACGGCCAGCTCGCCAGCAGGTGCTCTAATCGCCGACCTCCGGAAGCTTCCCGGCGTCGCCGACGCTGAGCCGATGCAGCATCGCTACGCCTATGTCGGTACTGATCTGCAGGACCTCTATGGAATCGATGCATCGAAAATCAGCTCAGCGACGAGTCTGTCGAATGCATTTTTCGCGAACGGCAACGCCAAGGCGGTCTTGGCGCTCTTGTCGGCGCGGCCCGATGCGGTCCTTGTCTCCGAGGAAACCGTCAACGACTTTCAACTCGCGCTCGGCGATCCGATCAATCTCCGACTTCAAGGTGCCGATCACGCGTATCATGTGGTGCCCTTCGTTTTCTCCGGCGTCGTCCGTGAGTTCCCCACCGCACCTCGAGACAGCTTCCTCGTTGCGAACGCCGACTACGTTGCCAAGGTCACGGGGGCTGCGGCTGCCGAAGTTGTGCTGATGCGGACATCGCTCACCCCGGCGGTGGTCAAAGCTTCCGTTCAGGACTGGGTCGCCGGCAAGGGCATGCAGGTTAGTTCAATCGAGGATGTCGTTCACATCATCGGCTCGAGCCTGTCCGCAGTTGACCTAAAGGGGCTCAGCCAGATCGAACTGACGTTTGCGGTGATGCTTGCGATCGGTGCGACCGCTCTGGTTCTTGCCCTCGGATTCGCTGATCGGCGCCGTGACTTCGCTATCCTCAAGGTACTCGGCTCGTCCCGTCGGGCTTTATCAAGCTTTGTCTGGGCAGAGGCAGGCTTCGTAGTAGTTGCCGGCGTCGTGTCAGGATCTCTTGTCGGAACCGTAGTGGCCCAAATTCTGATTAAGGTTCTTGAGGGCGTCTTCGATCCCCCGCCTGAAGCTATGAGCGCGCCGCTAGCGTATCTAACGGTGAGCTTGGCTGCGATCCTTGTTGCCACCACCCTCGCCGCGATCAACGCCGTCAATCAGGCGTCAAGAGATCCTCTTAGCCGGCTGCGTGAGCAACAATAGTTGGGCACCATGGAACAGCCCAAACTATCGCTCTGCTACCTTCCTCTGATTGTTGAATCGGTATGGGAATAGCTGGGGCAAATGTTCAGTCCGAGGTTGGTTTGAGAATGTTCGAGGAATGCCGGCAGGAGCGGCGGCGCCGCCTTAGCCTAAGGCGGTTAAACTGCTAAAAGGACTTGCGCGATTGATCGTTAAAGCAGGGGCGAACGGATTGGCACAATGACCGACCTTCAAATAGGCCTCGATCGTCTGCCGCCCTCCCTTAGGCTGGGCATCTTTCTATCGGTGGCGCTGACGGCTGGCGCATTGATAGCGTTACAAGTTGGCATCATGCGGATATTCGCAGTCGGCGGATGGGCGCATTTTGGCTCGCTGGTGGTTAGCTTGGCTATGCTTGGCTTTGGCTTGGCCAGTGTAATTCTGTCGATCTGGCGGAAGTGGTTCGAGGCAAATTGGCAAGCAGCGAGTAGCGCGACTATCATTGCCATTGGGCCGCTCACCGTGCTGTCGAACCTTGTCGCGCAGACGGTGCCGTTCAACCCCATTTTTCTTTTGTCGGACTCCAACCAGATTTGGCGGTTGGTCGCCAATCTGGCCCTTTTCCTCATGCCATTCCTGGCCGGCGCCTTCTTCTTAGGACTGGTGTTCCTCAAATCCGGCAAGACTTTCGGTCGCATCTATTTTGCAGATCTCGTGGGTTCGGGGGTAGCCAGCATTCTCGTGCTCGGTGCCAGCTACGCCTTGCCCCCCGAGCGACTGCTCTCCCTGCCCTTGTTGCTCTGGGGGGCGGGCTGCATGATCTGGTTCGGAGCACAGGGCGAACGACGTTCTCTTTGGGGAGCCGTTACGATGGCGATCATTTCGGTAGTGGCTTACAACACGCTACCGAACGCGACGAGTATTCCAGACCTAGCAGTGTCGGCATACAAGGGCGTTGCCTATGCACGCAATTTCCCGGACGCTCGGCGACTCTACCGGAATATCTCTCCGTTTGGGGACCTTCAGGTCTACGCCAGTTCCTACATGCACTTTGCGCCGGGTCTATCCGACAACGCTGCCTTCAACATTCCTGACGTACCCCCAGACACCTATGTGGCGATGTACATAGACGGTGACGGACCGGAAGGCATCATGCGGACACTTCCGACTGCGGACTCGGCCTACTTTCGCTATTTGCCGATGTACTATCCCTACTTACTGAAGGTAGCGCCGAAGGCCTTTGTAGTGCAGTTCGGCGGAGGCATCTCCACGGCCACCGCGTTGAGTGCCGGTGCGGCGTCGGTGACGGTAGCAGAAAGTAACCCAGAGGTGCTCGCGGCCTTTCGCGATTCCAGCCTAAAAGCTGAGACCGGCAATATTTTGGCCGATCCGAGGGTGCAAGTCATCGGATATGACGGTCGTCTTTTTCTAGCGCACACCGCAGAGAAGTATGACGTTATCGATCTCAGCCTGGCCGACTCCACCGGGCTGTCCAACCCTGGCGGGTTCTCAATTGCTGAGAAATATGCCTACACCGTTGAAGCGATTGAAACTTACCTTCGGGCACTGTCCGAGAGCGGAGTCCTTGCGGTCACTGTATGGAACAAGGAGGAGCCGCCGAAATCGATAATGAAGCTCTATTCTACAATAGCGCGGGCTATCAAGATTTTCGATCCTAGTGGAGCCTCTCAGTCGCTCTTCGTAACTTCGACATATCTGTCGACCACTACGCTGCTTTACAAAAAGGGAGGCTTTACCTTAGGAGAAGTGGATTTGCTGCGGCAGCATACCGCATCGATGTCGTTCGATGAAATCTATTCGCCAGGGATGCCCTTCGATGGCGAGGCGGCCAGCGGGCTGCTCGCACGATATCAGAACTCAATTTTCGGAAGCGGCGGCAGCGAAGAGGGGCAGCCGGGGAGCATTTCCAGTCCTCCGGACGATCCCTCGGGGACGCAGGATGTCACAACCGCCTTACCATCGACGACGTTGGAACGCCTTTTTTGGCACTCCGAGTTTTTCGGCGGATCGGATCAGCTCTCGGATCAATATGTTTTTGATTTGCGCCCGCTAACCAACGATCGTCCGTACTTTGCCGCCTATGTGAAGCCTGGTGACCTTCCGCGCACCCTCGACAGGCTCGACCTATTCCAGGACGATTGGGGATACTTACTCTTGTGGGCGACGTTTGGCCTGGCGCTGTCGAGCGCAGCAAGCCTAGTTGTCCTCCCCCTGATTTTCGGCTGGCGCGCCGCCTTCAGCCGGTCGCCTGGCAAAATCGCCTCGATCGTCTTTTTCGCAGCTCTCGGCATTGGGTACATTATGGTCGAGGTTGGCTTGATCAGCCGCTTCAACGTTGCTCTCACAAATCCGACGATCTCGGCATCGGTGCTCATAGGCGGAATGTTGTTCTTTTCGGGACTTGGCAGCCTTGCGGCCGACCGGCTGGGTGAGCGCGCCGAAGTGCTCTTGCCAATTGTCCTGGCGTCAATCAGCTCTATCCTAATTGCTTATAGCTTGGCGCTCGATCCCGTTCTCGAATTCATTGGGGCGTCGAATTACACGTTGCGGCTGGCGCTGTGCTTCATGTTGACTGCACCGCCCGCCTTTCTGATGGGTTTCCCTATGTCCACAGCGATGGCAGCAATCGCAAGGCTAGGCCGCGAACAGATATTCGTTTGGGCATGGGGCGTAAATGGCTGCTTTTCGGTGGTCGGTGCCGCCGCCGTTCCGCTGGTTGCAACGAGCTTTGGACTATCAGCGGTGTTGCTCAGCAGCGCCGGGGCCTACCTTGTCGCGATCCCGGCTTTCTTGTCGATCGCGAGGCAACCTCGCGTCCCAGCAGGTGGGTCGAACCTCGCACTCGCTGCAAAATAGAATGAGCAACTAGCCGGAATGGGTTCCGACTATCTTGTCGCCGTCGAGCTTGGTAAATGGGACGAAGTTTATTATTGATCCGCCGTAAATGTCCGACCGCGCGACGGTGATTGCACCCGATGCATCCTGACGTTTCGTTATTTTCAGCACGTGCTGTGCTCCCGGTGGCCCAACTGGGATCACCATCAGGCCGTTCGGTTTCAGCTGCTTAAGCAGATCCGGCGGCACATGATCGATGCCACATGTGACGATGATCTTGTCGAACGGTGCGGCCTCTTCCCAACCGTAGTAGCCGTCGGAGTTCCGGCGGTTGACAGCTTCGTATTCCGTATAGCCGTCGGCAATGAGATCCGCGTAGACGCTACCCGTCCGTTGGAACAGCGGCTTTATGATCTCGATCGAGTAGACTTGGTTAGTAAGGTTTGAAAGGTACGCCGACTGATAGCCCGACCCTGTGCCAATTTCGAGCACGCGTTCGCCCATCTGAACATCAATAGCGTTGGT
>Ga0123337_10004492_pt1 | contig 14185 bp, 10 predicted proteins | sample frozenSSSSmetaG_FD_89792 | JGI IMG/M metagenome (GOLD analysis project Ga0123337, IMG submission 89792) | Glacier valley bacterial and archeal communities from Borup Fiord, Nunavut, Canada, to study Microbial Dark Matter (Phase II) -... | ecosystem: Environmental > Aquatic > Freshwater > Ice >... | reverse complement strand
CTGATCGCCGGGAAATAATAATTTTAATACCTCCACAGCGGCACCTGCTACTACCCCATCTTCTGATGGATAAGAAGGCAGATCCGATTGCGGAACCAATACATTGATCGTTGCATCTACCTTATAAGGTGCTGCCCTGTTGTACAATTTTTTATAATGCCATGCTGCAACCAATGCATCGTATTGTGCAGCGCTTACATAGGCATACGCTCTTGCCGCATACGGTGGATTTGAAAAAGGAAACTGCGGGTATGCCAGCGGGTTGGTGGCGCTGGGCAAAGGATAAGTTCCATCGGCATTTTGGTAAGGAGGCAAATTATGTTTGGCCACCAGCTCCCGTAAAATTTCATTCCAACGCAATATGGCGCCGGCGCTCCAGTATTTTACAATTGCCTTTTCTTCGCTGGTAAGGTCGGCCTGCCAGCTTTTTATTTCGTTCATCTGGGCTATGTATTCCGGTGTATTGGTAGCAATGGGTGCCACTACCGCAAATTCAGCAGGCCCGGTGAGTAAAATCGGTTTCCAGGTACCGGCATTTAAATCTGTATTTGCAGGACTTAAGGCAGGTGTACTATCCGTTCTGCCTGCAATATCTTTATTACATCCAATGAACAGCATCGCAAAAGATGCAATCAATAAACCATTGAGGAAAAATATCTTTTTCATAATTAATTTGTTTTAGCAGGCTGATCAGATGATTTTGCTTTACGGTTAAAATCGAGTACATAAAATAGGGAACCGTAAAATGTATTTGACTTACCCATATTTCTTCCCGCCACTGTAGTATTAGCACCACACACCAGCGATACTTCATGCTTTGTAGGGAGAATGACATATTTAAAATTGGCCCCAATGGTAGTGGCATTCATTTTATTGGAAGGGAAAGGCATATTGTTACGGGTGATATCAAAACCTCCCAAAGTGGTCCAGCTATTTACCACTGCTTCCGCAATCAAACGCCCGTTCCTGATACCGGTTCTAAAATTAAAATTGGCGCCATCCGGCATTTTTACTTCATTGGTCAACAGTAGCTCGGTAGTATAGTAAGAGGTGCGGTCGATTTTTATATTATCCCTTAGCACATAGGTAGCAGATCCGGTAACAAAAAAGCTACCCGTTTGGTAATCGGCCATCAGTCTTGCCAATGCCGTTTTGCTGTGTAAACCAATTGACAGGGGTAAAAAATCTGCTACATAATTGGTTAAAGGCATTGAAATACCGCCTATGCCGTACAGTGAAAAAACGCCCCCCAACATTTCTTTTTCAATCGGCATCCATTTTACAAAAAGGCTCAAATCCTGTACGCCTTTCATGCCACTCAATGTACCTGCAGTAGCTTTTGTTTTCACATACGGAACACTAAAGAGGACATTTAGCTTTGAACTGATTCCATAATTCCCCATCAGCCCAATCATCTGTGTAGAAACTGTTCCGAGATTTTGATTGTCTCTTTTTAAAGTACCTTCCCAATAATCTTTCCAGCTACTATAACTGTACATCGGGCCAATGCAAAAGCGCTTTTTGCCCATCATGATGGCATCAATATCTGTTTGCGCAAACATCAATTGTTTACATATTAATAAAGCCATAAAAATTATACCTGCTTTTAGTTTTCTCATCATTCCTGAATGCTTTTAATTTAGTTAAACAGTTTGGTTTTTTATCAATCAATGTCGTTGATTTAAGCGTGGTTGGTGTTCTTTACCTGACACTTAAACAGCTTTAGTCAACTGCATTGATTATTAATGATTGTATTGCCAATAATTTTTTAGATTATTGGCAACACAACTTTTACATTTTTGGATCGAAATGCTTTACAGAATTATTCGATTTTTTTACAATTCTGTAAGTATATCCAAGACTAATAGAATAATCAGCAAAAGCTGCATCGCCCTGAACATGCACCTGTTTAGCCGGGTCTGTTATACCCTTATTTTGTAAATTCTGGCTGGCAATATCAGCGGCACTCTGTATACGGTTTTTAACGAAGTTATAAGGAACAAACAGACTTAAACTGTGCTGGCCTGAGCGGTATGAAATACCTGGTTCAACGGCAACAACATATCCGGGGCGGCGATAGGCCACCTGGCCTCCAAATGCATCATAAGCTGGAATACCCTCCCATCTTGCTGCTAAAGATAAGCTGAGTTTTTGCGCCTTCCCCAAAGCACCCATTACGCCGGCCCGTGCAAAATATTGATCAGGACATGCATACACATTATACCCGGCCAATCCGGCAGAGGGTGCAGATTTAAAAGTGCCATTTGACTCTTTAGGATTGAACAGGTAATAGCCATTGGCAAACCCATACAAGCCTTTGTATAATTTCCTGAAACCTTGTATTTCCAGAGATATACCGATGCCACCGTCTCCGGGCTGAATCGCCTGATCCATTATACCAATTCTTCTTGTACCGTTTGACAATGGTGCATCATCAAGCGCATCACGTTTTCCGGTATTTAATTTTATACCGGCACCAATCATTAAGTTGCCCTTTTGTGATTTTGCAGGATCAAATACCCAATAGTTGGCACTCACTCTAACATCACCCAATCCTTTTGCATATACACTATACCGAAAGGTATCTTTCACCGGAGCCGTTTGTCTTAATATTTGTGACCGCTCGTTATGAACATAAGGGATTGTAAGATTTAACTGTAACCGGTTTGTTAAACCATAAGATAAATTGAAGTCAAGGGCATGGGAGTAAATATTAACCGCATTGCCATGATCTTTACCGTCTAAGCCAATACCGCCTCCGGTATTTTGCCTGTGAGGCTGTTCTTCGGTACCAACAAAATGTCTCCAGGAATGGAAGTAGCGGTAATTGGCGCCTATCGTAAAGTCGCCTTTAGCCAGATTGTAAGAAGTGGATGAACACATGCCGGTTCCGCCCATCTGGCGCACAGCCACACATCCCTGTGCATTTAAATTCAATTTTGCAAGTGTTCCTATTGTAAGTATCAAAAGTAATTTTTTCATTTTATTAATCAGTTAGTTGGTTGATAAATATTATTGTAGTGCTAAAATTTTACCGCACATCCCAGGTTGATAGAATAATCAGCAAATGCTGCGTCGCCCTGGCGGAAGGTGCCTGTTTTTTTACTCATTTCTTTATCGGTTACACTTTGTGTGCGATTGCGTGACAATGCAACCGGAACATTTAAATACCAGGTAGTTTTTTTACCGGCATATCCAACGCCCGGTTCAACAGATATTACATAGCCCGGTCTGCGAAATGCATCGCTGCCGCCAACCAGATCATACACCGGTATTCCCTCAATGCGGCCTCCGCCGGAAACAGATAAACCTTGTACCCTTAAAAAATTATAAGATGCTCCTACTCTTGCCATGTACTGATCAGGCACACTCATAATATCTTCGTTGGCAATTGCCGGTGATAACGTTTCCCGGTAAGTGCGGGTGCCGTTCACATTTCTTGGATTAATCAGGTAATAAGTATTAGCATAAATATTTAGTTTAGGCGAAGGCATGTAGTAAGCGTTTAGTTCTGTAGTAAAACCAGTTCCACCATCACCTAACTGCATGGATTGGTCAACTGTTCTCAATTCTTTTGTGCCGCCCGGACCTACATTATACCAGTAATCTTTGTAATTGTAGTCGCCTGTTGCAAACTTTATTCCGAGGCCAGCCTGCACGTTTATTTTGGTATGCTTCAGCGGATCAATCAGCCAGCGATATGCAGCAAGCCTAATATCCCCTAAGCCATAAGAGTGCGTACTACGTCTTTCTTTTTTAACGTAAATTCCATTTACTAAACCATGTTCATATAGAGAGGAACGGGTAGTTGCAAGCAACGGGAAATTTAAACTCAGTGACCATCGATTGGTTAAATTTTTCGAGATGGAGAGGTCCAATGAGTTGGTATAGTTAATTACTTCTGTATTCTGAATCAGCCTTTCTTTTTGTTCTTCCTTGCCTTTAAAGTGCCGGAATGATCTGAAGTATCTGTAGTTGGCACTGAATAACCAACTACCTGAATCGCTGCCCGGCTTTTGAATGGAACAGGATGAGCCTGTGCTGCGGATGGCTACACAACCTTGCGAAAAACTTTGAAAAGCGATAGCTATTAAAATAATGGTGGCGATGATATGCTTAAATATTTTTCTCATTTTAATTTTGTTTTAAATAATTAGTTGTTGTTTTGGAATGGCGTCATTTTAATAATGGCCATAGTTCTTTAGCAAAAAAATTGTTGTTAAAGATCCCTCAAACAGGTCGGGATAAAGAGAATAAAAGATCATTAATTTTAAGGCGAAAAAATGTCTGTGTACGATGCCGTATTTGAATTCTTTTCCGCCTGAAAAGTCTTGTTCCGACTTGTGGACGCATAAAAAATACAAATTAAAGCATGTACTAAACCTGCTACATTTCAGAATTATTGTGTTTCAAAAAATGATGGATTCGCTCTTAAAGACTGACTACTGAAAAAACAGGTCTGTCTACAGATTTTCTTTCCTGAGCTTGAGTTTGCCTACTACGAAGTCACCTACCTTTTTACCATATTCAGTACTCACCAAACAACTCGGATGAAAATGAATCCCCCCATAAAAACGGGCGAGGTTATTTTCGTTGGAGGCCTGGCGGAAAGAAGTAAATGAACGGTTGGGGACACCAAATTCCAATTCGCTGGTATCCGTATAATTAAAATTATCCCCGTACATTTTGGTTAACGCTTCTGCGGCCGCTGAAGAAACAGTGCTATGTCCGCATGTATATTCCGGGAAAGGTGGTGTTTGCAAATAAGGTCTCCACTCAGGATCGATGTATTTATTGATGACAGTTTCCGGCCGCACCATATTACTCCTGAATTTTTCATCCCAGCAATGGATAAATGCATCAAACATAGCAATGGAAGTAAGTGTATATGCTTCCACTGTTGTTGCAAAATCTGCCTTCGATTTCATTGAGGCTATGCCCACAATATTCATCCAATGTCCGGGTGGTGAAAATGTTTTTGTGATAAATTGTACATGCCCGCTCACATGTAATTCGTTGGGCAAATCATTCCAAAACATGGCAATATGCTTTTGCTCATCTGTTAAACTGTCAATCGCATTTTTTGATTGCATCACCTGTTTGTAATAGGCTCCGCTTTTATCCTTCATATTAAAAGGAATCGGGCGTGGCGTTTTAAACTGCGCTGCACTATCCAGAGCGATGGTTCTTATTTCGTTCCAGTGAGGCTCGATGGCACTTGCATACATCGGTGGTGTTGGCACCCAGCGACCGGGTGTATCAAGCACGGTATATTTAGGTGCACTTCTCGTTTGCAGGTAATTATCCTTTTTGCTCCATGCCAACACAGTCTTTGCAATGGTGTCTGAAAAAGCCAACGAGTTGTCAAACATATCATCCGGCATTCCCTGCTTTTGAGCCAATGCTTTTAAACTATCTACATAAAGTTTCATGCTGCCCTCCGGAAAAGTTACAGCCTCGCCTACTTTGCAAAATGCCAGTAATGCAGAAAATTCTACATCCACCTGTTTTGTAGTATCCACTGAAGGCATTGCTGTAAGCCCGTTTATTTGCCCGGCCAATGAGTTGTATTTATCGGGATAAGCTGCTGCTATACATTCATAGGCAGCTATATTGGCATAGGTATAATTCCGGTCAGCAACAATTGGTGAGAAATTATTAAACTTCACCACCTCATTCAATTCTTTCACGGTTTTGCAATACGAGAAAGGGTCGGCGAAATAGGTTTTTTGTACCGGCTTATCTTCCTTACAGGACACAGCAAACAGTACGACAGTAAAAACCAGCAAAGCATTCTTCATGATAAAAAGTAAAGTGGATAAACGATTGATCTGTTAAAGCTAAGCAAAAACAATTGAGGTGTTACACTCATCGTACAACAACAAACAATCCAGCTACCGATCACACAAAAGGTATCGGCATTTTATTAGCAAACAGCGGGAAATTTAAATGGAATGATTCAATCGCAATTCGGGAGGTTGCTCTACTAATTTGGTAAACAGTGTGCTTACAAATAAGTGATGCTTAACGGTATGGTTGATTAAAAACGGAGTTGTATTAAAAGCAACCGTGGTAAAATGTTCCTCGTATTCACTAATCGTTTTCTGAGGTGATTTCGTGTCAGAATTTGATTTCTTCTTGTGATTGGATTGTTGAAAGTCGGAAGCCATTTTTGAAAAATCAGCCTTTGCAGCCTGGATTTTCATTTTGCCCGTATTGGGTATACAAAGCAACTCCAGTGAATCATTATAAATTCTGCATTTTACATACTTGTATATAATCCCATCGATGTTTACTTCGCCATCAATTCTATGAAAATCAAATGTGTTGGTGTAGTAGGGTAAATTGGCGGGTTGTTTTATTGAAATCAACTGGCTTTCTGCATATTCATTGCCATCGATTGCCAATTCCATTTTTTGATTTTGCTGATTTTCCAGAAAGGATGCAACGATTCTATATCCAAAAATATTAAAGGAAAAAATCCCCAGGAGTAATATAGCAGATAGTTGTTTCATTATAACAGCAAATGCAAAATAGCTTTTTTTTTAAATATTCCAAATAATAAATCTGATTGTCGGGGATTATTTTCTGAGAAAGGCGAAAAGGATACAACAAAATCCTCCGTAAAGAGCAAATTGGATATTTGAATTTTATTCCGGCTATTTGTTAACTTTATAAAAAGGAATATTATGAACACCAATGATAAAAAAAAGGAAGTATTGGAAATGCTTCGCAATACAAACGACGATTTGTTAATTGACGAAGTATATGATATTCTACAACCAACGATACTTAAAAGTGATATTGATATTCAACATCTGCCAACGCCAATTCAGGAAAAACTTAACAGGGCTTTCGATGATTATAAAAGTGGCAACTACATAACGCATGATGAAATGAAGCAAAAATTAGCACAGTGGCTTTCCAGATAATATGGACGGCAGAAGCAGATAAAGACTTTTACGCAGTTATTTCCTGGCTGAAAGAAAACTGGTCTGATTTAGCTGCTGCGAAATTTGCAAAAAAAACTATGGCCAGGCTTGACAGAATTGCTGCCATGCCTTACGTTCCGAGGCATACCTCTCAAACAGGGATTCATATGATAAAATTAGACAGGAAAAATGTAGTGTTTTTTACAATAGAAAACAATAACATGATTCTGTTAAGTATTTATCCTTACAAAAAAGACATTTCAAAAAGTAAATATTATTGATTGGGTCTATTGGGACTAGGTTTTCTGTAAGGTTACGGATACCTAACTTACCACAGTAATATAAGCTCTCCCGAATGAATAATCTATCTAAAAACTGACTTAGTAAGCAACATCAATACAGGCGATTTATTCTTGTTTTAAAGTGACTGGTTAATGCTGCACTACTTCACAATAAAAGTTTTCTTTTCCGGCCCAATACCAGTGAGCGTAAGGCTTTTCCACTGCTTTGGCAAAGCTGATTTTATTTGTGTAATTCCGACAGGGGTAATTTCAAGTCCGCCAAACCCATTTAATACTGCCTGCAAAATGCCACCGGCACCTGTAGCAAAATAAGGATTGGTTCCTCCCTTTGTTTCAGCAATTACATTAAAGGGTGGCAATAGGTTGGGCACATAGGCATCTTTAAAAAAATGGAAAGCTTTTTCACTGTCCCCAATTCTTGAATACAGCAATGAAAAAATGGCCTGTGTCATTGCCGGCGTGCCTTCATTGGGCACCCTTACTGAATAATAATCCAAATCCTTTTTCACCTGTTTTAGATCAGTGATTTCTTTTAACGGAAATGCCAATAAATTTACATCGGCCTGTTTAATGCCTTCGCCTTTGTAGGTGGCATGTTCGCTGGTAGTACCATCGGGCATTTTTAAAACAGGAATATTATTGGCTACCAATATCCAATCTGGATCGGGTGTAATTCCTAATAATTTTGCAGCTTCTGTTGCATATTTCAAATTGGCTTTTGCTGCCGCATTGGTAAAGGCGTTGTTATCTACATTCTCAGCCCACTCATCAGCAGCTACCACATTTTTTATATCATACTTCCCGGGTCCATTTCTTTCTACCCTGCTGGCCCAAAAGTCGGCGGTGTTTTTTAAAATTGGCCAGCCCTTTTCCCTGAGCCAGTTTTTATCCTGTGTTAAGGAATAATAATTCCATGCTGCAAATCCAACGCAGGCGGTGATATGGTGTTCAAAAGGACCGCTCAATGCCCATACGGGTGTTTCTTCCACACCAGTCTCCGCACTTTCCCAGGGATACATCGCTCCTTTGTACCCTTTGCCAAATGCATTTCTTTTAGCCGCTTCCAGGCGTTCAAAACGATACTCGATCATGCTCTTTGCCAATTCAGGATGCAGTTGTAAAATAGCCGGAAACATCCATAATTCGGTATCCCAAAATACATGTCCATTGTACCCCAATCCGCTCAGCCCCATCGGCGATGGACTGTTGGTTGAACCTTCTCTTACAAAAGAATACAAATGATATATCATGCTATGTACATCTTGCTGGCTTTGTGCATCACCTTCTATTATGATATCACTTTTCCATAATTCATCCCATGCTTTATTGTGCATTTCAATCAGCCTTTCACGGCCCTGCAGTTTTGCAAAAATGGTGAGGCGCTCTGCTTCATTCAAAGGATCATCATGATGTGCTGATGTAATGGAAGAACCTACTATAGAATAGCGATAGGTTTCACCTGCCTTTAATTTTTTTGCAAACTTTACCAGGTGCTGGTTATTATCCCACATCTCGTGAATTACCCGTGGTTCGTTACCATGTGCTTCGCTAAAAATAAATGCATTGGATGCACACATCAACAATTTACCGGTAGGGCTTTTTGCAGAAGAAGTCAGCAGACTAATGGTGGTATGCGGCCGGTCAATTTCATTGTAATAATTCTGCACGTCTTTCAATGCATCCGGCGCCTCCATGATGCTGGCACTACCCAGGTTACAATCTCTTTTTGCAGTAACAGTAATGTCCATTAAAACTGAATAAGGCAGTTGTCGCAAGGAATAGTAAGTATAACTGACCGTAACCAAATCTTTATAATCGAAGCTGGTAGTAAAGCTGGCGTGCTTCATATCCAGCGCTTGCTGCATATTGCCAACATCGCTGTTTGCCAGGCGCCTGCCATCAACCTCCATGTACATATTGAGCAAATTAAAGCTGCGGATGAAATTACTTACCCTGCCACGACCATATAAATCGTAGGCTCCGGCGAGCACCACATCTTTTACTTTAAATGCTTCCGGACTGCTTACTATGCCAATCATTCCGTTGGCTACTGTGATGCCATAATAATTGGATGGGTCAATTTTGGAGGTGGTGATTTTCCACGGGTGCTGGGCGGTAAGGTATCCAACACAACCAATCAATACCAAATTAATGAGTAGTAACTTTTTCATACAGCAATTTATGTTTTAAAGGTATTTCTTTTACCAGTCGAATTGATTGGTCTTTTTTGAACAACAATCGTTTGCGAAAAATATAATCCAGTCTATTGACTAATTTCATTTTTAAGACACTTCAACTTATTGAAATGAAAACAATCGTAACGCATTGGAATAAACTTCGAATGTATTTTCTGATACAGAAAAATAAAGGTCTGTTTATATTTAATTTTTGCAGTGTTTGTGCCATTACTTTAAAGAAACGACATTTTTTATTTCTTACAATGAAATCGTTTTAACCGTTAGTATCTATTATTTTTGCGCAATCACAAAAGACTTCAATATATCGCTTGCAACTTATATTTTATGAAAAAAACAATTGGGTTTATCGCAATAGCACTGGCAGCAGGATTTGTATTGTATGCTTTATTATTCTCCAACGTTTACAGAAAAGAAATTACCATACAATTCCCTGTTTCGAGAGTACAAAAAGAAATTTTTTCCATTAAAAGTATTGCTAAATGGTATATGCCATTTGCAAGTGCCGATACTACCACTATAAAAATTACCGGCAATAATCAACTTTCAAGCAATACCGATTCACTAACCATTACATCACTTACCGGACTAAGTGCCCGCTACCTGGTAAGTGAAAATGGCCAATCGAAAGAAATTGCATTGGATATTGTTGCCGATACTGCCAGTCACTCAAAAGTTATATTGAGTTTTACAAGCACTTTGTGGAATAAATTGACGGGCAGCAATACTATAATAGCTAATGCTGAGAAAAGCCTATTGCATTTAAAAGACTATTTTGAAGACACTAAAAAGATGTATGGATATGAAATGAAGGTAATAGAACTTACTGATACTACTTTTCTTTTTACATCAAAAGTAGTTGTCAATAGTGCCAAAAAAGCTGCGCTAAAATCTACCTATGAGTCATTGTTGCAATATGCGCAGGAGAAAAATATGAACTTTACAGGAACAAAAATATTTTACACATCTGCCTTTGGAGATGACAGTACCCATTTATTTCTTGGTGTAGGAATCAGCAATACAACCAATGCCTTATTTACAGGCGATTACACGTTAAAGAAAATGCCTTACAAGGGCCACTTGTTATCTGCTTTTTACCAGGGAAGTTTTGGCAATGTAAATAAAGTATTGGAAGCCATGGAAAGGTTTAAGGCAGACAATGAGATGACTACAATGGCCATACCATTTGTAAAGCTGCTTACAGAAAACGTAGACTTTGATGACAACCAGGTTATACAGGCAAGGGTTTATTACCCTGTATTTTAGCAACCGCAATTTTCTATTTTATTATCATTAGCGAATCATTGTTACGGGCAATTATGTAAGCTTGCCCATTGTTGAGTTTAATGGGCCGAATATGGCTAACCTGATTTTTAATAACCAAATTGCCCAAATTTTCAACACTAAAATCCCCCTTTCCTTTATTGATCAGTACGTTGCCAAAACTGGCATCGCTTCTGTTAATTTCATTTGCCTGTGCGTAGAAATTGCCGGCAGCAAGTATATCTGGTAAATTGTCGCCGTTGGCATCTATGATCACTGCATCTTTTATAGCTGACAATTGCGCCTGCCAGGGTAATTTTTTTACTTCAAAATTACCTTTACCATCGTTTATGAACACTGCGCTGGAAAAATAATCAGCTTTAAAAGTGTTTGCATTTTTTAACTTTTCTTCTCCGAAAACTTCACGCATGCTTGCTTTTGAATAGTCGGAAGCAAACAAATATTTCTTTTTAATAAATGGCATTTGCTTTTCGATATCCATCTTGCTCGATAGTACAATTTCAACTCCTTGTTTATAATAAGTTACTATCTGCTCCTTGGTGCCATTGTTATCAAAATCGTTGTAATACATGGTAACGGGTTCGGACGGTGTGGGTTGTAGCTTGGTATTTTCACCTTCATTCCCGGCTATTAAATCAATATCGCCATCATTGTCTATATCTACCGGCAACACAAAATTCCACCAGCCTTTTTTATCGGTCAATTCTTTTTTTATAAACTTTCCATTATCAAATACATATGCTGCTACGCCTCCCCACTCCAACGTTACCACAAGATCAGTTTGCCTGTCGTTATTGATATCTGTCCAAATGGCGCCTGTAACAAAACCTACATCAGACAAGCCTTTTGCCACCTGAACTGTTACATCTTTAAAATGACCGGCACCATCATTTTGTAAAATATAAGATGGTGATATTTTGCCGTGTGCAAATGGAGTTGTTCGGCCACCAATGAATAAATCCACAAAGCCATCTTTATTAAAATCGAAGGGTTTAATACAGGACTGGGTAAGATAAATACCAGTAAATGCATTGGCCAATGTGGACATGTTTCCTTTGCCATCGTTTAAATAAATTCTCGGCTGGCGCCATTTTTCCGCCCCGTAATACTCATTGCCACCGCTTGCTACCAACAGGTCCTGAAAGCCATCGTTGTTTACATCCGAAAAGCAGGCATCCACATCCTCATAAGTGCTATCCAAAGCAAACTGTGGTTGTTGAGATTTGGTAAAGCCACCCAACTTATTTTGAATAAACAAAGCACTTGTTTTCCATTTAGAACTTCCGATATAAACATCCTGCAGGCCATCATTATTTACATCGCCAACAGCCAATGAAGGGCCTTCGCTTCCAAACATTCTGGGCAATAATATCTCCCTGTTAAATTCATTAAAATCGTTCTCTTCGTGTAAATAATTTAAACCGGTTGCAGCAGTTATATCCGTCATTTGCCTTGCCTGCGGTTTAAAATAATTTTTTATCCCATCATAGTCAAATTGAGGAAGTCCTTTTTGCCACCTAACATCTACATCCTGTTTTGTGGTATCCCAATCCAGCCTTTCAAAAGTGTTGTCTGGCCACACCAGCAAGATTGAATCAACCTTTCCATTGCCTATGCCAATGTGCAGTGGCGTCTCCATCGAAGACATAAATCCTCTTACAGGATATTTTTCTGCATATACTATTTCGTTGCCTTTAAAAACAAAACACTTTGCACCGAGTGCATTTATATTTAGTGGTGCTCCGTTTAGTTTTAGATTGAGATAATGAGTCTTTTGGGAAGCACTGTTTTTATACACAAGAGCGGGATCCCAAATATTATTTACAACAATATCAAGGTTGCCGTCATTATCCAAATCAGCATAAACAGCGCCGTTGCTAAATGTGTTCGGGCTGTTTACAATGCCATCACTAATATCTGAGAATTTAGCACTGCCCTGATTTTTGAAAAAGCGATTGGGTAATTTAATTTCCGGAAATTTATTGATTGTAGCCAGATCAGATTCATCCATCTTATTGTTCTGCAGTTTGTCCTGCACTACATCATTTACCATGTAATTGATATAGTCGATATCGGTAAGTCTTTTTGGAATACCATTGCTTATAAACAAGTCTTTTTTGCCATCATTGTCAAAATCCATGCACAAGCTGCTCCAACTCCAGTCTGTTGCGGATACGCCACTATAATAAGCTATTTCCGAAAACATACCATTGCCTTGATTTAGCTGCAGATTGTTTCGTGCATACTGGTGATTATAACCATACTGCCGTTTTTCAAGACTGGTCTGGTATTCATCTTCGCCCAGCGAACGTTTGGATATGATTGGATCGTAAGGCAACATATCCATTGAAACAATATCGGCATTGGCATCGTTGTTAATGTCCGCAATATCTACCCCCATACTAAACTGGCTGGTATGCATCATTCGGTCGTTCAGCTCGTCTTTAAATGTTCCGTTTTTTTGATTGATATACAGATAGTCATTTTCGTGAAAATCATTACCAACATAAATATCAGGCCAGCCATCCATATTGATATCACTTACTGCTATGCCAAGGCCATAACTGATCTTGCTGCTGTTGATACCACATTGCCTGGTAATATTTGTAAAATGACCTTTATCGTTCCTAAAAAACTGCGACCCGGCTAACGTATCGTAGGTGTTTAAGAAGGTGGCTCTTGGCGCAAAATTACCGTTGTGATTTACGGAATGGTCTAACAAAAACATATCAAGGTCGCCATCGTTATCAAAATCCAAAAATGCCGACTGCGTACTAAATCCTGAAAATACAAGCCCCGATTTTTCTGTTTCATCCTCGTAGGTTGGTATGCCGTTTTGAATGCCTTTGCATACCAGCAACTGATTTCTTCCTTTTAGTACTTTATAATTGCCCACCCGGCAAATGTATAAGTCTAACAGGCCATCATTATTGATGTCCACTATACTCACTCCGTTACTCCAGCTTCCGTCATCAGGTATTCCTGCGGCTTTCGTTACGTCCTTAAAATGCATATTCCCTTCATTCAGGTATAGGGTATTCTGGCCTTGGTTGCTTGCAAAAAAAAGATCTACTTTACCATCATTGTTAAAATCTCCAGCGCCCACTCCTGCACCGTTAAAATAGTACATGTATTTAAGCATGTTAAACTCATTGGTAGGCTTCAAGTTATTACTAAAATCCAATCCGGTAACATCATTTTTTAATACCGTAAACAAAGCAGGAATTTCAACTTTGCTTTTGTTGTTGCATGAAATATTTATTACACAATAAGTGGTAAATAATATATAGAAAATATGTCGCGTAATTTGATACATAACTTGAAACTGCCGTTATTTTTTAAACTCGTACAAAACCGGGAATTCATTATTTTGTAAAAACAATAAACACCGTTCCCCTTTTCGCTCAACTATTTTAATGTCTCTTACCTGCCCTTGCAATTCAATACCTGAATATGCTTTTGTCATATTTAG
>Ga0123337_10004491_pt1 | contig 14186 bp, 7 predicted proteins | sample frozenSSSSmetaG_FD_89792 | JGI IMG/M metagenome (GOLD analysis project Ga0123337, IMG submission 89792) | Glacier valley bacterial and archeal communities from Borup Fiord, Nunavut, Canada, to study Microbial Dark Matter (Phase II) -... | ecosystem: Environmental > Aquatic > Freshwater > Ice >... | reverse complement strand
AATGAAAAATGGAGGTGGTCATTTTGCTCCGGAATTAGGTGGTCATTTTGAATTGGAATCAGGTGGTCACTTTAAATTGGAATTGGGTGGTCAATATCACTGGAATTTGCAATATAAGAATCCATTCTTATTTATTTTTTGCCAGTTTGACTATAATAGTTATAATTATTGCAAGCACTGCAATGACTATAAATATTCCAAAACCCATTCCTGCTTTAAAAATCCCTGCTATTGCTTCGCAAGAAGTGAAGAAAAAGGAAAGGAGAATTAGTGCGCTTATTATAAGGGGATTTATTTTTTTCATGATGAAATTTATTTTTAAATTAAACCTTCGCAAAATCGAATTGCATTTACTTTTTTTTTAGGCTATTTTTTATTAAAAATCTGAATTTCGCACTCTGTTTTCATCGTCAAGACTATCCTTTTAATTTGGTTCGATTGGCAACTGAATTATTAAAATGTAAAATAGAGCAGTTTGTCAACGTTACGTGTTTCGTACTTTTAAAAGAGACTCAAATATTTTCCACATTACAAAAAAATATCAAAATTTGAAATATTCAGGTTTAATCCAAGGGCTTGACTTCTGTCTTTGTAACTATTATTGATAAAAGCACTATTGTTTTTTAGGACTGCTCGAGTCCAACAGCGCGGGAATTTTTAATGAGATGGCATGCATTTTATACATGTGCATTCATTAAATTATCGAAAAGACCAAATACTTTCAGAAGCCAAATAATAACGAGAACTACAACAACAATGTTAAATATTTTTTTGATTGTACCATCCATCGGGATGTAGTTGTTTACAAGCCAAAGAAGGACGCCTACAACAATTAATACGAGTAATACTGTGATAAGTGACATAAAAAATAATTTATAAGTTATATAAAAGTATATTAATTGATTAACGGGGAGTGTTACATAGTTTTGCAAATAAATTACATTATTTACAGATTAAAAATGATGTTATAATTATTTTAAAAAAGAACTTGTTTTATTTTTATATTTCTAAAAAGGTGTTGGCGTTCGATTGGCAGTTAAAAATTTAGTTTGATTTTCTCGAAACTTATAGTGTGGCCATTAATTTTAAGATTGCCAATCTTATTTGTCTTTTAAGTTCATTTTTTAGATAGCAAATCAATTTATTCTATCACCTGAAACTTGTACTTTAGATGGACCGCTACTTTTAAACTTTATGCTTTTTGTCAATAATTATTTTTTTTAAATCGGAGATTGCGGGTCCGTTTATTAATTTCCCTTTATTGGTAAATCGGGAACCGTGCATAGGACAGTCAAAAGTTTTTTCATCATCATTCCATTGCACTATTCCACCTAAGTGGGGGCAAACCGCAGAGCAGGTATGAAGATTATTATGTTCGTCACGATATACTGCTACTTTTTTTAACCCTGAAGAAATAATCCCACCTTGACCGGGTTTTAAATCACCTACTTCTTTAATATCTTCTTTAGTAAACCAATCTCCGTATTGTGCTACCATGTTTACAACTTCGTGCAAATAATCGCCTGTGGTTTTTAATGTAATACGTGACGGGCTGTAGATTTTGATCCAAGGATTTTCTTTTCCGGTGATTATATCAGAGATAATCATTCCACCAAGTGTTCCGTGTGTCATACCATTGCCTGAATGGCCTGTGATGATATAGATGTTATCGTCACCTGGATTCTTGCCAATATATGCTAATGAATCAATAGGTTCCATTACCTGACCTGACCATTTGAATTCTATATCCCCAATAGCAGGAAAATGGTTTTTCGTCCATTTTTCCAGTTTAGCATAACGGTCTCCTGCGTTAATATGCTCCTCATCTGCCTGTCCGGTACGATGGTCTTCTCCTCCTGCAATCAACATGTCATATTGTTCATTTAATTCTTCGAGACGGACATAATGATAAGGTTTCGATATCCATTGTGAGTTGTGGTCGCCTGTATCCCACCATAATGCATAAGGAAGTTTTCCTTTAGGGATTTTGGCTGCTATCACGTATGTTCGATAAGGCCATTGTTTGGTGTGCATTGTTACCCAATCATTAATCGGGGTGTTTGTTGCAACTATAATGTGATTTGCTTTTACCTTAAAACCATTTGCAATTGCTCCCTCGGAAGTAATGTTTTCTGCTTTTGTTTGGGTGTAGATTTTGCCTCCCAATTGTATAAAAGCATCTGCCAACCCTTTAAGATAAAAAAGTATATGAAACTGTGCCTGATCTTTAAATTTAATGCACCACTGGCCATCTTCAGCAGCAATGGACGGAACGGAATTTAACATTTCGGTGATAAGCCCCACACGCTTTGTCGCTTCGTATTCTTTCTGTAATGTTTCTTTGGTATCGGAAGGATGTAAAAATAAATAACCATCCACTCTTTTAAAATGGCAATCGATTTTATATTTTTCTACGGTGTTTGCTATCCATTGAATAGCAGCCATGTGACTATTGCCAGCTAATTGGGCCGTTTGCATATCGAATGTTCTTTCCAATTCAAAATAATGATCGTCAAGGGCACAGGTAATATGAGCTGTAGTTCTTCCGGTTTCGCCACTTCCTATAAATCGATCTTCTACCAAAACTACTTTACGCCCTTCCTTTGCAAGGCAATAAGCAGTGGTGAGTCCGGCAATACCGCCACCTACAACCAAAATATCAGTATTAACATTTTGTTCCAGTTTTTCAAAAAATATTGGTTTTACAACAGAAGAAAACCAAAAAGGTAGATTATTGCCTGAAGTAATAGTATCCTCTTCGGGCTCGGATGCGTGATCAGAAGTTTCCATTTGAATTTATTTTTACAGTATTTGCTACAGATATAAAGATATTATAAACTGAACTTTAGCATGTTATATAATTATATTGATAAGTTACATCATTCACAGACCTGTTAGCCATTAGATTCTACCCATATAGGAACCTAAATATTTTTTTAAATTCAAAAAGAACTATTATAGCTTTTCGCAAATGTACGAAGGCAGTTTTACTGTTAATAAAATCGAATACCATCAAATGGATTATATCAAATCCAATTTAATTTTTAGGAATTGCCTTTTTTAGCTGTTTAATGATTTTATTGTACAAAAGTTTCTCGTCAATGGGTTTGGATATGTAGTCATTCATTCCAACTGCTTTCGATTTTTCGACATCCACTGTAGTAACATCAGCAGTTAGAGCAATAATTGGAATTTTGGAATTCATTTTATTTCGAATATAATCTGTAGCTTCAAATCCGTTCATCTCTGGCATTAGGATGTCCATCAAAACAATGTCATACTTTTTTTCTTGTAATTTTTGTATTGCAATTTTTCCATTTTCGACGACATCACACTGAAAACCAAATTCTTCTAATATAATTTTTATCAAGAGCTGATTCAGTGGCACATCTTCGGCAACCAGCACTTTCACGTTTTTTAAACTTGCCTGTAGATCATGTAAGTGTTCTTTTACAGGAGTAATTTTTGTTATATTTTTTTCAAAATCTAAAATAAAACCAAAAGTAGAACCTTTGCCTTCTTCGCTTTTTACAATTAGAGTTCCGCCTTGAAGTTCAACCAGCTGTTTAACAATGGCAAGACCTAAACCAGTTCCTCCATATAATTTGGAAGTCTCATTGGATGCCTGTTCAAAATTATCAAAAACATGTTCCAGTTTGTTTTTTGGAATTCCAATGCCTGTATCGGTTATCATAAATTCGATTGTCATTTTTTCTAAATCTTCTTTTAGCATTTGAATACTCATGGTAATTTTGCCTTCATGGGTAAACTTTATGGCATTGCTTATTAAATTTAAGACTATTTGCCGCAAACGCATACAGTCGCCCACTACATATTCAGGGATGGTGGCATCATAATGTTTCTCTAATTCTATTTTTTTTTCAGAGCATTTTGATTCAAACAAATACAACATATCGGCTACGCATTCCAATACATTAAAAGGTTTTTTATCAAATGTCATTTTTCCTGCATCGACTTTGGCAAGATCAAGAATATCATTAATTAAAATGACTAAAGCATTTCCAGAAGTTTTAATGGCATTAATAAATTCCTTTTGGTCTTTATTCAAATCTGTTTTTAATACCACATTTGTAAAGCCTATGATTGCATTCATAGGAGTTCGAATTTCATGGCTCATATTCGATAAAAATTGTTGCTTTGCTTTTAATGCATTTTCGGTAATTAGCGTTTTATGCTCTGCATTTTTTTTAGCTTCAATTAATTCATTTTTTAGATTAATGTGTGCGGTTACTTCATAAGCAATAACAGTGATGCCAATAATTGTCTCGTTAGCATCAAGATAAGGTTGGAACACAAAATTGAAATAGGCATCTTCCAATTTGCCATTGCGTACCAAAGGGACGAGGAGTTCATAACCTTGATGTGGTATGCTAGTAGAATAAACATCAGAAAGCAATTGGGGAACTAGTCCGCCTTTAAGTTCAGGCAAAACCTCAAGAAGGGGTTTTCCTTCTGTGTCACTTCCTTTCCCCCATATTTCTTTGATACTGTCATTGGCTAGAGCAATTACCATATTCTTTCCTTTTAATATGGCAAAAGAAAATGGCGATTGCATAAGCATCATGTTGTAGCGCGTATTGCTGTCTTCTATAAATTTAAGCGCTTTTTTCTTGGCTTCGAGTTGTTCTTCCAATACTTCTTTCTCTTTGACTTGGAGTTCAATAGCCAGTCTCCTTACATCTGTTATATCTATAATGGTCAGCACAATTAATTCTTCGTTTTCCTTCTGCTGAATGATGCGATGTGCATTGAGTAACATTATTTTTTTGCCAATAATCGGAAATACGTGTTCCACTTCAAAATCATGAAAGCGGTTGTTTTTGGGAACAATTTCTTCTAGTAGCTCTCGTAGTTTCAGAATATTCCATTGATTATTTCCTAATTTGTACAGTGATACCCCAACACATTCTTCTTGGGTTTGGTGAAATGTTTTGCAGAACGATTTGTTGACAGATTTAATCCTGATATCTTTATCAAGAACAAGCACAGGTTCATGAACGGTTGAAAGTATGGCCTCATTATAATTATACAATTCTTCCACTTGTTGAATTCGGGATTGCAATTCTTGAATGCTGGTAATCAATTCCTCATTGGTTGATTCTATTTCTTCTTTTGAAGTTTCCAGTTCTTCGTTTAAACTCTGTAATTCTTCATTACTTGAAACAATTTCTTCGTTGGCACTTTGCAATTCTTCGTTGGCAGTTTCATGATCATGGGTAATAGAACCCATATCTGCAAGGGCTGCAGTAAGTTCCTCTTCGAGTTTCTTTATTCTTCGGTCTTTTACAATGGAATTATATTTTCCTGCTTTTATAGCATCTTCTTCGGTTTCTTGTTGTTGTTGTCCTGTAAAAATAACAATTAACAACGGCTCTTCCCCTTCTGCACGGAACGGAATTGCTTCAATATTAATTATTTGAACAGTCTTCTCAATTGGATTGCGATTCATTTCAAGCCCCATTTTACGAACGGGTTGTTTTGTTTTAATGGCATGATGAATGGCATTTCGCAGTTCAAAAGTTATTTCGATATGTGCCATTTTCAAAATATTAAAACTCGCTTTGCCTGGAGAATGTTGTAAGTACAACGAAGTAGAACCTCTAAACTGGAGGATTTCTAAATCATAATTAATGATAACACTTGCGGGTACATGCTGTTCTAGTAGAAAGGTATCAAAAGCAGTACCTATAGAGCCATTTGTTGATGTCCTATTTTTTTTGGAAGTGGGCGGAGGGGGTTCATTTTTGTTTGGCATGGTGGTGCGTGCGATACTTGAAGTGAGGTTTGATATGATTGATCCTGAAGTTTTTTTTCGGGAATAGAATTTGTACTTTTTATCGAGAACAGTAAAAAGCTGTTCCGATGTTCCAATGGCTTCTGATTTTCCTAACATCAAGCAACCAACATCATTGAGCGCATAATGAAAAGTGGAAATGACTTTTTTCTGAGCAATGAAGTCTAAATAAATCAACATATTTCGGCAGCTGATAAAATCCATACGAAAAAATGGAGGGTCATGCAAAACATTGTGTTTTGCAAACGCACAAACATCACGGAGCTGTTTTGATATTCGATATTTGTCTTTAGATTTTGAAAAAAAACGTTGCAGTCGCTCTGGAGAAACGTTTTTCAGCTGTGATAGGGAGTATTCCCCCATTCGAGCAAAAGTAATAGCTTCAGCACTGAGATCTGAGGCAAAAATCTGAAAAGGAATAGTCCCTGGAGCAGTATCTTGTATTTCGAACATCAGCATGGCAATAGAATAGACTTCTTCGCCTGTTGCACAGGCAGCTACCCACATTCGGAGTATTTCACCTGTTTTTTTGCTTTCTAGTAATTTAGGTAAAACTATATTTTTTAAATGCAAAAAAACCTCTGCATCTCTAAAAAAATCGGTGACATTAATGAGTAAATCCTGATACAATAAATCGACTTCACTACTTTGTTGAATAAGCAAATCGGTATATTCTTTTAATGTTTTTATTTTATGAATAAGTATCCTGCGAAGCATTCTTCGTTTAATGGTATTCATTTTATAGTAACTAAAATCTACATTTTTTCTTTTATGTAAAAGTTCCAGAATAATTTTTAACTCCGGGTTGTTAATTTCAATTTCAGTTTCAGGGGATCTTTCTATTGGTTTTCGCTTTAATAAAGGATGCATACTAATCCATGTTAATTTCATTCCAATATCTTTTGGGGATAAAACAAAATCAACTATTCCTTCTGCTATTGCAGAATTTGGCATGCTGCTAAACTTAGCTGACTCATCCTGGGCAAAAGTCAATCCTCCGGCTAATTTTATTTCCTTTAAACCACGTGTGCCATCACTGGCGCTTCCAGATAAAATAATACCAATTACATTTTCTTTATGTGTTTCGGCCAAGGAAGAAAAAAGGAGATCAATCGATAGGTTTGAAGTTCTTTTTTTAGGACGCGGAATTAATTTTATGTGTCCGTTAGTCACCTCAATTTCTTTGTCATTAGGAATCACATAGACATTATTGGGTTTCATCTTTTCCATGTCGTCTATTTCCTGCACCTGCATTTGTGTCACCTTAGACAAAAGATGGGTAAGCATGCTTTTATGGTCAGCACTTAAATGTTGGACATATATAAACGCCATCCCCGTAATAGGGGAAAGATTTTGCAATAATTGCGTTATTGCTTCAAGACCGCCAGCAGAAGCGCCAATAGCAACAACAGGAAAAGAATCTTCTGAGGCCTTAACCTTTTTTGATGAAAGCGTATTACTTGGCACTATTAGGGATTCAGCTTCTTTTGAAAGTTTTAAATTATTCTTTGCGTGGCGTTTAAGCAAGCCAGTGTCAGCTATTTTGGAAATTGATTTCATTTTTACCGGTATTTGCAAAAGAGTATTGGGTTAAATAGAGTGTTCTATTTAACCCATTCGTTTAATCAATTGAATTCCTGAGACTATGCCTCGGGATTAGTGAGGAAAGTTTTAAAAACCTAAGGTCTGTACAAAACTAAAAATTAACTTTCTTCCGATTGATGTCTCGATGCTTCCGCTTCGAGGTAATTCACTCGGTATTACGTATAAACAAATATAATAAAATTTAACATAAATAACTGTAAATTAATGTAGTATATTTGAGTTCTGAAAAATGAAAGGTGTTTATATACTTTACCAATCATAAATTTTATTGTTAAACCTTAAAGACTTTTAAGAGCCATCGCGTTGATTGGGTAATTTGAGTTGAAAAATTAAAGTTTCTTTTTTTGTTGTATACAATTTTATTAATTTCTAACATCATTGACACGAGCTTTACAATACCAATTTGGGATAAAATTCAGTCTAACAACATTTTTAAATTTTAATCGTTATATTGATGACTGTCAGTAAGTTGCTTAAATTTTAGAAAATAAACGGATAAGTCGAGCCGTAAAAAACCTTTAAAACTAAAAGTTTACAGGCTTTTACGATATACTTCTGAAGTATACGGAACAGTTTACGAATTATTTTATACAGGATTTAAATAAATTAGCTTCAATTCAGTTATTGAAAACTGCATATCTAATAGCACAGAATTCACCATAGTGCAGATTCCTTTTTGTAATAAAAATAGTTTTATATTAGCGGAAACAAAAAACACTTTACGGCACAAAGTAAGTCTTCTTAGGGTTGATTTAAGTCATTTTATGGCTACTATAAACTAGTTAGCAGTTATCATAGAGCAGCACCGAAATCGACAAAACAACAAAAAAGCAAGAATGACAGAAGAACAAGAATTATACATTGAAATCGGGCAGAAACTAAAAGACTCTGAACAAAGCCAAATGTTTGGAAAGCCTTGTTTTAAAATAAATGGAAAAGCATTTATATGTTTCTTTCAAAACGAAATGGTTTTCAAGCTGACAGGTGACATTCATAGCGAAACTTTAAGTTTAAACGGTTCACAATTGTTTGACCCGTCTGGTAAAAAGAGAGCAATGAAAGAATGGATCCAAATTCCTTCTGATTACAAAGACAAATGGAAAAAATACGCAAAAGAAGCAATCAGATATGTAACGGACAAATGAGCAAGCATTTCTCAAACTATATATGATAAAACTCACGTTTTCAAAGTTTAGTATATAAATTGAAAAAACTTTACAGGATTCGAACCTTTAGAAAACCTATTTTAAGTTCTCAGAAAAAGTCAAAATTAGGATTAAATGTTCAATTGCAGTCCCTGACAACCCACGATTCACTTAACATTTCTTATTCTATATGGATGGTAATGGCAGGAAGACAAGATTCCTAATGAATGTGATGCTAGCCTCTGGAGGATTCCCTTGGACTGTTATTCCCGTAGAAGAACGTGATTCTTACATGGCAGCTCTTGAAAGTGTGAGTGTCGGAGTTGATATAGAGTCCTTTACAATATTTATTTCAAAACTGGTAACTGAAATCTTAAAGGGTAAACCAGTTGCAAGAGTATAAATAATTATATGTCACTGCAGATAATCAGGCTCTAAATTTGAGTTTTTTTTTATGCTATGATATTGAGGGTAAGGATACTAACGCCAGAAAAAGAATTATGGAAAATCCCGGAAACGGTGCTCAAAGAAGCAATCAATAATGCTTTTGCACATAGGGACTATTACGACAAAGACGGTCGCGGTGAGTGGTCTTTTGATGGTATTGTCATTTTACGTTGAATACTCTGAAATATATGGTTTAATGATCAGAAAATTTCATCAATATTACAAAATCTCTAAATCGATGTTTAAGATTTTTTTTTAAAACTGCTGTTGATAGAGTTATTGATTAATAATATTAGATCCAGTTACAGCACAATTAGTGGGTGCTGATGTTGCTACGCGGTTAAATAATTATATAGTTGTTCATTAATATAAAGTGTTCACATTTCCGTGAACCTAAGTATAAAGTGAACAAGATGAATGAGCATGCAAATGCTATATCTCTGATGCTGATTCATAATCATCCTTCAGGAAACCTCACAATCATTATGGGCAAAACGATTGATTAATTTATTATATTTACATGATTGGCTAATTTACGTGCAACACGATAGGCTAATTATTATACAGTATGATGAGCTAATTTAAGCGCAACACGATAGACTAATTACGATGCAAAATCATTAAGCTTTTGTTTTAAAAAAATAGTAGGTATAAAATATTTCAAGTAAAAGAATAGTATGGTTACACCTGATTACCAGTATTTTTGAATTTTGAACTGATTTAGTATTGTCACATTTTCTGTCTTTTGATACCAATCATTATATACTAATTCAAAATACTCAACCTTTGAATTGCCAAAATTGCACTCCTTGAATTGTCCCACTAAATTAAGAAATGTTTTTTTATTCTTTAATTTTTTTCTAAATCTTAGCGCCGTAATATGAGCTGTGGTAATTAAATATCTCGAATCAATACTTTGTTCCAAATTCACTTGCTTAAAGTTTGTTCTTAATTTTTTCCGTAAAAGATTTAAAGAATTATTGGTCGGATATCCTTTAATGAGAATTCCGGAATTTGCTAAAATAATCCCCTTAAATTCTATTTCAAAATTTTCAATGTCTTTCAAACTCTTGAGTATGATTTCTGAATATTGATCTATTGAAATGTTAGAAATATCAAAACCTGAATAACACGAAATGATTGATAGAGTGGTTACATGTAAATCAGATTTTGGATAATAGTATTGTTCTGGTTCAACTTCCCTAATCTTATTTAGAACATTCTCAATTTCTATTTTAAGGTTATCATTTGGTCTTATAAGTATGGTAAGCCCAAATCTTTGATCAGTTGGAGAATCAATCAAGTCGTCAATAGAGTAGTTATCACTTAGGATTTCAGCATATGCTTTGTCATTTAGATTTAAATAAACTTTATCTAATTTTTCCCTATTCATTGTGGTTTAACGATTGTGTTTTCAAAATTGCTGCTAACGTCAGTTTGTCTAAAAACCTCCAGACATCACTTTTTACGTTTCGTTATTTTGTAAATATAAATGATTTAAACTACAATAATATTCTTTTTTGGAAAAAGACTTTGGGCTGTTGTACTAAAAATCAAGTCGTAAAAAGCCTTAAAAAGCCGTTTTATAGTCCAAAAAAGTAAGGCGAGTACTTTTAGATACCGTTTTAACTCATTTGGGCCAATCAAGTTGAATAGTCTTCGCAGATTATAGGCCGTAAAAATCAATCCTACATCGGCAGAGGCGTGCTGAATCGTTTTCTTGGTCATGATATAATAAAAACCCCACTGCCTTTTTATCACTCCATAAGGATGTTCAACTATGGCTTGTCGCCTGCAATAGATTTCATAATTGTTTTCGATTCGGACTTTGTTTGCGTAAATTAAATCGGCATACTGGGAGCGTTCTATGAGTCTACCTTTAGTGTTTTTGGTGCATTTCTTAAAAAGCCCACAAGCCAAACATGCACTGGTTTTGTAATGCTTCACTTGTGTGATCGATTTGCCATTTTTTTTAGCGTACCAATTACCGTTGCTAGTCATGGTTTCATTGGCGGGGCAGGTATAAGAGTCTGTAGCTTTGTCGTATTTAAAATATTCGAGATCAAAAGCTAGATCCGGCGCATGTGCGGAAACACCTGGAATAGCCACCAATACATTAATCCCGAGTCTATTGGCGTAATCAAATTCGCTGCCGGTGTGATAGCCTTTGTCGTAAATCCCAGTAAAGTTGCTGTGCCCCAAAATAGTTTTGGTTCGTCGTAACATGCCGCCCATAGCTTTGGAATCGTTCTCATTAGTCACCTTAAAATCGATAGGGATATTGTGCAGGGCATCGACTACGGTTTGTACCGTATAAGCCACTTTCGAGATGTTGTTTCTGGTCATGATTTGGCGACTATCAAGATCCGAAGTAGAGATTTGGGTAACGCCAGTGGCGTCGATTGTGTGTTGGTACCCAATGTATTTTTGTTTCTCAATGTTGTGTTTTTTAATCTTCTTTGTTATGATTTGTTGCTGTTCGAGATCACCATCTTGCGTAGCCAACGCTTTGTTGTACTCTTCAAGTCTAGCATCAATGTACGCAATGTGGCGCTCTATTTTATTGGGATTAAAGTTGTTTTTCTTGGAGTTTTGCGCTCTGAGCTTGGTGCTGTCTCCCGCCACCAGGATTCCGCCAATGAGTTCAAAGTGCGAAGCTAATTTTACGGTTGCTTGAAAAACCTTGCGAATGCCTTTCTCGTTGTTTTTTCTGAAATTCGAAATAGTGTTGTGATCCGGAACCAGTCTATTGATGAGCCACATGACTTCTATGTTGCGTTTGCATTCTTTCTCGAGCAATCTTGAAGAGCGCATCCTGTTGAGATAACCATAGATAAAGAGTTTTAGTAAATCCGAAGGGTGATAAGCAGGTCTTCCGTTTTCGACAAAGTCGAAAGCAAAGCCATACTCTTCTAGTTTAAGACTGTCTACAAAAAAGGTCAATGAGTCTCACTTCGTTGTCTTGCGCAATGGCTTCCTCTATCGATGAAGTAAAAAGCGGAAGTTGGTTTCTGTTGGTTCCGTTGATGAATTTCATGTCTAAATATAATGAAAATCAATGGATTATACAAATTTATAGGAAGAATTTTACTATATAATAATTATTGGAAAATGAGAAGGTTTTTAGACGTTTGACGTCCCCGCGCTACAAGCAGTTTGGGATTAAATTAAACTCTATTTTCGGATTTACCAAATCATCCTATATCCAAAACCTTTCCATTAGCCTATTGCCCAAATCCGCGTAGCAGTTAGCGGTTCGCTATTTTTTTTATTCCTTATATTTAGGTTTATTATTCATTATATACTTTGTCCAAAAGTCAGCAAATTATTGTCTGGGTCAAGTACAGCAAATTCTTTTTGTCTCCAAGGTTTGATTTCTAAATTTCCATTTGGATGAATACTTGTTTTACTATCTAGTAACGATTGATAAAGTTTGTCAATATCATCAGTTCTGATATAAACACCTCCATAGTTTTCTTTTGGATCAAGTTCCCTAAACGTAAAAAAGTGTAATTCTATTTTGTCTTTGCCAACTATTAAATAATCATCATAATCCCCAAGTTATTTAATACCCAAATTGTTTAAGTGATAATCTTTTGTTTTTTCTTTGTCACGCATTGGTAATTTTGGATTAGCATCTTTAAGCATAATTATGTGTGTTTTTTTGTTTATCTGTTTTTGAGTTCTTCCGTTACCAAGACCGCTGGCGTTCTTGGGCTAAATCCAGCCCAATTTTCGAATTTTCAGCCAATATTAAAAATTTCTCATTTAAATGAAATTTTATTAGTTGTTTCCCTTTTTTTCTCGTCGATGATTTTCGTATATATCTGCGTGGTCTTTATGTTTTTGTGTCCCAACATTTTAGATACAGTAAAAATGTCGGTACCTGCAGCCATCTGTAATGTTGCATAAGTATGACGAAAGCAATGAAATGTAATATGTTTCGCAATTGTTGCCTCGTTAACCCAAATAGGCAACAGCCGGTCGACATCCCATTTTTTTAAATCATAAAAGACTCTCTTATATTGTTCTACTTTTTCGCCTAAACACTCGAACGCTTCCTGAGAAATAGGAAGAGTTACCGGTCTGTCAGTTTTTTGCTGCTTAAATCTAATGTAATATCCTTCACTTTTACTGTACTGTACTTCTTCCCATGTAAGTTTTGCAATGTCGGAATAGCGTATTCCTGTTAGCACAGAAAACATGCAGACGCGTTTGACAATTTCTTTTTTGCAAGGTGTCCTAAACAGTCTTGAAGCTTCTTCCATAGTAAGGAAATTCCTTTGGGACTCCTGTTCCTTGATGCTTTCGACCGCAGCATTAACATCAGTTTGAAGTAATCCTTTTTTGTAAGCTTTTCGTAAGGTGGCCTTGATCTTATTAAAATAGGATAGGGCAGTGTTTTGAGCCAAAAACTGGTCTTTTTTCTTTAAGCATTTTGCCTTTAAAATGTATTCCCTGAAGTCCTCAATAATTGTTACATCAATTTCCTGCATTAATATGTCCTCGTTCTTAAGAAACTTTTCAAAGTGGATAATTGCATATTTCCAGATTTCAGCGTTATTGCCGGTCTTGATTTCTGTTGTCTGTTTTAGGTACTGCAGGAATGATTTTTCTCCTATTTCCTGCAGACGTAGCCGCTCTTGCTCAAATGGGGTATAGATTTGCTGTTTGTTTAATTCATTAAGCCTATTTGCACAAATCATCTCGGCCTTGTGCAAATTTTCTGAATTCATTGCTTTATCAATATTATTTTTTGGTTTTAAAACCAGATATAAACCTAAATACTCTCTTCGCGAAAATTCACGAGTTTTAGCGTTATAGATTGGAGGGAAAAAATCAAGATATAATGTAATCTTTCCACTTGGCAGCGTCCTTTTTCTTAATGTAACATTTATATTTTTCATCTTCCAACAGCATTAAAAATTATATCAATATCCTGTTTGGCTACACAGGTGAATTTTCCAACGGAATATTTTACTATGCCCTGCCGTTGAATCAATAGATAGAGTGCTCCTGAAGAAATATTGTACTTCTGCTGAATTTGCGTGATAGTATAGCAATTGTCAAAACCGGGAAATTGCTGTCCAGTTTTCAAAGTAACATCCTGGATGGGAATAGCAAAAAAAGCTTCAAGGTCGCATCTGCGGATAACTGTTCGTTTGCCGAACTTT
>Ga0123337_10004490_pt1 | contig 14187 bp, 19 predicted proteins | sample frozenSSSSmetaG_FD_89792 | JGI IMG/M metagenome (GOLD analysis project Ga0123337, IMG submission 89792) | Glacier valley bacterial and archeal communities from Borup Fiord, Nunavut, Canada, to study Microbial Dark Matter (Phase II) -... | ecosystem: Environmental > Aquatic > Freshwater > Ice >... | reverse complement strand
GTGGCGTGGAGGGGGGGGGGGGGGGGGGGGGGAGGTTGCAATTGGGAGGGAGAGGAGGAGGGAGGAGAGGCTTGGGAGTAGGGGTAGGAGGGGAGGGAGAGAGGACGGCGGTGGATAGGAGGGATTGGATAGGATTGGATGGAGAGGATACGATGCGGATTTATGGAAATATTTAAGCTGAGCTTAAAGGGTGTATATATTCGGATCGGATGGGTGGGTGGGATTTGGAGGGAGGGAGGTGTGCCAGATATTGATGTCGTCTTACATGTATCAATCACTTGTATCCATCGACCCGCTCCAGTCTTCGAGTCACTGCAAGCAGAGGGAGCGTCTCTCCCGGCCGGAACCGAAATGCGAATCTTCGCTCCTGCGAGCCTCGTCTTTTTTCCTCGCATCCGACGCTGAATGTAGTAATGATGCTACGAGCAACGTACGTGGCCACCTATTTAGTGAATTTAGTGATTCAATCGACTCTTATATCAGTAACTGAGACCCGTACGACGTGCCTATATCCCTAATTGCTTGGCTATCGAGCCCTAAGTTGAGCCCAATACGACCCGAATATCCAGTGTCAGAACACCGGAATCCAACATAAATACAACGCATATAAAAATGGCAGCACAAATGCAAAAACAAGGTCGCTCAAACTTCAACTTGCCCAATCGTGGATTCCTTTTCATCCTCTTTCACAACGTGCTCCTCGCGTTCGAACCCATCGATAACCGGCACGCCCTCGAATGAGTTCCTGAAACATGCGTAAAATGCACAACCGCCGACGAAAGTTACGACACCCAGCGAAGTATACATCCACAAAATCTCGGGATCTTTGGTAACCGGCGTAAGACCAATACAAATTGCAGCAGCGATTCCGATGGTGATCCAGAAGAGCGCGGAAACGAATGAGCGCAGCGAGTCGGGTGCTTTCGTGAATGCGATTTCAAGGCCAGTAACAATAACAAACGCTTCGGAAACGGCGACTAAAATATAAGCTGGGGCTTGAATCCAAACGTGAATCGAGTTTGGTGGAGAAATGTAGATATAGTGTTGGAGGACAGCAGCGTAAGCCATAGAGAATGCCGCCATCATGAACCCGGCTGTGATTTTGACAGCTGGTCGGAAATTGATCTTCCAACGGCGAAGGAGAGGGTAGACACCAAAATCGAGGAGCGGAAGAAAGATGATGAGAGCAATAGGATCCAGATTCTGCAGGAGATCATTGGGAGTACCATGTAAAGCCATCGTGCCAGCTTGAGAGATCAGGTTGTTCCAAATCTGGATCCAGCTGACGAAGTACAGCGGCAAGAAGACGAAGAATTTGCATGCGATAACACCGGTGCGAACTTTTTCGACACGGTCATCAGTATAGGTGGGTGATTGTGCGAAGGCATACTTGTCCTCGCTGCCATGCTCTCTCAGCATGATAGGTTTGGCGTTATCGAAGCCCCTCTCTTTGATGGCAATGGAGATAGTGCGTGCTGCATCGATGATCGCCGATCCTTCGGGTTTGGTCTTGACGAATTTCTTGCTGCTAAGGAAGAAGACAGCAGCTGAAATGACGATTGCACTACTACAGTTAGCAATCTTATCCTGGATGATTTTGGATAACTCAATAAATCGTATAATTCTGTAGGGTTCGAAGCCGCAGAATCTGAGTACTTACATCAATGGAATCAAGAATGCTAGCCAGAAGGAGACGTGGGCCTCTACGTTGACAGTAATCAATGGTGACAATGCTCCGACATTGACGGCCCAGTAGAACCAGATGAACATTCGCTCAACAGTAAGTTCCGGATCAACAACCACACGCTCTCCAGATTTCAGTGTCCTTATAAATTTGCCGACATTCTTGTACTGTTCCGCGCACATTGGGGTGACATTCGCTTTAATGCCGCCAGTTCCAAGGCCGATGATAACCATCGAAGTTACAAGCCCTCCAAACGCAGCGCCTGATTTGATTGATGCCGGTGTGGCAGTTGCAACCAGAATGGTGAGGCCCACAATATATACCGCGCATGCTACGCAGATAGCTTTGAATTTTCCAATGAACTGATCTGAAGATGATTGTTAGTGACGGTGAAATTAATATGAGCGAGTCCACTCACCAGCCACAATCGCCCCGATGATTGTCGAAGCGTAGGCCCAGAACTTGAAGAAGTTTCCAAGTGCAGATGCGGTAGCCTGTCCTCGACCAAGCGCACCTGGAAGGCCCGATCCTGGGTTGTACGGATTGCTATGACTCTGTCAGTACTATATAATCTGTTTATGAAGGACAACCTTACTTGATGTAGTTCTGGAGTGGTCCGCTTAGTCCAAAATATGTGAAACGCTCTCCAAGCTCAACGATGATGATGAGGAGGACAACCCATGGAATGCGATCGGGTATACGTCGAAGGCCTTCTGTTGACTGTCCCAAAAGAGAGGGAGTATCTCCCGGGGAGGACTGAGAATCATCTGCAACTATCTGTGTCGTTGGCGGGGAGTCTTTAGTGGAAGACATTTTGAGCGATGTTTGTTGAAAGTTTAAGATGCTGTTTTCATTTTCAGAGAATACAGAGCCTTTAAGAACTTCCCCCAGTGACACCTCTCCTCTCTCTTACCCCAACTACGTCAATAATAGATTACACGCGATTACCCCAGATACCGTCAAACTTCTGTGCCCGAGGTAGAGTGGAGGTGCATGGTACTTCCAAGATAACGCTAGTGGTCCCCGCCACTAGAACTCCTATCTGTGGGCCGCCGACGCCGACGCCGACAGCGACACCGAAGCCGCTGAATGCCACCAATAAAAATGCCTAATTCACAGTAGTGGATCCAAGGGTTGGACGGACAACTAAGGGTCAAATTGGCGAAAGACGGGGTAATGGGAACTATGAGTATTTATTTGTTGGATTCCAACAGAAGGTGCAAATTGCATGGCAAGAAGACTTCAAAAATGGCCTCACAAACAGGAGTGGTTACGGCTATCCAAGCACCACCAGACTCTATCCCTGAGAAATTCCGTCCAGGTTTGGATCCTGAATGGGTCGCACTTTGGAATGAATATGGATGCAAAGTTATACCCGCCAGTCAGGTGACTGTAGAGGAGTTTCGAAAATGCCCTGAGAATTACAGCTTCACGTATCCAACATGCAGAGGTATGCTGTGCTTGCGAAGCTATTTTGAAGATGAGATTTCTGGTCTAATTCTGATAACAGGCCCGGATGTCTTTCAAGTTAAGGATGTGAATGTGCCTGTATCATCTCCTGCAGGGGAAATCACCTGTAGAGTCTATACTCCAGAGGGCCCAGGGCCATTTCCTGTTCACATGAATATGCATGGAGGTATGTAGGTGAATTGTGACCGGTTGTTGGCAACTCTAAACCAAATCACTGGTGTTAGAAATCTGAATGGAATTTCGTGCTGATTCGCCTCGTTTAGGAGGTTGGGTGTTAGGTGGTCTTCATTCAGAGCAGAGCTGGTGTCGCCACGTATGTAATACCGCGAATATGGTAGTGGTCGACGTTGCATACCGTATGGCACCAGAATATCTCTTCCCTGTTGCCATCTATGACTGCTGGGATGCCCTGAAATGGGTAGGTTCTGCCAGCTATCAATTGTTCGCTATAACTGCTAACCTGCCAGATAATTGCGCACCCAAAAGAGTTGAATATTGATCCCCAAAGTGTGTCCATTGGAGGTCTATCCGCTGGCGGACACATGGCAGCTGTATTGTCCCACTTTGCAAGAGACGAAGGAATCCTTCTGAAGTTGCAGCTTCTCACCGCCCCCGCCACGGATATGCGATATTGCCCGTTATCAGTGGATGGCGAAGTAGACGTTGACTCTTGCCAGTATCAAAGTGTTGTGGATCTCGCAGATATGCCATGGGGTCCAGTAGGGAGAGAAGCTTGGTTTCTTAATTACTTCATTGGCACAGACACTGGTAAGACTTGAGATGCGTTATGATAGCAATTCATCCACTAACAGCTGACAGAAACGCGGAAGAAAACATTAAATGATTGGAGGATGACTCCAATACTGGCACCAAGTTTTGAGAATCTGGCGCCTGCTTTCATTGTCACAGCGGAATTTGACGTAGAACGGGATGAAGGAGAGTACTACGGCGAGTTGCTCAAGAAAGCTGGAAACACAGTTATAGCAAAGCGATACTTGGGAGTACCGCATGCATTTGCCCATTACAATTGTCCTGAAAAGGGCTTGTCAAAGGCCCAAGAGTACATTGTGGACACTTGTTCTGTACTCAAAAAGGCACACGCTGGAGAACCTCTCCAAACTCTGGATTAGAGAAAAAAGGGATTTTCCGTCTATTTTCCGAGTTACTGTGTGACGTGTATTGAATAAAGGATTTGGGAATTGGGCTAGGTGCCTGTAGGCAGCCGGGAATTCTGAGTTTGGAGAATCCATAAGAATCTCCATGCGCATGCATGGAAGATTTTATTTTATGCATACACACAGGCCTTTGAGCTTTTGTCTCAGGCTCTCTATATTATGAGAGCCCTTTCCCAGATTAGGTAGCTCAATCACTCAGTCGATCAATCAATCACTTCATTCTATTGCATTCAGTTTCAACAAAATGGACATATCACAGGCTATGCGCAAGCTGTATTGCGGTACTACATGATAGAAGTTTTCATCCTTTCATTCAGATAATGTCCGGCATCCTCCTTGCAATGTATGATTCAGTTGGTTGATTATGTCATTGTCATTATAGGCGACTCATCCGCGTTTTTGTTGATGAGCTCTTCAAACCCAACCCAGAAAAGAGCGTCGGTTCTTAAGAGTGCAAATCGGACCATGGAGAAGCTTCTTGCTTGTACGCGGTAGACTTGACGGGCATGGTTCAAGGCAGCGAAAGCTGCAGAGTCATCAGGGGGACTAGTAACAGTGAGAAGGCAAAGGAGGTTCATGAAAAGGGCGTAATGTGTCTTGCACCCTATCTGGCGTCAATAGATGGCCAACATTCAGAACCTAGGATGCTTACAAGGGGCCCAAAACGCCTGGTAATGACAGGCTCTTAACGAAGACATGCTTTTTACTGCGGCAGTAGCACCTGCCTTTGCACCCAGCCGGCAATGAGCTTTTGCAGCATGCCAGTCTGCGTTTTCTTGTGGATCTTGTGGTGGTGCAGCACCTGCATGACAAAATGGCCTAAGGAGAGCTCGAAGAATCGTTATTTTAACTGCATGATAGCAGAGATGAATCGAGAACCGAGGGTCTGGATCACCTGAAAGGCTTTCTGGTGCACTTGCGTGGAAAGAAGGGTCCAGATTCTGATACCAATTTGTAAGACACTTAAGAAGCGACTGTGCGATCCTCAGGGTTGCTTTGTGATCGCATGAGAGTGAGGAAACAGCTCTAGACTGACTACGACAGTTAGTTCACAGTAGTACCTCATCTGCTCAAAAGAATATAACCTACTATAGATCCACCAGCACACGATCCAGGATCACAGTCAGATGCGAGAGCTGCAAAGATAAAGAAGTGTCAGGGTTGAAGGTTTCATACTCATCTTCAATGTCGGAAGCTTCTAAACGGATTAAAAGCCAATCATTGCTATTGATATGGCTTGGGCGGCCAAGGCTGAGAGCGAACCACTTATCAAAAGCAAAGACGGCCCAAGACAGTCGTTTGCGTAGTAATTGTTCTTGCTTTGGCAGTCTCCAGTGACTCACGTCAAGATGAAGACCAATAGTCTGGGCTGTAGAAACAAGTGTCCCTAAGAGAGCCCATTTGAAAGCGCTGTCGAGGACCAATTCGTTCGATGGTGGTCGAAGGAGTAATATTAATGCCGCTTGCACAGTTGCAAGTGTAGGCGCATGTAAAGATCGATTGAGTGATTTCCATGCCAGATTGAAGAGCTTCTGGGCCGACGGGGCCTTGTATGCAAAGTCAATGCATAGCCGGTCGTCATATGTGGCGAAGGGCAGCGCAATGCTGTAGATTGCACCTAAGAGGTGGATAGGCGCTGATTCGGGATCCGGAGGCTCTCCCTTCGACAAAATAGGAAATTGTGCAGCAACAAATCTGGAAAATAACGTAATCAGGCGTTTGCCAATTCCCTCAGGAATCAAATTTGAGAGCCTCTGTCTCTCGTTCTCTGGGGACAGAGCAGTGCCATCTTCTAGCTCAGCTTCCAAAGTAGAATCTGAGCTCAAATCCATGGGTGAGAGCAAAAATTGCACCGGCACCGCGCTGTCCTGAGCTGTCCTGATCGTCAATTTGGAGAAGCAAAATTCACCGTTGTTGTCGTACCTATATCGACGAAGCACGTAAGGGTCCATGTCCCCAGTTAGTCCACACAACTGCGCAGTAACATCGGGTAGATTATCCAACGATTTTTCCTGAGTCTGAGGCTGCAGATTGGCTTTTAACATCTCGTCCAAGAAACTTAGACTGTAGTCGTTCGTTTCCTCCTCAAAGTTTCCCCTGTCAACGACATCTATCTGGCTTGGTTCAGGCGGATCGTCAACCATAATGTCAAGGTCAAAACCTATGCCAAGGTCGGGATGCTCCTTCGTTCGATTTTCAGCATGGAATAAGTCGTTCCAGTCAAGATTTTGAAGCTGGAAGTTATGGGGCGTGGTCTTCATATGATCAGGAGTTGCCTGGGATATTGAGGGAACCTGCGGCGCAGGTAAAGTGACAATGGCTGAGCTTTTGGGAGCCAGATTTTGGTTCCTGAGTGTATTGGAGGCTGACTGCTTTCTCACAAGAGAACCAACTCTCTTCGCTTTGCGCCCTGTGAATGTGCATGGTTTGTTGTGTCCCATGCACGATCGACATGGTGGAGCCGTTTCTATCTGACAGGCTGATTTGCGGGCTCGACAAGAATCGCATGCGCTTTGTTTCTTACTCATATATCGCCGTGGCCCTGAAGTATATGGAAGACGTAGTGGGCTTTCGGTGCTGTCTGGAGTGTCTAACTCCATTGTCAGAATGCGTATTTGGGGCCAGGTCGTTCGCGGATTTGAGGAGGTTTACTGTTATCGCACTTTTGGCACTAACGCACCGACTGGCGTAGTTGGTGGAGAAACCAGTTGCTTTCCCCACAAACTTAATCAGTTCAGAGAATCAGTACAATCATCCTTATTTTTTTTCACAAATAAAGTTGTCTTCAATAGATTTCTAGCGTTGCCTAATATACAAGTTATGTGCACATGCTCGGGGAATAATTCATAATTATCTCCCATCTGCCTTTTTATATCACCGCCCTCAAAGGCAACGTCACGGCACTTTCTGTAAAGAGGTTTACGGCGTCTATCGCCATTCCCATACCAGCTTGGTAACCTGTTCCGCCAGCGCCATAATTATGAACAATTAATCTTTCGCCCACCTGGCTTTGAGCCTCGACTCTCGCACCGCCTTCCCTTGATGGGCGCAGGCCAGACACCACCGCGAGAACCTCAGTTTCCAGATCACCCAGAACTGGAAGAAGCTCCTTGGTTCTAGACAAGATGGATGTGGTTTCTGTGTGATAGACATCGCCAGACCTAGACTCAAAATTAGCTACTTGGTCCCTAAAATTCAGCAGTAAGACTCACGAATTTCCTTTCTGCATATACCCGCCAAGAATGACATTGCCACCTGAATTTGGCCTCGGGATCACATATGTTTCGTAACCGTCTCCGTGTCTCATGATATTCTCTTTCACCTTTGGTGCCTTCACCAGCACGACTTGGCCACGTGTGGGATACGCTTTTTCATCTATGACACCTGCCAGTGTCTTGGCCGCATTGCCTACACAGTTGAATACTACTTTGGTGCTTTTGGAGAGGAAAGCGGCTTCGAGCGACGGTAAACGGCGTTGCAGGAACCGAATTGAGCCGTAGGCAGAGGTCTTGAGTAAATCTTGGAGATGGCGAAGATGCGCAGGGGCGTTGATTGTGATGGTTGTGAAAGTAATCCCAAATGCAACTCCATCAGGCAAGCGCTGTGGACTAAGGATGACAAGCTGAGAATATAATCAGTCATAAAAGCGCAGTGGGGATTAGAACTTAGTCTCTCACGTCTTTCAAGTACGTCTTCATGCTATCTACTTTCTTTGGGTCCGGGTATTTATCGAAATATTCTGTTGATTTTGTTTTCTTCAGAAACTTTGCCTCAACTCCTCCTTCTTCAGTGAGCTTCCACATGGCGAGATACCCTTCTTTGTCCCACCTCAGAGCATTTGCATCATTGCCAGAGATTGCGGAAAAATTAGCACCAGCCCTGTGCAACAGGACAGATTAGTTTTAGAGTCTCCGAATACTCGAGACAATCACTTGCAATTCGAATCTTCTCAAGGAAGCATCGACTTACCATGGAGATGTGAAGTTGATGGATAAATCGCCTGGCATGTGCTCGGCAACAACTGTGACCTGGGAGCCATAGCCACGGCGCGACAATTCCAGAGCTACATCCAAACCAATGATACCTGCACTGTATCAAATGTCAGCATTTTGGAAATCCTCTCGAAAACCCTCTGGACTTTTCATTCTTACCCAACAACGACAATTGAATCACGTGCCATCTTGCGTAATCTCGAAGAGAATAAAATTTGAATTTGAGTTTGAGTTGGCTGCTTATCCAAGAATGCACTTTCTGAGCTTGAAGGGCCGATTCGCGTTCTGACTCCAGATATAAAGATAAGGAGGCCACAGACCTACGGAGTATCAGACCATCTTGGCATTCCGGATCCACCCCACCAACGGAGACTTTGTGATTGGCGGCATCCCGTGTGTCAACGTTGCGGAAGAACGTGTCCTGGGAGTCATTGCCATTATCATCGACACCATGCCGACGACGTGCGGAGTAAGCGCTTCGAGGAGAAGACGGAGAAATCGAAGAAAGTGAGTCATGTGACATATATAACTAGCGCTCTTGACGCTTAGAGCCGGGCGGAAATACATATCGTTCCATCGATCTACCTACCTATCTACGGAGTATCTACGTGTCGACAGGGGCCGGCGATGAGCTCTACCTGTACGTGATGAGGACTATGAACTTTCTGTTTACAGGAGAGCCAAATGAGCCTCACCATGGAGCATTGTGGTGGTGATAGTCGTTGCTGCCCCAGCCTGGTGGATCCCCGACGAACAGAGGACTGCCATCACGGGGTATGATGTTGAACTAAATCAAAGTGATGGAAGTGATTAATTGATTAAAACTATCTAACCTAGGAAAGTGCTCTCATAATATAAAGAGCTAGAAACAAAGGCTCAAAGGCCTATGTAAGTGCATAGAATTGCATGCGCATGGAGATTCTCATGACTTCTCCAAACTAACAATCCCCAAGCCGACAGGCAATCAACCTAATTCCCAGATCCTTTATTTAACAATATTCTACGTTGTATATATACTTGATCTATCTATTCTCTTTCACGTTTCCATTCCTTAAAGCCCTTGTTCTCACTTCACATATATGCCACTCCTGCACCTCCCTACTAGCTAGCAATTTCTGCACCTAGTACAGCCTGAAAACACTCGCCCTTACAGCCGCCGACAGCAACGCCTTAACATAGCTTAACATATACACATAAGCCATCTCTCGCTCGCCCACTCTAGCCGCTCTAGCAATGACTCTAAACAACGGCGCAAGGTGCGCAGACGCTAGGGGCACGTCCTACGCGCTCAACGCTGCGGCCTAGAGAGCCGTCGCAAAGTCCTTCAGGACTTGCAAGATCTCAGCCGACACTGAGTCTAATGCTAGAATGGCAGAGCTGAATGCGCGCTCCTAGACTAAAAACAGCGCGCGTCCCTAGGCGACGGAGACCAAGGCCCTTGTACACAGACGGATGGGATACTCTCCTACAAAGGCAAGTTTGACTTCACCATCTAATAGCTTTAAGCATTATACCAGCAGCAGGGTTTCAAGCTCTGAGCCATACCGTTTCTCTACTGACTAATATCAACCTACAGCCTACAGAAATCAGAGATATTCTCACTGCCACTAACGCTAAGCCGTACTACGACAACAATGCGCAAGTCAACTATATCGTGTATGGAGACAACAATTGGATATCGTGAGTGTACTCTATCCTTTTTTCCGTAGCTCAGTTAACATGTTGGCAGCTTTGACAATGCCAAATCATTCCAGGCTAAGATCGATTTTGCCAACAAACGTGGACTAGGCGGCCTCATGATGTGGGCTATCGACCTCAATAATTCGCAGCACTCCGCGCTCTCAGCACTTACTGGAGACGCCGTCTCAGTTGACGATGACCCCTAGACAAGCGTAAAACCCGAAGATTGCCGCTAGGATGCTGGAGGAGGTGCAGTCAAGACGGACTGTTCCGGTCAGTGTAAGGTGGGCGAGATCCAAATTACCGGAGACAGGTACGGATGGAAGGGTGATTTGAAAACCGGGGAATATGATTACAAATGCTTGAGAGGTGGTAAAACTTTCTGTTGCAATGCAGGAAACTTACAACAGTATCTCGACATTTGCTCATAGACCACTTGTGGAGGCATTTGTCCAGACGACAAGCAATGCGTCCTTACCGTGGATTCTGGAGGTCCAACTAGTCAAGGCACACGATGCGACAAATTAGGTAGCTTCGGCAGCGGGAGTCCTTTCGATCCTGCCGAGCCGAGTGGGGACAATCGTAAGCTTTGCTGTCCATCTGCGAACTCGTTCCAAAACTGTGGGTGGAAGAGTGCAAAAGTTTGCTCTTAGTCTTGCAACGATAACCAGATCACTTTGGATACAGATCCGCAGGGAACAGGAGGAAAGTATTGCGACAACGGACGACAGCAAGTATTTTGTTGCGATCCACCCGGAGGGGTCAACAATACCTTTGTCCCAGTAGACCTGGATAAGATTTTCCCGCCTGAATACCTTCCTCCTGCTGATTCTATCCCGAGCTTTGACCTGGTTGGATTTAATGGAAGAGCGGCGATTGGTGATGCAGATCCCAACTAGACCGGAGTTGCATTCTTTCTCATGGCTGGCTCATCTACGGGGGTGAGCTCTTTGCGCAAGCGGGAAGCACCAGGAATCCTGTTTCTTGACTGCCCTCACGATGTTTTGACTGCACCACTGGATAAAGTTCAGAAGCCCCGGTTGATCTGTCGAGATGGTGATTACGAGAGGTGCTTCGGAATCCGTAAAGGCGGAGTCGAAGGGACCATGGTGCACATGCCGGACGATTGTGGCGCTGGGTCATGGGCACGAGCTGTTGCACTTGAACCTTCCGAGGATCAAAGAGTACCCGTGGAAATAGCCTTGGATGGGGGCCCTGTGTCTGCGGTCTATGACTTCTATTTCGACTACAACACGGCTCTAGTCTGTCGAGATGCGGGAACGACTACCCTCTCTTTCTTACCTACTTCACAAGGACCTCTATAATGGCTATATCGCATCGATAAATTGCGCGGCGTGCGGGACGTGCAGTCTCTCAATAGAATTGAGAGACTGCTGCGGCTGTATTTGGCTGGCCCTGGAGCAAGACCTCACCGGTGCCATTCCCTTGGATGGTGACTGGGAATTCGCAATCAAGCGCTCTATTCTTGAACCGAATGAGATTGATTATAGGGATGAAATCGTTGCAGATCCTTCCTTACACTCGTTTGAAGAAAGAGCTCTCGCTAGTGGGGTCTCTGGTGGGCAGAAAACGATCAAAGCGTGTGAATTCGAATGGACGAGTGAAGACTATCCCGCCTATCCCGACTTCTTCAATGACCCGAGCAATCAAATCAACTTCGACGGGAACTTCGTCGGCGTTAAGAAATACTTCCGCAACTCGTCGACTTCTCGTACGAGCTTCGATGTAGCCCAGTTTGCCTCCTACGATAGGATATATCCCTGGCCGGCTTTTGGAACCCAAGGAACGGCGTATCATCAAACTTACGAGACGGAGCATGTTTTTGAGGGTCAGACCATATCTCGGTTCTTCAGTAACTGGCTTCCATTCTCTGCAGCTACACCACGGCAGTGCTTCTGGATTCAGTCATACTTCGGTTTCGCCTCGCCACAGTGGGGGCAAAATGCCAATGGAGACTATAACTCCTTTGGAGGTCTTCTAGTCGATGAACCTGGATCCGTTGACCACCAAGATAGGCTAGCAATCTTTTTGGATCGTCCCAATGGCCACAAAGGCAGATTATTCCGAGGCATTACGCCTATTAGCGCAGGACGATTTGGGGAGGAAACAGCAGGTGATGCACAATTGACGATGGCGAGAGAGATTGGGATGATATTCGCCTACATGAATCTGGATCCTGTTTGGGAGTCCTTTTGTGACACCTACAATGGCATTCTTACCCAGTTGGAGGCTTTCGACGCTTGGTATCCTACTCATACTGGTGTGCAATCAAGCCTTGCGACAGAATGGCCACTCTACATCCGGAGAGAGCTGGACATGGTCGTGACGAACGCGAGATCAGACTTGAAGGTTTTGAACCAGTACAGAAAGCCTGCTGGGGCTCTGTACGCCAGGCGATGGAATACGATTATGGCTGTGACTGGTGGAGAAATTCAGAAGGTCAAGCTGGAAAGGACGGATATTTGTAGAAACCTCCCAGCTTCAAGAAAGGGGCCTTTCACGGGGTAATATGTAAATGACGACTTCGTGTATCATTTGTAATTAGTACATTAATCCTAATGACTGCATCATCGCTTCACGGATCCAAAGTGTGTGACTTTCTACATCACAATTTGTGGTACAATGGCAAGGTCAAGATCCTAGTGACTGCAGCATCGTTTCACTAATGTATCCTTGCGACTTACTACATCGCGAATTATGGTATATTTGCAGGATCAAAATCCTTTAGGTTGTCGCCCTCAGCCTCATAACCTTTTGAGACCAAAAATGATTCTACATCCCTCCTTAGTTCAGCAACAGTTCCATAATCCTGCATCCAACACCTCCTTACCATATCTCCCATCAAACCACTGGCCAGATTTGGGAAGGTCTGCTGGCGCACCAAAGCCTTGGTTTCATGGTAGTTCGCATTGCCTTGCGGCAGTTGATTTGTCATGAGCGTATAAACGAATGTTCCCCAGTCGAACAGATCACTCTTGATATCTGGTTTTTGGACTAGTGTGAGGCGAAAATTTTGACTCATGTGGCCTCCGGTATTCAGCTCGCCGAATCTAGAGATATCTCGAGGTGAGTAACGGGCCACTCGCCGTATTTGGGGATTGTGCCTACTCGTCTCTGAATTCTGCACCCATAAACCCCACAAGCGACAGAGACAAGTCCTTCGAAAGCCAACACGTCCTCATATTGAGGTCATTGAAAATGATATTATGTGAATGAACAAAAGCAAGGCCAGAAAGTGCTTGTAAAGCCCAATTGAATATCAATGGCATGTACGGTACACTGACCGTATCCGAACGATACAAACCTTCCTCGTGCTTGGTAAGGAATTCCACAAGGGTAGGTCCGGTGGGCTTCGCCAGCACAGGCAGCCCTGTCCATGCATCGCGGCCTACATATCTTATAAACGAAGTCAGGTTTGATCATGAGAAGAAATAGAAGACATACCGCACGATCCTGGGAGAGTCCTCGCCAATCTGCTCATAAGCAATGCAAGTTTTGAACAAACTTTGTGCTGATGACTGGTCGCGCCAATGCTCGTCTTCGTCGTCGCCGTTATACTCTCGTGGCAACAAGATTAATGAGTCTTCGTCAATGGGCGTAGCTGTTGTCTCCTCGTTGGGGCTTGCGAAGCATTGGGGACGGCCTGAACCTCGAACTAGAGGAGTTGGTCGAGGGTCGTTTGGTGGCTGAGGTGGCTGGTAGTAGGGGTGTACGATCTGCCTCCGAGTCGTTCGAGCCATTTTGAAGATATCAGATTCGTGCTTGGTCGATGAAGAAGTTATAATGGATGTTTCGATTATTTCTCGTCGCAAGGAAGATGGGAGAGGATAGAAACGTGAAGCTGAGGTTTTGAGAATAGACGAGATATATCCACAAACACGAGCGAAGTTACCATGCGATTTAGCGGCCACAATGGACAATAGGAAAATCGAGAAATCACCGAAAATCGTACAACGCCAGCTTTTAATATTACGACAATCTACGCACTGTTTCCTAGTAAAACAGCACTGAATTAGAGTAGCTTTAGAACAATCTTATTATTTTTGTTTCTGCTCGTACATCCGCAAAAGTTTTAGTTACCAGCCCATCTCGTGATTTGCTAAGGTCAAAGCTACTAGGAAGGTGACACTTGCGGTCGCCCGGGGGCGGGAGGGGGGGGGGGGGG
>Ga0123337_10004486_pt1 | contig 14202 bp, 7 predicted proteins | sample frozenSSSSmetaG_FD_89792 | JGI IMG/M metagenome (GOLD analysis project Ga0123337, IMG submission 89792) | Glacier valley bacterial and archeal communities from Borup Fiord, Nunavut, Canada, to study Microbial Dark Matter (Phase II) -... | ecosystem: Environmental > Aquatic > Freshwater > Ice >... | reverse complement strand
GAGTTAATAATATTGTTACATCTCAAAATAGTATTGTAGGCAGCATTCCAAAAACCAGCTACGTTACCATCTGCAACAGTATATATATAAGCATTGTAGTTTGTATACCTTCCAGAGTTTCTACCTGAAACGTATGAATTATCAGCCATAAGATCACCTAGAACAGGTAGTGTCCTACCCTCATGATCGGTATTTCTTAAACCCGCATATGCGCCAAATAATGCTGCAGATAAATCTGTTTCAGTCGCTAATGCAGTTTCAGGAGTAAGAAGAGTTGGCGGGTCTTGTGTTAAGTAATCTTTTTTACACGATGACAATGCAATTGCAATTATCAATAGTGTAATCATAAAGGAATATTTCAATAATTGCTTCATATTTTTTTTTTTATTTTTTAGAATCCTAAATTTAATCCTACCGATATTGTTCTTGGTATAAATTCATTCAAATTTGAAAAACTACTAGCGCCTTGTTCAGGATCGAAAGGTTGATTTTTATCTTTTACGTGAGTAAACAAATTTGTTCCTCTTACATAAAAGAAAGCACTTGATAGTTTAATTTTTGAAGCCATATCACTTGGTAAGCTGTAACCAAGTTGTAAATTCCTTAAGCGTATATAATCACCTTTATTTTGATAGAAACTAGATGCATTTTGAAAGCCTTTATTACCATTGAAAATATATTTAGGCATATCAGTAACATCACCAGGCTTTTGCCATCTATCCAAAACTCGAGAAGATTTATTAAAAGTAGGACCAAATCCTGCTGCTAAATAATATAAATTAAAGTTGTCATACGAATAGTTACCTCCACTGTAATAAAATTGTACTTCTAAACTAAACCCTTTGTATTTGAAAGTATTTGTTAACCCTCCAAAGTAAGTTGGAGATGCAGAATGATGAACAATTCTTTTCGCACTACTATAACTATTTTGAGTCTTTGATAAAGAAGAATCAGTATACCAAAGGGGATCTCCGTTTGCGGGGTCTGCTCCTGCATACGTACGTAGGTAATACGATTGAACATCATAACCTTCACGGAAAATATATAGTCCATTATTTATATCCTTACCATCTGGTAAACTTGTGATTTTATTTTTATTAGTAGCATAATTAAAACTAATATCCCATGTAAAGTTTTTGGTAGTGACAGGGATTAAATTAACTGTTAGTTCTAATCCTTTATTTTCTAAGGCTCCAATATTTTTCCTAATTGAAAGAAATCCAGATGTGCGTGATAATGGTTGATCTAACAATAATCTAGAAGATTTTCTTTTATAAACATCTGCAGTAATATTAATTCTATTTTTAAAAAATCCAAGATCGATACCTAAATCGAACGGTCTGTTTTCTTCCCATGTTAGATCCGGATTTCCTAGGTTGCTAAATGAACTGCCAGGAGTACCATTGTAATTGGCTGCAAAACTATAGCCTCTGAAATAATCATAATTATCTATAGAAGCATTACCATTTTTACCATAAGATCCACGTAATTTTAGTTGATTAATTACCCTGCTGTTTGCAAGAAATTCCTCTTTCTCTACATTCCAAGAAGCTCCAACTGAATAAAAATTACCGTAACGGTTGTTAGGCCCAAATCTTGAAGACCCATCTCTTCTAAAACTACCTGATAATATATATTTGTCTTTGTAATTGAAATCAATTAGACCAAATTGTGATAAGAAAGAGTAGTTCGAGATAGTGGCTGTCGCAGTTGTAGGGCTTCCAGTAGAAGCAGCTTGTTGTAAAGCTAAATTAAGAGGAAAACCCTTTCCTTGCAATCCATTAAAATAGCCCTTTGATAGTTGACTTTCATAACCAACTTTTAAATTAGCGTAAAAATCACCTGCCTTATTAATATTTTGGCGGTAATTTAAAGTATTTGTAAAAGTATAATTATAATACCTTGTATAATAATTAAATACTCTACCCGTTGTAGCAGGATTATATAAGATACCTGTACCTGATGTTGTACTTCCAGGTAAAGTTGCAACACCATCTCCATAAAAAGGATTATTATATTGCTCCTCTTCCAAAGTATTAAAATCACCTGAATAGCTTGATCTGAAAGTTAGGTTTTTTAATATCCTATAATCTGCAGACACGCTACCCCTTAAACTTAACTGTCCCAATCTTCTATGGTCAAGTTTTAAGGTTGCAAGTGTATTATAAATACTGCCTATAGGAAAATCAGGAGTCAAATAATTTAAACTCCCATCAGGTTTATATGCTGACACTGTTGGTAATATGAAGTATGAACTTAATATTGGATTACCAAATGCTCCTCCACCAAGTGGTGTATTTTGTTTTATGAAACCGCCATCAAGATTTACGCTTAAAGTTAACCTGTCAGTTGCCTGGTTGGTTACTCTGATAGCACCATTTTGTCTTGTCAAGTCACTCGTAAGTGTAGTACCTTGCTGTTTAAAATATCCACCAGAAACATAAAAAGTCGTCTTCTCATTACCACCACTTGCACTAAGGTTATATTGTTGTTGACCACCTTGTCTAATTACAGCATTTTTCCAATTAAAGTCAACTCCGTTCCCGTTTCCTAAGGAAGTTAAAAATGGCTCTACAACTGCTGATGGAAAACCTGCATTTAATGCACCCTCTCTTGTAATATCTATATATTCTTTAGCGTTTAAAGGGCGATTTCTCTCACTTGTGTAAGCCGGATTGTTATACCCAATTTCAGTATCAAATCTAAATTTAGTTTTGCCTGATTTTCCTTTTTTTGTTGTAATCAATATAACACCATTTGCTGCACGACTACCATAGATAGCGGTTGATGCAGCATCTTTTAATACTGTAATACTTTCAATATCATTAGGATTTAGGGTACTTAGTAAATTACTTGTAGTTTGCAATTGAGATGCTTGACCCGTGTTCATAACAGCTCCATCTAGTACATATAAAGGAGAATTTCCTGCATTTATTGAACTAATTCCTCTGATTCTTACGTCTTGTGCTGCACCCGGTGCACCTGAAGATGCTGCAGATTGAAGCCCTGCTACACTCCCTTGTAAAGCCTTATCTACAGATGAAAATGGTTTGTTTTCAAGATCTCCACCTTTTACAGTCGCTACTGAACCGGTTATAGCCGCTTTTTTTTGCGTACCATAGGCAACAACAATAACTTCCTGTAACCCTTTGTTTTCTGATTGTAAAGTAGTATTGATGTTTGTTTTCTTACCAATATTCACTTCAGTAGTTTGTAAACCGATTGAAGAAATAATTAGTGTTTGAGCCTTCACGGGTACTTTAATTGAGTAAGTTCCATCACTTGCGGTGTTCACTCCTAGTGTAGTTCCTTTTACAAGAACTGAAACACCAGATACCGGCACTCCCTTTTCATCTAAAATACGACCGGTAATCGTCCGGTCTTGAGCTGCTGCATTTAACACAAATGCTACAGCAACCAACATGGTTAAAATAATTTTTCTCATTTTTAAAATTTAGTTAAGTGGGGCAAATATAGCTACAATGTTGTTTATTGTTAAATTAAAGACAACTTTCTTTGTATTTATGCTGCGTATTTTTACATTTTTCTAAAAAACAAAGTAATAAAAAGCTATTATTTTTCTTTATTTCGTAAATTATAGATATTAAGAAAAATATTGATTTATTTTATATCATCAAAATACAACACTTTATAGTGCTTAAAATACTTTTATATAAAAATATTTGCAAGAAAATTATTTAAGTTTATGTGGATAATTATTCGGAGTTAAAATTTCAAGGAAAAAGTTTGTATTCATAATTAAATAGACTTGTTAAAACATTAACCCAGTTTAAAACAAATAAGATTTTGTCAACACTTAATTACGAAGTATCCATGTTATGTAATACAATAATTATTCAAGGAGCCTTATTTTATTTTTATACGAATTACACAAAAACCTTTTTTTAACGCCTGAAATTAATGCCAACAAAACATCTGTAAAATATTTTTCCGTTTTGTAGGATATTTTAATATCATAACAATACTTATTAAAGCAGATAAATCTCATTTTAGTTCGGTTTAAAGCAAACAATAACTATTTCATTAAAAACTTATCAAAGGTTATTAATGTAATTAGATATTAAAAAGAGAGTTTATAATAAAATTTTAAAGTTTAACCTTAAGATATTTAACAACAAATGTTAAACACTATTTTCGTTTCTCCAGTAATAAAATAAGCACCGGCAAAAGAACCAGGTTGGTTACGGTAGCTGTAAGCAACGTAACAGATGTAAGCCAGCCAAGTGCAAACGTGCCACCAAAACTGCTTGCACAAAATATTATAAACCCTGCCGTCAGCACCAGTGAGGTATAAATAATACTTAATCCTGTTTGGTGAATAGTGCTTTTTACAGCAGAGGGAACATCATTGCCGTGTTCGGGCAATACCTGTTTATAATTTACCAGAAACCTGATGGTAATATCAATGGCAATACCCAAGGCTACGCTAAAAATTAAAACGGTAGAAGGTTTTAGGGCAACACCCGCCCATCCCATAATCCCTGCAGTTACAAGCAAAGGAATGATATTGGGAATGAGCGAACAAAGCAATATTTTAAATGATCTAAAAAGAAAAAGCATACATAATGCTATCAGTAAAAATGCCCACGCAATGCTTTCTTTAAGCCCGTTAATGATGAACTTACTCCCTTCTAAAAATGTGATGCTCGTTCCTGTAAGCGTTACTTTATAAGTGCTGTCAAACAATTCGTTTGATTTTACCTGTATTTTATTAAGCAAAACCGGCAGCGCTTCTGTTCCTACATCTGCCATGCTCACACTTATACGGGTGGTTTGCGATGCAGTATCTATAAAACTGTGCAGCGTTTTAGCAAAATTGTTAGAGGCTGCGCCGGTATCTTTTGTAGGGCGCAGATATTCTCCCACAAAAGCACCATCAAATGTATTTGGCATTAAATATTCGGAAGAGTCACCCTCATAAAACCCCTGCTTGGCAAATTTTAATCCCTCTGCCAACGTTAATGGTTTTGTCATTTCTTTCTGAGCACCAATAAACTGCGCCAGTGAATCTACTTTGCTAAAAACCACCAATGACTTTAAGCCTGATAACCCTCTTCGTTTTTTAGTATCAACCATTATCTCCAGCGGCATTACACCCTTAAAGTTTTTTTCAAAATATTTGAGGTCAGTATATATTTTGTCCTGCTTTGGCAGATCATCTACTATAAAGGCAACATTTTTAAGCCGAAATACTCCTGCAACAGAAAAAACAACAACAAGTAAAGTAAAAATTAGCACCTGCTTATTATATACAAATACCCACTTCTCTAATGTATTTAAAACAGTTTCTATTAGCTTATTGTGCAGGTATTTTAACTGGTTTTTACCCGGCGGTTGCAACATGCTCAGCACGGAAGGAAGTAAAATAAATGATACAAAAAATATCACCATTATGCTGATGCCCGCCACTACTCCAAACTCCTGCAGTATTTCGCTTTTTGTAAATGCAAACACTACAAACCCAATAGCTGCGGTAATGTTGCAAAATAAAGTTACCACGCCCATTTTACTAACCATAGCAATAAGTGCATTGTTTTTTCTTTCTTTTAGGTTGATATTATCCGCATCTTTTAAGTAAGATGTATGGTATTTATTAATAAAATAAATGCAGTTAGGTATGCCAATTACTACTACAAGTGAAGGTATTAAAGCCGTAAGCAACGTTATCTGATAGCCGCATAAATAAGTAATACCAAGCGTCCAGATAACGCCAATAATTACCACTGCAAGCGAAAGTAATGTGGTGCTGATTGATCTAAAAAACAACAGCAGTATTAAAACACTTAAACCGAGTGATGCAAGCAAAAAAAGTTTCATTTCTTTTTTTATCCTGTCTGCCAGTATAGTTCTGATAAGTGGCAGCCCACTGGCATGCACCTCAATTTTACTCTCTTGTTCAAATTTATTTAATTGTTCAACTATTTTATTTAAAACAACGGTTCTTTTTTCGCTGCTGAATATATTTTTATTTACTCTTACCGCCATTAAATAACTGCCCGTATTTTTATTGTAAAGTCTTTCGTTGTAAAAGGGAAGGTTATTAAATACGGCAGCCATACTGTCAAGCTCCTGCTGGCTGTTAATGGTATCCTTAAAAATTTTAACGGCATTCAACTTTTCCGTCTCAGTATTTTTTACAAGCGTAAAAGCACCGGGCACGCTCAAAATATCTTCTACCCCTGCAACGCTTTTAAGGTTTTGCTGCAGTTGCTGGTAAAGCTTAAAGTTGCCGAGCCTAAAAAGATCTTTAGTTGTAATGCCTACTACTAAAAGGTTTCCATCATCACCAAACTTATTTTTAAAATTTAAATAGTCAACATATTTGGGGTTGTTTGTAGGTATAGCTTTAGAAAACTCGTAACTCAGTTTTACTTTATAGGCAAAGTAGCCCATGGCTGCAGTAGAAAGTAGTAGAAAAGCCAACAATACAAAACGGTTTTTAATAACAAACTTTGCCAGCGATCTCCACATAAATTTTTACAGTTAAAAAGTATTTTAAAATATATTTACAAAGAAAGAATAAAACTTTTTAAATGCCTGCAATAAAACTTACGGCTGTTATTTGTCACATTACGCTACCCGATGTTTAAAACCGGTGCCATCATTTTACGTACTGTAAAATACGGAGAAACCAGCCTTGTTGTTTCTGCCTTTACTGAACTTTTTGGTCTGCAGACCTATATGGTTAACGGAGTACGGACAGCAAAAAAAACAGGATTGAAAGCATCGCTTTACCAGCCTGCCTCGGTGGTTGAAATGGAAGTTTACCACAACGAACGCAACAGTTTGCATAGAGTTAAAGAAATAAACAGAACTCATGTATTTAAAAATATTCTTACAGATGTTGTAAAAAACAGTGTTGCACTTTTTTTAATGGAGTTGTTGTATAAACTTTTAAAACAGCCCGAGCAAAACTCCGACCTTTTTTATTTTTGTGAAGACTCATTGCTACAGCTTGATGAAGCCCCGGCAGATGTTACCGCCAATATGCCGTTATTTTTCGCACTGCACATCAGTCATTTTTTTGGTTTTAAAATAGATGATAATTACACTGATAAATATTCATTTTTAGATTTACAGGAAGGGAATTTTGTGAGCAGCCGTCCACAGCATACTAATTTTATGGAAGGCGAAAATGCTGAGATTACCTCAGAGTTGCTTAAAATAATGGTGCCGGTTGAACTCAATGATATAAAAATGAACCACTTTAAAAGAAGAGAACTGCTTGCAAAATACATGGAGTATTACGCTCTGCACATGCATGATTTTGGCCAAATGAAAACCCTGATGGTAATGCAGGAAGTTTTGGGAAGTTAAGAGAGTCAAAAGGAGATTTGTGGAATATATCTTCAACCTATCATCATTACCTAGTATACTTATTTTAGGACGACGCAAGGACGACGTAAAGGCCCACACAACTTTACGGATCACTCTACCATCCTTCGTTGCTTACCTATGGTTAATTCACTAAAAGCCTACAAAACATTTACCACATGTAGAACCAAGTCTATTTAAAATTAAAGACAGTTAACTTAAAAGTTTTTCAATATGCATAAAAAAACCTCCACAGATTGACGGAGGTTTTGTGGGCCCACTAGTTCCGATTGCTATCTGAAGAACATAGGACCACCTGTTCCGATAGCCATCGGAAGATTCAGGTGCTCTATTTGTATTTTTCTAAAAGCTTAAATTGTATAGCCTAAAACTTTTTTAGATTTTTAAGATAGATAACGCTTTTCATCTTTTTGATTTGCTTTTCTATCTTCATTGCCTGTGAAATTGTACACATTTTATGATATGATAAAGTTCCCAATCTGATGTTTTAGAGGTATAATGCGCACCGTAGAATGAAGTATTATGTTTTAAGATTCGGTCAGCTATCAGTTCTTGGCTCATACCAATATAATATGAGTCTAACTTCGGAGAATATAATATATAGCAGTTTATCATTTTAAAAAAACCTCCGCAGATTTACGGAGGTTTTGTGGGCCCACTAGGATTTGAACCTAGGACCACCTGATTATGAGTCAGGTGCTCTAACCAACTGAGCTATAGGCCCGGTCTTTTAAAAAAACTAATCAATTACAATTGGTTTTCTTTTAAGAGGAGGGCAAAAGTAAGAAATTAGCTTTAAAAACTGCAAAATGAGTAAAATATTTATTAAGTACAAATAGTGCTAATCAAAACTTAACAAATACTTCATGGCATTAATATTTTAATTGTAGTTTTATATCAACGATTTCTTTCTACACAACACCAATAAACCTCATATTTATGAATCTAAAAAAATACGTTGCCTTTATGCGTATTAATAAGCCAGTGCACAAACTTTTATTTTTTTGTGGTTTTGCCTTATTTATCGCAAATCAAAAAGCACAAGCAACCGGAAGCAATTTATTCCATGCCGGTAAAAATTTAAATTACAAAGATGTAGCCGTTTCAGGCAGAATAACAGATGAAAATGGAAGCCCTGTACCCAGCGTAAGTATTAAAATAAAGGGAACTACCAAAGGCACAACAACCAATAGTGATGGTAATTACAGCATTACAGTGCCTGATAATGCAGTATTGGTAATAAGCTCTGTTGGCTACGAACTTATTGAAGAAACAGTAAGCGGCAGAACAGAAATAAATGTGGTTTTAAAAACCCAGGCAAAAGCAATTGAAGAAGTTGTAGTTGTAGGTTATGGTACACAAAGAAAAAAAGACTTAACCGGTTCGGTAGCCAGTGTTTCCGGTGCAGAACTTGCCAAACAACCCGTGCTTACTGCCACTCAAGCTTTGCAGGGTAAAATTGCAGGTGTGCAGGTAATCAGCAGTGGTGACCCAAATTCACTGCCTGTAATTCGTATTAGAGGAACAGGTACCATGCTGAGTGGTGCAAACCCTTTGTATGTTGTTGATGGTATAATTAACGATGATATAAGAAACATAAATTCTGCAGATATTACCAGTTTAGAAGTTTTAAAAGATGCATCTGCAACGGCTATTTATGGTATGAGAGCAGCAAATGGTGTAGTGTTAATTACTACTAAAAAAGGCAGACCGGGTAGAATGATAATTAGTTACGACGCTAGTGTTGGTGTTAAAGAAGCTACCAGTCTTGTAAATATGGCCGGTGCTCAACAGTATGCCAATTATGTAAACGAAGCCAGTTTGTATTATGGCTCAGGCGACAGCCTTGTTACAAAATCAATGTTGCAAAAAGGTAGCAATACTGACTGGTATGGCGAAATATTAAAGCGAGGTTTTTTTCAAAACCACAATCTTTCCTTATCAGGCGGCAGCGATAAAATAAATTACTTTTTTAGTGCAGGATACCTAACTGACGAAGGAATTATCAGAACAAACAATTTTAAACGTTTTACTGTTAGAAGTAACAACGATTATAAAATATCGAACATTTTTAAAGTGTCAACTTTACTTTCTTACAGCAGATCCGATGTTAGAAATGTAGATCTTAATGCATTTAATGTTGCTTACCGTGCTGCACCTTATGTTACTGCTTTTCAAAATGGTAAATACGGTAACACTTCTTTATCAAATAATGTAGGTAACCCACTTTTAGATCAGGATAAAAATAACAATTCGGGCAAAGGCGATAGGTTTCAGGGCAATATAGTTGGAGAATTAAAACCGCTTACATGGCTTACTTTAAGAACAAGTTTTGGGGTAGATAAAAATAACTTTAGAAGCGTAAGCTATGGTTACAGGTATGACAACGATGGGCCTAACAATGTTTTTCTTACCACGGGCAGTAATCAATTAAGATCGAGAAGCAGTTTGGGTATTTCTGAAAGCCAAGGCAACAGGTATGTGTGGGATAACACAGCAACACTTGCAAAAAAGTTTGGCGATAATAACATCAGTTTATTGGTAGGTACAACAGCAGAAGAAATTAAAAGCAACGACATTGGCGGTTCAAGATTCGATGTACCTGAAGATAAAAGCCAATGGTATTTAAATGCAGGTTCTTCCATTGGTGCAACCAATTTTAATGGTGGCGATAAATCTACCCGCAGCTCTTATTTAGGCAGATTAAACTATAGTTTTAAAGATAAATATTTCTTAACTGCAACCGGTCGTTATGATGGTACATCCCGTTTACCTTCTGCAAACCGTTGGGGCTTTTTTCCATCTGTAGGCGCAGGTTGGCTTATAAGCAGCGAAGATTTTATGCAAAGCCAAAAAGTAGTAAACAATTTAAAACTAAGAGCCAGCTACGGCAAAGTAGGTAACGACGGTATACCTAGTAACTCATTCAGTTCACTTGCTACAACAGGTCTGCCTTATTTCTTTAACGGAGTTGAAGTTTTAAATTTTAGGCTCGAGAAAATATATGACCCACGGATAAGATGGGAAATTACCAGAGAATACAATGCAGGTTTAGATTTTGGTTTGCTTAAAAACAAACTTAGTGGTAGTGTAGATGTTTACGACAGAAAAACAACAGATGCACTTGTAAGAATTAAAATACCGGCTATTTTAGGGAGTGAAGAATATATTACAAATGCAGCGACATTTACCAACAAAGGAGTAGAACTCGGGCTAGATTGGAAAGACAATATCAGCAAAGCATTTAGATACAACATTGGCGGTAACATAGCTTTCAACAAAAACAGAATTACCAATTTAAATGGTGGACAGGCAATACCTGACGGCGGTGTAGGAGGTCAAGGTAATACTACTTTATCTGATAATGGGCAGCCTATTGGTAGTTTCTATCTGTTAGAAGCCATGGGTGTTTTTCAAAATGAAAAACAGGTTGCAGCATCTGCACAACCCAATGCAAAACCGGGTGATTTAATTTACAGAGATGTAAATGGTGATGGCAAAATTGATGCAAAAGATAGAGTTTATCAAGGTTCTTACCAGCCAAAATATACTTATGGTGTAAACGGTGGTATTAGTTACAATGCCTTCGATTTATCTGTCGGTGGATACGGTACAGGTGGCGGTAAAATATACAATGGTAAAAAAGCTGCACGAGGCGATTTTAGAGACAACATAGAAACAAAAGTTGCCAACAACCGCTGGACACCAAATAATCCTAACAGCGGAATACCTAGGGCAACATTAGAGGAATTGCCTGCGTCTACTTACTTTTTAGAGAAAGGTGACTTTTTTAGAATTAATAATCTAACGGTTGGTTATACACTTCCAACAACATTACTGAGTAAAGTTAAAATACAAAGCTTAAGGGCTTATGTAACAGTACAAAACCTTGCTACCATTACAAACTACAGCGGCTTCTCTCCTGAGATTAACAACGGCAGTGTATTGGCAGGCGGCATTGAGCAAAACATTTATCCAACCACACGCACATTTGCATTTGGTGTTAATGTAGGTTTCTAAATTATTAATAATTAAAGTTCTTAAAATGAAAAATAAAACACAATTATGCACACTTATTCTTTTAACAGCTGTACTTGTAAGCAGCTGTAAAAAAAGTTATTTAGAGTTAGACCCTCAGGGCCAAATCACCGAAACGCTTGCATTAAAAGATCCTGATGCAGCAGCAAAGCTCGTAGGTGGAGTTTACAACACACTATATTATGGTGGTTTTGGTCAAACTACTGTTGGATTTTTATGGGTATTGGCTAATGATGTTGCAAGTGATGATGCTGATAAAGGCAGCACTCCCGGCGATTTTAGCGACTTGGGTTTAATTGATAACTTCAACCCTAATCCAAATATTTTTATCTTTAATAATATTTGGGTTGGTCATTTTAGCGGAATTGTAAGTGCCAACAAAGCCATTGATATTTTAGGCAAAAGCACGCTTGACGCAACTACTAAAAACCGATTATTAGGGGAAGCAAGATTTTTACGTGGTTTATATTATTTTAATCTGGTTCGCTTTTTTGGCGGTGTACCAAAACTTATTTCGGTGCCTTTGCCAAGCGAAGGCAACAGTGCTGCATTAAATACCAGAGCTACAGCATCTGAAATTTATGCCGTTATTCTTTCAGATTTTCAGTTTGCTGCTGATAATTTGCCGTTGGTTGGAGACCCTTCAACACAAACAGGCAGAGCGAACAAAGGCGCAGCACAATCATACCTTGCAAAAGTTTATATGTACCAGCGCAACTGGCAAAAAGTATTAGATCTTACAACATCTGTCATCAATTCTGGCAAATATTCTCTTGTAACCGATTACAATTTTATATTTAGAGAGAAACCGGTTGGAGGCCAGGGTGGCACTAACAACAGCGAGTCTATTTTTGAAGTACAAACAGGAATTAATGTTGGCGCAAATGCAGTAAGTCCGCTTTTCAGTAATGGACAGGGTGCACGTTCCCGTGGCGGATGGAATGATTTGGGCTTTGGGTTAAATACACCATCTCAGGATTTAGCAAATGCATATGAGCCAGGCGATACACGCAAAAATGCTACAATTATTTTTGTACAGCCAACGTTGCCAGGTAATAGTCCCGGTACAATTCTATTTGATGGTTTCCGAATTCCTACAAAAGATTCAGTAGAAAATGATCGTTACAGTTACAAACCGTATCACAGTGCCTTAACAGAAAGTGCACAGCTAGACAATAATAAAGATACCAAGCCAAAAAATATCCGACTAATGCGCTATGCAGAAGTATTGTTGATGTATGCAGAAGCATCTGCCATGCTTGGAAATGCTGATGGGCTAAATAAATTAAACATGGTGCGCAGCCGAGCAAACTTACCGGCTACTACTTTAACCCAAGCAAATGTTTGGAAGGAAAGAAGAACAGAACTTGCTATGGAAGAAGATCGCTTTTTAGATCTTGTAAGGCAGGGAAGAGCTGGTGTTGTTTTAAGAGCACTCGGCAAACCTTTTGTAGATGGAAAACATGAATTGTTTCCTATACCGCAGGCGCAGATTGATTTAAGTGGTGGACGTTTAATACAAAATCCGAACTATTAAGTTATACAACAAAAACTCAATAAAATGACTACATATATAAAAACTTTATCGAAGACACGCTTATTGTGTTTAACTATACTCATTGCTTTAGGAAGTTGCACCAAAGTAAATCGCAATGATGATGTAAAATTAGGAGATCCTCCACCGGTACCCGGAGGTTATACGAACTCCAGCCAGGTTGCTACAGCTAATTTATTAGCATACTGGAATTTTGAAGCCAATAACAACGAAGTAAAATCTAATACAGCCCCCGACAGTGCCGTATTTACTACTTCATCTACCGGAATAAAAGGAAAGGGATTAACTTTTAACCAGGGGTTTGTTCGATATCCAGCCATAGCTGCATTAAGTACTGCAAATGCAGTTGGCAGTTGCACAGTTAGTTTATGGTTAAAGTTTGCCAACAATGGCTCTAAATTAACCAGTTTTTTTGCATTGTCAAGAAATGTTAATGTAGAAACCAGTTGGTTAACTATTTTAAACGTGGCATCAGAAACCGGCAACCATCCTCCAAGTGATGATTATTTGTATTTTCACAGTTGGATAGGCAATTATGCAAACGGTAATAGAAATGGCGGCGATAATATAAATGATTATGGAAATGCTGGTGTGGATTATCAAAGGTTTCAGGGCGCTAATAAATGGGTGCAATATATAATGAGGTATGATGGAGCAACCAGCATTATAGATTTGTTCGCAAACAACATAAGGGTTTCAAATAATAATTTTAGAGTAAGAGGTGGTTTAGGCTCGTTAGTTTCAACCATTCCTACTAGAGTAGTTTTAGGTGGCTTTCCTAATACTACTACAGGGTTTACTAATTCACCTACTGAAGGTTTTCATGGTTTGTATACCGGGGATATGGATGAAGTGCGGGTTTATAATAAAGCGCTTTCTGATCAGGAGATCAGCGCATTGTATATACTTGAACGTCAGGGCCGATAAACAAATTTTAAATATATAATTCTAAAATGCTGCAAATAATTGCGGCATTTTTTTTGACATAAAAATTGTAAATTTCCAAATGAAGTATTTGATTGTTTACCTTCCTCTCTTACTGGTTTTTTCATGCAAAAAAGCCGATACCACAAGCACAGTAAATCCTCCTCCACCGCCTGGTGTTTCAGAAAGTTTTAACTATGTATCAACCTCTATAAACGGCATCGCCGTTTTACCTTTTAAAAATGTATCCAAAAACCCTGCGTTAAAAATAAAATTCTCAGTGCCCGTAAGCAGAACATCTGCTTCGCAAAAAGTAGGCTTAACAAGTT
>Ga0123337_10004483_pt1 | contig 14212 bp, 16 predicted proteins | sample frozenSSSSmetaG_FD_89792 | JGI IMG/M metagenome (GOLD analysis project Ga0123337, IMG submission 89792) | Glacier valley bacterial and archeal communities from Borup Fiord, Nunavut, Canada, to study Microbial Dark Matter (Phase II) -... | ecosystem: Environmental > Aquatic > Freshwater > Ice >... | reverse complement strand
AAATATTAGATATTGAGGAGTTGAAGCTAAAGCTGGCAGCGGTACCTTCTATGGACGGATTGGAATTATCATCAAAAGTTTCTACCAAAGAAGCATATGAATATGGAAATAAGGATGCAGCCAAACGGGTTGCTGTTCTGGATCTTGGGGTAAAGAAAAATATCCTTAGAAATTTCGATAGCAGAGGAGTTTTCTCCAAAGTATTTCCAGCTAAAACAACATTTGCCGAAATGGAAAATTGGAATCCAGATGGATACTTCATCTCAAACGGCCCCGGTGATCCATCAGCAATGCCCTATGCCATTGAAACAGTAAAAGCAGTACTTGCTTCAGGAAAACCATTATTTGGAATTTGCCTGGGACATCAGTTACTGGCACTTGCCAATGATATCCGCACCATGAAAATGTTTAACGGCCATAGGGGATTAAATCATCCAGTAAAGAATGTGATTATCAATCACTGCGAAGTTACCTCACAAAATCACGGATTTGGAGTGGTTCCTGATGATGTACGCAATTCTGATAAGGTAGAGATCACACATATTAACCTGAATGATCAATCGATCGAGGGAATCAGAGTAAAAGGCAAGAAAGCATTTTCAGTACAGTATCACCCGGAATCATCTCCGGGTCCTCATGATTCGAGATATCTTTTCGATGATTTTGTAGCCATGCTTAATTAATTAGTGTATTTTGTACACTTACATATAAAACATAATTCCAATCAGAACAAAAAAATAATATGAGTCTAATTCTCGACGTACACGCAAGACAAATTCTGGATTCCCGCGGAAATCCAACAATAGAAGTAGATGTTGTTACAGAAAACGGCATAATTGGCCGTGCTGCAGTACCATCAGGTGCTTCTACTGGTATTCATGAAGCTGTTGAGCTTCGCGATGGTGATAAATCTGTTTACCTGGGAAAAGGCGTTTTAAAGGCTGTTGCCAATGTCAATGAAAAAATCGCTCAGGAACTTGTAGGAATTGATGTGTTTTCACAAAACAGTATCGATCAGTTACTTATTGAGATAGATGGGACAGAAAACAAAGGTAATTTGGGTGCCAATGCTATTCTTGGTGTTTCTTTAGCGGTTGCTAAAGCTGCTGCTCAGGAAAGTCGTCAACCTCTATACCGTTATATTGGTGGTGTTAATGCTAACACTTTACCAATTCCAATGATGAACATTGTAAACGGAGGTTCTCACTCTGATGCTCCGATCGCGTTTCAGGAATTCATGATCATGCCTGCTGGTGCTTCCTCTTTTTCTGAAGCCCTTCGCTGGGGAACAGAAGTATTCCATACCCTGAAGAAGATCCTTCACGACAGAGGTCTTTCGACAGCTGTAGGTGATGAAGGTGGTTTTGCTCCTAAATTTGAAGGTACTGAAGACGGCGTTGAGACAATTCTGCTTGCAATTGAAAAAGCTGGATATACAGCCGGAAAAGATATTTTCCTGGCCTTTGACTGTGCAGCATCAGAATTTTACAAAGATGGCAAATACGATTACACCAAATTTGAAGGTGAAAAAGGTGCGATCAGAACAAGTGCTGAACAAGCTGAATATCTTGCTCAATTAGCTGAGAAATACCCGATCATTTCAATTGAAGACGGTATGGCTGAAGATGACTGGGATGGATGGAAATTACTGACAGACAAAATCGGATCTAAAGTTCAATTAGTTGGTGATGATCTGTTTGTTACAAATGTGAAGAGATTACAACAAGGAATTGACAGTGATACTGCCAATTCAATTCTGGTTAAAGTAAACCAGATCGGTACACTTACAGAAACGATCAATGCAGTTTCATTAGCTCAGAACAATGGTTATACCTCAGTTATGAGTCACCGTTCCGGAGAAACAGAAGATTTTACCATTGCTGACCTTGCTGTAGCATTAAACTGCGGACAGATCAAAACCGGTTCTGCATCACGTTCAGACAGGATCGCAAAATACAATCAGTTACTTCGTATTGAGGAAGAATTAGGCAGTAATGCACGCTTTCTTGGTAAGAGTTTTAAATACATTAAATAAGAGGGTGTTAATAAGTTAGTAATACCCATTAGCAAAACATCCTAAGAATATTAATCTTAGGATGTTTTTGTTTTATATTTGTACTGATGACTAGAATATTAGATCTGATCCAAAATAAATATTTGATTGCAGGTGTTGCATTTCTAACCTGGATGTTATTTTTCGACCGTAATGATCTGATGTCGCAATACGAATACCGTACCCAGCTGAATAAACTGGAAGCCGAAAAAGAATTCTATACCGCAGAATCAGCCAAGGCAGTAAAAGATCTGAATGAGCTGACCACCAATCAAAGCAAACTCGAAAAATTCGCCCGCGAAAAATACCTGATGAAGAAAGAGAACGAAGACGTATTCGTGATCATACAGGAAGAGCCAAAGAAAGAAGAAAAGAGTTCAATCTTTGGGAAATAAAGTATAAAATCTCCCCGCATTATTTATTAAATCCCTGCTCAATGAAACTCCTTAGAATATCAGGTAAATATTCAAGCAGAGCATAAACAGTAATGAACACGGCAATGAACCCAACAAGGTGTTTCCAATTGAATTTGTTATTTTTCTTTTCCATAATAAATTTTCGAACTGCCTGAAACAATCAATTAGTATCAGGCAAAACCTATCAATAATCGAATCTCCTCTGCGTTTACTATTCATCATTTCAATGAAAATTCCTTTGAGGAAATTGCTTAATAGTTAAATTCAGCACAAACAGCGTAGTAATTGCCACCGCAGGAATAGTGAAAAAGAAAATTTTTCAAAGCCACTATTGAACAAATAAGAAACCATATAAATTATAGGATGCATGCAAAGCAATTGTTAATAAAACCGCAACAAGTTCATTTCGATACTTGTAGATGTATACATAAAAATAATTTAGAAAGAATCCATTTATAAAAGTAGCTACCACATAAAGCCAATGATACCAATGCGCTAGTGAAAAAGCAAAAGACATGAGAAGGACAATAATTAATGTATTTTTTATTCTTATTTGATTCAATAAACTAAAGAGGAGATATTGAAAGATTAAAGTTTCAATTATAGGAGCAATTATTACCACTAAAAAAAACATTTCTTTCGCAGGGATTTCCTCAAAAAATGGACTTTCAAAATAAAAGAAATTCTTGTTTAGATAATTGAATATATAGCCATTCAATATTTGTAACAGAAGTAAAAGAATAAAGTATTGTATAATTTTTTTATTTTCCAGCTTGATCATAATTCAATTATTTAGCAGGCTATCTTAAATAGCCTGCTAATTTTTAAATTTTATTTATATACCATAGGATTACCATAATTCGGATTATCCTTTAAAGAATCTGAAAGATCTGATGCAAAACGAAATGTCCTTACAGTGGCATAAACCACGTCATAAAAAAAGTTCCCAAGGCCTCCGCCATCAATATTCATCAACTCGTCTGTTGTTAATTCTTCTAGTTTCATAATTATTGATTTTAATATTTATTGTTATAAGTTCCATTCCAACCATCAACGACACCTGCCTTAATTGCCTCCCAATTCGATGCAGCCTCGTAAATTAAAGTCCCCCAAATAGTCGTTTTAAGCCAATTCCCTCCTTCAACAAGGATTAATTCTTTAGAATCAAGCTCAACTAAATTTAATTGTTTCAAATCCATGATTTTAAGATTTCAATTGAATAATAAAAAATTTCGAAATCTGCAATATTGCCTGAACTTACAGTGCCAGTTCTAATATATTTGCATTTGTTTTAGCAACTCCAGCGCAAATTAGCCTGAATAGAGATTAGCTCCCGCCAATCAGCACCTCCAGTTTGAATGGACTCATTAAAGCTTAATTCGCATAAAGTCAAAAAACTTAATCAAAACTTTTCATCTTCATTCAATTTATATTTTACCTACTCTTTTCAGGCTTTTCGGTTTCTGCCTTCTGCTGTACAGCATTTATCGCGATATATAAATTAACTTGTCTTCACTATAAAAAAACTATAGCAGAGAAAATATTTTTGATTTTATTTGTGTAAAGCCAAATAAATAACTTCCACCTGCAAAATCCCTTGTCTCATCTTCAGCCAGCAGTTTAAAATCAATTGAGATCTTCATTTGAAAACCCCTGCTATAATAATAGGTACCCATTTGTCTGGAATATTCTACCGGAACCTCTCTAAGCCTAAGCTCATCCATCAGTTTATAGATCATAGAAGTTGATAGGTTCAGTCGTTTTGCCAGCTGCTGAGGTGTCCCGGTACGACGGTATTTGATCATTTCATGCAGTCGGTTAATACGCTCAATTTGCTCTAATAACTTCATACTTATCGGTTTGGCTAAACATTCATTGGTAACTGATATTCCATGGGTAACTGACGCTGCCATAGCTGATGATATTCACCCTGCAGGCCAATAAGTTCTGCATGATTACCTTCTTCCACCACTTTACCCTCCTTCATTACAATGATCTTTCCTGCGTTTTGAATGGTACTCATACGATGCGAAATAACAATAACCGTCTTATCTTCTGATAATAAATAACTGATCACATCCTGAACATATTTCTCAGAAACAGGATCAAGTGATGAACTTGCCTCATCCAGTATCAAAATTTCAGGATCTCTGTACAGCGCCCTTGCTATTGCAAGCCTTTGTTTCTGTCCGCCCGACAAGTTGGAGCCATTCTCTCCTATTTGCGTTGCAAACCCCTGGGGTAAGTTTTCTATAAACCCGATCATTCCAAGCCTGGCACAAATACTGATAATTTTCTTCATGTCAGGACCTTCAACACCGACAGCAATATTTTCGATCACATTAGCGGCAAAGAGGTCAATCTTCTGAGGCACAACGCCTACGATCTCACGAAGAGACTGATTACTGATATATTTTATGGAATAATCTCCGATAAAGGTATTACCCGACTGAACAGGGTAGATATTCTGAAGTATAGACATCAGGGATGATTTTCCGGATCCGCTTTCCCCGACAATTCCTGTCATTTTTTGATAAGGAATCTCCAAATTCAAATTATCAAAAATACTTCCTCTTGAGCCATAACGAAAAGATACATTCACAAAGCGGATATCTCCCAGCCCTGTCTTAGGAAGCTCTACTTTATTCTCTTCACTCTCCCTCTCCATATCCATGATCTCAAAAAGCCTGTCTGATGCAATTATCGCATCCTGAATTACTTTATTCATCCCAACGAAGGATGAAACCGGCCCTGTAAAATATCCTATCAGGGTATAAAAAGAAAGTAATTCTCCCGGACTGATCTGCTTATCAAGCACCAGGCCTGCACCAAGCCATAGAAGAATAATAGTGAACAAATGAGAAACTAACTCTGTTGAAGTGCCGGAAAATAAAGAGTTCAGGCTTGATTTATAAATAGTTGATAAAAGGTTCAGGAATTTAATTTCAGTTTTCTGATTTGCATGTTCTTCCAATCCAAAGCGCTTGATTGTCCCGATAGAATTCAGACTCTCCACAAGCTGAGATTCCAAATCAGCACTTTCCTCCATCAATTTTCTTTGCACCTTCTTATTCAATGCATTGGTGATGATATAGATGATTGAATAAAGCGGGATCAGCAGCAGCATAAAAACTGCGAGTTTCCAGTAATAGGTAAACATCAATACAAATGCAAAAACAAGCATAAAGAGGTTTACAGCAAGATTAATGGATACATCATTGATGAAAACCCGTATTTTAACCGCATCACTGATCCTCGATGTTATTTCACCCACCCGCATGGTATCAAAAAACTGCTGTGGTAATTTCAGGAGATGCTTATAATAGCCAAGTATCAGACGGGCATCGATCATCTGACCTGCACGAATAATAAATACACTTTTTGCAGTACCTATAAATACCTGAAGCAACAATATAAGGATCATGCCGATACTCATCAGGTTAAGCAGGTTTCTGTTTCCGTCAACAAGCACAAAATCGACGATCTTCTGCACAAAAATCGAAGTTGAAAGTCCAAGTATGGTGTAAATAACCGCCCCGAATAATGCCTGAATAAGAATTGGTTTATGCGGCTTCAATAAACTCAGGAGACGATCCGACAAGCCCGTTTCTTTATTCCCTTGAACAAAATTATCGGATGGCATCAAGAGCAGTAATACACCTGTCCATTCATTCTTAAAATTATCATTTGACTTAGAGTGCATTTCACCATCAGCTGGATCCATTAACAAAATCTTGTTCTTTCCAACCTTGTAAATAACAACATAGTGATGCAAAACATTCCTGATCACCACATGTGCAATCGCAGGCAAGGGTATCTTTGCGAGGCTCTCAAATGGACCTTTAACTCCTTTCGCATCTAATCCTAGTTTCTTTGCTGCCTCGATCATACCGGCTACGTTAGTTCCATCCTTGTCTGTACCTGCAAACTGCCTGATACGGGAAACAGGAACATCAAGACGATAATATCTGGCTATAGAGGCCAGGCATGCAGCACCGCAATCTGTTATGTCGCGTTGTTTTACCTTGATATTCATTGCAGGCTCCCCCGATTTGTTAAATTAGGATTCAGCCAGTCGTCCACATTATCATACAATAACTGGATCAGGGTTCGCTCAGCAACAAAAAACCGGGCCGAGAATCCCATACCTTTCCGGATATATCCCTTTTTATCCTTACCAGACCTCAGATGATCAGAATCAAGACTGCATTTTACTTTAAATACAGGTATTCCACCCTCAGTAAATATGATATCATCAGAAATATCCAGAACATTCCCGGAAATCATCCCCCACTGGTTATAATTAAAGGCATCTACCTGAAAACTAACCGACTGACCTTCAGTAATAAGGCCTATATCTGATGGCTTAACATAGCAAAAGGCTATCAATTTGGTATCAGGCGAAATCTCTGCAAACCTTTGATTTGCAAATACATAGCTACCTTCCTGTAGACCTTGTAAATCTTGAAGTGAGCCATCAACAGGCGCTTTAATTACATATAGCGACTTTTGATCAGTGATCTCTAATTCAGTTCCGGCAATTTCTCTCAATTCATTCCGATAGGCAACAGCATCCTGCTCCCATTGCGATTTGTAACGCTTTATTAAAAGTGAGTGATTTGAATTTGCCTGATCATAATCAAAACTGAATTTTTCATATTCAGAAAGTGTGATCGCATTATTTTGATATAATATTTTGTAACGGCTGAATATTTTTTCAGCCTGATCTTTGACATTCCGGATTTCAAGTACTTCCTGTGAAAAATGCCGCCATGCTGATAAATATTGTGCCGATTTTAAAAATGACTCCGCTCCCTGATCATCTGTTTTGTTGGAAGACAACAGTAGTTTTTCAATATCAGACAGGAAGTCTGCCAGTTGTTTTTTACGCCCTCCCAAAAGATCAGATTTTTGTCCGGGTACAGTTGAATCCAGAATAAGGATGGTATCACCACGTAAGATCTTCTGATTGTCTTTCATCCGAACTTCCATAATACGGCCACTCACAGAGGTGAAAAGTTCTGTTTTTTCTATGGAAGATTGAATAATTCCAGGGCTCTTAACACTTATCTGTACATAAATGAAAGGCAATAAAAGTAATGCCGAAAATGAAGCCAGAATAGCCAGAATATAGATAAAACTGCTAAATGTCCCGGATCTAAACTTGTGAGATAAAGATAAGGAAGCAAGATTTTCGTTATTTAGAACCGACAGAGCCATGTTTTGGTAATTAACTCAGAATAGAATTACAACCATCCACAAAAACTTGTACTACATCTATATGATAATAGGCAAGATTTGAAATGTATTGCATAAGCAATACCGGAAGTATTAGCGTTATTTTCGTTCCCATTGAATTATATTTAAGAATCACTTAATAAATATAAATGGGAAGTATATTGGCGAGAATTTATATTAGCCTGCGGTACCTTCCGATGAACGAACGGTAAAAAGAGAATTTCGGGAGATTAAGGAAAAAAAACAGAAAATTTAATCGATGCTATCCAACTGATTCAATAGGTCGTCAAGTCCGTCATCAGTACTTTGAACATTTCTTCTGATCTGCTCATAAAAAACATCAAGACCTTCCGTATCAGTAGAGTAACCTCCATATTCGAGCATCCCAATTTTTTCGTATAAATGATTAAAAAGCTCAAAACTGATCGTCCCTACACTTTTACCGATGTAGATCTTATAATCGCCAACTGATGCAAAGAATGTATTCACATCAGCCTCCTCTTTCCAGATCAGCTTTCCTTCATTGGTCAGATTCCTTACTTTATTAAATACGGACAGTGTTTTATTATTTTCCATCATCATGTTTTTTTATCAGACCTCACCATTTCGCTTTCTTGAGAACCATTCGAGGCTAAGTAAAGCGACTATCAGAAAAAATATAAATTTAATATTGATGAGCTCCTCGTATTTCCGGTCTTCATAGGATACAGTTTTAACAGTTTCATTAGTTCTGATCATGTCTGGAAGATCTTTCAGCTGATCAGGAAACAGCATTTTACCGCCATTCTGTTCAGCCATGGCAAATAATAACTGATGATTGGCAAGGCTTCGTTTAAACTCAGTCTGCTGTTCGGTAACAATAAATTGCCCTTCTGCCTGATGAGAAACTTTTCCAAGTTCAGTTTTTGCCGTATACCGGTATTCACCAGCTGGCAATATTCCTGCATTGAGCAAATAGGAATTGGAGGTCCTAGAAAATATATAGGAATAAGCTTTTCCCGATTTACTTTTCAGTGATATATTCACATCGGGACTATTAACCAGCTCAAATGCATCATTATACAGCTCGGCATTGAGAACCACCTGTTCATTTTCATCAAATGTATTTTTTGAGGAATAAACGCGAAACTTTCTCTTATCCTCCCTGGTAGAAAGGTATTGAACCGTCTTCTGGATCAATTCATTAGTGGCATCATGATTCGCATTCTCATGGAAATCTTCTAGTCGCCACTTCCACAAGCCCTCTCCTGTCAAAACCCCAATCCTGCGCTGATTATCTTCGCCAAATACCAGTAATGGCCGATCTGTTGGCAATTTCCCGATCTGCTGACTGATCAACACACTACCGGGTCCTTTTAATCCATAATTGCCAAAGGGGCTGAGTAATGGTCCGAAGTTGCTGATCTTCAATTTATTGGGATCAGATAAAGTAAAAGCATAAAAATCGGATTTTAGCACTGCAGTGGCTTCCTGCATGTCTCCTGAACTGGTAATTCCCAATAAAGATTGCGAGGATACAAAAGCAGGTATATTGCTCTGTGATCCCAAAATATATAAAAGAGGCTTGTCTGCACTTTGTAGAAGGATATCCTGTGCATTATTACCTACTGAAGGCAGCTGATGAAGTATAATGAGACCTGCCTCCTGAATATCCGTTTTAAGCAGATCAGCAGCCAATTTAACTTTAACAGAATAGTTTTTGTTGGTCTCTACCGACTGTTTTAATGCCGTAATATCGGGATGCGGTGAATTAGCGAGGATCAAAATCTTTTGCTTGCCATCTATGACCTCCACAAAGATAGATTGAGTATTATTTACAGCCGACAACTCTCTTGCGACCTGTGCGAGGCGGATTGAATATTGCTGGATGCCTTTACGGTCTGCAGGCAGGGTCAATACGATACTTTGCCTGAATTCATCAGAATTTATAGAAACCGGCTTTGAGTAAACAATCCCTGCAGAAGAAGAGACCGATAAAACAGAAGAACTGCCCTTTGCCTGATAGGCCTCCAGACTAATTTCTATCTGAAAGTCATTATCCAGATAGCTTATCGCATTATAATTCACATTCGCGATCAGAAGGTCGCGTTTTGCAATTGTATCCCCAAGGGCGATGGTATAAATTGGTGCCCGCAGGTTTTTACTCTCATATTGAGGATTTGCACCGCGGTTATAAATACCATCAGTTCCAAGAATAAGAGCCCCAATATTTTGGTTTGAAAACTGATCGTCAATCAATTTAAATAAGGATGAAATATCTGTCAGAGGTCCGTCAAACTTGAGATCCAGTCCATCTTTAACCTTGGAATCAAAATTGAATGTTCTTACTTCATAATCGGATGAAAGGTCCTTTTCAAGCTCCCTGACCTGTTCAATATATCGCTGTTGATTAAAATCAGCTGTTTTTGAGATCAATATGGAAGACGAATTATCCTGCGCAATCAGGATAAGGGGTTTTTCTATGGTACGATCTATGGTTTTTATAAGGGGTGCGAAGAGTAAAAAAGCTACCAGCGTGATAATTATAGCTCTGAGACCAAAAAGAAGGTTTTTTAACGATTTATTTAAGTTATTGGATGATCCGTAAAGGACAAAAGCATAGGCTATACCCAAAGCCAGGCATCCTAAAAGCCAGAAAAATGATAAATTTGTAAATTGCAGTTGAAACAATAGTGGCATAGCTAATACAAATATGCCTTTTTAAAATGAAGCCTTATAAAATTTGAGTGATATTAATCAATTTCAAAATTAGCATTCACTACTGCAACGATCTCCTTCCGGATGGAGCTCACATCATTCACTCCGTAGTCTGAGGTCAGGTTGGAATTCTCCGGAGTTATCTGTAACACACCCATTCTTGCACTTTTCAATGCCCCCAATTCTCTTCCTGTAGCTTCCGCAATTCTTTGTCCGCGGATCATAGCATCCTTTGCAGCTTCGGCCTGAATTTCAATTTTGATATCCCCTAATTTGGTATAATAATATTCAGGTTGATTTACCTGAAAACTAACACCACGTTCAACAAGTGAGCTAATCTCGATGGACATGGCCTTTATAAGCTGAACATCTGAGGAGGACACATCGATCATTTGCGAAGAGCTAAAAGACCGGATTCCAATATTTTGACCCTGCTGATTAAAGGAATAATTTGGGTAGGATGTAATTGTCTGAACATTTACCTTATCACCGGAAAAGCCCTTCGATTTTAAATACTCCAGTAAGATAGGTTTCTGTGCCTGAAGTGCCCGGTAAGCTTCCAATGCTGTTCCTGCTTCCACACTAATAGTACCTCTCAATACTCCAAGATCAGAAACGATCAACTGTTTTGCTGAACCTGTTACAGTAATCGTCTGATTTTCACTTTTTATCTTTCGCCAGGTACCTGAAAAAATAAATGTTGATATGATCAGGGCTAATCCTAAGATAGCGAATGGAATAATGAAACGATTGCGGACCATGATTTTTAATATCAGTTTTTAAATTGAACGAGTGCAAATGTTATACCATCTTTATTAAATATCGTTTATTTAAGCTAAAAGCAGAAAGCCAAAAGGCGAAAGCTAAAAGCCAAAAGCCAAAAGCTGAAAGCAGAAGAAAGCTGAAGGTTAAAAGCTGAAAGCAGAAAGCTAAAAATTGAAAGCTAATTGTGAATTCTCACATCTCATATCTCATATCTCACATCTCCTAAAGCATCCCGCCATCAACAGGAATAACCTGCCCTGTAATATATCCACTCATATCAGAACCAAGGAATACGCATAAATTGGCCACATCATCTGTTTCGCCTGCACGTTTCAATGGAATTGCCTGAGCCCATCCTTCAACGACTTTCGGATCAAGCACTTCAGTCATTTCTGTTCTGATGAAACCGGGAGCTACAACGTTGGTACGGATATTCCTTGATCCAAGTTCTTTGGCTACTGATTTTGAAAAGCCAATGATGCCTGCTTTTGAAGCGGCATAATTTGCCTGTCCGGCATTACCCTGAACTCCAACCACAGAACTCATATTGATAAACGAGCCCTTGCGGTTCTTCATCATTACTTTAGAAGCAGCCTTGGTTACGTTAAAAACAGATTTCAAATTGATATTCAATACATCATCCCAATTCTCTTCGGTCATGCGCATCAATAAACCATCCTTGGTTATACCAGCATTATTTACCACGATATCCAGATTTCCAAAGTCGGCTACAATATCAGCGATCAGTTTCTCAGCCTCATCAAATTTTGACGCATCTGAGCGATAACCTTTCACTTTAGTCCCAAAACTCTGCAATTCCTGTTCAAGAGCTTCACCCTTCTCCACAGAAGACAGATAAGTAAATGCCACATCAGCACCATGTTCAGCAAATTTCTCTGCGATCTTTCGTCCTATGCCTTTTGAAGCGCCGGTTATTAATGCTATTTTTCCTTCGAGTAATTTCATAATGAATATTAAAACTGTGAAATTAGGACTTTTATTAAAAAAATCATACTTAAATATCTCAGGAAGGTTTATATGGAAAATGTCGAAGATTTTTATGATCAGTTAAGCAGTAGTTATACAGACCTTATTAAAAAATGTGTACCCCGTTATGATGAGTTACTGAGCAATATGTTCCTGTACCTCCAACCTGATTTTAAGCCCCTCCGTATTCTGGATCTGGGTTGTGGAACCGGCAATCTGACGCAAAGAATACTGGAGCATTTCCCTGATGCACAGATCGATGTACTGGATCTATCTGAAGATATTTTAGAAGAAAGCAGGAAACGCTTTGCTAATAAATCAAACATTAACTACATACAGGCAGATTTTAAAAACATGAATCTTCCTGAAGCGTCTTATGATCTGGTGATGTCGAGTATTGCTATACACCATGTTGAAGACCCCTTCAAGTTCAAATTATACATGGATGTTTACCAATCTCTGAAAAAGGACGGCCTATTTATTTTTGCCGACCAGACACGGGGAATTAACGATGAGATCTATTTTAAAAACATTGAATGCTGGAAGTCCGAAGCCTTTAAGCTAGGATCTACAGAAGAAAACTGGAACATGTGGATGGCACATCAGGATGCGCATGATTTTCACAGTCCGGTTGGCTGGCATTTAGAAAACATGAAAAACGCAGGTTTCAATGAAGTAGACCTGCTTTCAAAATATTTAATGTGGGGAGTATTCTGGGCTAAAAAGAATTAAATTCCAGGACAATTATCCCGGTGAAGGAATGAACTTCATAGAAATTGAATTCACACAATGACGCGTATTTTTAGGGGTAAGTTTCTCACCTTCAAATACATGACCTAAATGTCCGCCGCAATTATTGCATAATATTTCTGTGCGATGGCCATCTTTGTCTGTTAATTTCTCTACTGCACCCTCAATCTCGTCATCAAAACTTGGCCATCCGCAATGCGAATCAAACTTATCTTCTGAACGATAAAGTGGAGCCTCACATTGCCTGCAAATATAAATTCCTGATTGCTTATTCTCCAGATATTCACCTGTATATGGCCTTTCAGTACCCTTGTGCAGGATGATATATTCTTCTTCCGGTGTTAATTTGTTGTATCCCATTTAATTACAAATATAGGAAGGCTGTGTGAAAGAGTTCAAACTGCAGGGAGATATGACACGATGCCTACAATTTAGAAAAAGAGCTCTGCGGTTTAGTTCTCCGGAATTTCATAACTGATCACAACATTTGCCACACCCTTACCATAGAAACCAAGTTCTTTGGCTGCGGCCTGGGAAACATCAATAATGAAGGCTTTAGTATGCGGACCGCGATCATTCACCCGAACATCGACAGAACGGCCATTAACGAGATTAGTGACAGTCACAATGGTTCCGAATGGTAATTTCAAATGGGCGGCAGTCATTTTATTATTACTGAAAATATCACCATTACTGGTTCGGCGTCCATGAAATTTACTGGCATAATAAGTCGCCCTTCCACGAACAGCACGTAAATTAGAGGAAAGAATGCTGTCTGTCTGAATGCTATCTTTCTGTAAACTATCCTTCGGTATATCTGTCTGCTGAGCTAAAGCTGAAGCAACTGAAATAAAGCTGAAGACTATAAAAATTAGTGTTTTCATATGCTTCATTTATTGATTAATTATCACAAAGGTCGCCATTTTGAGCTGAAAGCGCAAATCCAATCGCTTGCTGAATTTATGGAGTAAAGACCAATGCTCTCAAACAAACGGTCAGGCGTAATATTATTACCCGGTTGCCTATGAACTTTATGTTTGAGATGAACAAGGAAGAATTTGAAATTTGGAGGTCACAGATTGTGACTTCCAAAGAAGACCATTAGGGATTGTAACCGTCCCCGAAATTATTTTCTTTCCCCTTGCTAGCATGTGATAAAATCGAGTCACGCGAGGGAATTTCACCCTCACGTTCTCACGGAACCGTGCTTGAAACTCTCACTTCACACGGCTCTTCTTGTTTATAAATCACAAGGTAACCATACCTACGGATGTACCAATTCCCAATGTGGAAATAATCGGGGTTT
>Ga0123337_10004481_pt1 | contig 14215 bp, 15 predicted proteins | sample frozenSSSSmetaG_FD_89792 | JGI IMG/M metagenome (GOLD analysis project Ga0123337, IMG submission 89792) | Glacier valley bacterial and archeal communities from Borup Fiord, Nunavut, Canada, to study Microbial Dark Matter (Phase II) -... | ecosystem: Environmental > Aquatic > Freshwater > Ice >... | reverse complement strand
ATGCTGCTATATAGTTTGTTTTTGTACCTATTGCTTCAATTGCTTCTTCGTTGCAAAGCATTAAGGGGTTTGGTTTTGAAGCATAAAAAATGGATGCACCGATTCTTTCTTTCTCGCCAAGTTCGTATGATTGAAAACCAATTGCCGCAGTACCCATAAATAGCATTAAATTTTGCTGCATACTATTTATTGCAGCTAGTTCATTTTCGTTTTGTTTACCTAATCCTCTATGGTCTTCATCGGTTTTTTGTATGTATGCAGATACTTTGGAATGTACACTTGGATTTCTAAATGCAGTTTTATAATAAGTAAACAGCCATTGAGGAGATGCGGGTTTAAAACCAAAAACTGCATCTTTTTCATAACTTGTGTATCTTTTATCCGGAGTAAAATCAACCATATTTTCAACATTACCAATTGTAAAATGCCCATAAACAGTATCGGTTTTATTAGCGGGTAAAAATACCACTTCATAAGAATTTTTAGAACTCCACTCTTTTGCATACCAAGTCCCGTCATAAAAATCGTCATAGCCTTTAAAGGTTTTTGAGCCCTTAATTAAAATGCCATCTTTAAAAATTCCGTTATAGCGTTGATACGATTGCCCATTGTTAGATCCTTTTAATTCCCATATCTGTGGGTCGTCTGTATCCTTAATTGTACTAGGAAAGCTACTTTTATAACTTGCCTCATTTACCATAAATATTTTAGGAAACTTAGGGCACTGAATTTTTATATACATATAAATTTCTTCATCTTCTTTTTTCTTTGTGTAAGCAGAAAAACGTAATACTAGCAGGTTATTTTGTAAAATTTCACTAAATGTTCCACCATCATATGCAAACGCAAATGAAGGATCCTTTAAAATTTCAGTAAAAGCTTTTTTTATATTTTTATAAACTTTTTCACTGTTTTTGTTCCTTCGCAAATATTTTAAATTAATATAAGCTCCATCTTCATATACATCGGTAGAGGTTGTATGATTCCCATTTTCAAAATCCATTTTATCGGCACCTAATATAGGTTTTGCGTTTGGCTTATCTATACCATCAAAATCCTGGTTCTTTAAACGCTGCAACCACACTATTAACGAATCTGCCATTGGGCTACCATAATTTTGTGCATGGGCTTTGTTAGCAAAAAGAAAAATGAAGCATAATATTTTTAATTTTTGAAACATATATTATTTTTCCCCATTATTTTTTAAAAAAATTTCAAATCTGCCTATAATTTTTAAATAAGTGGTATAACCTACATCTATACCATTTAAAAATAATTTTTGAGTTTCGTATGAATTATTATTTATGCTTTTTAAAATCATCCATTGGCTATTTTTTAAAGTAGGCAATTCATCAATTGCTTTTACTGCCAATGATACAGCTTGCGGTGTAGTGTAAGTAAAGGCGTAATACAAGCTGTTATTTTGTGAAAGTTTTTGCCCGTAATATTGTTGAGCAAACAAATTGTTTACCGGCGTGGCCTCATAATAAATAGCCGTAGCATCACTTGTTGTAACCTTACCAATATTTTTTTCAAACCACTTAGTGCCTCCCTCCAAAATATTTATTATGCTATTTTGTAAACCAATTATTGAGTCAGATTGATTCATATAATCTAAGATTACATTGCGTCTATCTGGATTTCCATTTTTATTTGAGTCTAAAACCGTTTTAAAATCAATATAATTAATGTCCAATAATTTTGCAAGTACATCTGCCAAAAAACTCGTGTCTGTTTTAGCAATTTTTTGCTTTGGCTGCTGTGCAAATGAGTCTAAAACCGTTTTAAAATCAATATAATTAGTGTCCAATAATTTTGCAAGTACATTTGCCAAAAAACTCGTGTCTGTTTTAGCAATTTTTTGCTTTGGCTGCTGTGCAAATGATGTGTTGCTTAATATTAATATCGATATAAAAAGTGGCAATATTTTCATTATATAAATTAATTTTTATTTAGTAATATCAGAATAGGTTTTACCTGATAAAGAGATATAACTATACACATTATGAATAACATCATCTTCCCAATTTGTTATCGGTTTTTTAACCTCCCAATATGCTTCTAGTAATTGTAAATCTTCATTTTCTCTGTATTTAAAAAACTTTTCTTGATTAGCAATTACTACAGTTGCTTTTATATTAAAAACGGAAACTGTTTCATTTTTCTCATTATCGGCCTTACTACTAACCATATAAAATCCCATTTTTGTTTTACCAATACTTACCGCATTATCAATAGGCAGCTGTGATATGCTATTATCCACCAAGGAATAAACCAGTTTACCTACGAGTAGTAAAAAACTTTTACCATCTACCGTTACAATATCGTTTGCACCTACGGCCAGGTTTTTCCCATCTTTATTAAGTATGTAGATGGAGTCGTTAAGGTGCTTTACAATAAAAACATTATTTATAGCATCTTGCATATATCTAATTTTATCACTTTCTATTATTGCTTGACCGGCTTTATTAATAACAAAAAATTTGTGATTAATTGATACATCTGCAAATCCATTTTTAAAACGGTAAGCATTATCATATTGTAATGGTATAATTTGTTTCCCTTCACTGTTTATATAACCACATTTATTGTTTTGTTTTACTAATGCAACACCATCATCAAACCCATATAAATAATTGTAGATAGGTATTTGCACCCATGTTTTTGCATTTACAAATCCATATAAATCATCTTTTGTTTGTACACTTAAATGAGAATCATCCATCTTATTAATTTCTTTATAAATAATTGGGAGCAGAATTTCGTTGTTAAAATTTTTTAAACCATAAAAGCTCCTTTTTAAAACATTATCATAAATTCTTGAAATAAATACACCATTTATACCCGACATTTCACACTTTATTCCTCCATTTGATTTATCATTTAAAAATGCTTTTTGCTTGGTTTTAATATTTAAAAAATAGCTTTCTAAAATTTGTGAATTTCCATAAAAACTTGAAAATGCATCTTTATATTTTATAGCTGTATCTGTTAGTTCTACTATATCGCCATTTAAATTGCTACACTTTTCATAAATAGGCTCTAAAATTATATTTCCTTTTGCATCTATAAGCCCCATTTTATTATTCTTTACCAGCACGCAGAATCCGTTTTTAAATAAATTTGGCGCTTCATTAATGGGCTGTATTACCACATTAAAGTTTATGTCCTTGTAGCCCCAAGGCTTATCTTCCCATTTATTTAAAACTTGTACTTGGTATGGCACCAGTTGTTGGGCTACGCACTTAGTAGAAAGTAACAGTAGAATTAAAAGAATTTTCATTTATTATTTTTTAAAATCTGAATTTATTATTCTTTAAAATCTGAATATTGTTTGCCTGTTTTATCGAGATAAGTAACGAAATTTTCTTCAAGTTTTTCATTATCCCAAATATATTTTGCTATTATACCCATAGATCGGCTCCAGCCAAAATGAGCTCCTTCCATTTCTACTTGCGCAACAGATTCTAAGTATTTGTTTGTTGCCGTTTTTAAAACAGTATTTGAGTCTGTTTTAGATTCAATAAAGTAATAACCTGTATTTAGAGCAGAAATTTTTGTAAAGTTTGTACCGGGCATTTTAATTACAGTATCTGCTGATTGAAAAAAAAGATTTGTACCAATGCGATACAAAAATCCTGTGCTGTCTATAATTGCTATTTCATTTGCTGCCCGTTGGTTTAAACCAATATTATTTTTATTCATTAAAAATAATGAATCATTATTTGCTCTCACAGTTAATAAATTATCTCGGGAGTCTAAAATTTCTTTTATATCCAATCCATCAAAACATATTTTTCCATTTTTATTCAGAAAAATATTTTCCGCTCCGTTTGTCATTGTAGCATAACCGTGTTCAAAATAACCGATTGCTTTTTTGTAAATAGCAGGTATAATTATTTTTCCGTTTTGGTCAATGTATCCATATTTATGATTGTTTTCAAAACTTGCTAACCCATCATTAAACATTCCAACATTCTTATATGTAGGCCTTATTATCCAGCTGCCATTTGTATTAAAAATACCTGTTTTACCCAAACTGTCTGTTACTGCAAAAAGATCAATATCAATACCTGCTAAAAAAGAATATTGAGGTTTTAGAATTGTAGTACCATCACTGCTCATTAATCCATAAGCATCTTTATAGGTGGCATTATCAGAATAGAGTACAAAAATTCCGGGCATATCCGAAAGCTCAATTCGTTGGTTAATATTAGTCGTTTTATATTTAAATTTTTTGTTAGTCTTTACGTTCAGTATATAACTGTCAAACTCATTAAATTCTTTTACGTAAACGTAATCTCCAATAACATCGCTTAATTTTTCAAAAATTGGTTCAACTATTATATTACCTAACGTGTCTATCAACCCAAGCTTTTTATTTTTTTGAAATGTAGCATAGCCATTTACAAATAAATTAGGTGCTTCATTTTTGGGTTCAATAATAATTTTAAAATCCAAACTTTTATACCCATAGAGTGCGGCCATATCCCAATTTTTTAAATCCTGAACTTGGTATGGTACTAAGTTTTGGGCAGGTGCATTATTAAATGCGAGCAAAAATATAATGACAATGTATTTCATATTTTAAAATAAGATTTAATAAAAAAACTTTAAGATTTTACTTAATACCCCGGTTCATATACCTGTATTGAATTATCATTTTTATTGATAAAATAGGATGCTGCAATTTTATCAGATAGATATAGATTGTATCTAGTTTTTTCAATAGCATTATTTACCAATTTTGCTTTTTCTACCTTTAATGGAACTGTAGATTTATTAACAGACGGCATGGCTAAAAATGCTTGTAAACTTAAATCTTTCTCTATTTGATTATTATAAAAAGCACAATAAGAAGTTTTACTGTTTTTTTCAACAATATATTCTGTACTTGCCTTCATTAAAACATTTGGTTCTGTATTGTAAAAAATCAGGTCGACCGTTTTGCTTTGAATACTCTTTTTCATATCATCAAAACCAATTACACTTTGCCCAATAAGTAGCATTAAGTTTTGTTGTAAACTTTTTACATCGGCAGCGTTATTTTCCACATCAAATTTCCATTTGCCCATGTCCATAGAATCAAAATGACTCATGAATTCAAGTATACAATCTTTTTTTCTTTGCTGTGCGGAGTCTAATAATTTTTTAGGTCTGTTGGCTTCAGATATTTCCTTCCAATATTTAAGATCATCAGTGCTCGTTTCTTCTTTAGATACTGTTTGTTTTGGCTTCTGTGCAAATAATATGTTTGTAAATAATACTGCGAAAAACAATATATATATTTTCATTTTTAAAGAATTTAAGGGTGATTATTTTTTCTTTTTACTTACAATTTTTTGTTTTGCCTTAGGTTTCTCTGCTACATACGTTTGGTCTTTTACGGCAATGTAAAACGCTTTAGTATCTTTTATATAAGTGGTGTAAGCTGCATAATTCCCTTGATAAAAAATTTTTTTACCAACTAAATTCGCATCTCCCATATCAATATCTTCTATCTGCCAACTACTGTCGATTCGGGCTTGTAAACCTTCAATTGCTTTAATAGCAATATTTACATTTTCTTGCTTTGTATAACTGCATAAAAAATATTTACCACCACTTGGCAAAAGTTTTATACCCTGGCAATTTTGAGCTTTCATGTGTATTTGAAATGCAGCTTGATGGTATATTAAATTTTCATCTCTTGAGGTTTCGGCAAAAACTATATCCTTAAAACCAAATTTGCATTTTTCAATTAAGGCAGCTAAAGCTGTTTGCAGATTTCCAATTTTTACAGTATCGGGTTTTAATATGGTATTATCTATGCTATCAAGTTGCCTATCAAGGTCGCTCATAAAAGTATCGGGGGCATCGTTATCAGCTATTATATTACCTTTTGGAATATTTAAAAAATAAAAATAAAAAAAGTTGTTATTATCAGGTTTTACATAATAAGCAATTGCCTTATCCCCATAATAAAGATATTTGGCTACAGTATTTTTTTCTGTATCCATTTTTTGTTTAAACGTCCACTTGTTACCAGCAAATTTTGGCATACCAATTACTGCTTTATATACAAGGTTAATTGGCTTTAATGCGTTGTATTCAAAAGCTAATAAATTAGCACTGCTATCTTTATTTTTTAATACTAAGCTATTAATGCAATGCATTGTTGCTATAGATGACGATGGGTATTGCACAATCTCTTTATCTTTTACTACTTCCCCTTCTACAATATATTTATCAAAACCATCATCTACTTTATCTACCATGCTTACAATGGTATTTTGTATATCATTTATAAAAAGTAAATCTGCTTTAGATAATGGCTGAGCTTGTGCGTTAAAGAAACTTGTACAGGCAATTATTATTAATGATCCTTTTAAAAGATTGTGCATAACAATTATTTTTTAAACATTTTAAAAATATTTGTATTGACACCTATGAATAAACCCATACTGGTAAGTGTAGTTTTATTTCCATTTATTTGTAAATCTTTTGGTGTTACATTATTTATACCAAGCTGTGCATTAAACCCAAATTCTATAAATGTAGCAAGGGCCAAGGTTGTACTAAAATTTATACCATAATCCAGCCTTGTGCGTTCATCCGTTTTAGCATCCCCAAATTTTACATTTTGGGTAGTATTATTATAGCCATTTACGTTTTTACCACTAATTGCATAACCCCCATAAAAACCTAATCCAATTGTAAAAAAATCCTCGGGTGTTATAAAAGGTCTAAACTTTATTCTTTCTATATTTAAAGGGATATCTAGGTAAGTAATATTTACTTTATTGGAACCATTGGTATATCCTTTATTATGAATTATCGGCTCAACAGCTACTGCAAACTTTTCAGAAATTAAATACAACAATTTTGCTTGAAAACCTTTGCTATACAAATTATTAATATTGGATGATTGTTTATCGTTGTTAGCTGTAGAAAAGGCTTTTACAAATCTGAGAGAAAAAATAGTCTTATCTAAAAATGTAGAACTGCTGGTTTTGCCTTGTGCTTTTATACCAAAACTTATAACCATTATTGAAAAAATAAGAAAGATCTGTTTTTGATGATGTATCATTTTTTTAGGTTTATTTTTTAAAATAATTGAAAGTATGAATGTGGTTTTTAATAATTTTTATCGTTAAATTCTTTAAGATTGTGGTATTCGTTAACCAAAAAAACTTGTATAAAACCTTTTACATACAATTAATTCATACTACAAATTAAGCTGTTGTATTAAATATTAAAATACCCACTAGAGGGTATTTTTATATACACAACAACCTCACGCATTTATAGAAGTTGACTACACCAAAACTAATGAAGAGAAAAAATATATGTGACAGGAAACTATTAATGTATATTTCATTCTGTAAAATTTATTGTTTTGTAATAAAAATTAATGAAACATTTAATTTACATGCCCAGAGCCTCCGCACCTACTGCAACTGGAATACTCGCCAAATACAGTTGTCCTGTTGCCATACCGGTCATAACTGTTTGCTCCACCAAAAATAGTTGTGTGCGTTCTGCCTGTACAATTACAACTTGGGCAGCAGGGCTTTATACCTGCTTGGTTTGCTGCACTCCTGCCGGAGGAATTGTTAGTGGTATTTGTTATTTGAGGTTTAGGTGGTATATTGGGCACCCCATTTACAAAAGGAAAACTTACATCATCTTTTGAAGTAATTGTTCCATTAAGTTCGTTTCCCTTATTATCATAAGTTCCCTTGTATGTTGCCCCAATACTGTAAAAATAAGTGCCTTCACTTTTTTCATTTTTAATAAAAGTACCTTCAAATCTTTCTCCGTTAGAAAAATAAAAGATGCCTTTGCCTTCCATTTTAGAGTTTACCCAATTGCCTACATATTTGTTATTGCTTTTAAATTGGTAGGTTCCAAACCCATTTACACAATCTCCACTCAGGCAATTTATATCTTGAGGAATTATCGGTTTATAATCTTTAGCAGCTATTTTTTCTAAGTAATTTACTTGCTTTATTCCTTTGCTATATTGCACCAATTCCCTACTGCCATTGTTGTTTGTAATTTCTCCTTCGCCATCTTCTAGTCCATTTACAAAGTTGCCTGTGTAAGTATAATCGTCATACTTCATTGTGCCCTTGCCTTCGGGCTTGCCGTTTTTAAAATCCCCTTTGTACAAACACCAACTAAAATCATACGTACCTCTCCCGTCTGTGCAGTTACCACTTTTACATTGAGCCTGCCCAAAGTTGGTTACTGATAAAAAAAGAAGGAGCAAAAAGAATTTCATATGATTTTATTTTGATGCAAGTTGTTTTGCTTTTGCCTCATCTGCATCTGCAAGTGTATTATTTTTTAATGCCCTGTAGTAAGCTGCCCGCATGCTGTATAGCAAATAATAATTAGGTAAGTTGGCAATACCTTCTGTAGCAACTTTTACTGCTTCATTAAAATTTTCTTTGTTGTAATAAGCGGCAGATTTAAATAAATACCCGTCAGGATTTTGGGGATCTAATGAGAGTGCTTTATTTGCTGCAATTAAAGCATCATCATATTTATCTATGGCATTGTAAATTTTACTTTGTTCGCCATAATAAATCGACATGTTATTTTTTAATTCGACTGCCTTGTTGATCATCGTTGAAGCTTTTTGATAATTCTTAGCCTTATCATACAAAATAGCACTTTCAAAATAAGCCGCATCGTTTTTTGGGTTTATAGCTATACTAGCATCAAAATCTGAAACAGCTTTATCAATTAAATTCTTATCCCGATACAGCACTCCACGGTTTGCAAGTGCAAAGCTCTGCCTTGGTTCTAAGGCTATGCATTTATTGTAATTAATTAGTGCATCAACAAGGTTACCCATTTTGTAAAAAACAATACCTAAAGAATTATAGACATCTGCATTTTCCTTATCTAACAATGCACATTTTTCATAATCTTTTATTGCTTGTGGGTAGCGCTGCAAATCTGCAAATACTTTTGCCCTTTCAAAATAACTATTAAAGAATTCCGGATTATTTGTAATGCTTTGAGTGTATGCCGAAAGTGCTTGCTGCTTATCATTAAGTTGATTGTATGCATTTCCCTTTACAAATAAAAGCATATAGTCTGCCTTGTTTTTTGCTGAATAATTTTCAATTATTGAAAGTGCATCTTTAGCATTGTTTAAAAAGGTAGCAGCACGAGCTTTTGCATAAACAAAGTTTGCAGCATTTCCCGATAGTTTTATTCCTTTATCAGCCATATCGTAAGCCTTTTGCTCTTCTTTTACATTGTGGTATAAAGTAGTAAGGGCATTAATGCTGTATAAGCTATTAGGACTTTGTACCAAAGCTTTTTCGAATGATGCTATTGCATTTGTGTTGTTACCTTCCTTAAAAAAATTAGTTCCTTCCTGTTCTAATGGAGATAATTTTGGTTGGGCAAAAGTGGTTGTGCAAATTAAAATTGCTACAAAATTTATAAGTTTTTTCATTGTATTATTTTTGAAATAAATCTTTTAAGTAAGTGCAGGTAAATTTGTACCCATCATTGTTAAGCTCTAATAATGTTACATACATTATATTCATTTTTTTTAAATTTTCTGTTCGTTCAATTTTAAAACTAAAGTATGTTTTGCTGCTATTTCTGCAAGCGATAATTAGTATTTTGCTTTTATACTGACCTTTTTCTTCGTTGTATATTGTAGATATTTTATAAACTGCATCTGCCTTTCCACTTACTTTTATGGTGATAGTGGAGTCGATAGTATTGATATTTATTGTGCCGGCTGCAACAGTTCCTTCTACAGCAAAATTACTTTTAGAATTTTTTATAGCAAACACACCTTGGTCAAGCATACTTCCACTGCCGGATGTGGTTAAAAATTCAGTAAAGTTTATTACATTAAAAATTTTTTGTGCATATACATTTGTTAGTAATACGCAAAACGCAATGGCTGTAATTAATTTTTTCATTTTTATCGTTTTAATTTTTCATAAATTTTCTATAAATAAAATCATTGGAATACAATGTAAATTCTAATTTTAGCGCATTTAATCTCTCGCCACCGCTTGATACATTATGATAGTCGTATGCTACTTGAATGGTATATTTTCCATCGGGCAATATTTCAAAATTGCAACATGCGCCACCCCTAAGACTACTTTGTTTTATTTGCTGGTTTACTACCTGGTTTTTATCATTTATAAGTTGAAAAAAATAACTTACCCCAAAAGGTGTATGGTATTTTTTGGCAAATTTTTCAGCATTTACACAAACAAAATACTTTTTATATCCTTGAGCTAATGTGCCGATCATGTCGGTATTAAAAACTTCTGAGTATTTACCTTCTGCCAGATAAATATCTTTTACAGCATGGGTTATATTATTACCCATTTCAACCTCTGTGGTGTATACTTTTGTGCTGGATGCATGTAAAGCTTTTACATGTTCTAATATCCATTCGTTTTTGTTGTAAACTTCTGGATCACCCCAAAATTTTTTATGCTTTTTATTGTTACCACCGTCTTGAGATGCTGAATATTTCAAATCATCTCTTTGAATACCGCCCATTTTAAAACACCCATCATCATCCCATACATAGAATTGTACTAATATAGAACTGTCGGGTTCAATTTTACCGTTCACTTTTTTAGTATAAAATTGCATTCCATTTCCAACAAAATAACTTTTATTAAAACTTCCACTGTAATAACCTCCGCTGCGATACAAAATTCCATCACCATTCATTTCTCCATTTATAAAGTTGCCCTCATAAGTTAATGTATCACCACTATTAAATACTGGTGCATTTAAATCGGCAGTAGCTTTAAAAACAGCAACGCCTTTACCATTTTGGCAATCGCCAGATATGCATTTTACAAAACTGTATTTAAAAAGCTCTGCTTCACTTTTTTTAGATTGGCAAAATGCAGAACACAGAATTAAAACTGATGCAATAGTAAATAGTAATTTTTTCATTTATTTTTAGTTTAGCGTAAATTTATCATCATACAATCCAACCGTAAAAGTAAGTAGATCAATTTTTGAGTATAATATCATTCTACCAACCTTTGCTTCATCAAAATACAGCGTACCACTAACAGTATCTTTTTCGTTAACCTTATCCATTACAAATTTAAATTTACTATCAACATCTGCTAAACCAATAATTGATACTATGCCAATATCGTTGCTGTGCCGGGTTTTATAACAGGCAACGTAATAATTCCTTTTATTTTTTGGTATGTAGGTAATGTAATATTCTTCTGCATGCATTTTAGGCGTTGCTGTAGCTTTGTACATTATATTTGTTGTATTATTATCATATTCTTCCCCCCGCATTCCCTCAAAATTTTTAGGAGCTAATGCTATTAAATCTATAACTGAGATTCCAATATCTTTTATCTTAATTTTATCTTCTTTTGAAAATGTTTGTGCAAAAACATTGAAGGAAAAGAACAGAAAAGTAAATAGTAATAGTTTATTTTTTTTCATTTTTTTCATTTTAGATGATCAATTTAATAATTAATTAATTCTTTTTAAATTCATATAAACCACTTTCAGATACCACATAATCCTTACCGGGCTTTCCGTTTATTTTTACATCCTCTTCAAGCCCCAAATAATCTGTAGAACTCATAGCATACCACCCATTGTTACTCATAAGATGGGTAGCTTCATATTTAATTTCATCAAAAGGATGCCTGTTTATATCTGCAGTAATTTTTGAAATTACATAAAAGTTTTTGCCACGGCTGCTGCATTGTGTTTTAAAAATGTATGTCTTATAAGATATAGGAGGCAATGTTTTGATTGCTGTTTTATTAGTAGCAGCTTGGGTCGTGGCCGTATTGCTTCTTTCAAAATTTAATTTTACATAAGCGCCATCATAAGTTTGTTTTGTATCATCCCTCACTTCTTTGCCAGTAGTAAAATTTTGACTATCCGTCCAGCTATCGCTTGAGTATACACAAAATGGTATTACATGAAAACTTCCTTTTCCAAAAAATTCATCATCTTTAAAATTACCTCGGTATACATTGCTTGTATCTTTCCCTATCATGTAGGCATACATTCCTTCACCATTTTTCTTACCATTAATGAAGTTGCCAACATACACTCCATAATTACCATAAGTTACCTTACCATAACCATTTATACAATCACCTGATTGACATAAATTTTGTGCAACCAAAATATTTGAAATTGCCATTAATAATAATGCTATTGTTATTTTCATGATTGTATTTTTAAGGTTTACCATAAGTACTGCTGTAAAAATATAGCCCCATCGATTTTAAATTTTTACCCGTTATTACTCGCATTACGAGGTAACCATTCTCATTGTCAGTTATATCTGTTACATCTTTGTCATCGGTAGTGCTGTAGTCTGTTGCTTTATATACCGATTTGTCGCCTGTGGTAGCCAGTATGTTTACCGTTTTTAATACTTCATCTGCCACTGCACTAGCTTTTATTAGTTCATCCCCAACTTTATAATCAAAAAAACTTGTAAATACACTACCGGGTTGCTTTTTTGTGTAAGTAATAAATTCTGTAGCCGCACCAAAACTTTCTTTGCTTTCGTAATACGACTTTATTGAGTCGTTACTTACATTAAATAGATTTCCTCTAATATTTATAAATTCGTTTTGCCTTGCTTTTATAATACTTACTATAGTACCCATTACAGATTTCTTTTCTTGTGCAAAAGCTGTAGCAACTAAGCATATTGTCATCATTGATAATAAAAATTTTTGTTTCATCTTACTGTTTTTATTGATTAATTTTTCTATGTATTTAAGGTTTACCATAACTACTACTGTAAAAAATGATGCTCAATGATTTATTCTCGGCAGCAGTTATAATTTGCATTACTAATTTTCCTTCTCTATCCGTAAGTTCAGTTACCAGCTGACCGGAATCGGTTTTATAATCTTTACCTTTATAGGCGCCAAAACCCTCCTTTACCAGTTTGTTTACAATATTTAATAAATCAGTAAGCACATTTGCAGACTTCAATAAATCATCTTGATCGGAGTAATCGAAATAACTATAAAACTTGTTGGTATGGTGTATATTATCATAAACAATCGCTTCTACTTTAGCTCCAAAAGTTTCTGTACATGCAAAATAATTAGTTGAATGTGCGGAATCTGTTCTGACAAACTCCCCTTTAATATCCTTAAATTCATTTTCACGGGCATCTAAAAAGCTTAAAAATATATTGCTAGTTGTTTTTTTATTTTGGGCAAAACTTAGTGTAGCAATGCAAAAAAGAAAAACAAGAAGCTTAAATATTTTTTCATCGTATTTAAATTTACAATCTTAAAATGTTTTACTAAAACTACCTGTAGAAATCATTTTTACATCACCACAATCACTTAAATACGCCCCTTTAAATAAAAATGTACCTGCTATTTTTGTAGCAGATACTTCTGTAAATGTTATTGAGCCACTTGGAACAAATCCTTGTCTTGGAAGGTTAGCGTCGCAGCCACCGCTAGCATATATTCTACCAGCTGTTGTGCCAGATACTGGTGCTTGGTAAGATGCTGTGCATGCAAAGTTCGTAGTGTTGCCAGCATTTGGATCTAGGCTGTAAGTAGCAGTAGTAGGAGGATTTACTAACCCAATTACCTGTATCATTATATTGCTACCATCTGCCTGGGCACCTTGCACGGTTACTACGTTTGACACTTTTGAAATGTTAGCAGAAGCAGCATTAAAGGAAACTGAGCCAATAGTGGCTGTTACTGAGCCACCGCTGCTTGCAGCAGAATTTGTTGAACTTGTTTTTTTACAAGATGTAAAAATCGCAATTGATGTTATTGCAAGCATAGCGATTGTTGTCTTTAAATTTTTCATGTGAGTTTTTTTATTTGTTTTTAAAAAAAGAAAATAATTTTATTGAATAGTAATATTATTGAAAGTACCTTTTACAGCTGAAATACTGCCAGCAGAACCTGATGAAGTAAATGTTCCCGATATTTTACCATTGGCATTGCTTGTTATTATAAAACTACCAGCAGTAGGGTTGAAGCTGGGATTTGCAGGATAATCAATATTATAGTTTGGCCCTAAATTATAGGTGCCAACTGCCAACGTAGTCAGGCTAAATTCAAACAATATTGCAGCAGACGTTGCAGCGGAAGTATACACAAACAAGCTATGTGATTGAGGTAAAAACGATGGCTGGAAACCTTGTTTTATTGTACTACTCCCATTTTCTGAATAGGTAAACCCATCT
>Ga0123337_10004478_pt1 | contig 14217 bp, 13 predicted proteins | sample frozenSSSSmetaG_FD_89792 | JGI IMG/M metagenome (GOLD analysis project Ga0123337, IMG submission 89792) | Glacier valley bacterial and archeal communities from Borup Fiord, Nunavut, Canada, to study Microbial Dark Matter (Phase II) -... | ecosystem: Environmental > Aquatic > Freshwater > Ice >... | reverse complement strand
GTGGCGACACTCACGCGGGAAGAGCCGGAACAAGTGATTCACGGGCTGCACCGGGAAGCCGATAACGAGGATGTGCGGATACTGCAGACTGTGGTGGGCGGCGTGCGGATTGTGAACACGTATATTCCCCAGGGCAGCAGCATCAAGTCAGAAAAGTATGCGTATAAGCTCGAGTGGTTTGAGCGATTGAAGCAGTATTTCGAAGAGCATCTGGATGCGGCTGAGCCTGCGATCTGGCTGGGGGATTTGAACGTGGCGCCCGAGCCTATCGATGTATACCATCCGGACCGGCGCGTGAACGATGTCGACTTTCATATCGATGCGCGGAACGCTTATAAGGCAGCGAGGGATTGGGGCTTTGTGGATGTGTTTCGGAAGCTTCATCCGGAGCGCGTCCAGTATACGTATTGGGATTATTTCCGGAACGCCTTTGAAAACAATTTGGGCTGGCGGATTGACCATATCTTAGCGACCGAATCGCTCGCTGAGAAGTGCCGAGTGGCGGAAGTGGATCTGGAACCGCGGCGTGGAACCGCAGCTTCCGACCATACGGTGATGTGGGCTGAATTTAGAAATTAGTTTTTTACAAAATCTGAATGAATTGGGCTTCATCGAGGATCTTGACACCGAGCATTTTGGCTCTGGCCAGTTTGGAACCGGCTTCGAGGCCAGCGACCAGATAGGAGGTATTTTTGCTGATGCCGGCGTTGACCTTTCCTCCCGCTTTCTCGATGCGCTCTTTTGCTTCCTCCCGGGTAAGAGTTTGCAGCGTGCCCGTCAGAACGAAGGTCTTGCCTTCCAGCTTGCCCGTTTGCTTGGCTTGCGCATACTCAAAGCGCAGGCCGGCTTTTCTGAGCTTCTCGATAAGTTCGCGATTTTTGGGTTCACGGAAGAAGTGGAGGATGCTCTCCGCAATGCGTGGACCCACTTCGCCCGCTGCTTGAAGTTGATCGAGATCGGCGGCGGCGATTTTGTCCATAGACCCGAATTGCTCCGCCAGCAGAACAGACGTGCGCTCGCCAACAAATCGAATTTCGAGACCCTGCAGGACACGCGGCAATTCCTGCTTAAGGCTTTCGTCGATATTGCGCTTCAGGTTGGCGGCTGATTTTCTGCCCAGGCGTTCGAGCGATAAGAGCTGCTCTTCCGTGAGATCGTATAAATCGGCGATGCCGCGGACAAGACCGCGGTCCACCAATTGATCGACGATGGCTTCGCCCAAGCCATCGATATTCATCACTCCGCGCGAGGCGAAGTGCTGGAGCGATTCTTTCAGGCGCGCCGGACAGTTGGTATTCAGGCATCTGGTGGCGGCCTCGCCCTCTTCACGCAATACGCGCCCGCCGCAGACGGGGCACTGTTTCGGCATCTGAAAGGATTTGCGGTAAGAGCCCTGCGTCTGCACGCGGATGATCTTCGGGATTACGTCGCCGGAGCGTTCGACGATCACGGTGTCGCCGATCTTCAAGCCGAGTCGTTCAATTTCATCTTCATTGTGCAAAGTGGCGCGGGCCACCATCACTCCGCTGATGGAGACAGGCTGCAAATGAGCGACCGGCGTGAGGGCTCCGGTCCGGCCCACCTGGATGGTAATGTTTTCGACAACCGTCGAAGCCTGCCGCGCCGCATATTTGAACGCAATCGCCCAGCGCGGAGCTTTCGCGGTTTGGCCCAGCTTTGCCTGTTGCGCGATTGCGTTGACTTTGACCACGACTCCGTCAATTTCGTAAGGCAACGATTCACGATCGCGGTCCCACTCACGGCAGAACTCGACAGCCTCTTCGATGGACTGGCACAGCTTGCGTTTCGGATTCACTTTGAATCCATTGCACTCCAGCCAATCGAGCGATTCCCAATGTGTGGGGAAGGGCGGCTCGCCTTCCAGAAGGAGGATGTATGCGTAGAGATCGAGACGGCGGGAGGCGGTTATGGCGGGCTCCAAAAGGCGGAGCGAACCGGCCGCGGCATTACGCGGGTTGGCAAAGCGGCTGAGGTTCTCTTCATCGCGGGACGCGTTCAGCTTTTCGAAAGCCGCGCGCGTCATTACCGTCTCACCGCGCACCTCAAAATTCGGGTAAGTGCCTTTGACGGTTAAGGGCAGAGAGCGCATGGTGCGCGCATTTTCCGTCACGTCTTCGCCGATGCTGCCATCGCCCCTGGTCAGGGCCTGCTGGAAGCGGCCCTGTTCGTAGCGCACGGCCAGAGAGAGCCCATCCATCTTCAGTTCCGCCACATACTCCACGGCTTCGGTTCCCAAGGATTCCAGAACGCGCCGGTCGAAGGCACGCAGTTCCGCCTCATCGAGCGCGTTATCAAGGCTGAGCATCTGGCGGGAGTGAGGTGCTTTGCGAAAGCCTTGGCGGGGCTGCCCGCCGACGCGGCCCGTGGGCGAATCGGGGCTGGCGAACCCGGGGTGCTGCTCTTCCAGCGCGCGCAGTTCTCGAATGAGCCGGTCATATTCGGAATCGCTGACTTCGGGCTGGTCCAGAACATAGTACTGATGCTCGTGGCGGCGGATTTCCTGTTCGAGGGCCCGCATACGGCTCATGGGATCATTAGGTTCAGTCATCAGGACGGGTCTCATCGCATTGTACGAGCACATCTCTCTTATCTACAATCCTTACGCAGGTGGGTTGAGAGGCGCAAAGATGGAACGGCTGGACCGGGCAGAGCATGCCTTGCGAAAGCATGCGCGCCTGGTGACGCGGCACGCAACGCGCGGCCCGAGAACAGCGGGAGAAGTGGCGCGTGAATGTGCGGCCGCGGGCAGCGACCTGATTGTGGCGGCGGGCGGCGACGGCACGATTAACGAGGTGGCGGACGGCTTGATGGGATCGGCTGTACCGCTGGGAATTTTGCCGGCGGGCACTGCGAACGTGCTGGCAACGGAGTTGAAGCTGGGCGGCAGCGTGGAGCGGGCGGCGCGCAACCTGGGCGCTTGTTTACCGCGGCGGGTGAGCATGGGCAAGCTTTCGTTCGGCGACGGCACATCGCAGCATTTTTTGTTGATGGCGGGCGCGGGCTTTGACGCAAGGATTGTCTTCAACCTGGATACCGGCATGAAAAGCCGTTTCGGCAAGGCGGCCTACTGGTTGGGTGGGGCTCAGCAGATAGGGCGCAAGCTGGAAGAATTTGAAGTGGAGGCGGACGGGGTGAGGCACACATGCTCCTTCGCGCTGATCAGCAAAGTGCGCAACTATGGTGGGGATTTTGAAATTGCGCGGAATGTACGGTTGATGGACGACGAGTTTGAAGTTGTGCTTTTGGCGGGATCTAATTCATTCCGATACGTCTTATACCTGGCCGGAGTGGCGGCGAATCAGTTGCGCAATTTACCGGGCGTGACGATTTATCGTGCAAGCGTGGTGCGGCTGTTGCCGCGCGATGGCGAAGCGGTACATCTGCAGGTGGATGGCGAATATGCAGGGCAGTTGCCGGCGACGGTGAGCACCGAACAAGACGGCGTAATGCTACTACTTCCCCGGCGGTATCTGGAATCGTGAAGCAAGCGGCTGTAATGCTGGCGATGATTTACTGCGCGTCGGCAAGAGCGCAAGCGCCGGCAAGCGGCGACCCTTCGGCTACGTTCCGCATTGGCGGTTTTCTTACCAATGCAGTGACCGGAGAGCCGGTTCGGCGCGGGACAGTGACTTTGCAATTTCTAGCGGGGCCACGACCCGGTCAGGCTATGTATAACGTGGTTGCGGATGCGGGCGGACATTTCGAAATCGGCGGTGCCGTGGCGGGGCACTATCAATTATCGGCGGAACGGCGCGGCTACCCGCGGCAGAATTTCGGTGGCGGGGAGGGGCTGCTAGTGTCCGGCGATCGCACTGATATTTTATTTCGCATGGCGCCTTTCGCGGCACTGACAGGAAAAGTGGTGGATGAAAATGGCGATGCGGTTTCAGGTGCCGCCATCCAACTGATGCGATCTGAGTTGCAGGATGGGCGCCGGGTCTTGCGTCCTTCGATTGCAACCATCACGGACGACCGGGGAGAGTACCGTGTGGCCGCATTGACGCAGGGGCGTTACTACTTGAGCGCGTACGCACGCGCGCAAGCAGCTTCCGAGCGCACCGTATATCCGAGGCGATTCTTTCCGGGGTCGCCGGATCTAGCGACCGCATCTGGTTTGGAGTTGGAAGCGGGCGGGAATCAACATGCGGATTTTCGCCTGACTCCGGAGCCCGCGTTCCACATTAGGGGCCAGGTAAGGCGCTGGGAAGAGCTCACGGGAATCGCAGTGGCACTTTCCTTCCGCAATCCGGCGGAACGATTTGGCGGGATGGGTTACCCGGTACGCCTGGGCGCTGAAGGCCGTTTCGAGCTTTCCAGCATCGCACCCGGACAGTACATAGTTACTGCCACGGCTTATGAAGGAACCGCCATACGGACCGCATCTCAGTTGGTGTCAGTGGGAACTTCCGATGTCGAGGGTCTATCCTTAACGCCGCAATCGGGAACGGACCTTTCCGGACAATTAACTGTTGATACGAAACAAGGCGCGGGCGCGCCGGCGATCACGTTGAGTTTGGTGCCTGAAGATTTTGTCACGCGGCCTGTTTATATGGCGCAATTCAGCGGCACACGAGAATTTCGAATCCCGCAGGTACTGCCTGGCGATTACACGCTGCGTATGAATGTGCCGGAGCCCTACTATGTGAAATCGGCAAGCGTGGGCGGCATGGACGCGCTTACTGGCACAGTGACGGTTCCCGATTCAGGAGGAATCCCAACGTTGATGGTCGCAATCGGGACTAATGGGGGCGAGGTGAGTGGAACGGTGAAGTTACAGGATCGCGCCGCCGCTGAGTGTGTTGTGTTGTTGATGCGGCGAGGCGGCGTATCCCCTTCGCAGGACAAGCTGGTTCAGACGGATGCGAACGGAAAGTTCATTTTGACCGCTGTCGCGCCGGGAGAATATGGGATATATGCTTTTCGAAGTTTGAAGAATGTGGAGTATCACAATCCTCAGACCATGACGCAATATTCAGGAGCGGATTTGACAGTTACCGAAGGTGGTAAGCAAGCGGTCGATTTGAAACTAAACAACACGATTTTTTAACCGACGCTGCCGCCCATCATCTTCTTGTAGGCTAATTTGGCTGCTGCCTGAGAAGCGCTCTTTTTGGTGGAGCCTTCGCCTTGAGCGACCCACTGTTTTCCCACAACGACGGAGATGGTGAAAAGCTTGGCGTGCTCCGGCCCGGACTGGCGCACCAGTTCATAATGCGGGAGCGGGAGCTTGTGCGAGCGGGCAAGTTCCTGCAAGGTGGTCTTGTAATCGATGCGTTCGCTGTGAGGGCCGAAACCTTCGAAAGTTTGCGGCAAGACTGCTTTGGTGATGAAGAGCCGGGCGGCTTCGATGCCGCCATCCAGATAGGCGGCGGCTATGAGGGCTTCAAGAGCATCCGCCAGCATGCCCTTCTTCTCACGCCCGCCGCTCATCTCCTCGCCGCGGCCCAAGAAAAGAAACTGGCCAAGACCGATTTCTTTTGCGGTCGCCAAAAGGTGAGACGCGCTGACCAGGAGCGCTTTGGTTTCACTGAGCTTGCCTTCGGCCGCACCAGGGAATTCCGAGAGCAAGCGCTCGCTTACGATGAAGCCCAGGATGGCATCACCCAGGAATTCCAACTGCTCGTTATCATGGAGCACGGTTCTGGGCGTGCCTGGCGGCAGCTGTTCATTGACGTGGGAGTAATGGGTAAGGGCGCGGATCAGCAGTTCGCGGTTGCGAAAGCGGTAGCCGATCCGGTTCTCAAACTCATCAAGATTTGGTGTCACGCACCCTATTCAGATTTACCGGGTGGATTACTTGGCGGGGGCGGCCGCGCCACCCTTGGCCGTCACCGCGCGAACGCGCTCCGCCTGCGCAAACTGCTTCACCTGAGGGTTCACATCGGGCTGCGCCATGATTTTATCCAGCACTGCGATGGCTTCATCGTGCTTGCCCGCTTTGTTGAGCGCCTGCCCAAGACGGACGCTGGTGGCGGGGTCGGGGTTGCTGGCATTATCGACGGCCATTTTGTATTCCGTGATGGCAACATCGTTCTTCTTGCGCATTGAGGCCACCATCCCCAGTGCCTGGTGGGCATCGGCGACGTAATCTTTCTTGGCAGCATTCCATTGCTCATCCGTCAACCCGGGGTTCATTTTGGGCGCGCCCTGAAGAGCGGCGATCGCATCGTTGGCATATTTTTCCGATTGCACCAGCCGCGCGTCCTTATCCAGGTCATTTTCGCGAACCTTTGACGCAATACCGGTGGCCAGCATCAGCATGGCCTGATAGTTCTTCGGGTCCGCTTCAATGGCGCGCTCCGCGTAAACCGTCATTTTGGCGTTATCGCCTTTGCGGTTGTAAGCATCCGCGATGGTGACCAGCACGAAAGGCTTAAAATCCGTATTCGCGAAGTTCAGCAACACATCCTCGCCGGTCTTAATTCGGGAGTCCGCATCGGTAGCGGCAAACATGGCTTGCAGTGCGGTGACCTCAGCCTGTGACTTCGGTTTCGGCTGAGCGTTGAGGATGGCGCAGGACGCCAGGAAGATTATGCCTAGCGTCTGGAGGCTGGCGCGAAGAGTGCGGTTTATGTGAGTGGTTCTCATCTTTTTTTATTTTCCTCTATTCCCTTTTCCGCCGCTGCAAGAGCTTGGGCTGAGGCGCCTTTTACTGTGAGGGCATGGCCGAAGTATGCTGTGGCTTTCTTGTGATCTCCGCTCAAATCTGACAGGCGCCCCAGATAGACCTGGGCCCACGCGCGAGTTTGATCGTCCGGCGAGGTTTCCAGGGTTTTTTCGAAAAGCCGCTCGGCCAAATCGGGATTGTTCTGCCGGAGCGAGATGCGGGCCAATCCATAATAAGCACGGGCGTGATCTGTCGGTGAGCCGGGCTGTTCCAGCGACTTGACGAAGAGCTGGCGGGCTTGTTCGTAATCCGCCGCAGTGTAGAACTGTTCGCCCTGCGCGACGGAGCGCATGGACGCGCTCACGGGCACCGGGTCTACGGAACGAACCGGTTTTTCGGGGTTTTTAGGGGCGAACGTGACATGGTCCAAGCGGGCCCGTTCGCGCGAGCGATCCAGTTGTTCCAGCATGTGCGGGAAGTATAACCGCATGGCGTCAGGCTCTTTTTCATAAGAGATGAGTTGCTCGCCAAAGAACGGGGCCAGTACGAAGCCTTCAGAAAGCGCCTGCGCGATGAGTTCAGGTTTCTTATCGAGGCGGCTTTCGATGGCTTTGATGAGCGATTCGGCCGTGAGCAGGACAAAATCGTTTTTGTACGATTCGTCCAGTGCGGGCGCGGGTGCCGCGTAATCGCCCAGGGAAGCGCTTTTCATCAGCACAAGCCCGAACTTCGCTACCAGCGGTTCTACTAAAAAGTGAAGGTAAGCGTGACGGATTTCTGTGATGTGAGGATCGCGTGAGTTGGTGGCGACCACGTAATAAAGATCGCCGTAGCTGCGGGTCTGGACTTGGCCGGGGGCGGCAAGCAGATCGATATAAACGATGAAGCGGCGCCCCAGGTAACCTTCCGAAGGAGCCCGGAAGTAAGAATTTACGGTGCTTACCAGGCGGGTAACCGGCAGATGATACGACTCAATGGCAGCATCGAACGCGGGCTGCACGCGTTTCCAGAGAGTAGGGATGTCGGCCTCCGCGTAGAAACGGGCAAGCAAGGGCAGCATCTTGTCGAGTGCGGCAGCATCGGGCGGAATGTCTATCTGGCGGGTGGTGAATGCAAAATCTGGGGCCGGCCCCATTGCCAGAGCAAGCGAAAGGTAAGGCGCCAGACCCGGCGGGTGGGCCTTGTAAAAATAACGAAGTTCCGGCAAAACCGGAATTTTACGCTCTGCCAGATACTGACGAACCTGCTTACGGAGAGGGCTGTTGAGCGAACTTTCCAGATCCGTATCGTAGCCGGCGGCATTCAGCGCGGCGAGCACGGTAAACACGTTTTCGCTGGAATCAAGCTGGTTCTGGTCCGCTGCGCGAGCAGGAGCTTGTGACAGGGAGGCGATTGCCAAGCTGCAGAGGAGAAAATTGCGAATCAAACTGGCTTACCTGGCTCGAATTCAAGTCTAACATTCGCCAGATAGCAATCTCCGCGTGGGCACCGCGTGGGACAATCTCAAGAGATTGCCCGGCCTGAATGAGTAAGATTTTGATGGTGGCCAGCGAGGCCGCGCCCTACGCGAAAACCGGAGGGCTCTCCGACGTGGTGAGTTCCCTGCCCCGGGCGCTGACTGCGTTGGGCCACCAGGTTGCCGTCCTGCTGCCGCGCTACCGGGAAACGGAGCGGTTTGCCATGCGCCGCATTTGGGACAATCTGCCGCTGCAACTGGGCCCGAACCGGTTCAACGCGTCTGTCATGCAATCGGAAACAGACGAAACCTTTTTGTTTCTCGATATCCCCGAACTGTACAACCGCTCGGGACTTTACGGGGATGCCGAGGGTGATTTTTCCGATAATGCGGTTCGTTTCGCCGCCCTGGCCCGAGGGGCTCTGGAGCTGGCGCGCCGCGTGTTTCTCCCTGACATTTTCCATTGCCACGACTGGCAGGCTGGATTGGTTCCCGTCTACCAGCGCCAGTTTGCGGGCGACCCCACCTTTCTGCGGATTCCGACCGTCAGTACGATTCACAATCTTGGATATCAGGGGCTGTTTCCTGTTGCCGCATTAGCGCAGATCGGGGTGGATCCAGCGTTCTTTAGCCCACAAGGGCTGGAGTTTTACGGGCAGGTGAACTATTTGAAAGCCGGTCTGGTTTATAGCGACTGGTTGACCACGGTGAGCCGCCGTTATGCCGAGGAGATTCAGACTCCAGAGTTCGGCTTCGGCTTGGACGGGCTGCTTCGCGAACGCCGCGCGAGTTTAAGCGGCATCCTGAATGGAGCGGATTACACGCGCTGGAATCCGGAGATCGATCCGCTGATTCCGGCGCAGTACAGTGCTGGAGATTTGAGCGGAAAGGCCGAGTGTAAGGCGGAACTGTTGCGGGAATTTAGTTTGTCCGGCGGCGCAGGGGCGCCTCTGCTGGGAATTGTGTCGCGGTTTACCAGTCAGAAAGGGTGCGACCTGATTGCGGCGGCGCTTCCGGCGCTCTTTGCGGAAGAAAACTTCAACCTAGTCGCGCTAGGAAGCGGTGAACCGGAGTACGAGAGTTTATTTATCGATCTAGCTGCTAAATTTCCGGGCCGCGTAGGTGTTCATACCGGATACGACGATGGTCTGGCGCACCGGATTGAAGCCGGCTCAGACATATTTCTGATGCCTTCGCGCTATGAGCCTTGCGGACTGAACCAGATTTACAGTTTGCGCTATGGAACTGTTCCGGTGGTTCGTGCAACCGGGGGTCTGGATGACACAATCGATAGCGAGACTGGCTACAAATTTACTCCGTACACGGTAGAAGCATTCACACAGGCAGTAAGAGACGCGCTGGCTGGCTATCGGAACCGGAAAGTCTGGCAGGTTATGATGAAGATTGGCATGGCTCGCGATTTTTCCTGGGACAGTTCTGCCCGGGAGTATGACAGGCTGTACCACCGCCTGCTGAATCCGCAAGCGGTATAAATCATCCAAAGGGTAAGCGAGGCAATTATGGCAGGCACAAACACACTAACGTTCACAGACTCCGCATTCGACACGGAGGTTTTAAATTCAGAAACGCCAGTATTGGTGGATTTCTGGGCGGAGTGGTGCGGACCGTGCCGCCAGATGACGCCTACCATCGATCAGATTGCCGAAGATTACAAAGGCAAAGCCAAGATTGGGAAGCTGAACGTGGATGATAACGGTCAAACCGCGGCCCGTTACCAGATTCGCGGCATTCCGGCGCTGCTGCTGTTTAAGGGCGGCAAGATTGTGGACCAACGCGTTGGCGCGGTGGGCAAATCAGAACTCCAGAAGATGCTGGATGCTCACGTGGAATCGGGCGTACCTTCCGCGAAGGTTTAACGTTCTTAAAATTCGGATAAATAGGGCGGGCTGATTGCCTGCCCTTTTTTTATGGCTGTTGCGGCAGAAGTTCTGAGGATTGCTTCAGAATTTCCTGTTCTTGAGGGGAAAACTGTTTTTTCCACGTGGAACTTTCTAGCCGCGATTGACGTTCACCCTCCGGAAGCGTTCGCAACGTGTCCAGTTCCTGACGAACTGCTATTTTGCGGGCCTTGGGAAGCTGTTGAAGATCCTGAGAAACACGTCGAATCTGCGCCTGTCTATCGGAGGGGAGGTTCTGGAACCGCTCTAAGCGCTTTTCTAGCTGAGCCCGCTGCTCCGGCGAAAGGCGCTGCAGGTGATCGAGGCGTTTTTCGATTTTTTCTCGCCGCTCCTGCGGAAGAGCGTCAAGGGCGGTGCGGCGCTCTGACTGGCTCATTTTCTCCAATCGATCGATCTGTTGCTCGGAATCCCGCCTGGGGGCCTCGCTTCCAAGTTCCCCTTTACCGTTTCCCCGCTCGGGACGTGTTCTGGGAACCGGGCGGTTAAAGACACGTGGAGCACGCTGGGCCAATGCGGCTCCCGGCAACATAGATGCTACCGTGGACCCAACCAACACTGCAAAACGAACTGGGAATACAATTTTCACTGAAGTTTCGACTTTCTCACTTACATCGATTTTGAAGCATTTTCTTTTTCTTCGGAAGCTGGATCGAATTGCCGGAGCATTTCCAGATCGTCGAGGGTCTTTTCCACTTGTTCGGCTTCCACGCCGGATACAGGAACGGCGGGCGCAACCTGAAGCGAAGCATGGGAGCGGGTTGACGCTGCGGTGAAGACGGCGGTGGATTGGTGGTCGAGCACAAACCCGATAGCAAGCACAATACCAGCCAATCCCAAAGCGATAGACGGCTGCGCGAATGCGGGGCGAATCACCGCGGCGAGACGCTCGTACCACGGTTCGGCCGAGGCGGCATCGATTTTAGCGTAGAGAGTGCGGTTAAAACCGGAACTGACCTCAGGAACACTCCATGCATCCAGACTTTTCCAGAGGGCCACCTGACTGAGAGATGAATCCCTACAGGATGGGCACAGTTCGAAGTGCAACACTGCGGCCACGCTGGTGTGCTGCAACAGCAGTTCGGCCTTTTCTGCTTCCTTCAAACCGCATTTCATGGAACGTTCCTCTATAGTTTTCATTTGTTTATGCCATGTGGGCAAGACGGGCACGCAGAGTTTCATAAGCCCGGAATAGTAGCGACTTTACAGCTGATTCCGAACAGCTTAATACCCCGGCGATCTGTGAATATTCCATCTCGTCATACTTGTGCATCAAAACGGCAGCACGCTGTTTATCCGGCAGCGCGGCGATGGCCCCGCGAATCTCATTTAGCTTCACCTCGTACACCATCCGGGATTCCACCGAAGGTTTTCTATCGGAGACCTGAAGCACCGGCACTCCATCTGTATCCTGATCCAGCCGCTCCTGGTTGCGCTCATTTTTACCGTCGCGAAGCCAATTCAGCGCCAGGTGAGTCGCAATCCGGAACAGCCAAGTAGTAAACTTGGCCGTCGGTTCATAAGTGGCGCGAGAGCGATAGACCCGGAGGAACACTTCCTGTCCCAACTCCTCGGCAATTGCAAAATCCTGCACCATACGATACAAAAAGTGAATTACTGAAGTCCTGTGTTTCTCCAGTAACAAAGCAAAACTGGCCCCGTCACCGTCCCGGACACGAAGCATCAACTGGGCATCGGTATCCGGAACCGTTGTGGGCCCCATGCTACTCATAACCCTTTCTTCTATGAAAGGTTTCGCGGTCCAGGGTGAAAACGTCTTCACAAATGACAAAGATAAAAGCCCTCACTCGCCACCTAACGACCGATCCATGAGGATTTCGATCGCCTCCCGGGGTGTCTGTTTCCCGTGCAGCACGGCATGCATCTGTTCTGATATGGGAAGAGTGACCTTCTCGCGCGCTCCGAGGCGAACGACGGAATCGGTGGTTTTGATTCCTTCCGCTACGGTTTTCATTCCCTCGACAATCTGAGGGAGAGTCTGGCCCTGAGCGAGCTGAATGCCGACGTGCCGGTTTCGGCTGAGTTCCCCGTTGCAGGTAAGCACCAGATCGCCCAACCCTGTTAAGCCACCCAAGGTCTGGGGCTGAGCGCCCAGCGCGGCAGCCAAGCGGGACATTTCCGCCAAGCCGCGGGTTATGAGCGCCGCCAGGGCATTCTGTCCCAGGTTCAATCCATGACAGACGCCGGCGGCGATCGCGATTACATTCTTGACCGCTCCGCCTAGTTCTACGCCGACAACATCCTGACTCGCATACACGCGGAACCGCGCACCGCTGAAGAGGTTTTGGACCTGCTGTGCGAGGGCCAGGTCAGCCGATGCGGAGACTACGGCGGTGGGCTGCTTCTGGGCCACTTCGCGCGCAAAACTAGGGCCTGACAAGACTACAATTTTTTCGCTGCCGGAAACCTGCCGGAGCACCTGGGACATGCGCAACAGGGTGTTCTCTTCCAGGCCTTTCGTCGCGCTGATCAAAGTGGCCCCCTGAGGGATGCCGCCGTGAGCCAAATTCAGCACTTGGCGAAGGGAATGGGACGGAACCGCGAACGTAATCGCGTCCGCTTCTGAAAGGCAGTTGTGCAGATTTGTGCAGATTTCGATGTTTTCGCGCAAAGGGAAACCGGGGAGATAGGAATCGTTCAGGCGACTTCCGGCCATGCGCCCGGCCAAGACAGGGTCATGCACCCAGAGCCGAACGGGCAGGCCCCGCCGGGCCAGCACCAGAGCCAGAGCGGTGCCCCAACTTCCAGCGCCCACCACAACAGGCCGGTTCATTTCGAATGCTTACCGTCCCAGACGAAAAGGCGTTCCGTGCCCTGGTGGATTCGTTCCGCATTTTCCCGGTGCCGCCATAGGACCAGAGCGCAGCAAACTGCCGATGCAGCCATTAAGGGCCACTCCGGCTGGCTGATGAGCCAGACCGCGAGCGGAAACGTGACCGCGCCCAAAATGGAACCGAGAGAGATTATGCGCATACTGAGCAGCGAAACGATAAAAATAAGTGTTACCGCGGCCATTGCGCCTGGTGCCAGGAAGAGGAATGCGCCCAGGAAGGTGGCGACCCCTTTGCCTCCTTTAAACCCTAAGAACGGGGTGAATATATGCCCGAGCATGACGCATACGGCAGCCGCGCTGGCCCAGGCAGTGCTGCCGCCCGACCATCGATAGGCAAGCCAGACTGCGAGAAATCCCTTGGCCGCATCAAGAATAAGTGTGGCAATCCCCGCAAGGCGTCCTGCCGCGCGATGTACGTTGGTCGCCCCGATGTTTCCGCTACCCTGGGCACGGATGTCATGCCCGGTCTTCCACTTGACCAGCAAGAAACCCACAGGGATTCCACCAAGCAAGTACGCGATCACGAGTGAAAGATATTCCATCAGCGGACCAGCACCTGGAGGGGGAAGGTTCGCAGCTTTGCATAGTGGCCGGCGCGGCTTTCGAAAAGGGAAAATTCTGTTGCCCGGAAGTTACCGAACGATTCAGACGCCAGTTCGCCCAGGCGTTCGCGGAGACCATGAATGCGCGTGCCTTGAGGGATGCGGGCGAGTGTTACGTGTGGGCGAAAGGGATGCTTTTCCGGCGCGATCCCCAGTTGCCGCAGTGCGGTATCCGTTAATTGAGCCAGGGCGATAAGTTCGGCCGAGGGATCGACGCGCCCGAAGAGAACTTTCGGGTGGCCGTCATTCGGGAAGAAGCCGACACCACTGACGGTTACTTGCAGCTCCGGGTTTTGGATAGGCAACGCTTCGGTCAGTTCGCCCAGGCGCTCCAGGGGCCATTCGCCAATGAACTTGGTGGTGATGTGGAGGTTAGCGGGCGGGCTCCACTTGAGGCGGGCCAGAGGCTGCAACTCTTGAACGAGAGCAGAGAGCCGGTCGCGAACCTGTGGACTAAGATCGAGGGCAGTGAACAAACGCATAATGGGCGAGTGAATGCCATTCTCCCACGATGCTTTTATGCCCGCCCGGCGGCGGAGGTGGCGCGCGCTTTGTTGGGCCAGTTGCTGGTGCATGGCGAGACGGGTGGAGTGATTACAGAGACCGAAGCTTACCTGGGAGGCGAAGATCTGGCTAGCCACTCGGCAAGGGGAGTGACGCCGCGAACCGCCGTGATTTTCGGGCCGCCCGGGCACGCTTATATCTACCTCAACTACGGGTTGCATGAATGCCTGAATCTGATTGCGGAGCCCGAGGGGATG
>Ga0123337_10004475_pt1 | contig 14219 bp, 14 predicted proteins | sample frozenSSSSmetaG_FD_89792 | JGI IMG/M metagenome (GOLD analysis project Ga0123337, IMG submission 89792) | Glacier valley bacterial and archeal communities from Borup Fiord, Nunavut, Canada, to study Microbial Dark Matter (Phase II) -... | ecosystem: Environmental > Aquatic > Freshwater > Ice >... | reverse complement strand
CTTATATCAACAGTGACAAAGAACGAAAGAAGCTGCTCTCCATTCGTACCTATACTGAAAATGAAAAATCATTTGTGTACGATGCCATGCTTGAAAAAATAAAGGGCCTCATCAAGAAAAATAAAAAGGTTGTACTGGATGCTACTTTTTACAAAGATGAAATCAGGCAGAAATTTATAAACGAAGCAGACGGAAAGGTCCCAGTTTTTTTGATAGAAGTAAAAGCCAGTGAAGCGATTGTCAGGGAGCGATTAAAAAAAACACGCCCCGACAGCGAGGCCGATTTTGAAGTATATAAGAAAATAAAAAAGCAATGGGAACCATTGGAAACAGACCACTTGATTTTACGATCAACAAATGACAATATAAAGAACATGTTACAAAAAGCACTGGACTACCTTCCATTAAAAAATGACAAAAACGCAAATTGATCAACTGATTACGAAAGGTCAATTTCCGGGTAATACCGGCAGGCCTGTTTTAATAGAAACGCATATTTCATGGGTGGCTGTAGGTGACCGGTTTACCTATAAAATAAAGCGCCCCATTCAATATTCCTTTCTTGATTTTTCTACCCTGGAAAAACGCAAACATTTTTGCGAAAGAGAAGTGGAATTAAATAAAAGATTCACCGATGATATCTACGTGGATGTGCAGCCTGTAAGAGAAAAGCATGCACAATATTACATAGGTAGCGAAGAAGGGACCATCATAGATTATGCAGTAAAAATGCACACTGTAGACAGGAACCGGCAAATGGATATTCTAGTAGCGGATAATAACGTTACCCCTGGCGACATTAAAAAACTGGCCGAAAAAATAGCCAGCTTTCACCAGGCAACAACTATTCTCTTGCAAAAAGACTTTCTGGATGTTCAGGAAAAATTCAAAGACCTTGAAGCTGAGAATGATTATTTATCGGAACATTTAGACCAAGAAGACCGTAAAATAATCAGCCATGCGATAGCAGTATCCGATGCATTTATTAAGAAGCATACTCCTATGTTGGCGGCCCGTTTAAAGGCTGGCTTTTTCAGGGATTGCCATGGCGATTTACATTCCAGGAATATTTTTTTACTGGGAACTACTCAGCCATTTGACTGTATTGAATTCAATGACGATTTTCGCCAGATTGATGTATTGAACGAGATCGCATTTTTATGTATGGACCTTGATTCATTTGGAAGGCAGGACTTGTCGGAATTATTTCTTCAATACTATATTGCGCAGTTTCCGGCAATGCAAACAGCGGAGGAAAAACTGCTGTTCATTTATTATAAAAGTTACCGTGCCAATATTCGTGCAAAGGTAAACAGCTTGCGGGCCAGAAGCGCCGGCAACGAGACAGAAAGAACAAATGCTCTCGCTGAATCCCGTAAATATCTTCGGTTAATGAACAGCTATATTGAAATACTGGACATGGCGAAAACCTTTGAAATCATGTGATCACAAGAAAGGCAGCAGTAATTTAAAAATCAGGTCCATCAAATACCGAAGGCGCTGAAACTGGAAACATATAAGGAAAAGAACAACCTTTGCTCCCTGCTAAACAATTGGTGCCCCTTGATAGTTATAAAGAATATCAGTTCATACATTTTTTCAAAATAAAGAAATGAATTCTTTCTCATTAATCATCATCCAGCTTTCAATGATGCTTGCAATCCATTCGCAATATACCAATAACCGGCAAGTATTAATTTTTGGCAAAAGTCAGCACCCTGCATTGGTGGAGCAGCAATTAAAATTGCTGAACAAAGACAGCAATGCACTGAAAGAAAGAGACCTGCAAATTATAGTGGTGGAGAAAGAAAGTAGACTGTGGAAACAATACAAAATAGCTCCTGTAGATTTCACAATATTATTGGTTGGAAAAGATGGATTTGAAAAGCATCGTACCAATCAATTGCTTCAAGCTGCAGAACTGTTTGGGTTGGTAGATGCCATGCCCATGCGCCAATGGGAAATGCGGAGTAAGAAAAATTAAAATGACGCAAGGATTTTATTCCGAAACAATCGAAGCAGTAAGATTACAACCAGTAATCACTTGATCTTTTGTAAAAAAACAACCCTTTTTATGCCCGCATTCTTCCCCTGGTCAAAACATCAACCGGCTAAAGGGAATTCCAATATTTACACCAATGGCTGTTTTATTACCCCGCTTCTTATCAACGGCCATTTTCCCATTCATATCAAAAAACAATACCTGGAACTCAATATTGGTCGCAGGCGTTTTTTTACTGTTTATTAAAACAATTGGAATACCGAGCCTGCCGTTGAGGAGTTTGTAACCACCGGTACTTTGCTCCAGTAAAAAACTGATGCCTATATGGGATGCCGCCGGAAAGTATACAATACGGGCATTGAAACTGGCACTTAAAAAATTTTTAAATGCTCCAATATAAACCTGCTCATTTTTTATAGCTGCCAAACGAATGGTGTCTGTACCTCCAAGATTTTTATAATCGGTTAAACTCATTCTTTCCAGGCCATAACTCAGTTTTGAATTACTAAATAAAAGGGTGCTGCCCAAGGTGGCAAACAATCTACCCGTTTTTGCACTTTCCCACAACCGTGTATGGCTTAGCGTTAGCGCCAAAGGGTAAGGATGCTTTTCACTAAAAGAAGCTGTCAAGGAACTTGCAGTTGTGTAGGAAGGAAATGCCAGAGGAACATAAGCTGTTGCGCTTGTCCACCCCATTGTAATCCTTTTAAAATTATTTGTCCGGGTCAACGTTTCGGCCTGTAGCATTGCAAATTTTTCTGCATATTCGTCGGCCAGGTTTTGATAAAAATTTTGCTGCATCAATGCTTTTGCAATCGCCGGGTTTTGTCCCGGGATATTAGTATTGTCAATTTTATCAACTACTTTATTAAAATCAGCTTCTTTTTGTTTCATCTCTATTTCCAGTGAATGTACAATGGCAGCACGCAATGCGTCCATGGATTGCTTTTTCCGGAGCTGCCTGATAGGATCGTCACAGTGCGTTTTCACTGCTCCAAGCCATTTGTAATTTAAGGTGAGCCCGAGTTCGTTCTCAAATATTTTATCTGGAAAACCAGCAGCAAAGCCATTGGCGACATTTGTACTTATTCCTACACTAAATAGTTTTCTTATCGGCTCATCAATACCGGTAGCTTTTTGGAAATTATGATTGATCGTTAATTTTCCGTCAACACTGTTGAACGTTACATAATTGGTAAATAGAGAAAGATCAGATCTTTCAGAAAGATAGCCAGTTTTATCAGCCAAAAAAATATTCATCGCCCGGTTTGAAATAACGGGTAGCCCCTGCTTATCACAGGATTTATTTGCAACCACCTGGTTAATCGATTTCAGTTGAGCAATAATGCTATCGGCTGATTGTGATCTTAAAGAAAAAGCATGCAGGGAAAAAGCAAAGAGAAAGACTAAATACCGCATATATTTTTTTACTGCTTTTTTAAATTCAAATAACTATATCACTTTATCAAGTCCCCATTGCTGTAACAAAGGATTTGTGAAAACCTTTAGACTGCCACCATCCAGCAATTTGTTGCGGGCATTTATCCATGTATCCACGTTGGTGCCATACATGCGGCTGATCCTGTTAAAATCCAGTTCATTCATTTTACCCCAATGAAAACTAAACGGAATTTTTTCATCGTCAAGTCTTTGCCATACGGTATGATAAAAATCTTTTGTAGCCTCGGAATAGGCTCCATCCAACTCCAGAATACAGGTATAATCAAAATGGGTGAATGCAAGCGTGGCCAGAGATTTTTTTACAAACCTGTAGGCAAAAAGTCCAACAAAGGGACCATCCGTTTTATTGATCTCAAATAGTATATCCGTAACCCTCGTCACCTGGCCCAGTGGAAGGCCGATTGCGGCGCTCAATAATTTTCCATGCAAGGTGGTATTGCTAAAAATTTCGCCCAATGTTCCATACTGTTTTTTAAATGGTTTATAAACACCACCCAGTAACTTATTTACAATGCCGGGTACCAATGCAGGGATCGCATTGGTGAGTTTTCCTATAAAGCAGGGTGCGTCATCTCCAGGTCCAATGCCTGCTCGATTGGGCTTTAACCTTGGATAATCTTCGAAGTATGGCCTTTTATAAAATGAATGTACGAAGGCTCCTTTCTTGAGATCATAAGGGTTGATGGCTACTGAAAAATGAAAGGGCCGTTCATTACCGTTGGGTAAATTTGCATTACTAAAATCGAGCGTTGACATCAATTGCTTAAGCGTATCATCATAAGGCATTCTTTGCATGTAGGTTTCCAATAAAAAAAGATCCTCAGCCTCTACCAGTACTCCATGAATAATACCAAAGCTTCCAAAACTTACCAGGGCTGCATTGAATAAATCGTCGTCCCGCACCAGTTCGGTCTGTAATTTTTCAATAAATGAATTGGATACTACCGGCGCTGATTTTCTTTCGAGCCAGATATGCCTGTCGGGGCCCACAATAATGTGCATCCCCAAAACATAATCCTGCACGCCACCAACATCCAGCGATGACCCATGAGCGCCGGTTGAGATGGCACCAGCAATCGTTTGCCCGTTGCTGGCACCAGAGGTTTTTAATGATAAATTTTTAGCCCGCAATTCTTTACTAAGTTCCCACACGCCACTGCCACACTGTGCAAACAGCAGCTTATTTGTATCGCCTTCATAATCTGCCAATACACTCTGTGCCGAAATCTTCATGGTAGTATTAAGCTGCTTTGTATCAATCATGATCCCATCGAGAGCTGTGGCAATTTTTGTCCACGACCATCCTGCGCCAAGTGTTCTTAATGTCGTATCATTTTCTATGGCTTCCTTCACCAGATTTTGAAGCCCGCTGGTGGTATCATTGTAACTATCCAGCGCATCAAGGTCGGGCTCGTTACCAACGATGTACATGTCTTTTATTTTCTCTACAAAAATCTCGTGCCTGTTTTCCCACTCTTTCTTTCCTGTTTTAATATTTATCATAATGATTGATTTATAAAATGCCTGATTTTTTACATGGCTTACTACATTTCCATTCCACTTTCATTGGACTCCAGATGCCAAGCGTAACTACTGTAATCAACGCATAGCCCAAATTGGTTTTCATGGTAACTTCAGCCACGCCATTTACTCCCAATGAGTCGCAGGTGGGTGTATGAATTTCAACCGGTTTTTTTACAAGTCCCCAAAAAAGGGAATGTGCCGTCATGGTTCCGGATGATTCAGTTCCGGCCTGGGCCTGCGTTGCAACCCGATAAGAGTAGCAACTATTAAAAGCAAACATCAACACAACAAGACTTAGCACACGCATTTTTTTAAGACAACTTAATCGATCTGGAATCATACAATGAGTTTTAGGAAATTATGAAAAATGAAAAAGGGTTTACTTAAAAACAGTTTGTTCAGCTAATTACTTCAATGAAGAACGGCATTAGTAAGGTTATTCAAAAATTGAGATAATTTTTTAATTATGCAACTGTTTGTGCGTTTTTTTTATTGTGGTTTTTATTTATTCAATTGCAATCAATCAAATTCATAATTACAGTAGAAAGCACCCTGCATTTAATATTCGTTTCGTTCACACCAATGCTCTATTTTTGATTTACAAAAATGATGAAGGCATCAAAACCAAAAAAGTTGCCGGCATTCAATCCCTATTTTCCGGCAGGTGCCCAACAATAAAAAAAGCTATATGGATATTTCATTCAACAAAAACGAAGATGCGATGAAACTTGCCTGGAGCCAGGTAAGACAACAATTGGAAACCATCTATGAAGGCGGTGGAAAGAAGGCGATTGAAAAACAACGGGAACGAAACAAACTCACCGCCAGGGAAAGAATCAACTGGCTTTGCGATGATGATAAACCATTTATAGAAATCGGTGCTTTTGCCGGGTATGAAATGTACGCCGAAGAAGGCGGTTGTCCTGCAGGCGGCACCGTTAGTGGAATTGGCTATGTAAGTGGCCGCCAATGTGTAGTGGTAGCCAACGACCAGACCGTGAAAGCGGGTGCATGGTTTCCCATTACGGGCAAAAAGAATTTACGCATGCAGGAGATTGCCATGGAAAATAAATTGCCCGTGATTTATCTCGTAGATAGTGCAGGTGTATATCTGCCATTGCAGGATGAAATCTTTCCGGATAAGGAACATTTCGGCCGCATTTTTCGCAACAATGCCAGGATGAGTGCCATGGGGATTACACAAATTGCAGCGGTAATGGGCCCCTGCGTTGCTGGTGGTGCCTACCTGCCCATCATGAGTGATGAAACACTGATGGTAGAAGGCAATGGCTCCATTTATTTGGCGGGTCCCTACCTTGTAAAAGCAGCCATCGGCGAAGATACCGACAGCGAAACTCTCGGTGGTGCGGAAACACACAATGCTATTAGTGGAATAGCCGACTATAAATTTGATACCGAAAAGGACTGCCTGGATCAGGTAAAAAAAATCATCAGTAAACTGGGCAAGGCCGATGATGCCGGCTTTGACCGGATCAAAAGCGTTGCCTCTGCCAAAGCTACTAACGAAATATATGGGGTCATGAATGAAGGCAATACCAGGCCCTATAATGTTGTGGACATCATTGAATGCATTACTGATGCCGGCAGCTTCGACCAGTTTAAAGAAGCGTATGGCAAAACGATCGTATGCGGCTATGGCCGTATAGATGGCTGGGCTGTAGGCATTGTTGCCAACCAGCGATTGATTGTAAAAAACAAAAAAGGTGAGATGCAATTGGGCGGTGTGATATACAATGACAGTGCCGATAAAGCAGCCCGCTTTATCATGAACTGCAACCAGAAAAAAATACCACTTGTTTTTTTGCAGGATGTAACCGGCTTCATGGTGGGTAGTCGTAGCGAACATTCCGGCATTATAAAAGATGGCGCTAAAATGGTAAATGCCGTAGCCAATTCTGTGGTACCAAAAATTACTTTTATCATTGGCAATAGTTATGGCGCCGGTAACTATGCTATGTGTGGCAAAGCATACGATCCACGATTTATTTATGCCTGGCCCACTGCAAAAATCGCTGTAATGGGCGGGGAACAGGCTGCCAAAACGCTGTTGCAAATACAAGTAGCTTCTCTAAAAGCAAAGGGCAAAGAAATAACACCGGCTGATGAAGAAAAGCTGCTGAGCGAAATTATGCAGCGCTATCAAACACAAACAAGCCCCTATTATGCAGCGGCACGTTTATGGGTAGACGATATCATTGATCCGATACAAACCCGTATGCTTATTTCAGAAGCCATTGCGGCCGCCAATCACAATAAAGATATTGCTGAATTTAAATCAGGCGTTATGCAGGTATAATACTCCAAACATTTTTTTAAAGTGGATGAAGTTCATGAATAACCCATTATTTTTGCCGCCAATTTATACCTGACAACGAACAGTCTAACCTAACCGGTTTGATTTTTTTATCGACTGAAAATCATTCATTCGTTTTCGATGAGCTTTTTTGTCGGTTGAATTGTGCAAACGCAGGAATAACCATTCATCTCTCATCACAATAATGGAACATATACAAATTTACACAGACGGTTCATCAAGAGGTAATCCTGGTCCTGGCGGATATGGCACTATTCTGATGTGGGGAAAACACCGCAAAGAATTGTCGCAGGGCTACAGGCGGACCACCAATAACCGGATGGAATTGCTGGCAGTAATTGCAGGACTGGAAACCATCAAAAAAAATGATCTGCCCATCACTGTTTATTCCGACAGTCAGTATGTAGTAAATTCTGTGGAAAAAGGATGGCTGAAAACCTGGATCAAAACAGATTTTGCGGGCGGTAAAAAAAATAAAGACCTCTGGAAAAGATACCACGAACTGGCAAAAAATTTATCTATCAAATTCGTATGGGTAAAGGGGCACGCCAATAATCCACACAACAACCGCTGCGATACACTGGCAACCGAAGCAGCCGATGGCAAAGGCTTGCTGGTTGACACTGGATACGAAGAATCAAAGTAATAAAAAAGCCACTCTTTCAAGTGGCTTTTATTATTTTAAGCAAATACCTTTTTATGCTACAATATGTTTGCGTAGGGCGTATTTTGTCAACAAAAAATATCCGCCGAATAAGATCGTACTGAAAAATAAAGTTGCATACAAACTTGCCTGGTAAAAAGGCAACGCTGCGTAAAAGCAGGCCATTAATCCGTCCCATGTTTTAGCGTAAGGCAGATTATTCAGCGCCAGTCCGCCGCCTATCCAAACCATCAGGTTTGAAGCGATGTAGTAGAAAGTAGCCCCCGCAACAGAACCTGCTGCAATGTGCAATACCTTTTGCTTCTTAATGAAAAAGCCAATTACCGTTACAGCCGCAAACAAAATATAATTCATCAACTGTCCGCCATAAAAACCTGCTATGGTCGACATATTGAGCCTGAATAAAACCTCATAGATAATATCAGAAAATAACATAGATAGTATTGGTAAAAGAAACGCATACTTTTTGTCTTTTACAATGCTCCCACTAAACAGCGCCATGGCTATCTGCGGAGCAAAACCATATGGTCTGCCCGGCATAATCCGATACAAAGAGGCGATCACTACCAGTAAAACAAAACTTAACAAAATTGATTTATCTATCTTCATTTTTTATAATTTAACAGTGGCAAAAATAGGCAATAAAATGCTGTGCAACAATATTTAAAATTCAGCTACGGATAGTTGGATCAGCATCCTCTAAGAATGATACCAAACACAAACATTTAACCATGTATGGCTAAACACAATCATACCGGTAAAACAGGAGAAGCTATGGGAATGGTGTGGCTACAGGAAAAAGGCTATGCCATACAAGAACAAAACTGGCGGCATTCCCGATGGGAAGTAGATGCCATTGTAGTAAAAGATGCGGTATTACATTTTATAGAAATCAAAACCCGGAGAACCAAAAATTATGGCTTACCAGAAGATAAGGTTGGTAAAAAGAAAATACAAAATCTCATCAACGCTGCCGAAGAATATTTGTATCTCTATCCGCAATGGAAAAGGATTCAATTTGATATCCTGTCAATTTTGCTTTTGAAAGACAAGCCCGTAGAGTTTTTTTTTATTGAAGACGTTTATTTATGAACCATATAAAATCTGTATCGGTTCTGGCTGAAAGCCAAACCGGTATGAATTAGCGGAATAGTTAAATGAATTATTTTTTCACCAGCAACAACCCCCTCATCTTTTCCACCATTTTATAAGTAGCAGGGCAATACTGGATATTCTGTTTGTGTACATGAATGTAATCGACCGTATTTTTTTTGGTAAGATGTGGAAAGCCAGAACAGTCTGATGGACGAATCGGGTAAATGGAACACATGTTATTGGTTAAATTTAGAAACTGGCAGGGCTGCTTTTTGTTTTGCCAGTCATTGTCTTTTTTATCATAGGTTAGCCATTTTTCTTTAAACGCATCGGGCGTCATTTCAAAGTGAGTGGCAATTCGTTTGATGTCTTTCACGGAGAAAGTAGGCGTCATTTGTTTGCAACAATTTCCGCAGGAGAGGCAATCGGTTTCTGCCCAAACTTCCTTATCCACAGCTTCCATTAGTTTATGTAACCCTTTTGGTGGATTTTTTTCTAACTTAGTTAAAAATGATTTGAATGCTTTTTTGTGGTATCGTACTTTTTGTTTGAACGAACGGAAGTTTACTATCATCTTAAATTCGATATTAAATTTATTCAAACGAAAATAAGCAAACCTTTTTCAAGAATGTAAAATTTTACAATATTGCATTGGGGCAATGATTTGCAGCTTACATTTAGATAAAAAAGTCACCATCATCTAAACAAATTCATGTATCCTGTTGTCTGTGTTATTACAAACATGTATGGTCATATGGTTACGTTCTCAAATTTCTGAATTTTAAAATTTTCAAATTGACCAATGTGGGAAGGCTATAAAAAAGGATACAAGGCATATCTACAACTGGAAAAATCATTGAGTGACAATTCGGTGGATGCATACCTGCACGACATTGAAAAGCTTACCACCTGGATACAACAAACCGATGAATTGAAAAGCCCCAGGCAAATTGAATTAAAGGATTTGGAGCGTTTTATTCAATGGATCAGCGAACTTGGGATGACAGCCGGATCTCAATCGAGGATCATATCGGGATTGAGAAGTTTTTTTAAATACTGCCTCCTCGAACAAATCATCACAATCGATCCCGCTACCCTTCTTGAATCGCCGAAACAGCAAAGAAAACTACCGGATGTTTTGAGTCTTGATGAAATTAAATCAATGATTGACAGCATCGATTTAAGTACACCCGAAGGCGGCAGAAATAAAGCGATCCTTGAAACACTATACAGTTGCGGACTGCGGGTAACCGAAGCCGTAAACTTACGCATCAGTTGCCTGTACCTGGATTTGGGTTTCATCCGGGTTATTGGTAAAGGTGATAAGGAACGTCTCATACCAATTGGTAGTGACGCAATTAAGTACATAAATATATACCGCAACCAAATTCGTGTGCACATGAAAGTGAAACCCGGTAATGATGATATTTTATTTTTAAACCGAAGGGGTAGCAAACTTTCGAGGGTAATGATATTTTTAATCATTAAAGATTTGGCCGGGAAGGCCAATATAAAAAAGACGATCTCTCCCCATACCTTTCGACATTCATTTGCAACACACCTTGTAGAAGGAGGTGCCGACCTGCGTGCGGTGCAGGAAATGCTTGGGCACGAAAGCATCACTACTACTGAAATATACACGCATTTAGACAGGGAATTTTTAAGGACAACCTTGCAGCAATTTCATCCGGCATTTAAATAATTTACCGGGGACCGATAGTGAATGCCACTTTACGAGAAGTATTTTGCTTTTTACAAAAAGGTGAGATAGGAAAATTATGTTTAATTGACCCCGATGTGCCAACTATATGGGCTACAAAGATCGACGGCTGCCCAATCGATTATCAACAACCGATTTTTTTTGAATTAGAAAAAAATGTTAGAATAATGATGAAAGACTTTTATTTGGAATCCATCAAAACTTCCTGGTTAGGATAGGTTACTGCATCTTTTGAATATGTATTTTTTACTTTATTGCGGTAGTTTTTAAACATGCTCATCCAGCGTAATTTCAATACACCAAGTATGCCTTCTTTTACAATCCCTTTGTTCATTTTACTTTCACCCATTTGCCGATCAATAAAAGTGATTGGCACTTCGGCGATTTTGAAACCTAATTTCCATGAGGCAAATTTCATTTCTATCTGAAACGCATACCCTACAAAAATTATTTCTGATAAATTGATGGTTTCCAATACTTCCCTGCGATAGCAAACGAACCCTGCGGTTGGGTCACGAACAGGCATCCATGTTATGATCCTTGTATAAATAGATGCCCCTTTTGATAATGCAATGCGATTGGCAGGCCAGTTTTCAACGCCGCCTCCTTTAACATACCTTGAGCCTACTGCTACTCCTGCCCCATTTTTGCAAGCCATGTACAACCTTTCAAGGTCTTTTGGATTATGCGAAAAGTCTGCGTCCATTTCAAAAATAAACTGGTAACCTTTTTCCAATGCCCATCTAAAACCGTGAATATAGGCTGTACCCAATCCCAATTTGCCAGTGCGTTCTTCCAGGAATAATTGTTGGGGATATTTAGTAAATAAACTTTTCACAATAGCGGCAGTACCATCAGGAGACCCATCATCAATGATTAAGACATTGTAGTTTTGCTGCAAACCAATCACAGCAGCGATCACATTTTCAATGTTCTCTCTTTCATTGTAGGTTGGTATAATGACTAACTTTTCCAATAATTTTTTGAAACGGTTTTTACGAATTTACAAATTGTACTTTACATCTTTTTCAACAAATTTTAGAACCGCCTGTTTTAGTTATTCTTTAACAGGGTGCGATTTAAAATCTCAGTGAGTTTTTGTTTGGTATGCAATGGGAAATCCCCTCTCATCATCCAGTCATAGTATTGAGGCTCAGCCTTTAAAACATCTACCACCGGTCTGCCTTTATGTTTGCCAAAATTAAATACCTCAACTCCTTTTGCATCAAATAAAAACCGGCGGGCATAATCCACCACTTTATCCTCTCCGATGGTGCCAAGAATGGTATCAATCGAATTACCCAATTGCGGATAACGTTTGATCTGTGATAACAATACATCAATGGTAGCATTCACATCCGCCTCTGCGCTATGAGCATCTATCAACTCTTTCTCACAATAAAACTTATAAGCTGCTGTAAGGGTACGAGGTTCCATGGTATAAAAAATATGTTGCACATCTATCATACGACGGGTACTTAAATCAACCTCCATGCCTGCACGTAAGAACTCTTCCATCAGCATGGGTATATCAAACCGGTTGCTATTGTAGCCACCCATATCGCAATTTTCAATAAACTGCTTTAGTTCATTTCCGCATTGTTTAAAGGTGGGGGCATCTTTAACCATTTCATCTGTAATACCATGTATGTCGGTAGTTTGCTGGGGAATGGGTATTCCCGGATTGATTAGTTTTCTTTTAACCTGCCTTGTTCCATCAGGTAAAATTTTTATCATTGCTACTTCTACGATCCTGTCAGTAGAAAGGTTTACTCCGGTAGTTTCCAAATCAATAAAAGCAATCGGACGGGCTAATTGTAAGGACATTTGTAGATTTTGATTTTAATATATTTATAACTGGATTAAAAATTTATTCATCGTTTCAAATACTAAATTGCACAAAAAAGAGTTTATATCACTATGTTTTTGAATATTCAAAACCTGGGTGCCAATTAGAATGCAGGCAAGATAACTTTTAATACTGAAATTGCTATCATTTAGGCGCTAAAGAAAAGGTTCGGTATATTTGTAAAAGCAAAAATAGAGATACAATCAAATAAACCACATTATTATGAAAAAGATTTTGTTATTTGCTATCATGTTCAGCGCAGGCGTACTGATTTTGTCTTCCTGCGGATCCAGCAGAAGAGGTACGGGTTGCCCTGGAACAGCAGGCATCATTCACTAAAAAGAAACAATGAATTGGATAGATTTGACCAACGTGTCACAATTAGCTGAAATTAAAGAGCAATCAAAAGTTAAACCTCAGCTAATTTTTAAACATAGTACCCGATGCTCCATAAGTGGGGTTGCTAAAAGCCGTTTGGAAAGAAGTACGCCACCTGAAAATGTAGATTTTTATTTTCTCGACCTGATCAAAAACAGGGATGTTTCCAACAAAATAGTCGAAGAATTTTCCGTACATCATGAGTCACCCCAGGTGCTGTTAATTAAAAATGGTGAATGCGTTTATGATGAAAGTCATTCAGGCATCAGCATGGATGAAATTGAAGAACAGGCTATCGCCAATTAGAAAGCAATCATTTCCTTATTCGCTTTTCGTGCAAGATTTATCAGCTGCCAGTAAGGTGGTTTGTATTGTTTTTCCATTATAAATTGTTCGCTCAAAAGTTTGGTGGCTTTGCTTAACTTATCGTACATCGCTACAAAATATTGATTTTTTAATGCCTGCGTGGCACTCATGCCTTCCGGTATGATGGCAGGTTTTCCAAACAAATTATTCAACATACACCACCCCTTTACCACCCTCACTACCGGTAACTGCAATATTGAATAGTTGATTTCCCGTCCTTTATCTGCTTCTTCCAATAATACATCCATTACGGCATTGTCCAGGTGATCTTTAAACAAAGTTTCAGGATTGCGCCATTCTGCAACTATGCTTAGCTGTGGATCATACTCCAGGTCAGCAGGCATTTGTGTGACAAAATTTTCTACACCAAATGCATGCAACCAGTTTACAACTCCCTGCGATGAAATGGTAGATACACCCTGCCATAATTGAATGCCGTTTTTTCGGTAGGCATAAGACCCCACTTCCGAACAAAACATAGAAGAAGAATCGGCAAAATTCATTTTAAAGTCGTAAGGAATATGCCGTTTATTGGCTTCATCAAAAGCATACCTGGCTGCTTTATGAGGAAGCATTGAATCCCTTTTTAACTGGGGCAAATCAGCGCAGGTTCTCAACACCATAAAACGCAGTTTTTTGTCTTTTATGTATTGCTCAGCAGATGCAATCGCTACACCTTTCTCAATATGCGCTTCAATTAAATACGGTATATTTTTTTCATCTACATAAATCAATGCTACATGAGAAAAATTGCCTGGGTAATCGTTGCCCCGTGAAATCAAAGCCGATACTTCTGCCCCACCCCTCGAAACCAGTAAGTCGCCG
>Ga0123337_10004471_pt1 | contig 14230 bp, 13 predicted proteins | sample frozenSSSSmetaG_FD_89792 | JGI IMG/M metagenome (GOLD analysis project Ga0123337, IMG submission 89792) | Glacier valley bacterial and archeal communities from Borup Fiord, Nunavut, Canada, to study Microbial Dark Matter (Phase II) -... | ecosystem: Environmental > Aquatic > Freshwater > Ice >... | reverse complement strand
TCGCGACATAACCTCGCGCCACCATTGCGCGCGCGAAATGCGGGCGGCCTAATTCGCCTTCGTCGCGTCCGGCAAAAACGCGTACTTCGGCTTCTTCCAAAGGCACGCCAAGTTTGGCGAGATTTTCAAACATCTGCGCGTTGCGATTGCCGCGTTCGCGCTGAATCACTTCCAGAGTACTCGCGAGCTGGGAATCGCGCTCGAATAAATAACCCAGCAAATGAAAACGCCCGCCTTCGTAGGATGTGGAAAGCTCCACGCCGGGCACGATTTCAATTCCCAGTTCCGCGCCAGCGGCAAAAGCTTCGTCCCAACCAGCGATGGTGTCGTGATCCGTGACGCCGACCGCCGCCAAGTTTTTTTCCAATGCCAATTCAACAAGCTGAGACGGCGAAAACGAGCCGTCTGAAGCGGTTGTGTGCGCGTGTAAATCAACCATAAGTACTCCAGTATTCAACTATCGGCGAAGCTAAACGCTTTGTCCGATCAATTCTTTTGCTTCCAGATAATCGAGGATTTGCTGATACGAAACTTCGACCGGTTGCAGCGCGCTGTCCACCACAATTTCGGCGTTTTCCGGTTCTTCATATGGATCGGAAACGCCGGTGAAGTTTTCGATTTCGCCCGATAACGCCTTGGCATACAAGCCTTTCACGTCGCGGCGCACCAATTCATCGAGCGAGCATTTCGCATACACCTCAACAAACGCCGCGCCGTGGCTTTCGACCAGATCGCGACATTCTTGCCGTATCGCTTCGTAAGGGGAAATCGCCGCCGAAATCGCAATCACGCCGTTGCGCGAAAGCAAGTCGCAGACGAAACCGATGCGGCGCACGTTGATGTCGCGGTCTTCTTTGGAAAAGCTGAGGCCTTTGCCCAAATTGGTGCGCACAACGTCGCCGTCCAGCAGCTCGACTTTGTAATGGCGGCGCTTGAATTCGGCTTCCAAAAGTTCGGTCAGAGTACTCTTGCCCGCGCCGGATAAGCCGGTAAACCACAGCGTAAAACCTTTATGCATCCAATCCCGTTTTGAATCTATTTTCGGTTGGTTGGGCCTGAATTCGACAACCGCCAAACGCAAAAACAGCTTATCGCAGAAGAAAGCCAGCTTCAACTTTGTGCGCGATGTGACGCGCGATTCGAGCGCGCCGAAATTCGTCTGATGAATTATGGAAACGCGTGCTTTGTTTTGCTAAAGTGAGCAGAGACTTTTGCGAAAACATCCCCCAAATTTCACCGTAAAATTCCACTTCAAAAGGCTTTGCATGGCACCCGACAATCAACCTGCGAACAACAGAGTACTCGCGCTCATGCCGCACCCGGACGACATCGAAATTCTCTGCGCCGGAACGCTTTTACGTTTGGCGGCAGTCGGCTTTGAAATTCACGTCGCGACGATGACGCCGGGCGATAAAGGTTCGGCCGTACTTTCGCGCGAAGAGATTTCCCAAATCCGTCGCGAAGAAGCCAAGTCTGCCGCCGGAGTACTTGGCGCCAAGAGCTATCATTGCCTGGAGTTTTCGGATTTGGAAATCACTTTCGATAACGCTTCGCGCCGCAAGGTTTCTGAAATGCTGCGAATCGTCAATCCGGCGATTGTTTTCACCACGCCGCCAGCTGATTACATGTTCGATCACGAAATCACTTCGCAACTGGTGCGCGACGCGTGTTTCACCGCTGGCGTGGAAAATTATCAGGCGGCTGGAAAGCCCATCGATGGCGTGCCGTACTTGTATTATTCAGACGCCGTTGGCGGCCACGATTTGTTCGGAGATGAAGCGCGCGTTTCGTGTGTGGTGGATATTTCCGGGCAAATCGAGCAGAAAGCCGACGCGCTCAAGCGCCACGATTCGCAGCGCGCCTGGCTGCAAAAGCAGCACGGCATGGACAATTACATCGAAAGCATGAAAACCTGGAGCGCCCAACGCGGCGCGCAAATCGGGACGCAATACGCTGAAGCGTTCTGCCAGCATCTGGGCCATCCGCATCCCGTAAACGACATTTTGCAGGAATTGCTGGGCGCGAAGAAAATCTAAAATGCTTCAACAATCAGAACTGGTAGAACCAGTCAGTTCGTTGTAAAACTGAACAAAGCCGCAGTTCATCAAAGCTTCGTCACGGACTATAATTTCCGTAAAGGGCGAAGTCGCGAAAGGCAAAATCCACGCAGTAATGGAGCATTATGAGCAACATCCTTTCCGATGCACAAAAAGAGCAATTCATCCGCGATGGCTACGTCGCGGTTTCGGGTTTGATTCCCGAAGAAATCGTGGCCGCGACTTGCGATGCGATTTGCAACTCGCTCAACATTTCCGTCATCGACGCCGCAACCTGGCCGACCGGCGACCGCGCCGTTCCCTGGGACGCCGCCGAACTCACGCAAGATTGCCGCACCGAGAAAATGGATGACGCCGCGCAAGAACTCGTCGGCGATGTTTTGATGCGCCAAATGTGCATCAGCTCGGTTCTCGATATGCAGGGGAAACCGCCGTATATCAAAGGTTTCATTCCGGTTTTAGCGTTTCCGCGTGAAGGCGAAAAACGCTACGACGCCGAAAATCACAAAGACGGTTTTCATGTGGACGGCATTCATTTCGTGACTTTGTGGCCGGAGAAAATTCTGCTCGTCGCTTTGGTGTACTTAACCGACACCGAAACTTATGGCGGCGCGACGGTGGTTCGTCCCGGCAGCCATCGCCAGATTTTTGAACACTGGGCGAAGTTAGGACAGCAGCCGACCGCCAATGAAACCATGGCCGACCTGGAGTACTCCTTGCCAACCGCCGTTCCCGGCAAAGCGGGTGATGTGATTTTCATGCATCACTTGATGGTTCACAGTGGTTCGTCCAATCACGACAATCATGTGCGCGTGGCGATTAACGCCAACTTTACTACCGACCTGGCCAAACCCTACGAACCGAAAACCGGCGCGCCGGGCGAAGATTGGACGCCGCTCGATTGGACATTGCGCACCGATAATTTGCCCGAAGCCAAAGTCGCCGTTCCTGCCAGCGTTTAATGAAACAGCGGACACCGGAGTACTCCAGTGTCCGCTGTTTGTCGTTTCACTCCATTCATTTCAAGGAAAAACATCATGTTGAAAAGCATCAGCGTTTGGGCGTTTGAAAACGACCGGCCACTTTCCGAAGTTTTCAAAATGGCCAAAGATCATGGCTTTGAAGGCGTTGAAGTCGCCATCGCCGAAGACGGCCCAATCACGCCGCAAAGCACGGAAGACGATTGCAAAAAAATCATCGAACAAGCGGGCGACGCCGGAATTACCATCGCTTCGCTCGCCAGCGGAATGGGTTGGAAATATCATCTCACTTCGCCCGACGAAGCCAATCGCAAGCAAGCCGTTGAAGTGACGAGCCAGAGTTTACGAGTGGCGAAATGGCTGGGAACAGACGCGATTTTATGCGTTCCCGGCGGCGTAGGAAGTTCCTTCAATCCCGATTTTCCGCATACGCCGTATGATGTCGCGTATGACAACGCGCTGAAATCCATTGCTGAAATTTCGCCTGTCGCCGAAGAAACCGGCGTGTCTTTGGGAATCGAAAATGTGTGGAATATGTTTTTGCTTTCGCCTTTGGAAATGCGCGATTTCGTGGACAAGACCGGGAGTACTCAGGTCGGCGTGTACTTCGATGTCGGCAACAACATTTATTCGGGTTTCGCCGAAGACTGGATTCGCATTTTGGGCAAGCGAATCAAGCGCATTCACTTCAAAGATTACAAGCACGGCCACGCCGGTTTGGAAGGTTTCGGCGATTTGCTGGCGGGCGATGTGAACTATCCCGAAACCATGAAAGCCTTGCGTGAGATTGGCTATGACGGACCAGTGACTTCCGAATTCTTCGGCGTTGAAAATGATCTGGCGAAGATTTCGGAAGCGATGGACAAGATTCTGGCGATGTAAAAATGGCCGCAAACAGGTAAAAATCCCCAAACGGAGTACTCCACTTATGGCAGAACAACTGGCGCTGGGCGTCATGACAGGAATGAGCGGCGAGCCGCAAGCCGCGCTCGAAGCCGCGAAAGAAGTCGGCGTTTCCACGGTGCAATTGCAGTATCCGGCTCACCTCGATAGCGAAGCAGGAATTCAGCAAATCAAAGATGCTGTGGCCGCAACCGGAATCGAAATCACCACGGTTTTCTGCGGTTTTCCTGGCGAAAGCTACGACGATATTCCCACCGTGCGCGATACGGTCGGATTGGTGCCGCAGTGTACTCGGGTCGAACGTGTAGCCGCGATTGAAGGCATTTCGCAATTCGCGCAAAAGCTGGGCGTTGATCGCATCGCGGTTCACATCGGCTTCATGCCCGAAGACGAAACCGACCCGCGCTACATCGAACTCTTCAACATCACCGGAAAAATTCTGGACGACTTGAAAGCGCGCAATCAAGTACTCGCATTGGAAACCGGACAGGAAACCGCCGCGCATCTGGCGAAGTTCATCCGCGATTTGAAGCGCGACAATTTGCGCGTCAACTTCGATCCGGCGAACATGATTTTGTACGGCAACGATAACCCGATTGAAGCTTTGCCGCTCCTCGCCGAATGGATTGACGGCGTGCATTGCAAAGATGGAACTTGGCCCACGGAAACCGACAAGCTCGGCCACGAAACGCCGCTGGGCGAAGGCGATGTAAATATTCCTGAATGGATTAAGCAGTTGCTGGCGACGGGTTTCACCGGACCGCTGACCATCGAGCGCGAAATTTCAGGCGAAGAACAAAAGCAGGACATCATCAAAGCCGTCGATTTGCTGAAAGGTTTAATCGCGCAGAATCGCTTAAATTGAATTAGCTGTTAGCGATTGGCTGTTAGCTAAAAGCCAATCGCCAAAAGCCAAAAGCCAAAAGCCAAAAGCTGATTAAGGAAATTGAGAATATGGCAGAGCCAATCAAAGTTGGATTGATCGGAATCGGCGGCATGGGCCGCACGCATTTCGGTTGTTATCAGAATAATCCCAACGCGCAAATCGTGGCGATTTGCGACGTTGACCCCAAAAAACGCGCGGGCGACTGGGGTGGAACCGCACTTAACATCGACACTGGCGAAGCGGGCGATGTCGATTTGTCCGGCATCGCAGTGTATGAAAATTACGCCGATTTAATCGCTGATGAAAACGTGCAGCTCGTCGATATTTGCCTGCCGACTCGCTTGCACGCCGAAGTTTCTATCGCTTCCCTCAACGCCGGAAAAGACACGTTCTGCGAAAAGCCGATGGCCTTCACCGAAGAAGAATGCACGCAGATGGAAGCCGCGCAATCCGCGAGCGGCAAGCAATTAATGATCGGTCATTGCCTGCGCTACTGGCCGGCGTATGTGGAAACCAAGAAGATTATCGACAGCGGCGATTATGGCCGAGTACTCTACGCGCGCTTTCACCGCACGAGCGGCACACCGTGGTGGAGCTACAACAACTGGCTCGCGACCGGAAGCGAAAGCGGCGGCGTGACTCTGGACATGCACATCCACGACGCCGATACCGCGCTGTGGTGGTTCGGCGAACCGGACAAAATCGAAGCCGACGGCGTTTCATTAATTGGCGCGCCCAATCAAGTCGATGCGACCTGGCATTACAACAATGGTCCAGTCGTGACGCTGCACGGCGCGTGGGACAACAACGGCGGCGACTTCGATTTCGGTTTCAAAGTCGTGCTGGAAAAAGCCACCATTTTGCATCATCCCGGCCTGGGCGTGAGTACTCTGAAGATCGTCAAAGGCGACAAAGACGGCGACACATCCGAAGAAATCGAGCTTTCCGACGACATGGCGTATCAACGGGAAATCGATGATTTCGTGGATTGCCTGCAAACCGGACGCACGATGGAACGCGTCACGTCGCAAGCCAGCAAAATCGCGGTTAAAGTTTGCCGCGAAGAAATGCGCCAGATTGAAGCGAAGAATGGTTAAAGCTCATTTTTAAATAGGTTCAAACTAAAAGGAGCGCAACAATGTGTTGCGCTCCTTTTAGTTTGAGTTAGTAATTCCGCTATCTAAAATCGTAAATGCAAAGGTAACTTGAATGATCTCATCACTGGGTGCAATATATGCCATCGGTATTTTTTTGCCTTTCTATGGCGCTTATCTCATCTTGCTTCTTTTTATCAGTGGCATTATGGCAATCATACCAAGCTGGAGGCATTTAGTGCCGCGCGTTTGGTTTATTTCGCTTGGATCATTTATCGGCGCTTTTATATCTACCTCAATTACTGTTCTTCTTGCATTAGCTGTCACATTTTTACCTATACCAGAATGGATTTATGTGTGGCACGTTTCCTCTAATCCAGAGGTCATTGACTTTATGATTAAGCCCTTTATTATTTTGTTTTTAGGAGTTATTGGAGGAACTGTAGCTGGAGCATTGAAAGCCAAGAAGGAGACAAAGTAATTGTATTAACTAACAAGAAAGCCCCAAGCGGAGTACTCCGCTTGGGGCTTTTCCTTACTGCAACTCAAACTTAAAATACCAGTTCCAATTCTTCCGGTTCGTGGCGATTGCAGAAATCCTTGAACGATTCGTCGCCCTGTTTATTCGACTGATAATGACCGATCAGTTTTTGAATCGCGCCGGAAACTTCTTCGGCTGGCAAACGCTTGATGCGCTTGTTGAAAGTCGCGCCGGTTCCCAAACCGCCGCCTAAGAAAACGTCGTAATGTTCGACGAGTTGGCCGTCCACTTTTTTGGTGCAGCCTTGCAAACCGACATCGGCGATCCAGTGCTGGCCGCACGAGTTCGGGCAGCCATTGACGTTGATGCGGAAGTACTCCGAATCATTCCACTTCACGCCTTCGTCCAGCATGTTGACGATGTTTTTGGCGCGGGCTTTGGTTTCGGTCACAGCCAGATTGCAGAACTCAATTCCGGTGCAAGCGACCACGCCGCGACGCACGGCGGAAACTTCAATCGGCAATTCAATCGCTTCCAAACGCGCTTTGACGGCTTCGATTTTGTCGTTGGGAACGTTGATGATGACGAAATTCTGCATCACCGTCAGGCGAATATCGCCCGACCCGAATTCGGCAGCAATATTGGCGACTTCATCCATTTGATCGGCGGTCATGCGACCGGCGATGACGGGAACGCCAATCGCGGAAAGCCCGCCGCCTTTTTGGGGGACAACACCCAGATTATCTTCGTAGCCCTTGAAAGTTTCCTGCGGCTCAGCGTCGCGCAAGGTGTACTTCAAGTACTGTTCTTCCAGAACCGAACGCGTTTTCTCGATTCCCCAATCGGCGACGAGATATTTCAAACGCGCGTGCTTACGGCTTTTGCGGTAACCGTGATCGCGATACATCGCGGTGATGCCTTCCATCACTTGCATCACTTGATCGGCAGGAACGAACACGTTCATGTCTTGCGCGAGGTGCGGCTCAGTACTCAAACCGCCGCCAATGGTGACGCCGTAACCAACTTCGCCGTCGGCGTTTTGCACGCCGTAGAACGACAGGCAATTGATTTCACATTGGCCGGAACTACGATAGCCGAAAATGCCGACTTTGAATTTACGCGGCAAATCGGCGTATTCGGGGTTGGAAGAAAAGTACGCGGACGCTTCATTGACCAGCGGGCGCGGATCGATTTTTTCGAGCGGGTCGAAACCGGCCAAAGGCGAGGAAACGATGTTGCGGCAAATGTCGCCGCACGCGCCATACAAACCGGCGAGTACTCCCAGCCCGACGCGGCCCAAACGATCCATGTAATCCGGCATTTGCTCAACTTTGAGCCAATGCATCTGGAAAGTCTGACGCGTGGTGATGTCGGCGATGCCGCGTCCGTAATCGCGCGCCAAACCGGCGATAACGCGGAACTGGTCATTGGTGACTTGTCCGCCGTTGATCTTCATGCGCAGCATGAAATAACCGTCTTTGGGCTTTTGCTGATACAGCCCAATCCACTTGAAGCGCTCGAAATCGTCGGCGTCAATGGCGTCAAAACCTTGCGAAGCATAGCGGTTGATAACATCCTGCCAAACCTGCGGGCCGGGCTTTTCGAGTTTCAAGCGCTCGCTGTTGGTCAAAGTCGCGCGCTCATCGCCGAGTTCCAATAATGTCGCCGGACGGCCATCGTCCGTCAGCTTTAATTTCGCGTGACGGCTTTTCGGGTCGATCACTTTTTTCGCCGGTGCCGCGCTTGGAATTTCCGCTGCCGCGCCGTTCAATTCTTCTGTACTCATGTTAAATTCTCCAACTCCAAACGAGGCTTAAATGCTTCGTTTAATTTGTTTTCCACAAACTCCAGTACCGCGCGAATCTCGCAGCCGGAGTACTCCGCGCCGAATCGCTGCAACTTGATTTGCGCTTTTCTCAACTGTCCGCGCGCACCGATTTGGTTTTGTCTTTCGACATGAACCAGCGCGACGGCGCAATGAATCAGGCCTTGAAAAAACTGTTTGCGTTCGGGGTTTACTTCGCGTCGCCAGGCGATTTCCAATACTTCGTGACACTCGAAATATTCGCCCTTTTCCCAGAGTTTCCAGAACGCGGAGTACTCCGAAGGCAGCGGCATCACCATTTCAATTTACCGTTTTGAGCGCGCGCTCGCAAGAGAAATCTACCTTTGAGGTGGAATTAAGTCGCGTCCAATACACAATTGAAAAATAAGCGTTCGCCGTTTTGTTAAAATCCCATCCTAACTTCTTATTTCGCGGTGAACAATTTTGAAAGCGTCGCGTCCCAATCGTCATCCTTTTCAAACGGGGCACGATGATGACTTTTTCAAAAACTCACGGCAACACTTTTTCGATGGCTCTTACCAATAATGCAGCAGAAGCGGCGGAATTCGATAGCGACGCGTACTTAGTTTCTCGCGCGCTTGAAGGCGAACTTCCGGCGTTTGAAAAACTGGTTTCGCGCTATCAGAACAAGATTCTGGGTTATGCTGCGCGGATGCTGAATGACCACGAAGAAGCCGAAGACGTGACACAGGAAGTTTTCATCAAAGCTTATCGCTCGCTCGATTCGTTTCGCGGAGATTCCTCGTTTTCAACCTGGATTTATCGCATCACGACGAATCTTTGTATTGATAAAATGCGCTCAAAGAAGCGCCGTCCGCAGCAAGCTTATTCGCTGGATGTACCATTCGATAACGATGAAAGCAAAGGCGGGCGCGAAATCGCCGATTACTCGGGCGAACCGGGAAAAGCCATCGAGCGCGACGAATTGCGACGCCGCGTGCGCGAAGTGATGGCCGAAATGCCCGAAAAAATGCGCACCATTCTCATCATGTGCGATATGCAAGGCATGGCTTACGAAGAAATTGCGAAATTTCTCGATTGCCCGATTGGAACTGTAAAAAGCCGACTTTTCCATGCTCGCGCCGACCTGGGCCGCAGACTGCGCCCGTATATTTCCGGCGTGAAATAATTGTTGAAGGAGGCGAACTCAAATGAAAACTAAATTAACCGAAGTCGAATTGATGGATTTGTTGGACGAAGGCAAATCGCTGGAAAGTCTCAGCGAAGAAGAACTCGTGCAAATGGACGACGCGAAACTCGCAGTGATGGCGCTGCAAGCCTGGGAAGAAGCCGAGCCGATTCAGGCGAGCGCGGATTTCTGGCCCAAACTGCGCGAAAAGCTGCCCGCGCAGCCGCCGCATTCGGCGTGGAAACGGGCGATGGGAGTACTCGGCGCGTGGGTTTGGCCCGCACAATCGCCGATGTTGGCTTCATTGCGCGTCGCAGTGATTGTTACGGTTTTAGCTTTGGCCAGCTTTTGGTTCGCTCCGCAGCGTGCCAATTATACTGCGGTTGCGACTGATTATACGCCGGAAGAAACTGCGTTCATTCAGCGCTCGCTGAAACAGCACGATAGTTATGTGACGACCGGGCCAAGCGATGGCAGTCTGGAAATTCCCGCCGGTGATGCTTCCAGTTCTGATGCAACCGAAACCGATCCCAGCGCCGAATATGTTCCGTGAAGTTGAAATCTGGAAAAGCGCGAGTTTGAATCTTTCAAACTCGCGCTTTTTATTTTAGGCTCGATGTTTTATGATTGGTGCAGATATGAATAAGTCACTTTTTCGAATGTCGTTATTGCAGCGCGGAGTACTCCCGCTGTTAGCCGCAACCTTGGTTTGCGCTTCTGTTCAGGCCGCGACGCGTGGCGAAGATTTGCTGCGCGCAGCGATGAACGCCGAACGCACAATTTCTTACACCGCGACGGAAACCACCACGCGGCTGGGCGCGCCCACGAGAATCGCACGCATTCAAAAAAGCGGCGGCAAGCGGCGCGCGGAGTACTCCGCTCCCGCGATTATGAAAGGCGATTTGCTGATTGATGACGGCGCGAATTTGTGGCTTTATCATCGCGCGGAAAATAGCGCGGTGAAAACCAAAACCGCTTCGCGCGCCGGACAAAGTGACGCTAATCGGCGCGACATGAAAAACCTCGCGGTTGTGGTGCAGGCGCGGAGTACTCTGGCCGGGCGCAAAGTTTGGCCGGTGACGATTTCCTCGCGCAACAAAAAGCGCGTGCTGCGCAAAATTTGGATCGACGAGAAAACCAAAGCACGTTTGCGCATGGAGCGCTTCGACGACGCGGGAAATCGCGTGGAAGTGATAGCGCTTTCCAACATCAAATTCGGCGCGGTTTCGGGTTCGGCGTTTCAATGGAAAACGCCTTCGGGTGCGGAAGTTTCCAACGCGGGAACGCTGTATCAAAATCTCAATCAAGCGCGACGCGGGGCGAAGTGGCTGCAAGTTCCGTCCAAGTTGCCCAGGAATTACGCCTTTGAAGGCGCGATTGTGAATTCAGGCGAAGCGTGGCTGCGCTACTCCAACGGCGTGCGGCGCTTTTCAATTTTCCAGCAGCGCACGAAGGACAGCAAGAGTACTCCGTTCAAGCGCGCCAACAACAACGCGTGGTATTGGCAGAATGCGAACACCAGGTTTCTGCTGGCCGGTTTGCCCGAAGCGCAAGCGGAATTGGTCGCGAACAGCGTGCGCTAATTTCGCGCGAATTTAGCTTTCAATTTTCCGCCCAAATCGGCGAGTGCGCGCACTTCTTCCATTTTCCAGATTCCGCCCAAAATCAGGTACACGAGTACTCCGCCGCCGCCCGCCGCCGCGACGGCCAACAGCATTTTGATTTTGTCCATCTTGGAATTCATTTCTCCATCGGGCGAAAGTACTCCGGCTAAGAAACCAGCGACAGCGGCGGCCAACAAAGAACCCACGAAGACTTTGAATAAAAACAAAAGGTTGTCGCGCGTTTTTACGTCGCCCAAATGGCGGCGTAGGAAAAACCACATCACGATACATTTCAAGGTTTTCGCGAGCGATTCCGCGCCCGCAATCGCCGCCAATCCCAAACCGGCTGTCGCGCCCGCGTGAACGCCCCACGTCGCGGCGATAATCCACACGAAAGTCGTGCCGATACCGATTAAAGTCGGCGTCCAGGCGTTGGTCATGGCGTAAAAAGTTTGAGAAAGAATCATCTCGCAGGCAAACGCAATCAAGCCCAGCGTAAAAGCGATGAACGGCAGCGACATAATCACGATGTCGCTTTGCTTCATGTTGCCGCTTTCCCAGACCGCGCGCAAAAGCTCAAATCGCGTGGCGATGAGAATGGCAGTCAGCGGCCCGAAAACGAAAACGCAAACGCGCATCGCGCTCATAAAAGTGTCGGTGAAAGGTTGTCGATCTTTGTTGCGCGCCATGTCCGCGAGATACGGAAAAATGCCTATGGAAAGCGCATATGGAAAAATCTGGATTAAGCTGGTGCCGATCAAACGCGAGAATTTCAGCGCCGTGCGCGAGCCTTCGACGCCGATGGATTTGGTGTCCGCGAGATTCATGAGATACACGCCGCGCGATTCGGAAATCACGATTCCCAGCACCAGAGGAATCGCCAGCAAAAACATTTTGCGCACTAAGGGATCGTTCAAATCAATGCGCGCACGCACGAATTTCCATTTTGATTTGAGCGCAAACAAATGCGGCAGCAATTTCAAAATCGAGCCGATCACAAAACCCCACGCTAAAACGTTGAGCGAATCGGTCGGAGAAAGCTGCGTGCGCACCGCGTAAAACGCGGCGATAGCGATGCCGATTTTCCAGAACGCATCGCCCAGCGCAGCGGAAACGAAGCGCTTGTAGCTGTTGAGAATGGTGTAAGTCAGCGAAGACAAACCGAGAAAGAATAATCCATACAGGAGTACTCGGGCGATGGAAACCGTCATTTCGCGCTGCTCGGCTCCGGCTTTTTGCGAGTAAATATCAACAATAAACGGCATTTGCCAGGCGGCAATCGGCGAGACAATTAAGAGCGCAACTGTCGTCAGCCAAATTGCGGTGGACGCCAGTTTCCAGGCGCGATCTTCGTCGTCTTCGCCCAGCGCGCGGGCGAAAGTCGGCAGAAAAGTCGGGTTCAGGACTTTCTCGAAAACCAGCCAAATGCTGGAAACGATTTCCGTGGCGACGGTGTAAACATCGGCTTGCCACGCCAGCGCCAAACGGTTTCCAATCAGCGGCTGCGCCACGAAACCGATCAGCAAACGCAGCACATGGAGTACTCCGATGCCCGCCGTAGCTTTCGCCACGTTGCTGCCAGTTGAATTTTGGCCAACGGCGTTTTGCACAACTTCGGGTTCGAGAGAAACGGATTCAGGCGAAATATCTTCAGGGGAAATGTCGGTTTCGGAAGGCGGGATATTACTCATAAGAAGTTATGAAAAACGGCGCGCCAAAAGGCGTGGGAAATTTCGTGGCTTTGAAACTTTACGCGCTAATCGGTTGCGAAACAAATCGCACGAGCAAGCACGCGCCAAAATGGTCGCAACTTTTGAGGCGGCATTTCCTCTAATGTCGGCAATATTGAGTACTCCTGTTCCCGCTTTTATGCCTTCTTCTAACCTTCTTCACCGCACTTCAAGGCAGCACTTTTTGTTTATTGCTTGCGCCGTTTTTTCTCTGGCCAATAGCGCGCGCGCCGAACACGCATCGGTGCAAATCCCGCGTTTTATTCCTGACCAGGAGTACTCCACGACGCGCGAGGAAACCGCTTCTTCCCTGCTCTGGCACAGCGCGCCTTTGACGCAATCCGCGAAAACTTCGCAGCCAACTCAACTGGAATTGCGCCAGGGCATTCGTGCTTTCCTGGTTGCTGATCCCGCATTAGGACAATTGTATTCCTTGCGCCAACTGGTAAAAGGAAGCTCGCAACGGCAATGGAAAATCTCGGAATCGTCAGTCGGCGAAATCCGATTGGCTTTGGGCGGACAAGCGCTGCCGGTTTTTCAATTGACCGGTGCGAACGGCTCGCGCGCCGCCTTTGCTTTAACAAACGGTAATTTCGGAATGTATTCGACGCGGCCTTTAAGCGCGCTCAACGATGGGTTAAAAGCCGCCGATAGTACTCTGGGCGACGCGGTTTCAAACGACGCCTCACAAATGGATTGGCTGAGCGCGCGCCCGTTTTCTTCGCCGCGCGGAACTTTGGATGTCGTTTTTCTGAAAGGCCAAAACGATCTCAATCCGTATTCAGTTTTGAAGACTCCCGATCAATTCGCCAGCGGCGCGATGGCCGGAGCTAAAGTCGCGTATCTTTTACCGCTGCGCTGGAAAATGAACGGCGAATGGATAACGAGCGGCGTGAAATTTGGAGAAGATCATTCCAATGAAACAGAATCGCCAGCCGGAAACTCGGCGTATTTATTAGCTTTTTCTGGGCCGATTGCGCATCCATTCGGCGAAACCGGCGTGCGATTTTCCTATCGCGAAGTCGGCGCAAATTTCCAGAATTTCAGAGGTGCGCCGGGCGACGCGGGCATTACGTCCACGCAACTTTCACTTAGCCAGCCTTTTGAAATGGGTGCCATCAGCGGCGAAATGGAATTGAATTGGGCGCAGCAATTAGCCTCCAATCAGAGTACTCCAGCGACGGGCGATAACGCGAATTTGCAAGCCGCTTCTTCGCTACGTTGGCAAGCGACGCCTGCGGTTGCTTTGACCGCTTCGCACCAAATCGGCAGCGACGTGACAACGGAAAATGCCGCATCAACTTTGTTATCTGCACCGATTTATAACGCGCGCCTCAACAGCGCCAGCCAAATCGGAATGGAATGGCGCATGACGCCGCGATTTTCGCTTTCCTTGAACGGCGGCGAAACGCGCTACGACGAAACTTCCGAAGGCGAACGTTTCTTGCGCCGTCTGAGCAATCGCGACAATCAATATTCGCTGGGATTGCGCAGCCAATCTTCACTCGCTTCATGGAATC
>Ga0123337_10004470_pt1 | contig 14235 bp, 15 predicted proteins | sample frozenSSSSmetaG_FD_89792 | JGI IMG/M metagenome (GOLD analysis project Ga0123337, IMG submission 89792) | Glacier valley bacterial and archeal communities from Borup Fiord, Nunavut, Canada, to study Microbial Dark Matter (Phase II) -... | ecosystem: Environmental > Aquatic > Freshwater > Ice >... | reverse complement strand
CTGTCTGGTATTGAGTATTGCCCCAACGATGACCCCTGAGCCGAGGACAATGGCTTGAATCAGCATAATGCGTGTCAGGGTTACAATAAGTGCAACCTCATCGGGCCGACTGTAAAGAGGGACAAGGATGGGCGCGAGCAAGAGCGCGAGCAGCGAGAGTACAACCATACACGCCGCTGATATATTCAAAGAACTGCTTGCGATATGCCACGCCGTTTTCTCATCTTTTTGCTGCTCCCAATAGGAGGTAAACACGGGAATGAACGCGGAGCTGAGTGCGCCTCCGGAAATCACCGTGTAGATCAGGTTAGGGATGAGATATGCTTGCAAATATGCTTCGCCAGAGATACCGCGCCCGAAGATATAGGTAAAGAGGAAGGTTTGTAGCAGTCCCAGAACACTGCTAATCAGAAAAGCGCCGCTGATCAAAGAAGAGGCACGCGCAACCTTCGTGCGCTGAATCTCCATCGTATTTTGCGCTTCCTGGGTCGAGGCTTGCGGCGCAGCATTCGGCGGGAGGGTTGCGGTGCTGGTGCGTAGGCTAGGGGATAGCTCAACACCGCGATTCAAGCGTTTTTGGCGTAGTTGCTGAAGCCGTTCCTGTCGCAGGCGTGGCAAGGATTGTGTGGGCTGGGGCATACTGATCGCGTGATACTGGATGCTCTGACTGTATCCCAGGGAGCTACCCATATCCATTGTCAGATCGGGATAGTATGGGTCCGCTGTTGGCTGGACATTGGCACTATGCAGCGCGTTAAACGGCGCATTTGCTGACGCAGAGGGATAGGGCGGATGCGGAAGGTATGGGATAGGACGAGCCAGCGGCTCACCAGGTGGGGGGACTGACTGCTCTTGTTCGTAGGCCCAGCTTTGGTAGGGCTGAGGAGGTCGAGGTGTGCGTGGTAGCTGCTGTTCTTCGTTGCTCATACGTTCCTTCATTCGCTTAGAGTTGCTCAATCTTGATACTGGCAATATCGAGCCACTGGGGGCCGCTTGTGACCGTGCCAAAGCGGAGTACACCGCGTGGCGTTGCAACCGCGTACTGGTTGTCGAGCCACGCGACAAAGCCAAGTGGTCGTGTTGGAGGACGCGGGACCCGCAACACCAGGGTGTCATCAACCCAGAATGTTGCCTCATGTTCGCGCCATTCAAGCGTGTAGGTATGCCATTCGGTCATCGCAACTGGGAGAAGTGCTTCGCTCGCACCACTTACACGTTGCAGCCAACGGGCTGCGGGCTGTGTATTTCCCGTGACACGTCCCCAGACAGTTGTTACGGCTGTCGGGATGAGCGCGGCCAATGCCTCGGCCCGCATACTGTGAACAACCTGCGCTTTCCAACCCCAGCCAGCGATAGCGGGAACAAGGGCCATATTTGAGGGCGGCGAGGCGTAGAAGAACCAGATCGACTCTGGGAGCATCAACACATCGCCACGCACTGAAAATGGGTGGTTCCAGAAGCCAAAACCTGCTGTGCCACGCAAAACGTTCTCGTCTACGGTGTCCGGTAGCGCAGCAGGGAGCGACGAGCGTGAACGTATCTCCATGCGTAGGGGTGGTCGCCAGGGAAAAGCCGAGCGAACACGCCCCGCGTAGTCGTCGATCTGGGCGTCGGTATAGTGTCCCTGTTGAGCCGAAGCGAAACCCATACGCAGGGCGGCATCGGTGCGCGCGAGTACGCCTGTGCCAAGACAGGTTTGCGTCCAATACGCAGAAAGCGAACGTGTCGCATCGGTAAAATCATCAAACATAGTATGTTATGAACTGCACTGGCACTCCTTGTTATTTGTTTGCTGCAACTTGTATCAGCTTCTCTTCCAAGAGTTGCCACACTTGCATATCAGCCACTTCGTTATGAACCGGGGCGTTGTTGCGTGATGCCTCGCGCAAAATGGTTGTCGCCATCTGGCGGAAAGGAGCAAAATACTCTTTTTGCTCTCGTTGTGCTGGCATGATGCAGAGCGCGATATCCTCTGGCTCATAAAAGTCTTCTGGCTCAAACGCCAGCGCGAGCAGGTCGGCGTAGCTTTGAACAAGTCCTGACCGGGAGTGTGGGAGAAAGTAGTTATATTGTGTGCTAGAGACAAGAAACACGCCCGCGATGCGACCCGCGTAGAGAATGGGACAGATCGCGCAACTTTTTTCATATTCGGCGTGTGCGGCTGGCAGCAGATTATGTTCCTCGTCCAAATCTTCAATGATCGCGGGACGGTACAGCGTAATCACGTTGCCGGCGAGCGATTCGGCACTAAGGAACATCGCCTGCTGATCTAAATTTGCGCCCCAGGGCGGTGTGCCAATACCAACGCTTTCGCGCAGGCTACGCACCTTGTGTTGTGGGCCGGAAGGTGGCATACAGCGCACCACCCAGGCCGACAGTCCCACTTTATTGGGGTCGAGCCGTTCAAGTGCGCTTTCCAAAATAGCGCGACAGATGGACCAGTAGTACAGATTTGCCCGTGTTGACGTGCGTGTAGTGAACAATTTCGTGTAGAATTCGGCTGAAATATCCTTCGATGTATCGTCCTGTACGGCATCGGAAAACTCTTCAAAGCCCTTTTCTTCACGAATAAGATCAAGCAATTGCTCTCTTTGTGCTGGTAGCACGTTGAGAAGGAGGCGAAGATTGTGCGGACGTGGGTCTGATTCGCCGCTAACCCAACGCGTCAAGGTGATAATTTTCACCCCTAACTCGGCTGCAATACGCTGTTTTTCTTTCGGGTTGCTAATAATTGAGCTTAAGAATGTGCGCCATGTGTGTGTCTCTTGCATGTTTCTTATCCTGCTATTCAAATTACCAGAAAAGCATTGTTCGTGTTTCATGATAGCAGTTTGAGTGTGAAACGTCAACATTTTGTATGAGGCGTTACCAATAGTCACAACGTCTCGCAAACAAAAAAGCGCGTAGGTGCAGGTTGGCGTATATGTTCTGTATACCTGTATCTACGCGCTCTCTGTTCGCTGGAAACTATAGCTCGTTATATTCCTGCGAGGCCTTTTGGCCTAACGTGGTTAAAAAGGATTTCGAGATCGGTGTTTCGCTTTCCCTACCGAGGTGGCGCGCTGTTCCCTGTCCTTCGGGCAAGAAGCGGGTCGCAATGGTAAGGATATCGGTAATCACGCCGGGGAAGGCTCCGTGAAGGCGAGCCAGAATTTGCGCTGACGCGGTGATGATTAGCTCGGTATCGCCACGCTTTGTCGCGTTTACCACCTGCTTGGCGGCGCGTTTTACATCAATCGAAGAGCCAGGAAGGGTATCAATTAAAGAGAAAAGCGTATATTCCTCTTTGTGCTTGTCACCTTTTGCTATCGCGTTGATGTGTGAACCGGTTCGCATCAATCCTGGCGCAACTGTGATTACGTCTATGCCTTCGTGCGCCAGTTCCGCGTGAAGTCCTTCGGATAGGCCAACAACCGCGAACTTCGCGCTGGCGTACGAGAGCAGATGTGGTACGCTGACTTTGCCACCAACCGAGGCGATGTTGACAATACGTCCATTGCCACGTTCGCGCATCTGTGGCAGGGTCGCCATGATTGTGTTATATGTTCCCCAGAAGATGATGTTCATTGACTCTTCAAAGTCGCTACGGGTAAGCGTGTGCCAGGGACCCGCGCTAATGATACCTGCATTGTTGACGAGAACGTCAATGCGCCCGAAGCGAGCCACCGCTTGCGTTATCATATAGTGTACCTGTTCCGCGTCGGTAACGTCACATTCCACGCTGAGGACGACTGCGCCACGCTCGGCCAGTTGCGTTTGCGCTCGCTCTAACTCGTCATTTTCGCGTGAGCAGATAACCAATTTTGCGCCTTCGGCTGCAAACGCCTCGGCCAGTGCTAACCCAAAACCCCGTGAACCGCCGGTAATGAGGACAATTTTGTTCTGCAATGTGATGAACTTACGTCTCTGTATTAACTCGCGAACAACCGCGAAGCCCGCGACTGCCGCCAACAACTTCCAATTGCGTTCGATAAACCCCTTTGCCATACTTATCGCTCCAATCTCTCTTCAAGAAATTCTTATAGCCAAAATCTATCGGATACGTATACATTGTATATGTGCAAGGATAGGCAACTACTCTGTACACGAACAGCAGGGGGGGAAAGTATGCAAAGAGCAGAGTATTTTTCAAAAAGCACAAAGAAGTGGCTTTCCAGGTGTGGAAAGCCACTTCTTTGTGCTATAAATGGTGTCTGCTGGTTTAGCGTTTGGCCCGTGCCTCACGGTTCAAGGTGGCACCAAGTACGCCGAGGACCGCGAGAATTAAAATCGCCCCTGTTGCGACGCGTAGGGGTGCGAGCGCGTCAACATTGTTGATAAGGGCGAGTATGAGGATGGTGATAACGACACCAATCAGGATAATCATATCGCCAACGAGAAAGTTGTAGACCGCGTTAATTACCTTCATGAAATCACCTCTTCTTTGATAGCCTGTACGCCCCCTTCGGTGCTGCTTGATGTCACGGTGTGTTGCTTGGTGCGTTTTAGCCATGTTACAAGCACGTAGGACGCGAGCAGATAGAGGGCGGCGAGAAAGATGATAGAGAGATCAGCATAGGGCCACTCAAAATGTGTGCCGTTGGTAGCAATGCGGATACCCTCGCCCGCCCAGAATGTACCAAAGGCGGTCAACATGATGCCGACGACAAATTTCAGGGTGTTTTCGGGAATACGTTTTAGCGGTGCGCGTACCAGGACACCTAGCAGAATAACAAGTACACCCGCGATAACTGCGCCAATCGCGGCTGAGGTAATACCGAGCGAACGTGCCGTGCCGCTAGAGGCGACGCTGCTCCCAAAGGTGATGACGATGAAGGCAACCTCAAGCCCTTCGAGCAACACGGCTTTATAAGCCATTGCAATGCCGAACGGCTCAAAACGAGGCGTGATTTTTTCGCCACGTGCGCGAAGTTCCGCCTGCGTCTCTTCAAAAATGGCCTCTTCATCATGGAGTGCTTTCAACCCGCTATAGCGCAGAATAGCTTTCTTAAGCCACTTTAGGCCAAAGAGGATCAAGATTACGCCGACAACGAGGCGCAATACATTGATTGGTACAAATTGAACAAGCGCAACACCAAAGGTCGCAATAATAAGTGCAAGCGTAGCGGCTGCGGCAAACGCGCCAGCCAGTGAACTACGCCAATTGATTGTGACGCCAACAACGAGAACAATAGTGAACGCCTCGACAAACTCAACAACGGAGGCGAGGAATGCAGCCGTAGCAACAGCCCATTGCATACGATAGTCTCCTATTCTGAACATAGAGCATTGGAGTACCCTAGAGAAAGGTACTCTCTCCGTGTAGTGTATCACACAAGAAACTATTTTTTTGTTGCGACAAGCTGTAGCCAGGTGCGGGGTATCTCGGTTAAACCTAGCTCTTGCCCTGTCTGGTACACCGCGTTCTCCAGGGCTGCTGCACCGAGGGCGAGCGGCACACCGGGCAAAGCACCTTCTATGAAGAGCCAATACTTACCAAGATCACGCCATGCATCAAGCGACATAAGGGCGTTGTTGCGTTCGATAGCGACCTGTGCAAAGCCGCTTGCTTGGAGAGCTGCGACGTACTCCTCCGGTGTCAACCACTGGCGCGCCATTGCCTTTGCCTCGCGTGAGAGATGAGCTTCTGGATGCTCCTTGCGAAGCCAACCGACTGCGCGCCGCGTCCACAGGCGGTAAAAACGCTCTGTTCCCTCAACATAAGTGCCTTCATAAAAGGCACTATTGCATGCGAAGATGCCTTCCGGCATGAGAATTTCAGCCATATGGCGAAACGCATCGTGTTTGTCTGGCACAAGGTGGATCGCGTTACAAAAGAAGGCCATATCCGCATTTTGTACAAAGCGTGGCAGATCAGTTACATCGCCTTGAAAGAACTTTGTTTGCACTGCTGGATATTCGGCCTGCATGGATTGGTTGGCGAGCCGAATGGCCTCAGCCGAGGGGTCTACCCCGATGATGCAGGTATTGGCGAGCAGTTCGTGCCGCGCCATTTCCTCTACAATCAAGCGCGAAATAGCCCCAGTGCCACAGGCCATATCGACAATGGTGATGGTGGTGTTCGCGGGTCTTGCGGCTCGACGGGTCAAGAGATGCTGGACAGCGTGTTGCACAAGCAAACGATTGACTCGCGTGTAGAAATCGTGGGCCGCGAACGGCGCAAAGGTAAACTGATTCGTTTCATCTGTTTCAAATAGTGTCATCTTGTGTATATCTTTCTTACTACAGAGAGAACGTGTTTCTATACTTAGAAGCCACTTACATGCTTTTTGTTTCATACCCTCGTAGTGTGATTAGATGTGCATGGAAGCCCCACCATCGACGCTGATAATCTGACCCGTGATATAGGCGGCGTCCGATGAGCAGAGAAAGGCGATGGTTCCGGCAACCTCTTCTACTGTACCAGCGCGCTTGAGGACGGTGGCGTCGATAAGAAATTGTTGCTGCTGCTCGGTTAGTGGGGCGGTGAGTTCTGTACGGATGTAGCCGGGGGTAACGGCGTTGGCCGTGATGTTACGGCTAGCCATCTCGCGGGCGGTTGTGAGGGTAAGGGCGATGATGCCAGCTTTCGAGGCGGCGTAATTTGCTTGTCCGCCGGGGCCGAGCAAGCCCGCGACAGAACTGATATTCACGACGCGTCCCCAACGCGCCTTCATCATTGGGCGAAGTGCTGCTTTGGTGCAGAGGAACGTGGAACGAAGGTTGCTATCTATGACATGCTCAAAGTCTGCTAAAGACATTTGCAGGATAAGCTTGTCACGTGTCGTACCGGCATTGTTGACAAGAATGGTAATTGCCCCAAGTGCCTGTGCCGCCTCAGAGAAGAGACGGGTAACATCCTCTTCCTGGCTAACATCTGCTTGAATCATGGCGCAACGTCTGCCAAGTGCCTCGACCTCTTTCTTTGTCGCGAGGGCGGCAGTTGCGTTGCTGCGATAGTTAATGACAAGGTCTGCGCCATTTTGGGCCAGACGCAATGCTGTCGCGCGTCCAATTCCTTGACCGCTGCCTGTCACCAGGGCAATTTTGCCAGTTAGTGGTTGTTGTACATCCGTCATGTGTTCGATCACATCCTTGTAAATTTTGGGTATATAGTCGATAGTATATCACCTATACCGCGCGATGTAGGGCGAACGAGTGGGAAGGCTACTGTGTTTCCCATGTGACGCGATGCAACGTATTATAAGAGACAGCAAAAAACAGGGAGTAGACGGAAGCGTGCGTAACAAGAGAACAGTAGGTGTATGGCCTTTGCTCGTGTGTGGAGGCCAATTTTTTAGTGGATTACGAGCACTGCGGAATTATCATACGTTGCCAGAGATAGCAGCAGATAGTATCGAAAGCGAAACAGCGCAAAAGAGAGAGTATGTAGGCGTTTCTATTATCATACCGGCGCGGAACGAAGAGGCAAACCTATCGCGCTTACTGGCGTCCGTCGTTCGTCAAGATTACCCTTATTTTGAGGTAATTGTTGTCGATGATTCCTCGACAGACCGCACCGCCGCGATTGCGCGGGTCTATGCTAAAGAGGGCGTACGACTGGTGCAGGTTGCTGGACCACCACAGGGCTGGACAGGGAAAAACCACGCTTGCTGGGTAGGGGCGCAGAACGCCGGCTTTCCCTGGCTCCTTTTCATCGACGCAGACACAGAATTAGCACCGTTTGCACTGCGCTCAACCGTACATTTTGCACAGCAACATTGCTTGCATGCGCTCTCGCTCTTCCCGCATCAGCGCTGCGAAACGTTTTGGGAGCGTTTACTGTTACCTATCGCCTATCAACAGTATTTTGTTGGGCTGAACGCACAAGTGGTACACCGCAGTGATGGGCCAGCTCTTGCCAACGGGCAATATTTTTTTATCCAACACGATGCATACCAACGCGTTGAGGGACACGCGGCGAACGCTGGGAGCATCGTTGATGATGTTGCGCTGGCAACCGCTTTGAAGCACAACGGGGTTGTTCCCTTTGCCTGTTGCGGGGAAACGCTGGTATCGGTGCGGATGTACACGACATTACCGCAGATTTGTAAAGGCTTCGGCAAGAATAGCTTTCAGTATATTCAACAGTCGCCACTAACGGGCATACAGACCGCGATAAGCACAACGCTCGCGGCGGCTGTTGTGATGCTCTTTGTTGATGCACGACGCGCAAGGTCGCTGCCCCTGCTTGCTGTTGCGCTCGGTGCATACGTAATGCAGGTATGCGCTCTGCTGCCCTGGTTAAAACAGTTTGGCATCCGGCTCTGGTACGCGCTGTTCGCCCCCTTCGCGTCGCTGCTCTTTCTTCTGATCGCAATAAATTCGCTGGTACACAGTATTGTAGGCCGCTCCGTTAGCTGGAAAGGACGGCATTATGCGACATCGAACGCGCGCTGGCGTTCTGCTCTTTCTGGCGAACGGTTCAGGTCTTCCAGCAGGCGTAGTGTGTCCTCTGATGGGAGGGATGACCAGGGCGAGGCGTTTTCCGCGGCTACATCCAGTTCTGGCTGTGGCGTTGCTGGCAATGTCTCAGGGAACGATAGGATTGATGGTTGCGTTATAAGCTCGGTTGTAAGCGCGTCCAGGCTTTGAGCGCGCACTATGTCGTAAGCCGTCGTTGTCGTCTGTGGAGGTGTTACAGGGGGAGCCGTGACGACTGGAGGCGTTTGTGTCGCGGTAGAAATAGCTTTGGGAACGCTGGGCAGGCGTGGCAGTGTGATGTCGATATTCGCGTCGAACTGTGTGGTACGGTCGTACATCGTTGTTTGAATCTGGTCTACCGTAAGATTTCTTGTTTTTGTAAGATGCGCGTCAAACAAGATGGCATTATTCAGATCGGCGACAAGCACGTTCGCGCCCGTGAGATTTGCGCCGCGCAGGTCTGCGCCCATCAGGTTCGCGCCAGAGAGGTCGGCATCGGAGAGGTCGGCATCGGCAAGACACGCATCGGAGAGGTCGGCCATGAAGAGATTAGCCTGCGCAAGGTGCGCGCCACGCAGGTTTGCGCCGCTGAGAAAGCGGCGTGAGAGGTCGCGTCCCACAAGATCGGCCTCTTGTAGCTGAGACGGGATGTCACTGGAAACGGCACTCCGCCGACGCTGATTTTCAACCGATGGCAGCGAAGCGTCTTCGAGATATGGAAGATGTTCCAATTCGTTTTCAAGTGCAACGCGTGTCGTGGCCGTGATGTATTGCTGCTCAAGCGTCTGTGCGCGGGTCGTGTCCTCTTGCACCCACGCTTGCCACTCTTGGCGTATCTGCTGTACCGCTTCAAGAAGCTCTTGCTTGGTGTCGGCGAGACGCTTTGCTTGCTCAAGTTGCCATTGCTGCTGCCGCGCTTCCTGCGCGTGTTCCCAACCTTGCTGTTGAATGATAGTTGTACTGAGTGTACGTTGATAGGCTTTGAAGACAAGCAACGCTGTAACGACGGTGACGACAATACCAATGACGCCCCCCAGCAACAATGGTTCTAACATACTCTCTGGCTCCTCTATATGTTTGGGTCTCTCTTCATACTCCATAGCAAAAAAGAGTGACGATACATTTTGAAAGATATTCTTTGCAAGTATAAAACTTTGTCTATATTTAGATAACGGTGCTAAAAACAGATATGGTGACGATTAGGCGCGTGTGGGATGAATGTCACATGCTCAATATGTTTCCTAGTATAGACGAACAGGCGGAATTACGCCATACTGTCAACAACAAGTACCAGTGGTTGGCTGCCCTACAGAGAATTTGTGCATACATAGAGGTGTATGCGGAAGAGGATTATACTAGTAATGAGTCAATACGATCATCCAACACCGACCTCGTTTCTGCTTGAAGAAGAGGAACGTAGACTGATTCTTTCGTGGAGTGATGGGCACGAAAGTATTCACGATTGGGAGGCAGTACGCTGGGCCTGCCCCTGTGCATGGTGTGCAGGCGAAGGCAATCAGCCAGGAGTTTTACAGAGCAAGCAGAGCTTGAGCCGCGAAGAGACAACACTGGTAAACATTCAACCAGTAGGTCGGTATGGCCTGACACCGATCTGGGAGGACGGACATAAGACAGGCATTTACACATATGAGAAATTGCGCGCGAGTTGCGAATGTGATGAATGTCGGAAGAGAGTACCAAAAAGATAGTGTATGTTAGCATGTTCTCTCTGTGCCGTTTTATGTAATAAGATGAGAAGTAAAAGATTATCTACTCACTCGCTATCTGAAAACGCTTCTTGTAAAAATGGAGAACATGCTTATGTCTACTAATGGAATAACTACTACGCACACACCTACAGAAACGTCACGGCGGCGCACTATCTATGTTTCTGGTCTCGTTATTCGTGTATTTATCGCTCTGGTTATTAGTTGGCTTATTATAATGGCGTTTTTTATTACCAATGTGGCATCGCATTGATCTATTATTGTCAACACTTGAAAATATATGTACCATATAAAGCTCCCCGCGTCCTTCTTCGTATTCACAAAAAGCAAGGCGCGGGAAGTGACTTGATACTCTCCAGGTTCGTTACGCCTGGCGTTGCATAAGCCTTTGAATATTGTTGACGTAATTTCGCCCGACAAGCTCTTCGGCTTTGTCTTGATCGTCCTTCATGATTTGAAGAATAAGCGCAATATCGGGGTTGGGCGCGAGGGTGAGATCGTGGCGCCCTTCCTGGACTGCTTGCAGTATCTCGCTAGCGACCTCATCAGGTGTAAGCATTGCAATGACGTTGAGGAATTCGAGGGCGTCCTTCTCCTGATGAATCATCGGCGTCTCAACCCACGCGGGATAAACGGTGGTTACGTCGATACCTGTTCCGTAGAGTTCCGCACGCAATGCGCCGGAGAAACCACGCACCGCCCATTTGCTGGCAACATAGCCTGTGAGTAGTGGCGCGCAAATTTTGCCTGCGACGGAGCTAAGGAAGACAAAGTAGCCACTTTTCTGTTGGCGCATTACGGGTAGTGCGGCTCTGGTGCAATTATATGTTCCCATAAAGTTGATGTTCATCATCGTCTGCATCTGTTCCGTGCTGACATCGTCAATTGTCCCACCACGACCAACGCCCGCGCTGGTGACAACGAGATCAATACGTCCCCCTACGTTATGTGCCTGTTGCATGAGTGCCTGTACCTGCGACTCCTGGGTAACGTCGGTTGGGACACCTAAAACCTTGCCATTTGCGCTGGGTGCGTGGCGGCGTACATGCTCTATTGCCTGCAAGAGTCGCTCATTGTCGATGTCCGCCAGTATGATGTGCGCGCCCTGAGCATACAATGCGCGCGCTGTAGCTAAACCGATGCCACTTGCCCCGCCCGTAACTACCGCAACTGCTTCGTTGAAGTTTTTCAGTGCCATTTCCAGCTCCTCTGTAAAAATAAAAACCAAATGGGAGAGAAAGTATGTCCCACTTGATAGTATCTTCTGTCGCGGCTGGGTGTCAAATGCTGGTTTGGGTAACGGCCTGCGGTTCAGTGCGCGATACGTGATCTACACTGTGGTTATATGCCTTTTCGATGATTTTCGCCTCTTCGTCGCGGCCATATTGGGCCGTCAAATTCTGCGCTACCTGCTGTAACAAGGCGTGGAGCTGACGCAGGTCTGTGTTCGCGATATTGTGTAGACGTTCACGTATCATATATTCACGGGCGCGGATAACCGTCTCACGCAAGGCATGGCCTTGCTGTGTGAGGACCACACGCGTGTAGCGCCTGTCGCCAGCTTTGCCGCGTTTACGTTCGGCCAGGCCCTCTTCTTCCAGTTTATCGACCACGCTTGTGACGTTGCTTTTATCACAAATCAACAGGTTCGCCAATTCGCTGAGAGAACGCCCCTCTGGATCGCTGAGATGAACCAGTGCCCACGATTGCGTCAGTGTCAGGCCCAGTCGCCGCATGAGGTGTTGATCGCCCATGTCGAGGCGAATGAATGACAACGAAATGAGGTTATATACTTCTTGCTCAAGGTTTCCCATTCCACGCTCCTTCTTTGTCATAGCTATAGTTGGGCAATCAACTATTGTGTTACTGACAGTATACCATGCAAGGATTTACGCGTCAATGGATGGGCTATAGTCCGAAAAGTGAGGAGACACTCACTTTTCGGACTTTCTGCCTCGCTAGAAGGGGGTTTCGATGAGTGCGCGGCGAATTTCGATGAGTGCCGACGCAACATGTTGCCGTTCTATCCCATAATGGGTGACGGCGCGAATTTTGCCACCTCCCATGTGACCCATGAGAATGCCACGTTGCTGGGTACTACTCAAAAACGCCTCCGTCTGATCGAGAGTTGCTGGCTGATTGTGTTCGTTCTGTAGGGTGAACATCACAATATTGGTGACAACATGCTCTGCGTCAATGGCTATCTGGGGGAAGTCCGCGAGTCCGTGTGCGAGTTGATGCGCGTGATCGTGATCTTCCGCGAGCCGTTGCGTCATCTGCTCTAACGCGATGATACCGGCGGCGGCGAGGATACCCGCTTGCCGCATACCCCCGCCGAGCAATTTGCGGGTGCGACGTGCGCGACGAATAAATTCTTTATTGCCCGCGAGAATCGAGCCAACAGGAGCGCTGAGACCCTTCGACAGACAGAACATGAGCGAGTCAACATCCTGTACCAATGCGCCAACAGACGTGTTGAGAGCGATAGCCGCGTTGAAGATACGCGCGCCATCGACGTGTACCGCGACTCCGTGCTTGTGTGCCAGTGCCGCGGCTGCATGTGTCTGCTCCACGCTGAGGACCTTGCCACCGCAACGGTTGTGGGTATTCTCAAGACACAGCAGGGCGGTTGCGGCGACGTGTTCATCGTCCTCACCGACGATGCCGGCCTGCACCTTTGCAAGGTCAAGTGTGCCATCGGCGTTGTTTGGGATGATCCACATGGGAGAACCGCCGAGTGTTGAGGGGCCGCCTGCTTCGTAGTGGTAGATATGCGATTCGTCCCCAACAAGTACGGCTTGCCAGCGTCCAGCGTGGGTGAGCACTGCAATCGCGTTGCCCATTGTGCCGCTTGGCACAAATAGAGCCGCCTCTTTTCCCACATACAAGGCCGCCAGTTCCTCCAAGCGGTTGATTGTGGGGTCTTCGCCGTATACGTCATCTCCTACTTCCGCGCGATACATTGCCTCACGCATAGCAGGAGTGGGGAGTGTTACGGTGTCACTGCGTAAATCAATAGCCATATATTTCTGTTTCTTTCCTTAAGAATAAAAGCAACGTGGTTGTGTCTCACAGTATAACACAGCACATCCTTTGGAGTTATTTTCAAGGCACAAATGTGTGGTATGTGTTATAGTATGTACGTACTTCGCGTATACTTGAAGATAATAGTGGCGTGGTCTCCTCCCAAGTAAAATGTTTTTTGTTGTACATAAAGGCGTATCGCGTTTTTGTGCTATCTTCTCTTTTAAAAGGTCTGAGCGTGGGTAATAATCCTATTGATTTTAGCGTTGGTCTGGAGTTAAGTTTGGAACTTCTGGGACGCTATCGACAGAGCGGTCTGCTACATGCTGAAATTCCGCGTGTACCAGGGGTGCGCGGCGTGTGTCACGCTTGGATCAGTCTTGTGCAAGGCAAAGTAACGTTTTGTTACATAGAGAGCAGCACCGGACAGCGTTATCAAGCAGACAAAGCCACGCTCTCGCAAATGGATGCGGAGCGTGGGCCATTTAACTGGGCACTCGCGGTACAAACCTCTCCCGAACCCCAAACTCCGCTCCCTGCGCCCCTCACTCCTACACCCCCGCAAGCTCCATTGGTACTGGGACCTTCGCGTTCCGTTCGTACACAAGCCGTCCCGCGCTCTATTGCGGTGTTAGATTTGGCGCGACTCGCGAATGTACCGAATCGAGAGCGTATGGTGTTGCGCCTCGTCTTTACAATGGTTGATGGAAGACGCACTATTGAAGAGATTAAGGCAAGACTCACCCTTTCTAATGACGTGGTTGATTGGGCGTTACAAACATTGGTTTCAATGAGCATACTTGTTATCGACCAGCAGTAGTCTAAGGTCATTTACACTCATCGCTTATCTATAACGCTTTCTGCCCGTAGTGATTGGTCCAGAATGTATGGAGTTTTTCGCTTTCACCCTCTGGCAAGGGAACCAGGGGGCCAAGTTGTGTGGCGATGACATAGGTTTTCGCGCAATCTTCTAGTGCGTGAGCAATAGAAAAGGCTAGCGATAATGTTGGGCCAACGACCAGGGCGCCGTGATTGCCCCAAAGTAGCGCGGGTCGCTTGCCCAGATGTTTGGCGATATGTT
>Ga0123337_10004467_pt1 | contig 14241 bp, 12 predicted proteins | sample frozenSSSSmetaG_FD_89792 | JGI IMG/M metagenome (GOLD analysis project Ga0123337, IMG submission 89792) | Glacier valley bacterial and archeal communities from Borup Fiord, Nunavut, Canada, to study Microbial Dark Matter (Phase II) -... | ecosystem: Environmental > Aquatic > Freshwater > Ice >... | reverse complement strand
TCGGTGGGCGCTGGAATTTCGGATTGGTCCACCTACTACGTGAACACCGATATCACCGGGTTCACGCCGCAGTACCTGGGTTCGACACCCTGGAGCGACCCGGAAATTTACCGCAAGACCTCGCCCATCACCTATGTGAAGCAGGCCAAGACGCCGACTTTGATTCAGCATGGCGAACTCGACAAGCGGGTGCCGATTCCAAACGGTTATGAATTGCGCCAGGCATTGGAAGATGGCGGCGTGCCAGTGAAGATGATTGTGTATAAGGGTTTCGGGCACGGCATTGACAAACCGAAACAGCAGCGTGCCGTGATGGAACACAACATGGAGTGGTTCGCGAAATATATCTGGGGCGAGTAACCCACCGGCTCCCCGGCCCGCGCCGTGTCAGGTGCGTTTGAAGTGTTTGCTCAACTGTAGTTCCTGGCGCTGGTAATTGGAGCCGATGCCTTGGCCGTAAAGTTTATCGGGCACTGCTAGCAGACGCTCAAAAGTCAGGCTTCCTACTTCCTGACCGTCTTCAAGCAGGAACGGTACTTCGTGGGACCTCACTTCGAGCACCGCGCGGGTGCCTTTAATGTTGTCGTTGCCATACCCGAAACCTGGATCGAAGAAGCCGGCGTAATGAATGCGGAATTCGCCCACTGAGGAATCATACGGCACCATTTCCGCGGCAAAACCGGGAGGAATGCTCACCAGTTCTTTTGAGGCGAGTATATAAAAGTCTTCTGGATCGAGGACGAGGTCGCGGTTCCTGGTGCGATGGATGGCATCCCAATACTCACCCGGTTCGTAATATCCGATGCGGTCCAGATCGATCAGAGCGGTATGTTTCTTAGCCCGGTAACCGATGATGTCGCCGCCGCCGGTGCCTTGCAGGTCCACCGAGAGTCTCAGTCCGGAATCGATCATGGCCTTGGTAGGCTGTTCGCTATCGTCGTACACCAGCTTCTCCAATTTGTTCAGCTTCGAAAGCTGATTGTCTGAAGAAGGGGGCGCGCCACGGGTGAGCCGTAATTGGCTTAGGCGAACGCCCGCTCTCACCAGGACGCTGAATGTTTGCGGTACCACCTCCGCGTACAGTTTGCCTTTGTAACCTGCGGGCACAATCTCGAATTGACGCCCGTAATCTGTAATTACTCTGGTGAAAATATCCAAGCGACCGGTTGAGCTTTTCGGATTCACCTTGCCCGAAAGCTGGGACGGAAGCCGAAGCTCTTCCTGAAGCGGCACGATATAGACGCAGCCCTTTTCAAGCACCGCGGGCCGGGTTAGATCGATTTCGTGCAGGGTATAACCCTCCAGCTTGCGAGCCACCGTGAACCGCTCGCTGGGAAGGAAACTGGCACGAACCCGATAGGCCACGTCGCCCAAACGCAGATCGATGCTAGACGGCTGAATTTGTTCCGGCTCAATCGGGTTCGACGCAGTGATTTGTCCCGCGTCGATGAGTTCGCGAATCGATTGCGAAGGAAGCACCCCGGTGGGGTACGTTTCGGTGGCGGGCGTTAATTCAGGGAAAAGGCTCTCTGCAATCCAGCCGCTCATCCAGCTTTATGGGCGCCCACGTCATAAACGTAAATAACGTGGCCGCGGCCGCCGACGGAGATGGTCTCTTTCACAGCAGGCTTCCAGCCACGGATTTCATAATCGTGAGAAACCACCCGTGCCCCCGGCTTCAGGGAGTGCTCAAACACCGGACGCAAACGGTCGTTGGAACTGGTCAAAAAATAGATTGTAACCACGTCGGCGGGGCTCAGATCGTAATGAAGAGCATTGCCTTCCACGATAGAGATTTGACCGTCAAGGCCCATCTGCTTAATGCGGTTAAAAGTCTGTTCGAACAAATAATGCGAAAGCTCAATTCCCACGGCGCGTGCGTGAAATTTCTGAGCTGCCATGATCACCACGCGGCCCTCGCCGCAACCTAAGTCATACAAGGTTTCGCCGGGTTTCAGGTTGGCAGCGGTCAACATACGTTCGATGACCTGCGGAGGAGTGGGAACGTCAGGCCCGAGCGTGTCCGGATTCTTGAAATGCTGGCCGAAAGCAGGCGAAATGACAACGGAAGCCGCGCACAGCGACAGCAGAAAAACCAACCGCATACGATGACTTAACCCCTAGTGAGAAGAAAGACTGGTGATGCCTTTCGTACTCTTTGATCTTACTATACGGGTAACAATATCACTCCATGCCACCCAGAGATCGCGCGGGCGCGAGATGGTGTATTCCATTCCGCGCAAGTGCTTTACCGCGTTGCCGATTGCATCGCGCCAGGGGTTCGCTTGCGGATAGAGGTTGTAGTTCATGTAAAAAATTGGATACTCGATGTTTTCCATCTGCTTCAGCGATTCGATCGGAACACCCTCCTCGAGCATCACTTTCGGACCGGCGAAGATCATGGCATCAGGATGCGAGTTCGTCATTTCCTCTGCAATAAGCTTGCTGAGGAACCCGGTATCCCCATGTTTCTGCTCCAATTTCTTAAGATTCACCGTGCCCAAATTCAGTGAGTTCAGAGAATCTCCAAGCGCGGGGAAGTTGATCTGGTCACTTTCGTCCTGACGGTACAAAACGCGCTGTTCCTGCATGTTGAAAGCAACGATGCTGAACTTGCAGATCCGCGGTTCGCGGGAAATATTGCGAAGTATGGAAACCAAAGCATTGGTGTCGATCGGTTGCAGAGTGGGGGAGAGAGACCGTTGCGGAGCAAAATTCACCATTACCTTGATGTTCAAAGGTGCGGACTTGTCGTCGCGCGTCACGGGTGGCTCCTCTTTAAACGGCTCGCGTTCGCTCGGCTCCACAATGTTCGCAGCGATAGAAAGCGCTACCTCGCGATCTTTCGGGTTCAGCGCCGCAGTGGTATTCCAGTAAGAGGAGCAGAGGCGTTCAGAACGGTCCCGCATCAGCCAATCTACGTGATAGGCACCTTCCCCCAGGTCAAAAGTGCCCTGCAGGAAAGCGTCACCTTTTGCGTCGTCTTCAATCTTGGGAACGGTAACGTGCTGTGAAAAATAACGCGGATGTCCTTTGTCCAGGTCCGGCGTCACGCGAAAAATCATTGTGAGAGTATTTTCTGATCCGGAGAGTTCATGCAGCGGAACAGTCACTTCGTAGCCGGAGTGAAACCGGAGATCGAAACCGAGCGAGGGTTTTACAGGTTCCACCTGACACGCCAAATCCTTTCGTACTTCCTGGCTTTCCAGCACAGCTTCATCGGTGTTAAAAATTCGCACCGTGCCGCCAACACCCGCCGCCTGCATGGCGGTTTGGCCGGAAAGAGTATGGCTGGCGCACAGCGAAACAAGCGCAAGGAGGGAAGGGTAAATCAGAATGCCCCGAGTTGGTGCCACAGGCAGTAAGCCCATAAACGAACCGTCGCCACGCAAGCGCGTAGAGTCATGTTGCCACACAATTGCCAAGCATTTTGCAAGTCCCCCGCTGAGAATTTGGGGGTGAATGGCGGGGGCGTACGGCATGGTACCTTCTTCGTATGCGATTCCGGCTTACCTGTGCCGCTTTTCTTACCGGCGTCTTGATTTCTTCTGCAAACGCAATCATCATCTCCGGCACGGATCCGAATGGCTCCCTGAATAACGGAAGTGCTTATAGCGGAGTGGTTCGGGTGAATCTTGGCGGCAACGGGGTCTGCAGCGGCTCGCTATTCGGACCTGCCCGCATCTACGTATTAACCGCCGCGCATTGTGTGTCTGGTGTAAGCGCGCCTTTCACCAACTATAACGTTGCTTTCGATACGCCCACCGTCACAACCGGCCTCGATGCCTTTGCTGCTGTATTCATAGCGCCGGGATATACGGGGACCGGTACTTTTGCCAACGATTTAGCGGTGATTCAGTTGCAGAATCCCGCACCAGCCGACGCTGCTTCTTACTCCATTTACACAAACCAGAACGAGATCGGGAAAGAGATCGTGCTGGTGGGCCAAGGTTCAAGCGGTACCGGAAATACGGGCGTCGATCCGAACTATGCGCCAAGTCAATCCCGGAGTGGACGGCGAATGGGGTTGAACGATTTCGACCAGTTTGCCGGTCAGGATACGACGCATATTCTGTTTGATTTCGACAACGGAAGCACGGCGCAGAACGCGCTAAATAGTTCTCTAGGTAGGGGCCTGAGCGAAGTTACGATTGCGGGTGGCGATTCTGGTGGACCGAGTTTCGATTTTGTGACCGGCCTGATCATCGGGGTTCACTCTTACGACACCTGCGTCACTGCCACGCCCACCTCCAGCGCTTGTCTCTCGCCGCCGGATCTGCATTCCACCACGAATGGCCCCGCAGGCTATTTCGGAGAAATTGGGGCCGATTCGCGCGTTTCCATTTATGCGAACAACTTCTTAGCGCCCTTTATCGGAACAGCAACGCCGGAACCCGCAACCTGGGCCCTGATGGGTGCCGGATGTTTTGCATTGTTCGGCGCGGCAATTCGCAAGCGTAACGTATAGCGCCGATGGAACTGCGGCAGACAGCTTTTTTTGTGTTGCTGATCTCAGCGGCAGCGTGCCCTGTGTTCGCTCAGACGCGTAAAGTTACGGAAGCCGACGTGGACCGCATCACGAAAACGGCGATTCTGATTGATACACACAACGACGTCACCAGCAAGACGGTCGAAGGTTTTGACATCGGGAAGCCTGCGAACGATGGTGGCCATACGGATTTGCCGCGTCTCCGGGCAGGCGGAGTTGGCGCGGTATTTTTCGCCGTCTATGTGGGCGCGAACTACTTGAGTGGCAATCATTCTGCAAATCGCGCGCTCGAAATGATCGACACCGTAAGGCATGACATTGTAGGTGGCCACCCGAACAGCTTTCTTTTCGCCACATCGGCCGCCGATATTGAACGCGCCCATGATGAAGGAAAGATTGCAGCCCTAATGGGAATCGAAGGGGGCCACGCAATTGAGGACAGCCCCAGGCTGTTGCGGGATTTTTATGCTCTTGGCGTGCGTTACATGACTCTGACGCATACGAATACGAACAACTGGGCCGATTCGTCAGGTGATCCGGACAAGCCCGGCATAAAGCACCATAACGGCTTAAGCCCTCTGGGAAAACAGATTGTCCTTGAGATGAACCGCTTGGGGATGCTGGTGGACATCTCGCACGTCTCCGATAAGACTTTCTGGGATGCGCTTGAGACAAGCAAAGCGCCCATTTTCGCATCGCACTCCTCTGCCAAAGCAATCTCCAACATCCCGCGGAACATGACGGATGAAATGATTGCAGCACTCGGTAAGAAGGGTGGCGTCGTGCAAATTAACTTCGGCTGCGATTTCTTATCCCAGAAATCGGCTGACGCGGAAGCAAAATCGGGCGGAATGGAAAAGTTCCGCGCGGTAATGGAGCAGTTCAAGGATGATCCCGCAAAGCAACGCGAAGCAGTGGCTAAGCTTCGCGATGAGATGGCCCGCACCGCGGTTCGGGCCACGGTTGCGGATGTGGTGGCGCACATCAATCACGTGAAGCAGATAGCTGGCATCGATGCTATCGGAATCGGCACGGATTTCGACGGGGTCGGTTGCGTGCCGGAAGGACTCGATGATGTCTCGAAGTTTCCCAATCTGACTCGCGCCTTGCTGGAAAGGGGCTACTCGGAATCCGACGTACGCAAGATCTATGGCGGGAATACACTTCGTCTGATGCGTGAGGTTGAAAAAACGGCCGGCACTCTGGCGCATTAGGCCCGGAAATTGCATTAACGGTGCGTGCGACTCATGCCTGACAACTCTGACCTTTTGCCGCAAATTGCGGAAGCGCGTGCGGAAACAGATCGTCTGTTTGCTCATCTCGACACGTCAGCCATATATGACCGGCCCATTGCGGAAAGGCATAGAATGGCCTTCTATTTCGGGCATCTGGAAGCGTTCGATTGGAATCAGATGAAGCTAATCGGTATGACGTCCCCTTCGCCAAACCCCGAATTCGATAATCTTTTTGCATTAGGCATCGATCCGGAGCCGGGCGGGTTACCGCATGACCAGCCATCCGATTGGCCGAAGCTAACGCAAATTGAAAACTATAACCGGCAAGTTAGAAGGACTATCGATTCCTATCTGCCCCATGTTCCCGCAGAAAACGTTCACATGTTGATTGAGCATCGTCATATGCATGCCGAAACGTTTGCTTATATTCTGCATAACGTGGAACCTGAAAAGAAAACGGGCCCTATTGAGCATGTGGGTACTGTAGCGCCTGTTATTCAAGAATTCGTGATGATTCCTGCCGGAATGGCTACGCTGGGCCGGGATGCCACCGAAGGGTTCGGGTGGGATAACGAATTCAGGAAATCTTCCGTTCCTGTTCCATCGTTCGAGATGACCAGATTCAAAATCACAAACGGTGATTATCTTGAGTACATGAATTTGACCGGCGTCGCGGCCCCGTACTACTGGTTTCAACAGGAGGGCCGTTGGTTTTACCGCGGCATTTTCCAGAATTTTCCGCTACCCCTGGAGTGGCCTGTGAATTGTACGTGGGAGCAGGCTTCGCAGTACGCTCAGTTTAAAAAACTGGCATTGCCGACCGAAGCACAATTCCACCGCGCGGCTTTCGGCTCACGCACACCAGGTCAAGAGCGACAATTGCCCTGGGAAAGCGGCGGGATGGATTTGTCGAAGAAAGGTAATTTCGGATACGCGGGGTGGAACCCGGTTGCCGTGAATGCTTCACCGGAAACAGAAAGTGCGTTCGGCGTAGCTCAACTGGTTGGCAACGGCTGGGAGTGGACTTCCACTATTTTCGCTCCCTTTGAAGGATTTAAGCCGTATCCCACTTACCCGGGCTATTCCGCAAATTTTTTCGACGGCTCTCACTATGTGTTGAAGGGTGCAAGTCAGCGCACATCCACCACGCTTGTCCGGAGTTCTCTCCGGAATTGGTTCCGGCCCGACTACCCGTATGTCTATGCAACGTTTCATCTGGTTCGGAACTAACTGAATGTCTGCTCATGCAATCGATCTATCTCGGTTCTTAACCACGCCGTTCGCTCGTGATGTATCGCTCGGGCTCAGTAACAAAGCTCAGAAATCAGTCCCATCTCAGTATCTTTACGATGAATTGGGCAGCATACTTTTTGACGCGATCACCGCATTGCCGGAATACGGTTTAACGCGCGCCGACAGTCGCCTGTTGCGCGCGCACTCAGACCAGATCATCGCCGCAATTCCCGGTGCTAACCTAACTATCGCCGAACTGGGCAGCGGAACCGGCGCTAAGACTCGATGGATCCTTCAAGCCGCGGCTCAAGTGGCGAATGATGTTATTTATTACCCAATCGATATCTCGGAAACTGCTGTGCAACAGTGTGCCAAGGTGTTGGACACGATTGAAGGAGTATCGGTACAACCGCAAACCGCAACCTATCTGGAAGGATTGGAGAAGGTAACGCGCCGCCGGACGCCGCACCAGTGTCTGCTTGTATTGTTCCTTGGTTCCACCATCGGCAACTTCGATTTCACGGCCGCGCGCAGGTTTCTTTCCAGTATCCGCGCTTTGCTGCAGCCCGGCGATGCATTACTTCTTGGCACGGATCTGGTCAAGCCGCTGCCCCAGATGATCGCTGCCTATGACGACCCCACCGGCGTTACTGCCGCCTTCAACCTGAACCTGTTAGGGCGGATGAACCGTGAACTGGATGCGGACTTTAACCTGCGGCAGTTCAGTCATCAAGCTCGATTCAACGAAGACGAATCGCGAATTGAGATGCATCTTTGTTCGAAAATCGCTCAAACGGTGAATATAGCCGGATTAGATCAGAATTTTTCGTTCCGCGCGGGTGAGACCATCTGGACGGAAGGCTCCTATAAATTCCGTCGTTCCGAGATTGCATCTTTGGCTCTTGAAACCGGATTTTCGGTACGCACGCAGTGGATTGACCATGAGTGGCCGTTTGCAGAAACGCTGATGTTGGCGAAGTGAATAGCCTCTCCTCGCATCTGTTTGTTCGCAATCTAGCCTGATTTGAGCTTAATCTAGACAAATGGCGGCGATTGTCGAGTTCCTGCAGGTTTCCTACACGCCTCCCGGGCACTCCCGCGAAGTGCTCAAAAAGTTCTCACTGACCATTGAGAGCGGTGACACGGTTGTCCTGTTGGGCCGCAGCGGCAGCGGAAAAACGACTGCCCTGAAGCTGGTCAATGGCCTGCTCTTTCCCACCTCCGGCGAGGTCCGGGTGGAGGGGAAGACCACCACAGACTGGGATTCTGTCGCGCTCAAGAGGCGCATCGGCTACGTGATTCAGGAAGCTGGCCTGTTCCCGCACTTCACCGTGGCGCGCAATATTGCACTTCCACCGCGCTTAAATGGTTGGGCCCCGGAAAAGATAGAGGCGCGGACCACGGAGATGCTCCGCACGGTGGGCCTTGAAGACTACGCAGACAGGTTCCCCCGGCAGCTTTCGGGCGGCCAGCGGCAACGGGCTGGAGTGGCCCGCGCCCTTGCCGCGGAACCGGCGCTGCTGCTCCTTGACGAACCATTCGGCGCGCTCGACCCGGTTACGCGCCTCGCGCTTCAGCGGGAGTTTCTGAAGTTGCGGAAAACCGCTTTGTTCGTCACACACGATATCCGCGAAGCCTTACAACTCGGTACACGGGTAGCGCTTCTGCATCAGGGCGAACTCGCTGTCATTGCAGAGCCTGCTGCCTTCCAACAATCTCAACATCCGGAAGCGCAGGCCTTTCTTGAGGTTTTGCAAAGTGTGGGCTGATCTTGGGCGCGAAGCCTTTTCGTTGACTTTGGAGCATTTGTTTCTTGTCGTTGTTTCCGTGGTGCTGGCCGCTGCAATCGCGATTCCCGTAGCGGTGGCCCTCACCAGGCGTGAACGGCTGCGCCGTCCCGTCGTGGCCTTCGTCAACGTTCTGCAGACCATCCCAAGCTTGGCGCTGTTCGGCTTCCTGATCCCACTCCCCTTCCTGGGCGGTATCGGAAAACGCACTGCCATCATTGCCCTGGTGCTCTATGCGCTGTTGCCCATCTTGCGCAACACTCTGGTCGGCATCACCGGAATCGACGCAGCTGTGCGCGAATCGGCGGTGGCAATGGGTATGACGCAGCGCCAGATCCTGCGTGAAGTGGAACTGCCACTTGCGGCACCTTCCATATTTGCGGGTCTGCGGGTGGCGACCGTGACTACTATAGGTACAGCCGCAATCGCAGCCGCTATCGGTGCGGGCGGCCTGGGTGTATTCATTTTTCGCGGTATCGCGTCCGTGGATAACGCCCAGATTCTGGCTGGCGCTGTTCCGGCTGCACTCATGGCCATCGCGGCCGACGAAGGATTCTCGTGGATCGAACGAAAGCTTTCACCGCCCTAGCGGCGTTGGTACTGACAGGCTGCTCACAGGGGCCACAGCTAACAGTAGGATCGAAGAATTTCGCGGAACAACTGATCCTGGGTGAGGTGGTCTCGCAGCACTTGGAGAACACTCTTCACATCCACGTAAAGCGCAAGCTCGATCTGGGCGGTACACTCCTGGCGCACAAGGCCCTGCAAGCGGGCGAGATCGATCTATATCCCGAATACACGGGAACCGCGCTAACCGCAATTCTAAAGCAGCTCCCCGATAGCGATCCTGCCGCGGTCCTAAGCAAAGTTCGTGAAGGCTACCGTCCGCTCAATCTTGTTTGGTCTGACCCGATCGGTTTCAACAATACGTTCGCTATGGTTGTGCGAAAAGAAGATGCCGCGGAGCGAAACGCCCACACTATTACCCAAGCGGCTGCTTTCGAGAAGGGGTGGCGGCTCGGTGTCGGCTACGAGTTTGTCACCCGCCCCGATGGACTTCCGGGCCTGATCGGCACTTACCGCCTAAACATTAAAGGCAGCGTCAAGACAATGGATTTGGGGCTGCTGTATCAAGCTCTGGAGCAGGGCCAGGTTGATATGGTTGCAGGCAACAGCACCGATGGACAGCTCTCCACAAAACCATTCGTCGTGCTGGAGGACGACCGTCATTATTTTCCGCCGTATGAGGCCGCCTGGGTGGTGCGTATGGACGCGTACCAGAAGTTCCCCGGCCTTCGAGATGCACTTGCCAAGCTGCACCTGAACACGGAACAGATTCGCGAGTTGAACCATCAGCTGGAGGCAAAACATACGTCAGTGCGCGAAATAGCCAGAAACTTTCTGGCTCAGCATCAGTAAGCTCCCCAGCCGCGATTCACACGTCAGCGAACTTCCGAACTCCCGGGGCGGCCCATCCGCTGAAAGCGTTCCGGCGTTCCGGCGTCGCCGCTGGTCTGAACCCGTCGCTCGAACCTGCCTACGGTCTCGGCCTTCGTCATGCCGCGTCCGAAAGTGTTCACCACCACGGATTCGGAGTTCGGCAAGCCACCGGGTGTCAGGTTGTAACGTCCTTGAACCGAGGAATCTGCCAAGCCCAATTTGGCCATGAACGCGTCGGAAGGCCCTCCGCCCGCTAAAGGCTGCACAGCGCCTGGGGTCCTTGGAAAATTGGCTGAACTGGTTTGGCCCGTCAGAAACACTTCAGACGCTGGATCGAGAGCCACGCTCACGGCACTATCATCGCCGCTGCCGCCGAAGAAGGTGGAATAAAGCAGGTTCTGCCCGTCTGTATCCAGCACGGACAGCACTGCATCCACGCCCCCCGCACGCCTTCCCTGAACCGCATCGCGCGTCACCGGATACTGATCTGAATCGGTGTCGCCCACCACGTAAACGTTGCCATTTGCATCCACCGAAATCCCGTTTCCGTAATCGCCGCCGTGCGATCCCAGAAAAGTAGTCCACGCTAAACTCTGGCCGTTTGCGGTGTACTTGGAAACGAAAATGTCCGAGGCTCCGCCGTTATAGCTTGTGTTGAAGTTTCGGTTCGGAACATCGAACCCGCTATCGCCCGTCGTGCTGCCCACCACGTAGACATTCCCTGAAAGGTCGAGAGCCACACCGCCGGCTGAATCGTCGCCGGAACCGCCGCTGAAAGTCGAGAATACCAATTGAGAACCGTCGGCGTTTACCTCCGTGACGAATGCATCAAGTCCACCATGCCGTGAGTGTTGAAAGGGCGCATTCGCTTGAGGAAAACTGTCGGAGAGGGTCTCGCCCACCACGTATGCGTTTCCGCTCGCGTCCACCGCGATGCCAGTCGCTCTGTCGTCGGAACTGCCCCCAAGCAACGTGGAGTAAATGGCCGATCCGTCGGAAGCAAACTTCGCAACGAACGCGTCAGTGCCGCCGCGGTTGCCACGCTGAAAAGCGCCGTCGTTGGTGGGGAAATCGCTGGACGTAGAAACGCCGGTCAGGTAGACACCCCCTTGGCGGTCAAGAGCAATACCGTATGCGCGATCGTCATTGCCCCCACCGAGGTACGTGGAGAATATCAGCGTTGTACCTGCCGGATCCAGCCGTAACACGTAGGCGTTATTCCTGCCGTAATTCTGTTTCTGAAAGGCAGCGGCAACCGGGAAATCGAGCGAAGCGGTTCGGCCGCCCACGGAAGCAAACCCATTTACATCCACCGCTATGCCGTTGCCGTAATCGTTGTCGACGCCCCCGATATCGGCTATGTAGAGAAAGGCGGTGCCGTCCGAAGAAATCTTGCGGACCAGCACGTCCGCATCGCCCTTTGGCGTCGAGAACGTTGTGCCGGTCAGGTACATATTTCCTGCGCTATCCGCCGCCACTGAGTTGCCCGCATCTAAATCGCGTCCTCCAAGAAAACTGGAATAGATCAGCACCGGGTCGATCACCAGCGGTTGGGAATGGTCATAAACGCCCAATTTGAAAGAAACATCGCTGCGCCCCGTTAGGCGGAAATTGGCGTCGATCGAGTGGCGCACGCCGTCTATCGTCTGGTAAACCACCGGCTTGTGCTGAAGAATATCACCGGCTGCGGTTTTCAGAATCAGGTCGCCTGATAAGCCGGTCTCTAACGCCCTGACACCATCGAAATGAAGACGTATCCGGCTCGGGTCCGCCTTGGGTGCAATCACGAAGTCGTACTCCAACTGCGCTTGGTTCCCGTAGTAAACCAGATCGATCCCGGTGTAAACGGCCGCAGCCTGCACCCGCCCGAAGTTAGGAAGGCTGGTGATCCACCGCGTTGAATCGTTGCCACGAAAATAAGAAGAATGTCCCGGCAACAGGTGATCGCCGCCTAGTCTTACGTCCGTCTTGCTGCCCACCAGTTTCATGCGGACGTCCGCAATCCCGCCCTTGTTTCGCAGCACCATTCGCGTCCCACCGGGACCCAGGGTAAGGTAATAGCCCGCACCGCGCGCCACAAACTCCGCCCCGGCTTCTGCCTGCCCCCGATTCGGTTCGAAACTCAGCGGCAACTTGGCAAAATGTTGCGCCGTTGGTGCCGCACTCAGGCCCCATACTGCTGTCATCAGCACAAAACCGCCCACATATTTCACAAATTCAGGCATAAATAAAGTATCCCGCGAACCATCTGGCTCCAAATGGGTGGATCGCCCCAAACAATTTTGGTTTCATTATGAACAAGTCTTAATGCTCGATTTTGTGAGGTCTGGATTGCTTATCGAAGTTAAGGGCGATTGCTATACTGGTTAATTCGATTCTCCTATGCCGTTGAAACCGATTGCCGCCAACAATACGGCGGAAAAAAAGATCTATCTCCTTAAGCCTCGCGGGTTCTGCGCGGGTGTAGTGCGGGCCATCGATGTCGTGAAAATTGCACTCGATTTGTACGGCCCCCCCGTTTACGTTCGGAAAGAAATTGTGCACAACAAGCATGTGGTGGAAGAACTCCGCCAAGCCGGCGCAATTTTCGTGGAAGAAGTTGACGAAATTCCTGAGGGCGCGCGCGCCATTTTCAGCGCCCACGGCGTTTCGCCGGAAGTCCGCAAGGAAGCCAAGTCCCGTAGCCTGCAAGTGATTGATGCCACATGTCCGCTAGTCACCAAAGTCCATTTGGAAGCAGTGAAATTCGCCAGGGAAAATTACACCATCGTCCTGATCGGCCATAAAGATCATGATGAGGTGCAGGGCACGCTGGGGGAAGCTCCCTCGCGCTCGGTTTTAGTCGAAAACGTGGCCGATGTAGATGCATTGAACCTGGCTGACCCCACGCGCGTAGCTTATCTTACGCAGACCACGCTCAGTTTAGATGAAACCACCCACATTGTGGAGCGCCTGAAAGAGCGTTTTCCCATGATTCAGGGCCCGAAATCGCAGGACATTTGCTACGCGACGGAAAATCGCCAGATGGCTGTAAAAGGCGTCTCCGAGTTTTGCGATCTGCTGCTGGTTGTCGGTTCCGCAAATAGTTCAAATTCCAAGCGTCTGGTGGAAGTGGGCGGCAACTTCGGAGTGCGCGGATATCTGGTGAATGACTGGAACGACGTGGATCCGGCTTGGTTGCACGGTGCCAAGAATATCGCCGTCACCGCTGGAGCCTCTGCCCCGGAGCACCTGGTGGAAGAACTTGTGGAAGGATTGCGCGGCGAAGGGTTTACGCAACTGGAAGAGGTGGAACTGGTGGAAGAAGACGTACGCTTCTCGCTTCCCGGCGAGCTACAAAATCACAGCGGTTTAGCGCAAATTTCGGGCCTGTCACAGATCGCGAGCCGATGAGCGCTGGTGCCACACTGCGGGTTCCCCTGCAAGCCGCGGTAGCAGAACGCATCGATCTAGCCGTCCAGGCTCTGCTGAAGCAGCAGGACCCAAGCGGTTACTGGTGCGCGGAACTTACAGCCGACACCACGCTCGAAAGCGATTTTATCCTGCTCCAGTTATGGATGTACCCGCCCGTCGATGGGGTCTGGACCCATTCCAAAACCCCGCGTATCCAAAAAGCCGTTCAGTCAATCCTGGCTCGGCAGTTGAACGATGGCGGGTTCAATATCTATGTGGAAGGTCCTTCCGAAATCTCGGCCTGCTGCAAAGCTTACTTCGCACTGAAGGTGGCTGGCCTGTCGGCTGGGGATTCGCGCATGGAGCGCCTTCGCGAAAGCATCCTCTCTCTCGGCGGATTGCAGAACGCCAATAGCTACGTAAAAGTAAACCTCGGCCTGTTCGATCTTTACCCGCGCGAACACACCCCCAGCATCCCGCCCGAACTGATGCTGCTTCCCGGCGGCATCATTTACCAGATGTCGTCCTGGACGCGGGCCATCGTGATCGCGCTCGCCATCGTTCATTCTTCGAACCCCAAGCGTCCGGTACCCGCCGGTTTCACGCTTGATGAGATTCACCAGCCCACCAGAAGCTTCGCGCTTCCGAGCGGCGAACCCTGGCT
>Ga0123337_10004466_pt1 | contig 14244 bp, 12 predicted proteins | sample frozenSSSSmetaG_FD_89792 | JGI IMG/M metagenome (GOLD analysis project Ga0123337, IMG submission 89792) | Glacier valley bacterial and archeal communities from Borup Fiord, Nunavut, Canada, to study Microbial Dark Matter (Phase II) -... | ecosystem: Environmental > Aquatic > Freshwater > Ice >... | reverse complement strand
TTTCAGGTATACAATCTGAAGTAAAAACTTTTGAATCCGAAAAAAGCAGCTTTAATTCTGTTTTAAAAGAGCGAATTAAGGACACTCTTTTTCCAGCACAAGTGATTAAGATGTTACTCATAGTTAATTTTTACCGTTAAACGATTCTGAAGTTGAGTTGTTGTTTTTCAAAGGAATAAGAACCTTTTTAAGAGTTAAAAATACAATTTTTAAATCCAATAATATATTTTTATTTTCAATATACCATAAATCATATTCAAATTTTTTCCCCCAAGAATTGATATTTTCTTTGTTGACTTGGGCCCATCCCGTTATGCCAGGTTTGACTTCATGACGTCTTTTTTGGGTTTCATTATATAATGGTAAATATTCAGGTAATAAAGGTCTTGGTCCTACAATACTCATGTCACCACGAATTACATTTAAAAGTTGTGGAATTTCATCTAATGAAATTCTTCGGGCAAAACAACCCCATTTTGTCAATCTTTTGCTATCGGGAAGTAAGTTTCCATTAGTATCTTTTTGATTGGTCATTGTTTTGAACTTAATGATGTGAAATATTTTGCCGTTTTTTCCAGGTCTTTTTTGAATAAAAAAAGGTTCTCCATCATTTGCAACAAAAAGAATTATTGTGATAATTACAAATATTGGAGCCAATAATACTAGGTTTATAGTAGCAATAATAAGATCTAAAATTCTTTTTATGGAACTAGGATACATGGCTTTCTAAATTTTTATATTCAGCTAAAAGTGCTTCCCAAACAAGAATTTGTTCAAAACGGGAAAGGATCATAGGTCTTGTATTTTGTTTTAAATGAGATCGAAAAGAATGGTCAAGCATTACTTTTTTCATTGCAGTAAATAGAGCCTCTTTATCTTTTGGTGGAATTAGAATTCCGTTTTTTTGATCTTCAATTATCTCGTTGCAACCATTTATATCGCTAGCAATTGTTGGTAATCCCATGGCTCCAGCTTCCAAAATTGCATTGGGGAAACCTTCGCGATAACTGGGGAAAACAAGAACATCAGAAATCGCATAATAGGGGCGAACATCATTTTGAAAAGGCACATGAATTACTTGAGCATTGTTTTTTATTTCAGATAGCGTATCTTTTTGGAGTGGGTCTAAATTTGTTTCAAAAAAACCAACTAGTAACAATTTTGTATTTTTAAACTCCATAGCAATTTTTCGGAAAACCAGTAATAATTCATTGATTCCCTTATCGCCTGTTAATCGGCCAACGTAAATAAAAACAAAATCAGTAGGTGCAATACCTAAAGTTTTTTTTAAGTGTACTTGATCTTCATTGGAAACCATTTCGGGATTGAAAATTTGAGTGTTTATTCCGTTGGTGCTTCCATTTGCAATAATTTTTATTTTTTCGGATTTGCAAAAACCTTCTTGGGTAATTATGTTTTTTATTCCATTGGAATTTGGATATATTTTGGAAGCGCAGGCGTATGTTGTTTTTTCAATAAGATTCAAAAGTTTTCGTTTATTTCCTTTCGTTTCTAATAGAGGCAAACCGGCAACAGTGTGCAATCGATGCGGAACTCCTGCCAATTTAGAGGCGATCATTCCTATAGTTCCTGCTTTTGGAGTATGGGTATGCACGATCAAGGGTTGTTCTTTTCTAAAATAGCGATACAGTTTCCATAACGCTTTTAAGTCTTGCCAAGGGGTGATTTTCCGAGTCATTTCAACGGGATAAACAGATACTTCTTGTAATTTTCCAACTCGTTCCAAGTTTTCTTTATCCGATGAAATAGCTTTCACATCATAATAATCCTTCATGAAAAATAACTGATTTTCTAGTAGTTTTTCAATAGAAATAGGAATAGTAGTAATGCGGATAAGTTTTTCCATTATTGAAGTTCTTTTTCAATAGAAGCAATAAAATTGTCTATGGATTTTTCGTCTAGAAAAGATTTAAAAAGAATATTATTTTTTGAATGATCTTCTTTCAAAGATTTTAGGATAGTATTGCTCAAACTTTTTGAATCTTCGATATTAGCAATTTCTATCCCTGGAATGGTTTCAATTTCGGCAGTACATTTTGTTGAAACTACACAATTGTTTTGCGACATCATTTGTAATAATACGTTTGGAAATCCTTCAATTCGGGATGAAACCACACACACTTTTGCTATTTTAAAATAGGCATCCACATTTGAAACATATCCTTTTAAAACAACCTTGTTTTCTAAATCCAGTTCTTTTATTAGACGTTCTAAATTTTGTTTTTCTTTGCCTTCACCTAAAATAATCAATTGGTATGTAGGATGGGTTTTTAGTATTTCTTTAAATGCTTCAATTAAAATGTCAAATCCTTTTTCTGGTATTAACCTTCCTGCACCAACGATGAATGGGGAATCAGTAATAACATCCTCAGCACCTTTTGTTGAATTTAAATTTATTGGATTCGCTATTACTTTTATATTGATTTGTTTATCGATCCAAGGTAAATTTGCAATCAAATTTTGCTTCATTTCTTGAGTTTGGCAAATTAATAGATCAAGATTTGGATATCCCAATTGGTACATTTTTTTATATAAAAACAATTTAAATCCTTTAAATCTTTCAAATATTCGAGTAGATTCTCGTCCTATAAAATGATTTTTTTGAAGGAATCCCAAGCGAATAAAAACCCCAACCAAACCTGTGACAAAGACGTGAGAAGTAAATATTAAATCATATTTTTTTTGGGGTTTTACCAAAAGATACCATGCGTAATATAAAGCTCCCCAATACTCAGAATTTGTTTTTTGGTATTTTAATTTAATTGATCGGTTATCTGTTTTCCATTCTTCATTTGATTTTTTTTTCAAAAATTGTACTTCTACAAGTGCTTCTGTATAATGATTCGCCATCATTTTTAAGATTTGCTCTGCACCTCCTAATGTATCATTGGGAATAACGAGAAGTATTTTTTTCATTTATAGGGAAATGATTTTATTTGTTTTTAATCTAATATAACCATTCAATACTAACCCAAATGGGAATGCTAATGCAATTAAAATTGGACTTTTTGTTTGTTTCAAAAAGTGAATGTCTTTAGCGAAAAGCGAACAAGAAATCAGATGGACCATATTCTTAAATCGTTCTGTGCTATTTTTACTTAATTGTATTTTAAGTACACGGTGTAGGGCAAAACCCTTTGGATTATTACGATACAGCGAAAACAAATTTTTTGTAAAACCATCTTTTTGATAGTTTACAATAACGAATGTTTCATTAATGGGTTTAAGGACATAATCTTGATCAATTAGGCGGTACAAATAGCCTGGAGGTATGAATTTTTCTCCTTCAATAATAGGGTAGGGCGCATATTTATTTATGATTTCGGTACGATATACTATTTTTTTATCTCCTTTTACATGATGTTTATGATAAAGGTCAGAAAGTGTGCTTTGTGTAATGGTGTCTGGAAATTGGGAACCTATCAAATTTCCTTTGATATCGCGATCCAATCCCACTATCCCAGCAAATTTGGAGTCTAAATTTTGAATGTTTTTAATAATTAACTCAACCGCATCATCGGGCATATAATCATCAGAATCAATACTGACATTCCAAGAGGTTTTTATGTTGGCATAAGCGGTATTGTGTGCGCTATTCATCCCTTGATTTTCTTGATAGAAATATTGAATTTCTATTTTGTTTTCTTTTATCCATTCTTGAATTAGAAGTGCTGTGCCATCAGTTGATCCATCATCAATTATCATCCAAATAAAACTAGAATTCGTTTGTCTAACCAAACTTTCATATACCTGATTTAAACAATATCCTCTGTTGTAAGTTGCTGTAAAAACGGTTAGTAATTTCATTTTGATACAGATAGGAATAAATCTTCGTATTGCCTTAAAATCTTTTTTTTGTCAAATTTTGTAGCAACGCTGCTTAACACATCTTCTGTTTTTATATTTTGGATAAGGTCTAAATTATTTAAAAGTGAAAGTAGTTCTTCTTCATTTTTTACCATAAAACCATTGATTCCATTATGAATGATTTCTTTGGTTCCGCCTGTTGCTTCAAAGGCTATAACTGGAGTGCCAACAGAACAACTTTCCAGTAAAGCATTTGGAAAACCTTCAACATACGATCCTTGCAAAAAGAAATGGTGTTGCTGTAGTTCGCTTAAAACGTTTTGTGTAAAAGGTATTAACCGAACCCTTTTACTTAAATTTAATCGCTTGATTTCGTCTTCAACAATCAGACATTCTTTTGCTAACCCAGATCCTATAATAGTATAAAGAAAATCATATTGTAATTTTGACACTACTTTTAAAAGCCTTAAATGCCCTTTTATCCAACTCATCCTTCCTACGGTTATAAACTTTATTTTGTCTGATTCTGTTTTGGGTCTTATGGTATTGGTTTCATTAATAATTGGGTTGTTGATCACCGTAATTTTAGATGAATTTATGTTTAACTTTTGAATTAAATCGGTCTTCATATCGGTACTTTGGCAAATAATGGCATCCAAAAAAGGGTACAATTGTTTCATTAGAAAAAACAAAAAACGATTCTTTTCTTGAGGAAAATCATTTACTGTCGAAACGATGTTGGTTTCTCGTACTATGAATTTTATATTAGAAAATAATAGGCTAAAAATCCCCAAAGTGCTATTAATATGCCCAGAAGAACCAAAAACAATATTCGGTTTTTCGCTTTTAATCATTTGTAACAACAAAGGAATGGCTTTGAAATACCTGGATTTGTTTAAAAAAGAAATATCTATATTTTGTATATCATAAATGACATCTTTTTTAAAACCAACTACAATAAGTTTTGCTTCAAATAGTTTTGGATTTAGATTCTCTGTCAAAAAAGCAGTGATTCGTTCTGCTCCACCTGCTTTTAAACTGGGTATAATAAATACTATTTTTTTTCTATCCATTATTTTTAAAATAACCAAATTCCTGATACCATTTGGATAACACATAAACACGCCAGATATAGGAAGAATAATCCTGTTTTCCCGCTAAATGACTTTGGAACATTTTTTTGAATTTTGAAACATTCAAATTGGGAACTTGATTCAGAAAAGAATCCGATAAATTTTGAGTAAACTCTTCTTTTAATTCATTGCGAATCCACGAATCCATTGGAACTGAAAAACCTTTTTTGGGCTGATTGAATACAGCTTCTGGAATGTACTCTTTCAATATGTCTCTTAATATTCTTTTTTTTCTTCCTTTTTCGTAACGGAACGATACAGGCAACGTTCTGGCAAATTCCACAATTCTATAATCCAAAAAAGGACTCCGTATTTCTACCGAATAGGCCATACTGGCTCGGTCTACTTTTACATTACTGTCATTTTCCAACCACAATTTAATATTCAAGTCGGCCGTGGCTTGATGCAAATCTTCGCTCCCTTTTTTAAATCCATAATAATGAGACAACCATTCTAAATTTCGATTTCGTAAAAGCGAATTATAACCCACAAATATCCCAGCAATAAAATCATACTTGGATTTTGTTTTTAAAATTCTTTTTAAAGGTTCTGTTCTTTTGCCTAAACTATTAAAAAGCAATAGTTGGCTTATCAAAAAGCGAATACTATATGGAATTTTTAAAAGTATTTTAAATTTGGAAACCCAATCAAAATGATTGTATCCCAAAAAACTTTCATCACCTCCATCACCAGACAAAGCCATTGTAACATGTTGTTTTGCCGTTTTATTCAATAGTAAGGATGGCAAAGCAGAACTGTCTCCGAAAGGCTCGTCATAGACATAAACCAACTTTGGGATTAGTTTTGTAATATCTTCTGGCTTACAAATTGTTTCAATATGTTTGGATTGAATTATTGATGCAAACTGTTTGGCAATTTTGCTTTCGTCGTATTTTTGGTCTTCAAAACCAATTGTAAAGGTATGAATAGGTTCATCGGATATTTTTGAAGCAATACTCGAAACGAGAGCCGAATCGATTCCGCCAGAAAGGAAAGTGCCAAAAGGAACATCAGCTTGCAATCTTATTTTTATGGCATCTTGCAAAAGTGTATGTAGTTTTTCTTTGGCTTCGTCATACGTTAATTTCGAAATTTTGACAGGTTCCAGATCCCAATATTTTGAAATTGCATAACTTTTTGTATTTAAATCAATTTCCAGATTGTTCCCCGGCGGGAGTTTGTGTATGTCTTTAAAAATAGTAAATGGACTTGGAATATAAGTACAATCCAGATACATAGAAATGGCATTTTCATTCAGCTTTTTGTTTTGACAAATGGGGCGTAACTGACTGCATATTTCAAATTCTCCGTTATTCCAAGAATAATAAAAAGGTTTTACCCCCAGTCGATCTCGAGAACAAAATAGTTTGTTTGTTGTAGCATTGTAAATTGCAAAAGCAAACATTCCGTTCAATTTTGGGATTATTTTTTCACCCCATTGTTTGTATCCTTTCAATAAGACTTCAGTATCTCCAGTGGTTTGAAACGAGTGCCCTAAAGCAATTAAATCTGCTTTTATTGCTTTATAATTGTATATTTCACCATTATAAACAATGGTTAATTCTTCAAAACTCAATGGTTGATTCGAACGTTCATCAAGATCTACTATTGCCAAACGCAAGTGGCCAAAAGTTAATTCCCTTTTTTTTTCTACCCCAGTAGAATCAGGACCTCTAAACTGAATGGTTTCTATTTTTGATTGAACTTCTTCTATTGAAAAAGGGATGTTTGTGATATAAATTCCGCACATATATTATTTGTTTTTTAATATGTTACGGATTCAAGAGTTCTAAATTCTTCACTTTTTTTCATTTGGATTTGTTGATACAACCAAATTGAAATCGTTAATAAGATGTAATTATTGAAAAAATTATGAGTAGTAAGCATATAAATAAATAAAGAAAAGGAAACCAATAAGAGTGCATGATCTTCTTTAAAATAATGCACCCCACTGACTACAAAACCTCCGTAAATCCATAAAAAATATAAAAAAACAAAGATTCCAGATTCGCCAATTATTAAAAGCGGCGTATTATGAACGCCTTCTATTCCGTAGGCTTTGTCATCTTCACCATACGTTTTTCCGCTAAAACTCAAATATCCATTTCCAAAAAAAGGATTATTAATTATTCGGTCATAGTATTTAGCCCAAGTTTCCGTTCTTGAATTTTCGGCTAGGTCTTGACTTATTTTTCCATCGAGTATGGTAGCGAATGCCTCAAGACGTTTTGTATTAAAATCAAATTTATTTCCAAAAGAAACAAATAAACTAATTAAAAGAAGGCCTAAAATTATTTTATAAGAGTTCTTGTAGCTTATGGATAATGAAAGGATGTTTACTAGCACCCAAAGCAATAAAAATGTTCTTGAAAATGTTACAAATCCAGCAAAGGAGAATAAAATTTGGCCTATTATTCTACTTTTTTTATTGGAAATAGAAAAACTAAAACAATATCCTAGGATGCAGATACAACCTGCAAAATTAGGATTCAGGTACAAACCACTATATCGACCTCCAATGTCAATCACAAAAATGGATTCGTATATAATGCTTAATGCTCCCAAAAATAAAAAGTAAAATATTTCATTTTTGGAGACGTCTTTAATTACACTTGCACCCATTATTACAAATATTAAATATTTTATAAAAGTGGTTATGAATCCCTCCGAATTTTGAGAATCAACTACAATCGAAATTAAAAAATATAATAACCCTAAGATCACTAAAGGAACTATTGGCGTTTCTTTTTTATTGAAAAAATAGATAATTAATAGCAAAAATAGACCGTAACTTAAAACAGCTCCCGTTGTAGCATCTACATGTACTAATGAAAAACTGGGTAAATTGCCAAAGAGCAATGCTAGAATAATTATTTTTAGATACTTCATTGTACAGACTCTTTTTTGTGTTGATGTCTAACACATAAAAACAATACGATAAAATTAATACTATAGACAAGCGTTGTGGCAATTGCCAAACCGTAAATGGCAAACTTTTCTGCTAAAAAATAATTAAGAGTTACACTCAAAATGAAATTAATTACGGAAGCATAAAACATATAGCTGTTTTTATTAATGCTAGTAAGGAATTTAATAATGATAATCGAAGCTATGTAAAACGGGATATAAATTAAAACTATTTTCTGAATATGAGAAACCACCAAAGTGTTTTGAGCGGTAAAGTTTCCTCTTTCGAATAAAAATGAAATAATTGCATCTGAACATAAAAATAAAATTCCAGCAATAAATAAGGAAACAACAAATGTAATAGCCAAGGTTTGATACAAAACCCTGTAAGCTTTAGCTCTATTTTCTTGAACCAGGGTTGAAAAATAGGGTAAAACAACATTTCCTATGGAAAGCACTAGTATTGTAGCGAGAAAAGCTGGAATCTTCATCCCGTAATTAAAGGAGGCAATAGAACCAACTACTAACTGAGCTGCAAAAAATTGATTGACAAAACCTGTTGATCCTGTCAAAAAACCAGAACCTATTTTTGATGGCAGTTGTTTGTATACCATTTGAATGTTAACGGATTTGAAATTTGGTTTTGCAATTTGAACTGTTTTTTTATAAAATGAAACTAGTAAAATATAAATCAATTCTATAATGCTACCCACTAATGTTCCAATAGCCAAAAGGGAGTAACTCATTTGGTTTTTAAAGAAAAACAAACAAACTAAAATAGCAATTGAAGTAAATACAGAAGAAATGGCCGAATAGCCAAAGAATCCTTTTGTTTCTAAGATGCCACTAAATAAAGATGAAAATGACCAAAAAATAACGCAAGGCAAAATTATATAAAACTGCGATCGAATGAGTTGGTAATACTGTAAGCTATGATTTTTAAAAACGGATTCGAGAAATATATCCGTGCAAAAGTAGGATATAATCATAAGTAGTATTCCTAATCCAAAAGTAATAATAATACAAGCACTTAAGAATGATGCTGCTGTTGTTGTAGTTCTGGTTTCTGCAATGTAATTTGGAATAAACACGTTTTGAAAAGAGCTCATAAAAACAGTGTTAATAAATCCTGGGATTAATAGTGCAATCAAAAAAGTGTCTACTATTTCTGAAAGACCAAAATGGCTTCCAATTTCCATTTCTTTATAAAATCCAAAACCCTTTACTAAAATAGTTACAAATCCAACAGTGATAACATTTATCAAAATTGGGTTTTTAAGAAAGTATAACAGAGATCTCTTTTTCAAAATAATACCATTCATCTAAAATGTATTATGTAGACTATATCATTATTGATTCCCATTTTTTATAGATCTCATCTGAGTTGTATTTTAGCGTTGATTGAATTGCATTTTTGCTAAATTTCAAACGTAACACTTCATTTTCCATTAATTCCATTATTTGTTTCTCCAATTGTTTCTGATTGTTAACTTCAAACAAAAAACCATTTTCGTTGTGTTGAATTATTTCAGAAGGGCCCGAATTACAATCTGAAGCTATACAAGGAATTCCGAATGACATTGCTTCCAATAAAGCATTAGGAAAACCTTCGGATTCAGAGGTAAAAATAAATAATTTAGCACCGTTGTAATATTTCTCTATATTGGGTACTGTTTCAATAAAATTAACCTTATTTGCTATGCCTAAATTTTTAGCTAATATTTGATATTCTATTTTTAAATCACCTTCACCTACAAATATTAGTCTCCAATTTTTTGTATTCAAATTAGCAAATGCTTCCAAAAGGAGTTTCTGATTTTTATTGGCATCTAATCGGCCAACATTCAAAATTACATTCTCTCTTTTTCCATATTCCTCACGTCTTGAAATTAAATTTTTATCAAGTGGATTCGGAATTACCTGAATTTTATGAGCTTTTAATATATGTTGAAAGTGGTTTTTTGAAAGAGACGTTTGAACAATAAGTGTTTTAGTAAAAGGATAAAGGATTCGGATACAAATTTTTCTTAAATAGGAAAGTCGATATACTTGAGGATTATTTCTTTCGCTGATATAGGCACTTGATTTATGAAAAAAACTGCTTAAAATTGCTAGAATATTTCCAGTTGTTGTAAATCCAATAAGTATATCAATATGATTTTGTTTTACAGTTTTAATTATTTTTTTTAAATATATAAAATTACTTTTTAGGGCAATTAACCAATTCTTACTTGGAATATATGTTTCTTTTAAAAATTGAATTTGAATACGAGAATCAATAGTGAATGTTATTTTTGTTTTATTCAAAACAAATAAAAACACTTCATTTTGATCTATGAACATATGGGCTAAAGTTACAGCAACCCTTTCTGCACCTCCTGCCTCCAAGCTGGGAATTATAAAAGCTATTTTTTTCTTTTTCACCATGTAAAGCACTTTTTAAAAAGGAAAATAGTTTTAATTTTGAGTGTAAGTTATTTTTAAAGAATTTAGAGATTTTCTTTACACAGCTTCGCGTTTCCAACTCCCATTTTATTTTAAAATAGAGAGGTGAAAAAGGTAGTATTTGGGCTAATTGTTTGATACTTATTGATTAAATGTATAAAAAAAAGTTGAAAGTCGGAATGAAAACAAAAAAAACGCCTTTTGAATCGTTCAAAAGGCGTTTTTTATAGACAAAAGGAAAATTTACTTCTTGTAAATCGAGTAAATTGTGCTGATTGTTTTTTCGTCAATTATATCATTCACTTCTGTTTGTATGTAATGCAGTTTGAAAGCAGAAATAGCAGCAGAAAGATTTTTGGTATTATATCCAATTATTTGTAAACCTTGTTCTGCATTAAAATCACTAGGAGGACAAGGTAAAATGTCGTCAGGCCAAAGTCCAAAACCATTCAATGCCAAAAGTTTCCATGGAAAAAACTTAGAAGGGTCTACTTTTCGAGTTGGTGCAATATCAGAATGCCCAATAAAATTTTGAGCCGGAATATTGTAATCTTTTTTTAATTTGGTTAACAGCGCCAATAAAGTGTTAATCTGAGAATCCGAAAATGGTTCGGCCCCATTATTGTCTAATTCAATTCCGATAGAACTCGAATTAATATCTGTATCTCTTCCCCAAGAACTATTTCCCGCATGCCAAGCTCTTAAATAATCGTTCAGCATGTGTATCACTTTACCATCTCTGGCAATTACATAATGAGCACTTACTTTGGTTTCTTTTAGGGTAAAAGTTTTTATAGTTTGTTGTACAGAATCCTGAGCAGTGTGGTGTATGATGACAAAATTGGGTTTTCGTAAATTAAAATTCACCGTTCCTACCCATTCGGATACTATACCATTGCTTAATACATTAGAGTCTGTTTTAGAAATCGTATCTTTAAAATTAAGCAATTGGTTTTTGTAGCGATAAGCGACACTGTCAATTACTATATAAGGTTCGTTTTTTAAAGTAATGGCTTCTTTTGTAGAAATGGTTTCTTTTAAAGTGTTTATTTGTGTGTTGTATTCCTTTTCGGTTAATTTATGAGGATTTTTTGTAGCACAAGAAGCAACAAAAAGGATTATAAAAAAGGAATAGAAGTATGTTTTTATTGTAGACATTTCAATTTTTTTTGGCAAATTCCTAGTGTTTTCTTGATTCTATTTTACTTTTTCTTTCATCACTCAATATTTGGAATTTTGCTTTTTGTTCTTTATTCAATATTTCCTTTACTTCCAATTCGGTCATTTCAGCAAGAACTTTAAGCTCATTTGTTTTGTCTTCATCACTCATTTCTTTTTTTTGCATAACAGCATCTTCTTTTTTTAATGATTTGATAAAGATATTAGTTACCACAATTTCTTGAAGGGCATCCAAATTCAATTCTTTTTTATAGTATTCCAAAATTTTAGCAGCAGTTTTTTCTACAGGAACTGGTTTTGGAGCACTTGGTTGAGTGTCTTGAGCCATTTGTCCCATTTGGTTGGATCTGCCAGATCCACCATAACCATTGTTTCCATAACCGCTGTTTCCGCCATAACCGTTTTGGTATTGCGCAGAAATTGTGTTTGTAAATAATACTAAAAAGGCAATGAAAAATAGGTTTTTAAATGGCTTCATAATGGTGATTTTAAAAGTAAAAATAGCTAAACTGGTTCTCCGTATAAGTCAAATTCTGTTGCTTCAATAATTTTGATCATGACAAATTCACCTGTTTTTACATAGTGTTTTGTAGCATCAATCAATACTTCATTATCTACATCTGGACTGTCAAATTCAGTTCTACCCACAAAATGACCACCTTCTTTTCTGTCTATAATGCATCTAAAAGTTTGTCCAACTTTTTCTTGATTCAAATCCCATGAAATCTGAGATTGCAATTCCATAATTTCGTTGGCACGATCTTGCTTTACATTGTCTGGAACATCATCTTCCAGTAAGTAGGCATGTGTGTTTTCTTCATGCGAATAGGCAAAACAACCCATTCGATCAAATTTCATTTCTTGAACAAAATCTTTCAAAATATTGAAATCTTCCTGAGTTTCTCCAGGATATCCAACAATCAAAGTCGTACGAATAGCCATTCCAGGAACTGCTTCTCTAAAGTCTTTTAATAATTGAGTGGTTTTTTCTTGAGTAGTTCCGCGTCGCATCGATTTTAAAACAGAATCCGATATGTGTTGCAATGGAATATCAATATAATTACAAATCTTAGGTTCGCGTTTCATGATTTCAAGCACATCCATCGGGAAACCAGTAGGGAAGGCGTAGTGCAAACGAATCCACTCAATACCTTCTACTTTTACCAAGGCTTCCAACAATTCGCCCAGCGCCCTTTTTTTATACAAATCAAGACCATAATACGTCAAATCCTGCGCAATCAAAATCAATTCTTTTACACCGTTTTTGGCCAATCCTTCCGATTCTTTTACCAATTTTTCAATGGTTTGAGATACGTTTTTTCCACGCATTAACGGAATGGCACAAAAACTACAGGGTCTGTCACAACCTTCTGAAATTTTTAAGTAAGCGTAATTTTTTGGTGTCGTAGTCAAACGTTCTCCCAATAATTCGTGTTTGTAATCGGCACCCAAAGCTTTCAATAAAGCAGGCAATTCGGTAGTTCCAAAATACTGATCCACATTTGGAATCTCTTTTTCCAAATCTGGTCTATATCTTTCAGACAAGCAACCCGTAACAAAAACTTTATCAACAAGCCCTCTCTCTTTTTTGTCAGCATATTCCAATATCATATTTACCGATTCTGCTTTGGCATTATCAATAAATCCACAGGTATTAATCACAATAATATTTCCTTCATCTTCGGCTTTGGCTTCGTGAGTCACTTCTTTTCCGCTGGCACGGAGCTGACCCATTAGCACTTCACTGTCATACACATTTTTTGAACACCCAAGAGTGATCACATTTATTTTGTTCTTTTTTAAAGACTTCGTTCTCATAGTATTACATTCCCGATAATTTAGGAATTTTGCAAAATTACAATTTTTTACCCAAACCTTGCTTGTTTCCTTTTCAAAAAGCCTCGTTTTGTTTTCATAAAAATGAATTGGAGCACAACATTTAATGTATTCAAGACCATTGGTCCCGCTGTTCTTCCAATCTTTTGTTCCGATAAAAATCGGCACAAAAGGATTTTCCCTCCCATCGGGGCTAGGATAGATGTTTGTTTTTTTTAACAAATAAGCAAAGCAATAAAATGGTTAGCATTTTTTGAAAGTATTTCAACTAATGCGTTTTTTTGCCAGTAGATTTCTAATGTAGATACTGGGTTTAAGAAATCAAAAGCTGTGGATTTGCAATCAATGTCTTGTATAGCGCAAGAGGGATGGGAACTAGTTACCGAAGTAACGTGTACAGCCCGACCGCATTTGTGAATGTGGCCGAATAAGCAGTTTGAAAAATTGGCCACTTTTGCAAATGTGGTCTTGCCCAAATCATTATTAGAAAAACAAAAACCACTTCCGAAAGATTTTAAAAGTGGTTTTTATTCTGTATAGGAGTACCTATTTTTACATTTCAAAAGATAAAGTCATAGTGAAATTGTTTTTGTAGGTGTTGATTTTAGCACTTTCGGTAAAACCTTGAGAGAAAAATTGTTCTCGTGATTTTGTGTGTACGTTTACATATGAGAAATCAAGTTTTATTGCCCCAAAACTATAGCCTAAACCTCCAGAAAAACTGTTCAAATCGCCAATTGTTTTTGAATCATTATAAGGGCTTCCCTCAAAACGATATCCACCTCGGAATCTGAAATTGTCTACTTTGTATTCTCCACCCACTCGTACTTCGTTGGAAGAACCTAATGAGTTTTGTATTTTGCTGTTTTGATTTCTAAATACAGGATCGTTTTGTGGGCTAAATTGGGTAACGCTG
>Ga0123337_10004465_pt1 | contig 14245 bp, 15 predicted proteins | sample frozenSSSSmetaG_FD_89792 | JGI IMG/M metagenome (GOLD analysis project Ga0123337, IMG submission 89792) | Glacier valley bacterial and archeal communities from Borup Fiord, Nunavut, Canada, to study Microbial Dark Matter (Phase II) -... | ecosystem: Environmental > Aquatic > Freshwater > Ice >... | reverse complement strand
TTATTTATTTTCCGTTTATGTCAGTAATGCTAGACAGTTCCGGAGCAACAGAAGTAAAGAACGACCAACGCCAAAGAGTCAATTGGGGTACCGAAAAAGACATGAAACGCGAACTTTTGCGCTCCGGTCACGAAGCAATGGATTATTTATTGGAGATATTAGAGCAAAACCCCGTTGCTTTCCCAGATTGGACAACAGATTTTGGCACAATAAACAGACAATTGCTGGTGCATAATACGACAACATTCAACGAATGGTATCATATTTTCAACTCCAGACAAACATTCCTAGCCTTACAGCCGTCCATACGGCAAGTTGAAGATCAATATTTGCGAACAATGCTTTGCCCGGAACTCCTAGCACATTTGAAAACCGATGTTTCAGGAATCACTTATGAAGTAAAAACGGAACTCCAAAAAGCAATTGTGGCTTTCACCGTGGCAAAAATCGCAAATGTTGGCCTTTTTCTTTTGGATGAAAACGGTTTGCGCGTAAACTTCGAAACCCTTGTAGATGGGCGAAAAGAAAGCATCAGTTATGGAAAACCTGCTAATCAGATTTCTAAACTGGTAGAGGAACAAATAAACAATGGTTCGCAATATCTAAGCGTGGCCAGAGATTTAATTCTAGCCAATCTTACTGAATTTACTCAGTGCGATTCACCATTGAAACAAACATCATCTTCAGGTACCGGTTACACGCCTTATGATACACCAGGTATTTTGTCACTGTAACAATGTCCTATTTTAAAACCCTTCAAAGCATCAAATTTGACTTATGAGTATTAGAGCATCAAATAACGTATTTCCACATGATCCTGATGATAATTTCCTTGAAAAAGGGGGTTATGTTGGTACCGCCAAAGATTTAGATGATTCCATAAAAGCAATTGGTTTACCAGATGATTTTATTAAAACAACACCGCCTACAAAAACAGGTAGTTTAATAACGATCAATGCACTTGACTTCAAGTGGCGTTTAGATCAAATTGAGTATGTAAATTCAAATAATTATAGCACAACAATTGAAAACGCAACAATTGGTTACAATCGTATCGATATAATTGTAGCAACAAAATATTCAAATTTTGTCAAAATTCAAGGTATAGAAAGCATCGATACAGCATTAGAGCCACCAATTCCAGAAGGAACACTTAAAGCAGCATTCATTTCTGTTTTTGGAGATACTATTTTAGATATTATATCCCCAATCGATGGAACTATTTTTGTAAAAAAACAAGAATCACAAGATTTTATTGCCAACTATGGAGCAACAACAGTTATTGATCAAATCAATTTAATTGATGATAGAAGTTCAATCTCTTTGATTGGATCTGCTACCGATGTAAAATCAGTTCAATTATCAGGTGAATTTATTCGTCCAGGTAAACCGCATTTTTTCAAAAATAGAACTGGCCATGATGTAAAGCTTTGGCATTTGGTGGGAACTGGGAATATAAAATACTTTTTCCCGAATGGACTGGATTTAATAGTGAAGCCAAATGAGGTAATTCAATTTAATACTAATGCAAATGATTCGGGGGATGTAAGGTACGAGTATGTTGGTGGAGCTACTGCGGTTGATGTATCAGGTAAAGAAGATACTTCGAATAAATCCAATGACATTGAAACGGATAAAGCATCAACTTCAAAATATGGAAACGTAGCTGCTTGGATTAGTTGGTTAAAAACTTATTTCTTCCCAAACCTAACAGCAAAAGCAACTCCTATTCTTACGGATAATATTATGTTAGGGGATTCGGCTGATTCCGATAAAACTAAAAAATCTACTCTTCAATCAATTAGGGATTTATTTAAAAATCACTACGATACAATTTATCAGCCTCTTGGAAGTAGTGATTCGCCTATATATTTAGGAACGTTAATAAATGATAATTTTACTAGAGGTTCTTTAGGTGCTGATTATACAATTGCAGGAACAGCTTCATGGAGCATAGTTAGTAATAAATTAAGAGTTTCGGGAACAGGATCTTCATCAAATTTAACTAATAACTGTTTTAACACAGCAAAGCTAACCAATAGTGAAAATTTTATTGCTAAAATGAGATTTAATTTTTATCAAATCACTGCTACTGATTACGGACTTGGATTTATGCTACAAAGTTTAGGAACTTTTTACAAATACTCTTTTTACATAGCTTTGAATCTATCCACAGACGCCAATAAAGGTAAATTAAATGTATATTCTTCGACATCAAGTAACGGATCTTCAATTACGTCATTAAACACAACAACTAGAGCTTTAGCCTTAACTATAGGGGATGAAATTGAATATACGATTGCTAGAAATGGGACTAAATATATTTTTGAAGCAAGAAATAATAACACAAAAGATTCAGTATCTTATTATTTAGACTCAAGCTTATCCGCTGGATATGACGCTACAAAAATAGTAAATAATGTATGTAAAATTGGTTTTTCCAAACAGGACGCAGGAAGTACAGCGATTTACGATATAACTTACTTTAATGTAGATAGACCTTTAGTAAAAAATAGAAAGTTTTTATTTATTGGGGATTCAATAACTTTTGGTTACGAATCAGGAGCTTTAAACAATAGATGGGCTGATTTGGTTTTTTCTTCAAATAACCTATTCAATAAGCATGTAGTCTATTCGCAACCTGGCAATGTAAGTAATGATTATAATTCTAACCTAACTGAATTAGCAGAATTTACAAGTCAATATGCCGTCGTAATGCTAGGCATGAATGATGCCCAATATTCAGTGTCATTAGGCTCATTTCAAACTAATTACGGAAATTTAATCACTAGTCTTGTATCTCAAGGGAAAACTCCAATACTATGCTTAATTATACCTAATTCAAATACAACTTTTAACGCCTCTATTGTTTCTTATAATGACTGGATAATATCAAATTATTCATCCACATATTTAGTAATTGATACGTACCACCCTTTAAAAATAGTTACGTATACAGGGCCACACCCCCCGTTAGACGGTCATAAAATATTAGCAATGACTGTGTATAATGCAATTAGACCTTTAATATAATTAACAATTAAAAACAAATAAATAAACAAACCTACATGGAAAAGATTATCGTTACACTTTGGATCACATTTGGATTATATTTTTTAGTAATAATAGCAATTGTAGCTGATCTATGGAGCGGTGTACGTAAAGCTAAAATAAATGGCGTTGCACGGTCATCATACGGCTATAGAAGAACAGTTGACAAGATTTCAAGATATTATAATGTGCTTCTTGCTTTAACAGTTGTCGACGCTATGCAAATGAGTTCTATTTGGTATCTAGACAAATATTACCATTATGATAGATTGCCAATGTTTCCTTTTATCACTTTGGTTGGTGCAATTGGGCTTTGTGTAATAGAAATAAAAAGTATTTATGAAAAAGCAGAAGACAAAGTTAGAATTGAAAATGTTACAGCATTGGCAGGAAAGATTATTACAAACAAGGATGATATATCCGAGATTGTCAAAGCAGTTGTTGCATACATGAAAGAACCGGATATAAAAGAATAACCATGAATAAAATAACAACAGTATCTTCCAAATTACTTCTTTTTTTAGAAGGATTCGAAGATTTTGAGAGCAAGCCTTACTTATGCCCATCAGGCGTTCCAACAATAGGTTTTGGCACAACCTTTTATTTTGACACCAAAAAATTTGTGACTCTAGACGATAAACCAATCAGTTTAGACGAAGCTAGACGTCTAAAAAGCGGTCATATAAATGCTGTTTTCGCACCATTGGCAGACAAACTTTGCCGTGATGATCTTAAACAAAATGAATTCGATGCTGTAGTTTCATTTGTTTATAATGCTGGTGCAACGTATAAAGATAAAAACGGAAAAATCCAATATTTCAATATTTTCAAACATATAAACGATAAAATGGCAACGCCAGAACTTCGTTTATATTGGCAAAATTTAGCAATAACCGGAAATGGTAAAAAATTACCTGGTTTAATTCGAAGAAGAAAAAGAGAATATGAAATGTTTATTGATAATACTTATAACTCTAATTAATTGTGAAAAATATAATAATATTATCAGTACTGATGTTCACGACAGCAATGTCGTTAACATCCTGCACCGCCCGAAAATCAGAAACCAACAAAAAAGAAGAAGCGACAAAAACAGATATCGCCATCAATTCCGATAATTCCAGTAATTCCAGTCTAGATACAAAAGAAGATTTCAATATAAAAAAAACAGCAGTGTCAAAAGTAGATCAGAAAAACCAATCCGAATCGGATGAATTAACCGTTGAGCCTATTGATAATACAAAGCCTTCGGTTTATACGGATCCTTCTGGTAAGAAACATGTTTTGGAAAATGCTAAAATGACTACTAAAAAAAATAAGCAGGAAACCAAAACAAATTCCAGTAATTCCGATAATTCCGAAGAATTTCATAAAGCAGAATTAAAATATCAGAACGAACAAAAAACCAAATTAGCTGCTAAACTAAAAGCCGAAAAAGAACTGTCCGAAAAAAATAAAAAAGCTGAAAACGCAGGTTTTAGTTCATGGAATTACCTTCTTTTTTTATTCCCAATCGGTTTAATAATTGTTGTTTGGAGAGTATATAAAAATTTAAATCCAGTTATATGAGCAATCTAGAACAAAAAATACAGGAATTGAAAGTAAAAAAGGCACGCCAATTCTTCAATATAGAATCATTGTCAGAAGTCAATGATTCCGCTTTTTTGCAATTTGGCAAAACCGTTGCCGAATTAATGAAGCTCGAAAAACAATCAGTCAGAGAAACTCAAAACACACTTGATGAAAATTGATTTCAAAATACCCAATTCATGGAACGAATTAAGCGATACGCAACTACAGCGTATCGCTCTATTATTCCATACCGTCAAGCCGTCAATAAAATTTGATATACAAATCTTGTATATTTTACTCAATATACAATGGTGGCAGTTTCGACAAAAAGCTAAAGTTCGAATTGGGCTTAGAAATTTCCCGTTGTCAGATCTTCGAAAAACATACGATTTCATTTATTCCAAAAATGATAGAACCAAGTTTCCAGAATTTTTAAAACTAAAAATAGAAAATAGAAAACAGAAAACTTTATTCCCTCCACAAGACAGAATTGCAAACTTCACAGCCGATGAATTTTCTGTCGCCGATGATCTACATATCAAGTGGCGTGAAACAAAAAATTTGGAATTCCTACACTATTTAACAGCAATATTGTATTCGCCAACAAAAAACCGTCCAACGTTCGACAAAAACTCACTGCACGACAAAGCAATGCTGTTTTCAAAAGTACCGCTTAAAGAATTATTGGCTATTGAAATGGCATATTTTGGGTGCAAAAATCACATCGTAAAACGGTTCCCAAAAGCATTTCCAAAAGCACAGCCTGGAGCATCAAAACCCAAAAAGAACTATGGATTTGGAAAAGTAATTTTATCCATGACCCGCGGGGATCTTTCCAAACTAGAAATAATCAAAAAAGTAAACCTATATGCCTTTCTGGAACAATTTGAAGAAGATTTAACACCAATAAAAAAGACCTAATGAGAACCACGACACATACGCACGTAATCGCTTTCCATAAAGCTATTCAGCAAGCACATAAAGAACTTTTTGGCTTTTACCGCTTCAATTGGAATGAGATAAACGGGAAGTTTAGATCAGGAATTCAAACGCCTGCCATGTTATTAGAAAGCCATTCTTCTCAACTTGCTGCAAACAGTAATAACACAACAACTTTCAACGATAAAAATATTTCCTTTTTATTGCTAGATTTTACAGGCAAAGCCGATAATTACGCAAAACAGGAAGAAGTATTGGACAGGTTGGAAAACATCGCAATTGACATTGCTTCTTATTTAAAATTACAAAACGGCATAAAAACTTCGTGGCTTTTTGGGAAGTTTGACCCTTCTAATTATAAGTATGAAAAAGTAGGTCCTATATTCGACAATATGTACGGTTGGAATGTGCTTTACAGTCTCAAAAACCACGAACCGCTTTGTTATGATGAAACCAAATGGGATTGGTCATAATTTTATGTCCTATTTATGGAAAGTGTCATTTGGTAGATTTGAATTCACTTAAATAATTAATAACAATGAAAAAATTTAAAAATTAGTTCTATGAAAAATCTAAAATTTTTAATGCTGACACTCTTACTGTTTGTCTTCATGGTTCCGGTCAAGGCAATGCCTAATTATTCTGTCCAGAAGACAGAAACAATTTTCCAAAAACAAACAGATTCTTTGTCTGTTATTACTTTGGTTAATACCGAAATTACGGTCTTCATTCTACAATCGAGGGCAAAAGTTCCGCAAACTCCTTTTTATGACAATTACAAATCCAGTGTTTTTGGGAGTATGGAGAAAAGGAAACCTACAAGTATTGATTTACGATATCAGGAAAGTAATTTTTCTACAAATTTTTTACTCGAAAATTTACCAGATAAAAAGTAAATCACAAACAAAAAATAAAAACAAAACCACTCCAAACCGAGTGGTTTTTTTATGTCCTATTATCAACCATTTAGGGCAAGTATTTTTACTAAAAATTAAACGAAATGGCTGGTCAAATAGATTTTGTACAAAAAGAAAAAGAAATCGCCTCGCAGGCTGTAAAAAAATTAAGGACTGCTGTTCGTCAGGAAATTGGAAACACTTCAACCGAGCGTACAGGTGAAGCTTTAAAAATTGGTAACGCTGGAAGTCGCTTCAAGTTTGGGCGATTACAACGAATCACCATGAAAGCCCCTTACTACATCTTTATGCAGAATTACGGTTTTGAGGGTCAAAAATCCAACAGCATTAATATGCGATTAAAAGCCACAGATGTATTTGAAAAAGCATTGGAATCTTCAGGCATTTTAGAAAATTTGGCAGATGATATATCCGAATTACGATTAGACCAGGTTACAGCATTAATTCAATTCAATAAATAATGGCTAGAAAAGAAATCCCTAGAGAATTATCGATTTACATTAATGATAAGCAAGTTGTCAATTCATTTGCTGGAATTAATCGCGCAGTTTCTCAAACTAATAATGAGATCAAGAATCTTAACAAAAATTCAGAGACCTACAATGAAGATTTAGCTCGTTTAAAAGGAACTCTGGAAGATCTTACAAAAAAACAAACAGATTTTAAAAACGAAATAAAAGGAACAACGGACGTTCTAGATAAAATAAAAAATAAGCTTGGTCCAATTACCGCGAGTATATTATCTGCATTTTCAATACAAGGTGCTGTATCGACATTTGTTTCAGCTTTAAAAGGAGCTTATAAAACTATTAATGACTTCGAGCAATCTGTTGCCGATTTGTCTGCTATAACTGGCGCGACTGGAAAAGACTTGAAATATTTAAAAGATCAGGCAATAATACTAGGTGAATCGACAAAAGGCGGTGCCCAGCAAGTTGTAGAAGCTTATAAGTTAATTGCTTCAGCCAAACCGGAACTTCTTGATAATATTCAGGCTTTAAATCAAGTAACAGAAGCAACATTAACACTGTCTCAAGCGGCGGGTATGGAATTACCAGACGCTGCAACAGCTTTAACAGATGCGTTGAACCAATTCAATGCACCTGCTGAGCAAGCGGGTATTTTTGTAGATGCATTAGCTAATGGTGCGAAGTATGGCGCTGCCGAAATTCCTGAAGTAACGGATGCTTTATTGAAGTTTGGAGCAGTTGCCAAAACCTCAAATATTGATATTAAAGAAAGTACAGCTTTAATAGAACTGCTTGCTGAAAATGGATTAAAGGGAGCTGAAGCGGGTACTGCTTTACGTAATGTTTTATTAAAATTATCCGCGCCTGATGCTTTGCCTAAAGAAGCGCGTCATGAAATGGAGAGCTTAGGTATTTCATTAGCTTATTTAAAAGATAAGACGGTACCAATACAGGAAAAGTTAGAAGCATTAAAGCCATTATTAAAAGATAACGCCTCAATTGTAAAAGTTTTTGGCACAGAAAACGCAGCTGCAGCTATAAATGTAATTTCACATACGGATAGATTAAAAGAACTCACTTCAAAAATGGGCGAAGTCGGAACGGCTTCCCAACAGGCAGCTATAAAAATGGACACTGTCAATAATAAAACTGAATTGCTAAAAGCAAAGTATGATAGTTTAATCTTGTCAATAGGTTCTGGAAGTGGTGTAATATCTAGTTTCTTTAAATTTTTTATAGATGGATCAAATAATGCATTGACAGGTTTAATAAGATTAAATTCTTCGTGGGATGATTTAAACAAAAGAGCTAAACAAGAGGGGCAAAAATCAGGATCTAATGCTTTTCAGCAAAGGTTTAATAATTTAATGGGGACTGGAACTGATGCAGAAATTGCACAGTCTATAAAATCAGTTGCTGAGAGGGATTATAAAATATTGCAAAAAGAATATGCAGAAAATGCAAAAAAAATAAAAGACTTCAATCCTTATGCTATCAATTTTGGAGAAAGCGGAAAAGATTTACAATTAAAAAAAGAGGAATTAACCCGTAGTATTAATGAAAATGCTACAATTATACGGGAATCTGCAAAAAAAATAAACGAATTTAACAAAGCCCAACAGGATGAAGAATTAAAGACAATTACAGAAACAAACACTGCGAAAAGCGAATTAGAACTTGAAGCAGAAAAAAAAGCAGAATCCGAACGTATAAAAAATGAAGCAAAAAAGAAAGCTGCTAAAGATAAAGCTGCAAAAGAAGATTTGGATAGAATACTTGCATTAGCCAAAGCACAAGCAGATCTTGCAAACGCAGAACTTAATTATTTCATAGCCAATAATCGTTCTAAACTTGACAGTACAAAAGCATTAACACCAGAAATAATTGCTGCTGAAACGGCTCGACTTGATGCAATAAAAGACAAACAACTCACAGCACTTGCAGAAGATCGTTTAAGTAAAGTAGAAAAAGCTCAAGCCGATGCCAAATCAAGTGAGGAATTGGCCGCCTTAAAGCTAACTATTGATTATGATTATGAAACCCAAAGACAAACACTTGAACTTGGTTTTCAAACATCAACAGATGAGTTAAAAAAACAATACCTAGAAGAGCAAAAAGTTTTAAAAGCTGAACAATTACAAGCCGATAATGAATTGGCACTTGCGGAAGCAGATACCGCATTTGAAGCCGACAAAATAAAACAGCAACAGGATTATGCAGCGCAATTGGCAGATTATAAAAAGCTTTATGATGATAAAAAAATAACCGAAGCTGAATATTTAAGGTTTAAAGCTGCAGCAGCAAAACAACAGGATGCTCTTGATGCTCAACGAAGAGTAAACGAGGTTCAAGCTGTTCTTGGAGGTTTAAATACCTTGGCGGGTGCACTTGGAGAAATGTTTGGACAAAGCAAAGAATTGGCTATGGCTTCCGCAGGAATTGCAAGCGCACAAGCTATTATTGGTATTTGGTCTGCTCCTTATACTATGCCACCTTGGTTAGAAATTGCAATGAGGGTTGCTTTTACAGCTGCAACGGCTCTAAAAACAGGTGCGCAAATCAAAGAAATAAACAAACAAAAAGCACCAAAAAAACCTAAGTTTTTTGATGGAGGTCATACGGGTTCTGATGCTATTGGATATGATCAATATGGAAAAATAGTTGGTGATGTACACGATAATGAATATGTTATTCCAAAAGCAATGACCCAAAGTCCACGTTATGCCAATACAATAGCTTGGTTGGAGCAAGAAAGAACAGGAAAGCCAGGAAGAAAATTTGCATCAGGTGGGGCAAGTTCTCCAGGAGTTATTCCAGATGTAGTAATGACTGAAAATAATTCTAAAATGGAACTATTATTACAGGCGGTTTTGCATAGACTTGAAAATCCAATTGCTCCAAATTTACTGGTTGGCTACAATCAAGCCAAAGCAATACAGGATCTTAATAATGAACGTGATGCATCGACTAATAATGGGATTGTAAGTAAGTAATATTTTTTGTAGGTTTGTTATTATAATCTTAACACATTCAAAACATGAAAAAAATTCTATTTTTATCGTTTCTGTTTCTTTTTAATTATTCTTTATTTTCTCAGAATAAATTTGAAACTTATAATAGTTCCTATTTTAATAAAGATTACTCAATTTCAATTGCTGAGAATGATAACAAGTCTATTGATTTTTATATCCAAGTGAGTTCTATGGACAAAATAAGCAAGGATGCGACTTTGCTTATAAATTCTAAAAATCTAGAGGAATTTAAAAGTTTCATTATAGACATTAAAGAAACTTATAAAAAATGGTGTCAGACAGCGACAGAAAATAAGGTAGCTGAGTTAAATAAAAACGTGGAATATAAGAAACTGTCTTATACTTCAGCTTTTTTGTATGGTAAATGGCATTTTGATTTTAGTACTGATATTTCCGCAAATTTTAGAATCATTAATGATAAATACTTGATGATTGTTAAAAGCGATCAGCTAAACGCATCAGGCAATCAATATATAAAAAGTGATGGTTTTGTAATTGTTTTTAATTCTGAGAAGGAATTTGATGATTTTTTATCAAAACTAGATATTGCAAAAGCAACTAATTTTTTTGCGGAAAAAATTAGTAAGGAAGATTTATTTAAAAAATAATTATATATTTGTCCTGCAAAACAATATTTATCTAAAGGATTACTCCTTTAAAACTTTTATCGTAAAATATCAACAATAAGCGAAAGCCTTGTTATGCTGATGGAACGGGAAACCGTCCTAATTCTTATATCCTTTGGATATTGTTTTGCACAGCTAAAGCAAGGTTTTTGTGTATTTAATACTTTCAAGTTATGCAAAACAAAAGTACAAATGCAGTAGAGCAAACACAACTTAGTGTGCTCAACAAAACAGTTTTTACCGGTGATCACACTGTTCAGGAAACTCTTAACATTCTTGATGAAATTGTTCTAGACTGGATGGCATCAGATTATGCCGATGATTCCAACACACGATATCGTGTTCTCCATGCTCACAAAAACATAAAAGATGTACTCTACAGCGTAGCTTTTAATGAAGTTACCAGCGAAGTTGAATTGATTATGAAAATTAATCTATAATATTTTATAAATATTTTACGTAATTACTTTATTATCAAATATATATGTATATATTTGCATGATATTTATTACAATTAACTAAAAAACAAGATTATTATGAGTACAGCAAAAACAAATTCAAAAGCAGTAGAATTTATTTATCAAGAAACTGAAATTCATTTCTTATTAGGAAATGAAAAAAACGTAATGGTAAACGCCACGGAAATGGCAAAAATGTTTGACAAAAGAATTGATGTTTTTTTAAAAACAGAACCTACAAAAGCATTTATTAAAGCAGTTGAATTTCCACCTGTAGGTGGAAATTCAGAATCAATCTCAAGAGAAGATTTAATACAAACGAAAGGTAAAATGGGAACTTATTTCCATAGAATTTTAGCTTTAAAATTTGCTTCATGGTTAGATCCTAATTTTGAAGTTTGGGTATATTCTACGATTGATACAATTCTTTTTGGTAATTATAAAAAACATTGGGATGCTCACGTAAAACAAGAAGATGCTAAAGTTTTAATGGAAGAAGCTAAAAACAGACTTTTACTCAATCCAACTCAAGCAGATGTTATTGCTTATTTCAAAGCTGAAAACGAATTTAAGGTTGCAAAATCAGACAAGCAAAAAGCAATTTCAAGTCAATATCGATTATTTGAAAACAGTTGATCAGACGCTAAAAAGCGTCCATTCGTATTTAAAATAAATTATAAACCGCCTCAATCAAGGCGGTTTTTTTATGTCCTATTCTCACGCATCAAACTCTTTTATTTTCGTAGAATAATAAAGTAATTATGATCACAATAATCAAATCACCTGCGTTAAATAGAGTTTTGCTCGATGCCAACAATACTGAAATTACAATTCAGTCTAGTAATGGCAACGGATATTATTTTAGAGCTGTGATTACTGTAGATGATGAACCATTTGATGAGCAAGGCTGGTCCCGCAAAGATGCATTTACAGTAGTCAAAGATTTAGTAAAATTATACAATGCCTATTTTGAGAGTATTTTTACATCATTTACTGTAAATCAACTTATAGAGCAAACCCATCTAAAAAAGAAAATAAGCATTACTATCAATGAATATTTTCTGGAAAGTAATACGCTTGTAGCTACTCAAAGTTTACCAGACTTTTATTTCATGTACAATGTAAACCCTATATATTTTGATGATACTACCAAAATTCAAGTATTAGGCATTACACCACCAGTTTTACAAATACCGCAAAACGGAAAAATGAGAATTCCGTTTTATGTAAAATCATTTGCTGAGTCGGTAACTGTAGAAGTAAAAGATAATTTTGGTACCATTATTAATTCCCAAAATATAGAAGCCTTCACGGGAAAAAAAATATTTCAATATCAATTTGACTTATCAGGAGTTACACTGGCAAGAAACACAATCTATTTCGAGACAAACATCACTTGTGGCACGACCACAACACAATTGCGATACAGATTAATGAACTTGCCAGACTTTCCTGTTAAAGAAATTTATTTCAAAAACAATTTTGGGTATTATCTCCCTGCTTATCTCGATGGAGAACTGGAAGGAATAAATGGACTAAAAATAAATGATTACCAAGAATCAGATGGTTCAAATGTTATATTCGAAATAGAAGAAGAAGCAACATACACTATTAATACAGGTCATTTATTACAAGATGAACGAGCTATTGTTAATCAAATAATAACGTCTCATGATGTGTTATTTAAGGTAAATAACCAATGGCAAAGAATCCAGACCGCAACCAAAAAAGAGTTGCAGTATCGTGACAAAAAACACAACTACGCACAAGATTTAATTTTCACATTCAAGAAAAATGGCAAAGTAAACAATTACTACGATTCAGATCTTGGAGGTGATTGGGATGAGAGAGATTATCTAGAAAGTGATTATTTAACTTAAAATATACAAAATGACAAGAGAACAATTTACCACTCTAATTGCAACTATTGAAACCGGAGGAAAAAATACAGCAGCCGAAATGCGAAATGTTCTTAACGCGTTCAAAGATGGTATTGCATTAACAGGAGATATTAAAGCTATTCATTGTGATGCGGCCTATATTGCCTTAAATTTTACCAATACGGGATTAGGTCAAGCAGAAAGGGAAGGTTGGGCAATGTGTAACGGGCTTAATGGCACGATGCCTATACAAGAAAGAACATTGGTTGGTTATGGTGGGGCATATACAACACCAGGATATCAATTTGGTTCTCCAGATGCTATTTTACCAGCGCATACACATACCGTTAATGGTATTAAAAGTTATAATGCTCAATTTGGTACCAATGGTTTTTATGATAGATCACAAGGTGCAGGTTCGGCAGGGATATCTACTGAATCTGCGGGTGTTTCTGCCACTGGAAAAAACTATCAACCATCTACTATTGTAGTTTATATTCAAAAGCTATAAAATGAGTTTAATTAAGATTGTTGCCAATGGTGTTGAACTCGATTTTGTAAAAGATACCCTTTCTATAAAAAAAGAGAATAATGCGCTGATTCGAGATTTTAAAGTTTCGTATTCAAGCGTGCCTTTTCTTATTATAGAAAATGGTAATACAAAAAAAGCATTAGGCACCCGTGATCTGGCATCAATTAAAAAAATAAAAACAATAAATGTTGCTGTTTTTGAAGGGGGGAAAAAGTATGTTGGAGAACTACAAATACTATCTTATATCAATGGATTTAGAAAGTGTAATCTTAAGTATGCTACACAAATTTTGACTATCATCAATAGAAAAATAAGTGAGTTTATGCCGGTTGTATCGGTAATACCAGGAGAATCCTCGCCAATTCCTTTTACAGAATCTTTTTCTGGAGAAATTACAGGAATAGAACACTGGGAAACGTATCCAATACCGTTTTTAAATCAAGGATTTCCAGATGTAAAATGGCAATTTCCAACTATGCAATGGAAAGATAAATTTGGAGTAGGTCTGGAATCAACAGATGAATGGTTTTATTATAAAAACGAAATAAATAAGTTTAACGAAGATCAAACCATTTTTATAAAAAACTATTACACAGAAGATTCTTTTAGTATTTTGGATGTGTTTAACCAAAATGTTGTTTCACCTCAAATTTATTTGTTAGCCCCTTTATTTTATGCTTTACAATTTATTGGTTTTGATATTGATGGAGGATTTATAGAGAATGATTTTATAAAACGCATTTTATTTTTGTCAACAAAAAATAATTT
>Ga0123337_10004462_pt1 | contig 14248 bp, 15 predicted proteins | sample frozenSSSSmetaG_FD_89792 | JGI IMG/M metagenome (GOLD analysis project Ga0123337, IMG submission 89792) | Glacier valley bacterial and archeal communities from Borup Fiord, Nunavut, Canada, to study Microbial Dark Matter (Phase II) -... | ecosystem: Environmental > Aquatic > Freshwater > Ice >... | reverse complement strand
TGTACTAATCAGTCCGCACGTATGCCCTAATGAGGTAAACAAATTATACAACATCGTGGTGCAGGTAGTTTTACCATTGGTACCTGTCACACCTATCAGTTTTAAATTACCGGATGGAAAATCATAAAAAGCAGAAGCAAAATATCCGACGGATTGCTGCACATCATCTACCAGCACATAAGCCACTTTAGGATTGATTTCTGTCGGCAAACTACTGCAAACAATTGCAGAAGCACCGTCAAGAATAACCTGAGGGATAAAACGATGTGCATCTGTGGCCGTGCCAACAACTGCAAAAAACAGTGTATTGTTTTTCACTTGTCTTGAATCCAGTTCCAACTGTTCAACGACAGGATTTTCAGCACCGTAAAAACCAATGATACCAGGATAGTTCGCTATGTCCTTGATATACCTCATGTATTTAAACGGATAAGAATCATAGAACCTCTTACAATGGCGGTGCCTACCGGAAGTGATTGATATACCACGGCTCCGCAACCTTCTATTACTACCTTCAGCCCCCTGTTTTCTAACAGGTAAACTGCATCTTTTAAACCCATACCTGTCACGTCCGGCACCAGAGCTGTATTGGTATTTAACTCTTTTAAATCGATGGATTGAACATCACCTGAAGCTTTTACCCACTCGGTTTCGGCAGTCCCCGTAACCTGATGGCTGCTGATGCTCAGTTTATTTAATACAAACCTGATATCCTCCCTGTTGCCATTTTTGACTCTTGGCATGTGTGGATTTTCAACTTTCTTTAAACTTTTATGTAATGAGATATTCGTACTGAACACCTTATCGGCTATTTCCTTAAACACGGGTCCGGCTACTGCACCACCTGTATACACACCTGCTTTCGGGGCATTCACCACAACGATACAGCTGTATTGCGGATTCTCTGCCGGAAAATACCCGACAAAAGAAGCTTTGTGTGAGTTTTTATTATAGGCCCCATTTAATACAATCTGTGCTGTACCTGTTTTGCCGGCTACTCTGTAGTCCAGACCTTTTAAACTCTGAGCTGTACCATTTTCGACAACACCTTCCAATAATCTTTTTAAGATGCGCAATGTTTCATCACTGCACACCTGTTTATTTAATACAAGCGGCTCCTGTTTATGTATGGTTTTGCCAAATTCCTTTACTTCCTTTACGATGTAAGGACGCATCAAAGCGCCTTGATTGGCAATGGCATTATAAACAGATAAAATCTGCAGCGAACTGATTTCCATCTCATATCCAATACTCATAAAAGGCAATGAGGTACCGCTCCAAGCTTTGTCTTTTGTATTCTTTAATCCCGGGCTCCTGGTCGATTTTATATCAAAATCCAGAGCTTGATTTAAACCAAGATTAAAGGCATATTTAAGAAACTTTTCGGGATTGTTTTTGTAAAACTTATTGACGGATTTAGCAATACCCACATTGCTGGAATGTTCAAAAATATATTGAAAAGACACTTTTTTGTAAGGAGACTCATGTGCGTCCACCATGGTGAGCGGACCAAAAGTTGTTTTCCCCCATTCGATGTCCACCGTATCTTCAGGTTGAATAAATTTGTCTTCCAATAATGCCATCGCACTTACCAATTTAAAGGTACTTCCCGGATCGGAGAATTCATTCACCGCATAATTCTCAGCTTCAAAACATGTATTGTCTTCATTGCGTTTCAAGTTAGCAATCGCTTTCACAGCGCCGGTTTTTACTTCCATCAAAATGGCACAACCGTGGTCTGCCTGATTGTTGACAAGACATTGTTGCAAGGCATTTTCTGCCACGTCCTGCAAATTGATATCAATGGTCGTATACACATCAAAACCGTTGCGCGGTTCCATCTCCTCGCTGTCATCTACAGGTTTCCACACACCGCCGTAAATTCGCTGTTCCAGTCTTTTTCCTACAGTGCCGGAAAGAAATGTATCATAAGAACCTTCCAATCCTATTTTTGTACCGGCTTGATTGGTATAACCAATGGTGCGCAATGCCAAACGTCCGAAAGGAATCTCGCGTTTGAATTTTTCTATTTTGATAAATCCGCCTTTGTATTTCCCAAGATTAAAAATCGGCCAGGATTCCATTTCTTTTACCGTTGTATAATCTACATCGCGTTTTAACAAGAGATAACGCTCCCCGCGAGAACGGGCGCCTACTAAGAATCTTCTCCATTCTTCCCTAGTTTTATCTGTAAAAGTATTTGAAAAATTCCATGCAAGACTGTCTATGTGTTTAAAAAAATATTCATTGGTTACAGTCTCAACCCTTGTGTCCATGCGCAGTTCATATTTTGGAATACTGGTCGCTAATAAACTGCCATCCTCTGCATAAATATTGCCCCTTGAAGCCTGAATGGCTCTCCATTTTGTACTTTGCTCCTTGCTGATGGCCACATATTTATCCTTCTTGTTAAACTGCAGGTCGATAATCTGCCATATAATCGCCAGCGCCAATATCAATACCATGACAAAGGCAATCCAGGATCTTAACAATATGGCTTTCTTCAGATTCATTTTTTATTCTGCTCAATTATAGACGGAGGTGTTCTTAGTTCTTTTACGCCTTCTGCTTCAAGTCTTTTGGCCACCTCACTCTGATTGCTTTGTTTCATCAGGTTGCTTTTAACGCTGATATATTCCGAACGCAATTCGTTCAGTTCATTTTTTAATTCTTCTTTTTGTTTCAGACTTTTGACATGAAAATGCGATAAGGAGATATAAACAATCATGACAATAACAGCCACAAAAATGGGAGGCAATACTTTCCCCAATTTTTCCTTTTCAATAAAAAAAGAAAAATCACTGGCCTTTTTTAACACCTCATCAGCACCCGGATTGACGGGTTTTGAAGGTGTTGCATTGGCTTCCGGTGTTTCGGTATGTGACCTGAACTGGTTCAAATTTTTTCTGCTATCCTTAATTTTGCGCTTCTTGCGCGTTTATTGATTAAAATCTCTTCTTCGGTAGGTGTAATGGGTTTTTTATTGACAGGTTTAAACACATGCTTTCTATTGCCATAAAAGTCCTTGTCAATCTCTCCACTGATATTACCCGACTGAATAAAATTCTTTACCAGTCTGTCTTCCAGTGAATGGTAACTCATCACCACCAATCTGCCACCCGGAGCTAATAAATCGGCAGAATTTTCAAGCAGCACTTCAAGCGCTTTTAATTCTGAATTCACCTCTATTCTTAACGCCTGAAACACCTGTGACAAATATTTACTTTCCTCTTTGTGGGGAATACAATTTTTGATGGTGTTTTTAAAGTCCTCTATCGTTTTAATCGGTTCAATTTTCCTCTTTTCAAGTATCACCTGTACCAACTTATAAGCGTTCCTGATTTCGCCGTATTGGTTAAATATTTTCAACAAATCTCTTTCACTGTAATGGTTGACAATATCGTTCGCCTTGAGTTTAGCATGCTGATCCATCCGCATATCCAATTCCCCTTCCAGTCTGTGAGCAAAACCTTTATCCGCTTCGTTAATCTGGAAAGAAGAGATACCCAGATCGGCTAAAATACCGTCTACAGGCAAGGCTTTCAGATAATCCAGAAACTGTCTGATATATCTGAAATTGTGATTGATAAAAACCAGCCGTTCGTCATCGGGAAGATTTTTTGCCGCATCGGAATCCTGGTCAAAAGCATAAAGCTTTCCATTCTCGCCAAGATGTTTTAAAATCTCTTTCGAATGACCGCCGCCGCCAAAAGTGACATCGACATAAGTACCATCCTGTTTGATGTTGAGGCCTTGCATGCACTCATTCAGCATCACCGGTACGTGATATGCTTCAGTCGTCTTTACCATCCGTGTCTGTTGTTTTTGTTTGTGAATTGTTACCCATCAGTTCTTCAGCCATGCGTGAGAATTCCTCATCATCAAACTTCAGTTCCTCATCATATTGTTTTTTATCCCATATCTCTATCTTGTGGTTGTAACAAGATATCACAATATCTCCGGACAGCGATGCGTAATCCACCAGGTTATTCGGGATATTAATTCTGCTATTGGCATCTATCGAAACGATATTGGCGCCATTATTAAACTGCCTGATAAATTTTCTGGCAGTGCGGTTAAAATCATTCAGAACCTGCAATTTTTCAGTTTCCATATTCCAGTCTGACGAGGTGTACAAAACCAGACATTTTTCAAACCCACGATTAATCACCATGGTCTTGGCATCCTTGTCAGGAATTTGAGAACGCAACTTCGCCGGGAGGATTAATCGCCCCTTGTTGTCAATTTTGCATTCAAATTCTCCGATAAAACGTGCCATAGCGGTACTTTAAAATCTGCGGTAAATTTAAAGCCAAAAAATCCACTTTCCTCCACTTTCCTCCACTTTGTGGAAAAGTATTTTTTATATTGCTCTTAAATTATTCATTTTCAGTATTTTAAACCTCTGTTGGCAACAATTATATTTTTTTTGCTTTTTTGTCAATTAGCCGACATTTTGCATGTTTGCAATTGATTACTTTTGTTCAATGAAAAATATTTTCCTATTCAGCTTTGCTTTATTGTCTTTTTGCAATTTAAATGCACAGGGTTGCAGTGATGCCGGAGCCTGTTCTATAGGCGGACTTAAAAACGATTCAAAAGCAGATGAATATGTTTCTTTAAATATGCAATATGCTGTAGGTGAACAGAATACCATGTTTTTTTCACCCCAATTAGAGATGGTGAGTAAATTAGCTAAAAACTCAGGTTTACAGCTCAAATTGCCCTATATTTTCACCAAGGGTAATCTGGGTTCAAGCAATGGTTTGGGAGATATCACGGCCGTTTTTACGCACCGATATTATGACAAAAAAAACTGGAAATTGGGTGTCAATCTGGGATGTAAAATTGGAGTCAATGATGCCAATAAAAAACACAAATCCTCCTTAAACGATTTTACAAGTCGGTATGCCTTGCCAATGCCCTATCAAACCAGTTTGGGTACGCACGACCTGCTAATTGGTTTTGATGCAAGATACCGTGAAAAATGGATATTCGGCTTGGCTTTTCAGATGCCACTTGTCCAATTTAACAAAAATGGCTTTGATACCGTATTGTTTGACGCCAATGAAATCGAAAAAAAACAATATTATACTTCAGCCCACCTTTTCAGAAGGCCTGATCTTGTTTTCAGAGCAGACAGGCAGTTTAAATTTTTGCAAGAAAGGATGATTTTTCAAGCCGGACTCTTGCCTATTTATCACCTTGGGCACGACCGCTACACCGATACTTCCGGGGTATCACATGCCCTCAGCGGATCTAAAGGATTAACGCTTAATTTTACTTCTGGGTTCACCTATATCCTAAAAAATAATTTTTCAATTATTGTGCGTTACGGTGTACCATTAATCGTCAGAAAAGTAAGACCCGACGGACTCACCAGGCACTTTGTCAGCGCTTTGGAACTGCGATACAGTTTTTAGATTTCCCTGAAAGAGCTGATCATCTTGTTAAAGTCATTTTTGTAATATTCAAAATCCTCACTTACACACCAGACATAAATTTGAAAAAAACCTTTATCACCTTCTATCACTACTTTTTTTAAGAGGCTGCTCATCGGGATGCCATTATTCTCAGCGGTCAAATCGTTTTCAATAAAATAGTCAACAGCATTCAATCCGTTGACCTTGGCTTTTTTTTCACTCAATAATTTCAGCTTAAGCCCGGAGTCTTCGTTCTGTTTTAACAAACCGATATAATCACTCAGACTAACACTGTCGTAGCCCGAGAAAGCCAATGTATCCCTGCTCTCATAAATCACCATACAAAATACACCTTTTGTTTTATCGCAAAAAGCCATTGTAGCCTTCGGCGACAGGGAATCATCTTTGCTGAGATAAGAAGGATATTGCATGGCAAAAGCATCTTTTATAGCATAATTAAGCCATTTTACCTCCTTGTGTGACTCACCCTTTGGCGTAAAAGCATCACATCCGCTCAATAAGATCAGCACCGATACTAAAATAAAATATAATCTCATTATTCGAATATTTCGGTTCTTTTATAGACAATAAAATCTGAGACCATAGCAGCTTTACCTTCCTGCACCAATAACTGGTTGATTTGTCCACGGTGATACGTGCTGTGGTTAAAGAGGTGCAGAAACATTTCTGAAATACTATTGCTGAATCTCTGCCTTTTTGTATTCACATATTGGATGGTTTCGTCCAGGTTTCTAAGCTCAATCACCTCTTTTGTTCTCATATAATTTTTCTGTACCTGTTCTGCTAAAACATCATAAGCGCTTACATCAAAGACTTTCACACTCATGCTTTCTCCCGACATGCGCTCCAGCCATATCTGGTGTGCGTTAACAATATGAGACATCAAAAGCGCTATTCTTTCATTAGCCGAAGCGGACAGTTCCAGATGTTTGATCATATCCAGATTAACTTGCACGTTGTAATCATTTAATTGATGCAGAAGGTGTTTTGCGCTTTCCATAACTTGCACAAAGATATAAAATCTATGGATGATTCATGTATTTTAAGTATCAGCCCAAATGAGCCTTTTCAGGTACTCAATTATATGATGTATGTATTTACAAATTCATTCATATAGCAATATCCCAATAACTTTTAACCTTTAACGGATAACCGCCTCCGGTATCCCCAAAAACCTTTCATCTATGGATACATTTCACTTTTTTTTTATGTAAATTTGTCGAAACAGATGCAAAGGATATACGACTATTATGGCCTCGAATTATTTTTCGGGGATGAAACCTCTCTCCCCATCATTGTTTATGCCAGAAGAGGTCAATATGAAAGCAGAGCGCTTATACGTTTTGAAAATGGTTTATTGTTACCTTATGAATTGTTAAGTTCCAAAAACGAACTGGATAAAAAAGACATGGAATCTTTTATCCAGTTACTTGAAAAAAATGCCGGTGAAATTATTAAGTTCTGGTTAGATATTTTCCTGTACTGCAAACCCTTTCAGACTGAAATCATCAAAACCAAACTGGAAGGTTCTTAATTATTTTTTATTGAAAATCAGTCGCAGGTAACGCCTGTCGGGTATTCCATTCAACTCAAACCCTTCTGTGCTGCAGGTTTCTGTATCCATATCGAAAAAAACAAAATACAAGTCCTGCTTCTGTTGTTTCACCTTGTATGATTTGCGGTTTTTACTGTAAAAGAAATTCTGAATTGTTCTTACCGCGATGACCGTATCTTTTGATGCATATTTAATCTTGTCGAACCTGTGGTCTGACATAGAATCATAATACCAGAAATTACAACCATCATCATATACATCATCCACATATACCGATTTGTCTTCATTAAACAGACCATCGGCAATACCGATGCCACCCAGCATCATACAAGTAGGAAATTCTGCGGTATCCGCCGTGCGATAAAATGTATCCGGCACAGCTGCAAATAGTCCGATGACTTTTAAACGGTATAAATGCACTTCAAAACTAAACGGAGCCGCTTTCAGGTGAATATCATTCATGACACCCTTGCGGATTTCAGTTTTTACGCTGTCCTGCACCAGAAATATCTTGTAAGACTTCTGAGATTGCGACAATACTCCCCCTGCTATAAAAAAACTGAGCAAAAACAGGAGTTTGCCGTACATGGTAGTGATTATTTTAAGATATCGCGTGATATGACAACTCTCTGTACTTCGCTGGTACCCTCATATATCTGGGTAATCTTTGCGTCGCGCATCAGGCGTTCAACATGGTATTCTTTTACATAACCATATCCACCGTGAATCTGCACCGCTTCAACAGCCGTTTTCATCGCTACTTCACTAGAGAACAACTTGGCCATACTGCTTGCTCTTCCATAATCCATATGATTATCCTTAAGCCATGCAGCCTTTAAACACAACATTCTGGCCGCTTCTATTTCAGTAGCCATATCTGCCAGTTTAAACTGTATCGCCTGGTGGTTCATGATTTCTGTACCAAATGCTTTTCTTTCTTTAGAATATTGCAAAGCCAATTCATATGCGCCACTGGCAATACCTAAAGCCTGAGCTGCAATACCAATTCTGCCACCAGTAAGTGTTTTCATCGCAAATTTAAAACCGAAACCGTCTTCACCTATTCTATTTTCCTTTGGCACTTTTACGTCTGTGAACATCAATGAATGTGTATCACTTCCCCTGATGCCCATTTTATCTTCTTTTTTACCTACCACAAAACCTTCCATGTCTTTGGTCATGATAAAGGCATTAATTCCTTTATGGCCTGCTTCTACATTGGTTTGTGCAATCACCAGATAGGTAGAGGCTGTTTTACCATTGGTAATCCAGTTTTTTGTACCGTTTACCAGATAATAATCCCCCATATCCACCGCGGTAGTCCTTTGAGAAGTTGCATCGCTGCCTGCCTCAGGTTCACTTAGGCAAAACGCTCCGTGCACTTCTCCTTTGGCCAAAGGCACAAGATATTTTTGTTTTTGTTCTTCTGTACCGAAGGTTTCAAGTCCCCAGCATACCAATGAATTGTTAACAGATACAACAACAGAGGCAGAAGCATCAACTTTACTCAATTCTTCCATCGCCAGTACATAACTTATAGCATCCATGCCACTACCGCCGTATTTAGGATCCACCATCATACCAAGGAAACCAAGTTCCCCTAATTTTCTGATTTGCGCTTCAGGAAACTCCTGATTGTTGTCGCGCTCTATCACACCAGGCAATAATTCTGTTTGGGCAAAATCTCTTGCGGCCTGTTGAACCGCTAATTGTTCTTCTGATAATTCAAAATTCATCATTTCGCTGCAAAAATAAGGTCTTTCTTGTTTTTATAAAAATCAATATCCCTGTTTTATTAAAAAAAACAAGGCTTATCACCGCATCTTCCATAGATTCACGAGAATATCTTAATTTTGCGCCAATGTTAATTATTAAAAACGCTGTCACCGACCCTTATTTTAATCTGGCGGCAGAAGAATACCTGCTGAAACATTTTGATGAAGATATTTTTACCCTGTGGCGCAATGAAAATGCCATTATTGTTGGAAAACACCAAAATACACTGGCGGAAATCAACCTGGAATATGTGCAGGACAAACTGGTTAAGGTGGTAAGACGCCTATCTGGCGGAGGTGCTGTTTTTCACGACCTAGGCAACCTCAATTTTACATTTATAAGCAATGCCCACAAGGCGGATGATATCAAAATTGATTTTAAATATTACACGATGCCTATATTGGAGGTTTTAAGAACTTTGGGTGTCAATGCTGAATTCAGCGGCAGGAATGATTTGCTGATAGACGGCATGAAAATAAGCGGCAATGCGGAGCATATTTACCAACAGAAAAAACGCACACTACACCATGGCACCTTGTTATTTACAAGTTTAATCGCCGACTTGTCTGCCGCACTTAAGGTTAATCCTTTAAAATTTCAGGATAAGGCCGTAAAATCTGTGCGCAGCAGGGTCACCAATATCAGCAGCCATTTAGAGAAGCCCATCAGTGTGACTGAATTTTATGATTTAATTATCGACTATATGTCTAAAAAGTATATCGATTTTAAGTTTTACGAATACAGTTCTGAAGATATCGCCGCTATAGAAAAACTGGCCAATGAAAAATACAGGACCTGGGAATGGAATTTCGGATATTCACCCAAATACAGTTTCCGTAAAATGATTAAAACTGAAGGTGGTAATATCGAATTTTATTTGTTGGTGGAAAAAGGTATCATCGAAGACATGAAGTTTTACGGCGACTTTTTTAATATCGAAGACAAGGAAGATATTGAAAAAGCACTATTAAAATGCCGACATCATTATGAGGACATTGATGCGGTGTTAAGCCGTTTTGATATCCCGCAGTATTTTAACAATACCACAAAAGCAGAACTGCTGCAAGGTCTGTTCTAAGATTAAGTTAATCGTTATTAGTTAATGGGGAGGCTTGTTTATTTACTCAGGAAGAAGACCAACATCACACTCCGATTAAGTTGATTTTAACCGCGTTTTGAACTCCGCGGATGGTACAATGCGATGGTTTCTTTCAGAAATTTATTATCCAGATGGGTATAAATTTCTGTGGTGGTGATACTCTCATGCCCCAGCATCTGTTGCACCGCCCTGAGGTCGGCCCCGCCTTCTACCAGACAGGTCGCAAATGAATGTCTGAACGTATGCGGACTGATGTTTTTTCGTATACCGGCTTTGGCCGCCAGAAATTTGATGATTTTAAACACCGACACCCTGCTCAGGGAGCCTCCAAGATGGTTGAGAAACAAGGTATCACTGTGTTTTTTCTGCATTTTCTGATGCACCCTCACGGTATTGATATAGATGTCTATCGCCTTAAGTGCAGCACCCCCTATTGGCACCAAACGTTCCTTATTACCCTTACCTCTTACTTTCACAAACTCATCATGCATATATATTTCAGAGATATTTAATCCCACCAGTTCACTGACCCGCAAACCGCAACTGAACAAAGTTTCGAGTATGGCTTTATCCCTATGCCCCATAGGTTTACTTAAGTCGATGGATTGTATCATCTCATTGATTTCTTTAAGTCCCAATACTTCGGGAAGTTTTCTTGCCTTTTTGGGCAATTCAAGAAATTCTGTTGGATCGGTGACGATGATATCTTCCATCAGGAGGTATTTGTAAAAGGCCCTTAAACCGCTCACCATACGCGCCTGACTTGTAGAGGCCACGCCTGCACTGGTAAGAGATTCCACAAAGGACAAGAGCTGTTTGTATTCTACTGCAAGCGGGGCCACGCCTCCGCCTGATACTTCCAGAAAATGTTCAAAATACAATACATCGTGCAAATAAGCACTAATGCTGTTGGGAGACAGGGATTTCTCCAGTATTAAATATTGTTTAAAGCCTTTTCTTGCACTCTGCCAATCCATTATTGCAGGGCAATTTTCCTGACATTGACGACATCACCTGTGGCGGCATCTGTAATCACACAAATGATATGACAATTGGCCAGATTAATGGAAGGGCTCACCTCATATTCGTAACGTTTATCGAAAGTCCTGCCCGGCACTAAACTTGCTGTTAGCGGTCTGCCAGTTGGCAGATCTAAAGAAACTTTCAGCGCGTGATTGTGAACATAATTATCAACGACCCCGGTAGGGAACGCTTGCCTGCTGATGATATTGTCTTCAGTCAGATAAATTGCATATTTGTGATTACCAACTACAGTCTCTGTATACTGAAGCTTGATATCCAAGGTGATTTTCCTGCCTGCAACAGCTTTTTTGAGGACAATATTTACAGGTGTTGTTAATCTGACACGCTGATCTACCAAAGAAGCCATCACACCAATAGAGCTGATAGGTTTTGACGTTTGAGGAGCAAATATATGCCTGTCGACGTACGCACTTGGAAGACCCTGAGGAATGCCCAGACTTTCAACTATTTGACTTGAAGTGTCACTGGCTAGTTTTGGAAAACCGTCATAAGGAATGGTATTGTTGGATAATGAATTTGAACCAAACACCGGCCATGGATATAAAGCAATGGCTATTACGCTATCTTCAGATTTGCTGTTGATGATTTCTTTTATTTTTGCTGCTGCAGTCGGACAATTCACACAACGTACACCAGTGATATCCTCAATCAAAACAATTTTATTTTGAGGTGGTGGCACGGGTGTAACAATGTAATTGGTATCCGTTACCTTTCCGGGTTCCGAAAAATCAATAAACGGAGGAACTTCCTCGCAACCCGGAAACAAGGCTATAACAAGACTTAAATAAATAAAAACACGTTTCATTATACAAAGATAATAAATTCAAAGTAAATTCATAAAAAATCTTAATTTTGAAACGCTCAAATGTCCAAACATTCCATCTTCAAGTCATTCGGTTTTGCTTTTAAAGGCGTGCGTTTAGCCTTAAAGGAGCGAAACTTTATCTTGCACCTCATTTCAGCAGTTTTGGTGATGAGTTTGGGGTTCTTTTTTGGGGTGACTTCTATGGAGTGGTGCCTGCTTTTGCTTTGTATAGGCGTGGTGCTGACAGCCGAACTTGTCAATACAGCTATTGAAAAACTGGTAGACCTGGTATCTCCGCAATTTAATATTCAGGCCGGTATCATCAAAGATATCGCTGCGGCTTCGGTGCTTGTATTTTCAATCGTTTCAGCCATTATCGGACTGATTATATTTATACCCTATCTGCTCAGGTTGTGGACATAAATCGCCTTTTGTATTTCATTTTTTTATTCCATAAATAGCTTCTATTTTTGCACCTGCTTTTTAGCCCATGTGGTGGAATTGGTAGACACGCCACTTTGAGGGGGTGGTGACCGTAAGGTTGTGCAAGTTCAAATCTTGTCGTGGGCACTTCGAATTGGCATCGTGATCACCATCATTGATGCCAATTTTTTTTATCCTTTTAAAACCCTTATTATTGAATCTCCTATGCTCAAAATATTATCTTATTGTCTTGCCTTTGTATGTGTGCAAAGCCTTGCAGGGCAAACGACTGTGACTGAAGGAAAGCTCTTTCGTATCGCTAAAACTAAATTCAAAACCACCGATTTCATCATTGAAAATGTGATAGAAAAAGACAAACAGTATTTTGTGAGCGCTTGGACACAATCCTACAACAAAAAAAACCGCATGTATGAAAGTGAATTAGGATTGTTTATTCAGTTGGACGAGAGCATGAACTTTGTCAAATCTGTGACATTGCCCAATACCTACAATGATATGCCTGTCAAACATGAACACATTCTGGATGCAGGCGATCATTTTATCTATATCTTCAGTCAGGTAGACCCAAACGCAAAAACCATACACTTTTACCGCATGGTCATACGCAACGATGCCTTGAGCACTGAGGTCACCCCCATTACCAGTTTTTCAAATTACAATCTAAGTTTTAAGCATTTGTTGTTTTTTATACTTTCTCCGCAGGAAAATCTGGTGCTGATAGAACACGGCGTAAAGGCCCAAGGCGGCAATACGTATGATTTGAATGGTGCGGTATTCGACTCTCGCAGCGGTGCAGTCACTACTTATCAAGTGAAGAATATTGAGCCGGAACTGGCAGAATCCAGACCTGTTTTTAATCAGGAAGGTCGTATTTTTAAGGTTTCTATCCCAAAAAGAAAAGACAGAACGCTTGATGCACTTAGCAACGACGTTTTGCTCAACAAAACACACGTAGAAATGTATTTGCAGGACACTAATTTTCACCTCCTTTTTATTAATCCTTTTGAGCACATGAACACAGAAGTACTGATTAATCAAACACATGCAACTGTAGACCTGAAATATGCGCTGGATGGAGAAGGCCGCCTGCATTGTGCACATACCTCCACAATAACCGGACGAGCGGATTATCGCTTGTTAAGAACGTATACTTTCGATGCCTTTGGCGGACAGAAAACGGACAGCAGTAGTTTTGAATTTTCCATCGCACCTATACTCAGCAAGGAGGTCGAAGTACCTGCCAAACTTCAAATTAATTACCTGCTCACACGCATGGCAGAAACCAACAACAACCGGTTTATCTATTTTGTGGAGAGGAAAACCGAGAAATACGAAACCATTCAGACCAGCGTAACTGACCCTTCCCGTATCAGTGGTTATTCTCCAATGACTGCCTATCGGCCTGTCTATTTATATGGTCCATGCATCACATTGTATTTGGTTGATAAAGAAACGACAATCACTCAGGTCAAAGTGGACTACGAAACCCAATTTAATTATGATTACAAGACCGGCTTTAACCTGTGTACCATCAGTCCGTTTACGCGTGCCTTGTTGACGAATCAAAAGTACTTCAAAATCAATACCCAAAACATTTTAGATCCTCAGCTATTAAAGACAAATGATATCCCTGTTTTTACCCCTTTTGATAAAAATGCGCAGGTCCATCTGTTTAGAGGAAAAAGTTTACAGTTATTTATGGCTTATGAGGGCAAAGACATTCGCTTTACGTTGTATAAGTTTCAGTAAGTCTTGAACCGCCTTTCTGACTGGCAAAAAGTGTATTTCCAACTATTCATCAATAGATTGCGTTAAATCATGGAAAAATCAAAATAATTGAATAAATTTGCAGCCCGTTATTGGCCCGGATGGCGAAATTGGTAAACGTTGCGGTCTCAGAAGCCGTTGTAGCAATACTTGAGAGTTCGAGTCTCTCTTCGGGCACCACGCAGTAGAGAAAGTCCTGATAATTTCAGGACTTTTTTTATGAATATCTGTCAGGACTTTCACACCGCGTGGCTGCGCCCATATTAAGTTTAAAGTTGATTTCGGTTTTTTTATGGGTATATCTTGCAGGGTTT
>Ga0123337_10004461_pt1 | contig 14248 bp, 16 predicted proteins | sample frozenSSSSmetaG_FD_89792 | JGI IMG/M metagenome (GOLD analysis project Ga0123337, IMG submission 89792) | Glacier valley bacterial and archeal communities from Borup Fiord, Nunavut, Canada, to study Microbial Dark Matter (Phase II) -... | ecosystem: Environmental > Aquatic > Freshwater > Ice >... | reverse complement strand
GGCACCCGGTTCCTGCCGGCCACCAAGGCGATGCCCAAGGAGATGCTGACGGTGGTCGATCGTCCGCTGATCCAGTACGCGGTCGATGAGGCGCGGGAAGCCGGCATCGAGCACTTCGTCTTCGTCACCGGCCGCAACAAGGGCGTGATCGAGGATCACTTCGACCGCCAGTTCGAACTCGAACAAACGCTCGAACTGCGCGGCAAGACCGAGGCGCTCCGGGAGTTGCAGAAGGACCTGCCATCGGCCGGCCGCACCAGCTTCACCCGCCAGCAGGAGCCGCTCGGGCTCGGCCATGCCGTCTGGTGCGCTCGCGAACTGGTGGGCAACCAGCCCTTCGCCCTGCTGCTCCCCGACATGATCTTCCGCGCCAGGCCGGGAGTGCTGAAGCAGATGATGCAGGCCTACGAGGAAACCGGTGGCAACATCATCGGCGTCGAGGAGGTCGATCCGGCCGACACCTCGAGCTACGGCATCGTGGCGCGGGGCGAAGGTCCGGATTCCGGCTTCCGCATCACCGGCATGGTGGAAAAGCCGCAGCCGGCCGATGCGCCGTCCAACCTGTTCATTTCCGGCCGCTACATCCTGCAGCCCGAGATTTTCACGCTGCTGGCCGAGCAGCCGCGCGGCACCGGCGGCGAGATCCAGTTGACCGATGCCATGCAGACGCTGATCCGCCAGCAGGTCTTCACCGGGGTGAAGTACGAGGGCAAGGTGTTCGACTGCGGTTCCAAGATCGGCTTCCTCACCGCCAACGTCGTCTTCGCGCTCGATCGCCCCGATCTGGCGGACGCCTTCCGCGCGCAGATTGCCCACCTGTTCCGCTGAACATGCTGCCTAGCGGTGGATGTTGAGCCCAAGCATTACCCGCTGCTCGTCCGCGGTGGGATCGGGCGTCGTGGTCGATTGCGTGTAGGTGTAGTCGGCCGTCGCATCCATGTGTTCGTTGAGCAGGTAGTCCGCCCCCGCACCGACATTCCACTTGGACTCGTCGGTGGCGACGCCCTGGTAGTGCGCCTCGCTCCACCCGGCCGAACCGCGCAGCCGCAGCCACGGGTTCACCTGGTACGCCGCCTCGCCGGTCGCCGCGTAGGTCACCTTGGCGGTTGCGCCCGAGGTCGTGCCGGGGGACTCGAGCGAAGTCGAGAGCGTCCCGGTCAGGGTCAGCGTCTCGTCGGGCCGGAAGATCGCCTTGCCGTCATAGAGCACCGCGATGAAGTCGTTAAGCGAACCGTCGCTGAAGTCGCGATAGCCAAGGCCGAGCGAGCCCTCGAGTTCCAGCACGGTCAGCACCTTGGCATTGAGCCCGACCCGCGCCTCGTAGGTCACGTTGTCGAGCTTCACCAGGAGACTGGGCGAGGCCTCGTCATAGGCCTCGTAGTTCGCCTCGCCATCGACAAACGCCGTCACCCCGGGCGTCAACTTGTAGCCGAGCCGGCCGCCGAGGCCCGCCACGATAGTGTTCTGGAAATCGTTCGAGCTGGTCGAGGCGTCGTCATAGGTCGTCTCGCCGTAGACGGTGCGGCCCGCATTGGCGCGCCCCTCCGCCTCGAATAGCCCGAGATCGCGCTTGGCGTTCGCCTCCACCTGCCCGTTCAGCACCAGCGGCGCGGACGAGACATTGACGGCATAGCCGGGATCGTTTGGATCATCCTGCGACAGCGTGAAACTGCCCTTGAGCCCCGCGCTCGTCACCGCATCAAAATGATAGTCCGCGCTGCCATTGAGTGTCAGCGAGTCGACCCGCGCATTGCCGTCGAGATCGTAGGACAGCTCCGACGACGCACCGACCGCATAGCCGCCGCGCATCGTGTTGTGAGTAAGCTTCACCTCCGGCAGCGCCAGGAACTCGACCTTCGTCCCGTCGTCACCTTGCGTCACCGACCCGCGCAAACCCAGTTGCCAGTCGAGCTCAAACGGTGGCTCGTTCCACTCATGCGGCTGCTGCTGGCAATTCTCGCAGCCAGTCGTCTCATCGCGCACCAGGTCGCCATTGTTGTAGTCCGAGCCGTCGCCGAGCGGATTGAACTCGGCGCCCAGCACCGGCGCAGCGGCAGCCGCCAAGGCAGTCGCCACCGCCATCATCCACGCCTTGCTCACTCACCGCACTCCAACGCAACCGGTGAACAAAGCCTTGCAGCTTATGGTTAAGGAAGCTTTGCGACGGGCTCAGGCGGCCGCATGGGATTTCATCGCCACTTCCAGCCGCACTTCATGGTAAGGCAACTCGATCTGCCCACTCTCTGTCTTCTCTATGAACTGCCCCTCGATCAGGCTCTGCACATCGGCATGAACAGCTTTCACATCTCGCGACATACGCCTTGAAAGCTCGCGAATGGACATCGCGCCCTGGCCTACCATCGCATTCAAAATCTCAAGGCGCTTCGGTGAAAGTGCCTTCCACAAAAGCTCCTGCGACACATAGGCCCGCATCGCCTCAGGCCTGGAATTCCCAGCGTCGAGGTCTCGACCGGAGCCGATGCTGTATGCCTTCATCTCATCGACGCTCATGACGCAGATTCTCAGCGTCCATTTCTGTTCAGCCACTCACCTACCTCCGTCCAGAAATCGACCTTCACCTGCTCAGCATCGCGAAAATCATAAGCGAACTCACGCGCTCCGAAATGTCGATGATCACCCTTGCCTGCCTCATTGTCGTACCTAAGCACGCACTCTCCGTCGGCGATCAGCGCCAACCGATACTTGAAGCGGTGAGTGCTGCCCTCTAGGGGCGCTGGCACTTCCCAGATGACGATCTCGGCATGCACGCCATCTCCAACGCCAAAGCGTTCCAACGGCGTATGAACCTCAGCGTCCATGTTGGAGTTTACTCCAACACCCCGCCCCAGGCAACCTCACGCCGCCTCGACCTTCAGCACCGCGCCTTCGGCATCCACCACGCGCACCCTGCTGCCTGCCGCGAGGTCCGGGCCGGAGACCCGCCACGTCGTATCGTCGAGTGCGACCCTCCCGTGCCCGTCGAGGATAGGCTCATCGAGCACCAGTTCCTGACCGATGAAGCGCTCGGCGCGCCGGTTAAGGAACGGCCGGTCGGTTGGCTGGTCCTGCTTGCGGGTGCGCAGCCACAACCAGATGGCGCACAGCGCCAGCACCCCGAACACCACGAACTGCAGCGGCCAGTAAACGTTGACCAGCAATGCCAGCCCGCCGGTCACGAGCGCCGCCGCCCCCAGCCAGATCAGCACGCCGCCGGGCGCCACCAGTTCCAGCGCCAGCAGGATCAGCCCTGCCACCACCCAACTCCACGCGCCATTACTGGCAATGAACTCGAGGACCTGCATTCACGCCTCCTCCCAGCCGCTCGGGCTGTGAAACTCGCCTCACGTCGTCGAAGGCGGGCGACCGCTGCCGCCGCGCGGCGTCGATGGCTTGTCGCCGCCGAATGTCTCGCGCGCGATCTCGGCAATGCCACCCAGCGCACCGATGACGCTCGCCGCCTCGACCGGCAGCATCAGAATCTTCTGGTTCGGCGATTTGGCCAGCGCTTCCAGCGCCTTGATGTAATTGTTGGCGACGAAGTAGTTGATCGCCTGCACGCTGCCCGAGGCGATGGCGTTCGACACCACCTCGGTCGCCTTGGCCTCGGCCTCCGCCGAACGCTCGCGCGCCTCGGCATCCCGGAACGCTGCCTCGCGCCGGCCCTCTGCCTCCAGCACCTGGCTCTGCTTCTGGCCCTCGGCCTGCAGGATCGCCGCCTGCCGCTTGCCTTCCGCCTCGAGGATCAGCGCGCGTTTCTCGCGCTCCGCCTTCATCTGCCGGCCCATCGATTCGACCAGATCCTTGGGCGGATCGATGTCCTTGATCTCGATACGGGTGATCTTGATGCCCCACGGGCTCACTGCCGTATCCACGACGCGCAACACGCGGGTGTTGATCTCGTCGCGGTGGCTCAGCAACTCGTCGAGGTCCATCGAGCCCATTACCGAACGGATATTGGTCATCGTCAGGTTGAGGATACCGTTCTCGAGCTTATCGACCTCGTAGGCCGCAGCCGCCGCATCGAGGATCTGGTAGAAGGTCACGCCGTTCGCCGTCACCGAGGCGTTGTCGCGCGTGATGACTTCCTGGTGTGGCACGTCGAGCACCTGCTCCATCATGTTCATCTTGCGCCCGAGCCCATCGACGAACGGCACGATCAGGTTGAGGCCAGGCTTCAGCGTGCGAGTGTAGCGCCCGAAACGCTCCACCGTGTAGTTGTAACCCTGCGGGACGGTCTTGGCGCCGGCGAACAGCACCAGCACCAGCAGCACGCCCAGCAGGATGAGCGCGATACTCAGCCCGTCGAGTCCGAAGTCCATCGCAAAATCCCCTCTATTGGCCCCGCGCCCGCGAAGATTCGCGGCCACCATCAGTATGTAGTGGTGCAGGGCCACCACGCAACAACGACGCCCCGCAATCCCGGAGCATTCTCCGACATCGACCGTTGAGGCTGAGTACTCGCACTCCCTCCTCCCGAACCCACCGCCAGCACCGAAGGCGACAAAGCCGAGGCGCGGGGCTAAGCTCAAGTCCATGCAGCTGACCGACGACATGGGGATCGCCGTTGCCGAGCGCCTGGGGGTGCGGCTCACCAGCCCGACGCGCCCGGCGCTGCCCGGCGAGACGGTGACCAAGGGCCAGATCGTCGCCTATTACGACGCCGTCGCCGAGCGCATGCTGCCCCACATCGAGAACCGCGCCCTCAGCCTCGTGCGCGTCCCACATGGCAGCAAGCCATTCTTCCAGAAGCACGACAGTGGCGGCTTTCCCGACGTGATGAAACACGTCAACATCCAGCTCAAGGAGAGCCAGAACGAGGACCATTTCTACGTCACAGATCTCGCCGGCCTCGTCGGCGGCGTGCAGATGTCGACGCTCGAGTTCCACATCTGGGGCAGCCGTATCGACACGCTCGAGCAGCCCGACCGCATCATCTTCGACATCGATCCCGACGAAGGCCTCGACTTCGGCAACGTCCGCGACGCTGCCCGTCACATCCGCGCTGTGCTGCAGGACTGGGGCCTCGAAAGCGTTCCCATGGTCACCGGAGGCAAGGGCATCCACGTCATCGCCCCCCTCACTCCGCGCGCCGAATGGCCGGAGGTGAAGGGCTTCTGCCACTTCCTTGCTGACCACCTGGCAGAGACAGAGCCCGACCAGTTCACCTCGAATATCCGCAAGGAAAAGCGCAAGGGCCGCATGTTCGTCGACTACCTGCGCAACGAGCGCGGCGCGACCGCCGTGGCGCCCTTCTCCACCCGCGCGCGCCCAGGCGTTCCTTGCGCCGTGCCGGTGGCATGGGACGAGCTCGACCAGCTTCCGCACGCCAACGTCTTCACGCTCGAAACGGCAGCCGCCAAGGCCAGGGAACGCGACCCCTGGCCGGACTACTTCAAGCTCAGGCAGTCGATCACCAAGGCTATGCTGGAAAGGGCCGGAGTCGGGGCGTAGCGAAGGTGTAGCTTGGGCCGCGTTGCTCCGTCACACCGGCTGTCATCCCTGCGAAAGCAGCGACCCAGCGATCAGCGTGCGCCAGAAGCGAGATAGGTCCCTGCTTTCGCAGGAATGACATCCGGGGCCGGAGCACCGTTGGCGCCCCACCCCCCTCAAAGCCACCCCATCAATTCACGCCGGACCACCGCCTCCAGCATGTCCATACCAACATCGCTGTCGTTGAGGCACGGGATATAGGCGAACTGCTCGCCGCCTGCGTGCTCGAACTGCTCGCGGCCGGTGATCGCCAGTTCCTCCAGCGTCTCGATGCAATCGACCGAGAACGCGGGCGACGCCACCGCGACCCGCTTGATCCCCTGCCCCGGCAGCGCCATCAGCGTCTCGTCGGTATAGGGCTGCAGCCACTCCGTCGGCCCGAACCGGCTCTGGAACGTCACGCGCAGCTTGTCCCCCGGCCAGCCGAGGTACTCGCGCACCAGCCGCGTCGTCTTAAGGCACTGGCAGTGGTAGGGGTCGCCGGCCTCGAGATATTGCTTGGGCATGCCGTGATACGAGGTGAGGATCAGGTCGGGCGTGAAGTCGAGCTTCGCTACCCCCTCCTGAATGCTCGTCGCAAGCGCCGCGATATACTCGGGCGTATCGAAATAGGCGGGCAGCGTGCGCACCGCCGGCTGCCAGCGCACCGACTTCAGCACCTCGAACGCCTTGTCGTTGGCCGTTGCCGTCGTCGTGGCAGAGTACTGCGGATAGAGCGGCGCGAACAGGACTTTCTGGCAGCCTGCATCGAGCAGCGCCTTCACCCCCACCTCGGTCGACGGGTTACCGTACCGCATCCCGTACTCGACCATCACCTCCGGCATCCGTGCCTGCAATGCCTTGACCTGCCGCTTGGTGATCACCCGCAGCGGGCTGTCGTTCTCGGCCTGGTCCCAGATGCGCTTGTAGTTGGCGCCAGATTTGCTCGGCCGCGTCGTCAGCACGATGCCCTGCAGGATCGGCTGCCAGATGAGCGGGTTCGCCTCAATGACGCGGCGATCAGACAGGAACTCACCAAGATAGCGCCGCATCGACCAGTAGTCGGTCCCATCGGGCGTTCCCAGGTTGAGCAGCAGCACCCCGATTTTCGGCTGGCGGATGGGGGGATGCCCCGCCGGAAGTTCGGTCAACTGAATGGCTCGCAGTTTGGAAGCGTTCTAGGCCGGCGCACCATAGTCGGCGACTGTGACAAGGCAAGTGCAACCATGTCGCGGCAGACCTTTGTGATCTCAGAGGCTCGCAAGCAACATGACGAGCCCGAAGGCCAGCACTACCAGCGCCCCGAGCAGTTCGGCGAAGCCAACCAGCCGCGACCCCAGCGTTCCGCCCACGTCGAGATAGCGTCGCGCCAGCCCCTTGGCCGAAACTGCCACCACCGCCAGGGCCGACACCGTGATCGCGGTGCCGAGCCCCATCAGGAACGCCGACACCGCGCCAGCGAGGAATATCCCCTGGCTCCAGGCGAACACCAGCACCAGCAGCGCCCCGGTGCATGGCCGTAGCCCAGCGCTCAGCACCACGCCCAGTTGCTCGCGCCAGTCGCCGCCCGTCTGGTCGGCGGTGACCACGTGATGGTGATGATGACCGTGCTCGTGCTCGCCATCGCCATGGTCGTGCCCGTAGTGCGCATGACCCGGCGCGCGCCCATGGGCGTCGTAGCCCCGAGCCACTCCCACCGTCGCTGTCGCAGCCCGGAACTGGAACCCCTGCCCGTCCGCCTGCAGCGCATGCCGCGCCTCGCCCTCGTGCAGCCTCGAATGCGCCACCGCCTCCAGGTCGGGTGGCTCGTGCCTGTGGCCCCAGCCGAACAGCTTGCGCGCCACCAGCCACAGTCCGAGCAGCACCATCAGCCCGTACGCACCGCGTTCGATCCACACCACCGCGAGGTCCATTGCCCCGGTCGAGAGCTTCAACGCCACCGCCGCGATGCCGACCACCGCCACCGCCACCACCGCCTGCAGCAGCCCCGAGCCGAAGCTCAGCACAATGCCGCGCCGCACCTGCCGTTCGTTGGCCAGCATGTAGCTGCCGATCACCACCTTGCCATGACCCGGCCCTGCCGCGTGGAAGATGCCGTAAAGGAAGCTCAGCCCGCCGAGCACCCAGAACGCTGTCCAGTCGGTCTTCAACTGCCCCAGCGCCGCCGTCAGCGATTTGTAGAACTGCTCCTGCCAGACCACGAGCCAGCCCAGCGGCCCGGTGCGTGAAATCTTGAACCCGGGCTCCTGTGGCGGCCCGCCGAACGGCGTCGCGGGCTTGGCCTCCGCCACCTGCGTCACCGCCTCGAGCGCCGTGGCTGCCGGCGGCGGCGCCGGCGCCGCCGCGGTCGAGCTGCAATCGATGACGATGGCGCCCTGCGACCCGCGCACCGCCGCTTCGAGGTCGGGCGGCAGCGTCGTGATATCGGCCGACAGCTCGCCGAGGCTCGCCTGCACATCGGGCGACAGCTCGCGCGGCGGCTCCATCCCGAGCGTGCACCCGGCCGGCGCGTTCTCGAGCGACACGTCCGACAGGTCGGCGAAGTTGATGGCGACATAATATTCGGGATCGGCGATGGCGAGCTCGAACTTGCCTTTGATCTTGTACGGCCCCTGCGGTTCGATGCCGAAGGTGAAGGTCGACCGGTTGTTTTCGAACACGAACTTGCCGTCGTCCATCGACGCCATCGGCAGCGTCGCATCGCCCTCGCCCGCCAGCGTGTAGAAGCCGTATTCGGCCAGCCCCTTCAGGTTCTCGTCGGCCAGCTCCTGCATCTCCTCGCCCGAAATGATGCCGTCGCCATTCGTATCAAGCCCCTGGATCTGCCAGACCGAGAACGCCTCGTCGAAGGTCCAGGTATTGAAGATATTGGTGAGTTCGCCCTGATCGTTGAAGACGACCTTCACCGTGGCATCGATCCAGATATGCGGATGCGCCTGCGCCACTCCCGTCGACAGCGCCAGCGCGCCCGCAACCACCGCCCCCCGAAACAGTCCCCGCATATGTTTCCCCTAGCGCACCGGATTGTCCTCAAACCAACCGACCAGATGGTCGATCAGCGCCCGGACCTTGCCGGCGAGGTGCCGCCGGTGCGGATAGACCGCCGTCAGGCTCGGCCCCTCCGGCATGCGGTCTTCCAGCACCCGCACCAGCCGACCTTCGGCGATCCGCGGGTCAGCGAGGTAGGTGGGCAATACGGCAAAGCCGAGGCCAGCCAGGGCCGCCTGCAGCGAGGCCACCGGCGAATTCACCCGCGCCGGCCCCGACACATGCACCGAGATCGCCTCGCCGTTCTCGATGAACCGCCACGAGCTGTGCGAGGGCATATTTGTGTCTAGCACGCAGGGCATGTTGCGCAGTGCCTCGCCCGAAGCCGGCACGCCCACCCGCGCGATCAACCCGGGCGAGGCGCAGATCACGTGCCGCATGTCCGAAATCTTCCGCGCAATCAACGAGCTGTCCGAGAGCGTGGTGATCCGCAGCGCCACGTCGATCCCCTCCTCGACGAGGTCGACGAACCGGTCCTCGAGCCGCAGGTCCACCGACATCAGCGGGTTCTTCGCAATGAACGAGAAGATCGCCGGCGCCAGTGTCGTCTCGCCGAGATTGCGCGGCGCCGATACGCGCACCAGCCCTCGCGGCTCCGCCGTCTGGTCCGAGATCGTCGCGTCGAGATCGTCGAGCTGCTGCAGCAGCGCACTCACCTCGCGATAATAGGCCTCGCCGGCCTCGGTGAGGCTCAGCTTCCGTGTCGTCCGGTTCATCAGCCGCACCCCGAGATAGTCCTCGAGGTCGGTGACGTATTTCGACAGCAGCGCCTTGGACTTGCCGTGCTGCCGCGCCGCCGCAGAAAAACCGCCAGCGTCGAACACCTGCACGAAGGCACGGATGCGGGCCAAGTCCTGACTCATGATCCTTGGCTCATGATTCCCGGCTCATCGTCATTCCCGGCTCATCGTCGGTCCCAGACGCAAATAATCGGCGGCAGGCCTTGCGGCCCGACCAAGCCATAGGTCATCTGGAATCAGTGAACAATGCCGCCGTCACGGCCGTTTCTGTTTCGTTGGCGCTTTATCGATAGGATGGGCGAAATGTCGTTCGAGCCTGCCCATGAGACGATCTACCCGCCCATGTCCAAACCCAAAGCACGCTCCACGCTTTACCGCCTGATCGAGGCTGGCCAGCTGGCCCGCCGCGCCCTGCTCGTCCCGCTGCTCGACCGCAACCTCGAGCCCGGCGACGATGCCGTCATCTTCGCCTTGCGCGCGCGCCTCGGCGCCACCGAAGCGACCCTGGCCGAAGAACTCGAACTCGACGCAGAAGCCCTCGATCCGCGCCTCGCCCGACTGGCCGACCGCGACGTCATCACCCGCCAGGCCATCGGTCCCGACCTCGTGCAGGGTTTGGCCCTGACCGAACGCGGCGAACGCATCTGCGAAGTCCTGTCGGCCAACTGGGACCAACTTGAAGAGGCACTGTTCGCCGAGCTGGACGACAAGCAGCGCAAGAAGCTCGACAAGGCTCTGCGGCGCTTCGTGGAGTTGCTGCGGCTGCCTTGATGGGCAGGAACTACTTTTTCGCCAGCGCAGCAGCTTCGCGCGCCAGCATCTCGATCCGCTTCCAGTCGCCCGAGGCAATTGCATCGGCCGGCATCACCCACGATCCACCCACGCAGATGACGTTGGGCAGCGCCAGGTATTCGGGCGCCTTAGCCATGTCGATGCCGCCCGTCGGGCAAAATGTGATGTCAGGCAGCGGCGAAGCGTAGGCCTTCAGCACCTTCACCCCGCCCAGCGCCTCGGCCGGGAAGAACTTCAGGAACGAGTAGCCGTGCTCCGACGCCGTCATCGCTTCGGTCGGCGTGCCGATGCCCGGCAGCAGCGGAATCTTGTGTTCGTCGGCCGCCTCGAGCAGCCGCGGCGACGCGCCCGGCGACACCATGAACTGGCAGCCGGCATCGACCGAATGCCCCATCTGCAATGGCGTCCGCACCGTGCCCGATCCAACGATGGCGCCCGGCACCTTGGCCATCTCCTCAATCGCCTGCAGCGCGTGCGCCGTCCGCAGCGTCACCTCGAGCACCGGCAGCCCACCTGCCACCAGCGCCTCGGCCAACGGCCGCGCCTGCGACACATCGTTGATGATGATTACCGGAATGACCGGCGCGAGCGACAGCATCTGGCGAAGGGCGGCGGCGTCTTGCGGCATGGCGAACCTCGTTGCTTGTGGCCTGAGCGTTAGGCGGACAACGCATGGCGATCAAGCCAAATCACCGCATTGAAATCGCGACGTCGTGATCCTAACTCTTCCTGGCTTGCGGAGGTGTCGGCAGTGCAGCTCATCAACTCGTTGACCCCGCTCGAGGAGGCCCGCGCCATCCTCGCCAGGAGCTTCGACCTGAAGTTTACCAAGGCTGTTGAGCGGGTTACCGCCCGGATCTACGAGCGCATCAAGGACAAGATCCCCGAGATCGAGTGGCCCATCCATGCCCCGCTGATCCTGCAGATCAACCGGGTAAAGAAGGAGAAGGATGCGCTGATCCTGGCGCACCGGTACCAGTCTCCGCAGATTTATCACGGCGTCGCCGATGTCACCGGCGACACGCTGCAACTGGCCCTCGCGGCGCGGGACGCAAAGCAGTCGGTCATCGTGCAGGCGAGCGTCGCCTTCATGGCCGAAACCACCAAGCTGCTGGCGCCGAAAAAGACCGTGCTCCTCCCCGACGGCCGCGCTGGCTGCTCGGTGGCCGCTTCCATCACCCCCGACGACGTGATCGCCCTCCGCGGCCTGTATCCGGGCGTGCCGGTCGTCGCCTATATCTCGTCGTCCGCCGCGGTGAAGGCGCTGTGCGACATCACCTGCACCACCGCCAACGCCGTCGAAATCGTCGACGCCCTGCCCGGCGACCGCGTCATCATGCTCCCAGACCAGTACCTCGCCCGCAACACCGCCAAGAAGTCGAAGAAGCAGATCATCGCCTGGGCCGGCGCCTGCGAGGTGCACGAAACCTTCACCGCCGCCGACATTGCGGAACTGCGCAATTCCTACCCTAACGCCAAGATTGTCACCCACCCCGAATGCCCGCCCGAAGTCACCGCCGCCGCCGACTTCTCCGGCGACCTCGACGCCATGGTCGCCTATCTCAAGGCAGCGAAGTCGAAGCGCGCCGTTCTCGTCACCGAGTGCTCGATGGCCGACAATATCGCGTCCGAACTCCCCGAAACTGAGTTCACCCGCGGCTGCAACATCTGCCCGCACATGAAGCGCATCACGCTGGAGAACATCCTCTGGTCCCTCCACACTATGAGCGAAGAGGTGACCATCTCCCCCGAACTGGCAACGCCGGCCCGAGCCGCAATCCAGCGCATGCTCGATGCCAGCAAGGTGCGGGTTTAGGCGCGGCCGAAAACGTTGGCGCGATGCCAGGCGAGAAGTTCAGGATCGGGGCAGTCCTTCGGGTCATCCGGCAGCAGCATCTTGAACAGCGCCACCATGCTGTCCTGCGCTTCTGGAGCGAGGCGGTAAAGGTCCCCGAGGATCCGATGATCCTCGCCGACGCTAAAATGCCCTGCCCGCCAGGCGCCCTCCAACTCCGCGACCATAGGAATGTAGTTGCCCACATGCAGTGGGCCGCCCTGATTGCGCGGGCGAATGGCCACGATGCTAAGGCTTGAGCCGGCGCTGTCAGCGGTGCCGGTAAGGGCGCATTTGTGGTGCCACACCCGCAACACCTGATCCCGAATAGCCATGTAGGTGGCCTCGGTTGGCGTCGAAGCGAAACTTGCAGCCGCCTCCGCCGCTTCGACCGGGTTGGCCAGTTTCGACAGCGACAGGATTTCGTCGAAGCGCCCATCTTCCAGCTCGAGCATGCGCCGCGCTCCCGGCGCCTCGCGCTCCGCCTCCCCAGGAACCGGCACCGCGAACGGCGTGTAAGGATCGATCGTGACGGTCCGCCCCGGCCCGGCACCCAGGCCCACCGCGGCCACCCGACCTTGCCCAACGAAGTCAAGGATCACACCGTTGACGTGCAGGTAGAGCAGTACCGTTTCGCCGAGCAGCTCGAAAGCAGCGTCCGATGCCCGCAGATCGACAGCGATCACGGCACGCGCGTTCGCGAGTTCCGACCCCCGTCCTGCAGCCAACGCCAGCTTGACCAACCGCACCCCCGATAGCCGGGGGAGTATACGAGTGCATGCGGCTGGGTAAACTGCGTAGAGTGGGTAAATCTCCGTATGTGCCAACTATCATGGAATGATACTCTACCCCCAAAAGGAGATAGCCATGCCATCCAGCTACACCCTCGGCGAGCACTACGAAAAATTCGTCCGCGACCTCGTGGAGAGCGGCCGCTACGCCAGCGCCAGCGAAGTGTTGCGTGACAGCTTGCGGCTGATGGAGGAGCGGGAGTGGGTCCGCGAGATCAAGCTCAAGGAACTCCGCGCCGAAATTCAGAAGGGCATCGACAGTGGCGACTCCGGGCCGCTCGACATGGAAGAGATCATTGCTGAAGCCAAGCGCGAAAAGGCCAAGCGTAACAAGCAGTCCGATGCCGCTTGAAATTCGCCACACGCAACAGGCCCGCCGCGACCTTCGCGAAATCTGGCACTACATCGACCAGAGCGACACAAACGCCGCCGACCGCCAGTTGCGGCGGATCGCCGAGGTCGTGACGCAGATTTCGCAGGTGCCTAAGATGGGGCGGCCACGGCCGGAACTCGCCAGAAACCTGAGGAGCTTCGCGGTCGGTCGATACCTGATCTTCTACGAACTGGAGCCCACCATCCTAAGGGTCACCCGCGTCATGCACACTGCCCGCGACATGACCCCGGAGATGTTCGACGACTGACTACTCCGCCCCCAGCAAATAACTCGCGACCGCCTCGCGATCCTCCGCGGTCCACTGCGACGTACCATCGGCGATCACCTCGCCCATCGCGCTGCCCAGCACGTTGAAATCCGGCGTGAACCCGTCGCTCAGAGCGCTCGCCAGCGATGCCACATCATAGCCCCGATCGGTCAGGCGCGCCGCCGTCAGCGTCGGCGCCTTGCCGCCCACGCCGCCACCCGGGTTGCCCGTCAGTTCCGTTCCCGCATCGATCGCGCCGAGCAGGTTGCGCGGCGAGTGACACATCACGCAGTGCCCCGGCCCCTCGGCGAGGTACCGTCCCCGGTTCCATTTCTCCGAATGCGCCGTGTCGGCAGCGTAGCGCGCCGGGCGAAAGAACAGGTTCTTCCACCCACTCAGCGCCAGCCGCACGTTGAACGGGAACCCCACCTCATGCGCCCGTGACGGTGTCGCGTCCGGCGCCGTCGCCATCAGCGCCGCATAGAGGTCCGCCACCTCCTGGTCGCTCATCAGCGTATAGTGCTGGTACGGGAACGCCGGGTACAGGTTGCCATCCGGCCCCTCGCCGTCGCTGATCGCCTTCGAAAACTGCGCCAGCGTCCACCCGCCGATCCCATGTTCCTTGTCCGAGGTGATGTTCGGCCCATAGAACGTCCCGAACGGCGTGGCCAGCGCCGGCCCTCCCGCCAGTTCCGGCCCATCCTTCACCGTGTGGCAGGTGACGCAATCGCCCAGCCGCAGCAGGTACGCGCCACGTGTCGCATCGCCCACCACCGTCAGGTCGCGCACCGGCCCGTTGACCGGCCGCAGGAAGAACACGGCCGAGCCTAAGCCGAGCACAACGATGACCAACAACACCCACTGCCAGGCTCGCATCGCCCACTCCCTGCCGGATAGTGCAAAAGCATCAGCTAGTTTGCTGACACGCAATTG